>Ga0335072_10004616_pt1 | contig 20387 bp, 10 predicted proteins | sample Lox_Sample_21_FD_206725 | JGI IMG/M metagenome (GOLD analysis project Ga0335072, IMG submission 206725) | Soil microbial communities from Loxahatchee National Wildlife Refuge, Florida, United States - Lox_Sample_2.1 | ecosystem: Environmental > Terrestrial > Soil > Wetlands | place: USA...
GCGCCGCCCCCGACGCCTGGCAGCGGCCCGCCGCCGACCTCGCCTCCCAGGTCGCCAATCTTCTCGGCCCCGGCCAGGCCCAGCTCACCGTCGTCAATCTCTCGTCCATCCCCACCGGCCAGATCCCTGCAATCCGCAATCTTCTGGCGCAGGAGCTTCAGGCCCGCGGCGTCGTCCCCGCCGGTCCCTCCAGCGCCAGCACCGTTCGCGTCACGCTCAGCCAGAGCGCTCACGAGCGCCTCTGGGTCGCCGAGATTATTGAAGGCGACCAGACCCAGGTCGCCATGGTTGACGCCGGCCCCATCATCGAACCCCAGACCGCGCCCGCCGCCGGCATCGTTCTCCACACTCAGCCCATTCTCACCGCCAGCACCCCTATTCTCGCCGCCCTCGAAACCCCCGCCGGCATCGTTGCCCTCGAACCGGAGCAGGTCGTTGTCTATGGCCAGATCCCCAATGGCTGGCGTATCGACCAGCGTGTCGCCATCGGCCAAACCCGCCCCCTCCCGCGCGACCCCCGCGGCATCCTCTGGCCCTCCGCGGATGGCGAAGGCTTTGAGGCCTGGCTCGCCGGCGCCGCCTGTACCGGCAGTTACGCCAACGCCCTCGCCTCCGGCCAGTGGACCATCTCCTGCCGCCAGAGTGACGACCCCTGGCTCATAGCCCGGGAGATCCCGCAACCTCAGCGGCCGCCCCTCAACCAATTGCCCGCCCTGCCGTCTCCCGTCCAGGTAACTCCTGCCATGCCATCCTCCCCCCAGGCCGCGCCCACACCTGCACCCGTCCCGCCCGCCCAGCCCGTCGCCACTCTCCGTGCCTTCTACAACGCCTCACGCGACTACTTCACCGGTCTCGTCGTGCCCAGCCCCGCCGTCGAGCTCCCTCCCTTCTACTCCGCCGCCTTCGTTCCCCGCCCCTCCGGCGGCGACGCCCTCCTCATCGGCGGCATCGACGGCAAGGTCCAGGTCCTTGAAAACGGCGCTCTCAGCCCCGTCGACGGCGCCCGCGACTGGGGCAGCGACTTCGCCGTCTTCGGCTCCGGCTGCGGTCCCGGCGCCCAGATCGTCGCCTCCGGTTCCGGCCAGGCCCTCAGTGACAGCCTCCGCGCTTACAACCTGCCCGACCTCGAAGCCGTCCCCGCCAGCGCGCCCCTTCCCGTGAACGGAACCGTGATGGCCCTCTGGACGGCCAGTGACAGCAAGAGCCTCATCGCAGTTGTTCGCAATGCACCCGACCAATACGAGGTAGACCGTGTTACGGCCAGTTGCAATTAGCTGTCTTGTCGCCGCCCTGGCCCTCCCGGCCCTCCCGCGCACCCGTCCCCACTACGGGGGTGTCCTCCACGTCGAGGTCGCGGGCGACCCCATGCAATCTCCGGGCGGCCTCGCGCGCGGTCTCATCTTCGACGGCCTGGCCTCGCTCGCCGCCGACGGCTCTCTCCACCCCGCGCTCGCCCTCAACTGGGAATCCGGCGATAACTTCCACCGCTGGGAGTTTCAGCTTCGTCCCGGCGTCCGCTTTCAGGACGGCACTCCCCTCACCGCCGACGCGGTCGTCCGCTCCCTCAACGCCTCCTGCACGTCGGACTGTCCCTGGTCCTCCGCTGCCGCCGTCGGCTCCTCCGTCGTCTTCACCGGCGACTCGCCCATCCCCAATCTCCCCGTCCTTCTCGCCGGCGACCGCTTCCTCATCTCTCTTACCGTCGACGCCAACGGCCAGATTCCTACCACCCCTACCGGCACAGGGCCCTTCCAGCTCACTTCAAACACGAATGGAGTCCTCACCCTCACCGCCAACGTCACCTGCTGGCAGGGTCGCCCCTTCGTCGATTCCCTGCAGATCCTCGCCAACCGCTCCATCCGCGACCAGTGGCTCGACCTCAGCGTCGGCCGCGCCGATGTCGTCCAGGTCCCCCCGGAGATGATCCGCGAGGCCCGTCTGCAGCAGTTCACCGTCGTCGCTTCGCCCCCGGTCGATCTCCTCACCCTACAGATCGCGAGCGCCGGACCGCTCTCCAGCGCCTCGCTTCGCGCCTCCATCGCCCAGGCCGTCGACCGCGCTCCCCTGCTCAACGTCATCTTCCAAAAGCAGGGAGCCGTCTCCGCCAGCCTCCTTCCGCAATCTCTCACCGGCTACGCTTTTCTCTTTCCCTCCAGCCGCGATCTGGCCAAAGCCCAGGCCCTCCGCGGCGGCGTCACACCCCCACCTCTACAACTCAGCTACACGGGCGGCGCCGCCATGCAGTTAGTCGCCCAGCGGCTCTCGCTCAACCTCCGGGAAGACGGCTTCAACGTCCAGGTGGTCCCGGCATCGTCCGCGCCCACCGCTGCGCTCGCCCTCCGCACCCTCCCGCTGCTCCCCGCCGAACCCTCTGCCGCGCTTGAAACCCTCCTCCGCGCCGACGGCCAGCCCATCCCGGTCAGCGACGACCGGCTCGCGGGGCTCTACCAGGCCGAGCGCGAATTCCTCGACTTGCACACCCTCGTCCCCCTCCTCGACCTGCCCCGCGCCTGGGCCGTCTCCGGCCGCGTCCGCGACCTCACCCTCCGCACCGACGGCTCGCCCGATCTTGCCGACGCCTCTCTCGAAGACTCGTCCCGGGACGCGCCCGAGAATGCACCAGGGAATGCGCCCCAAAGTGTGCCCGGGAACGCGCCATGACCCTTCGCCAGAAGCTCCTTCTCCTCTTCGCACTCACCGTCACGGCCGCCGTCGCGGCCGTTGCCTGGACCGTCCTCCTCCGCATTCGCCAGGTCTTCGAACAACGCGACCGCCAGGAAACCGCCCTCTTCGTCAGCCAGTTCCAGCGCGAGTTCCAGCACCGCTCCAACGAGGTCGCCGCCGCTGTCGATCGCCTCGCCGCCAGTGACCAGGCCCGCACCATGGCCTTCCAGATCGATCAGTCCGGCGACTCCGCCCCCTATCTCACCACCGCCCAAACCATGGCCCAGCAGGCCCAGCTCGATTTCCTCGAGATCGTCGGCCCTGACGGCAACATCGTCAGCTCCGCACAGTGGCCCGCACGGTTCGGTTACCCTGAACCGGCCGTCAACAGCGCCGCCCAGACCCCGTTTCTCAAGCGCGAAGACCTCGCCGACGGCGCCTCCGTCCTCGGCCTCTTCGCCGTGCGCGCCATCGGCGGGTCGTCTCCTGCTGTTCACCTCATCGGGGGCGAACGTCTCGACCAGAGCTTCCTCGGCGAGCTTCCCGTCGCACCCGGCATGACCATCGGGCTCTATACGGCTCCGGGCCCAACCGTCAGCCCATCCGGTACCACAAGCCCCGCATCCCCCTCAGCAGCATCTTTTGACCCGGCCCGCCTCGTCACCGCCTCCGGCCCCGTTCCCGGCGCCGGCCGTTACCAGTCCCTCATCGACTCCGCCCGCAGATCCGGCCAGCCCGTCAACCAGATCCTCTACCTCACCCCCCAGCGCCAGGACAGCGTCAACGCCACGGCCATTCCCCTCAAGAATCAGTCCGGCGACGTCCTGGCCGTGCTCACCGTCGCTCTCTCCCGCAGCGGCATGATCCAGGCCCAGGAGCACATCCGCGCTATCGCCTACGGAGTCGCCGCCGGCGGCATTCTCCTGGCCATCATCTTCAGCCTCTGGATCGCCGCCCGCGTCTCCCGCCCCATCGAGCGGCTGGCCCGCGCCGCCGGAGAAGTCGCCACCGGCCACTGGGATGTCCGCGTCCCCGAGCGTAAGCTGGGCCGCGGCCGCGACGAGGTCAACCTTCTCGCCCGCAGCTTCAACCGCATGACCGCCGAATTGGTCAGCCAGCGCGAGCGTCTCGTCCAGACCGAGCGCGTCGCCGCCTGGCGCGAACTGGCCCGCCGCCTGGCCCACGAGCTCAAGAACCCGCTCTTCCCCCTCCAGCTCACCGTCGAAAACCTCACCCGCGCCCGTCAGCTTCCGCCGGAAGAATTCGACGAGGTCTTCCGCGAGAGCACGGCCACTCTCACCGCCGAGATTCAGAACCTCAAGACCATCGTGGCCCGCTTCGCCGACTTCAGTAAGATGCCCAAGCCGGAGCTCGAACGCATCGACGCCGCGGCCGTCGTCGAGCGTGCGGCTCTCCTTTTCTTTCCCACCGCCATCCGCCCGGTTGGCGAAGGCATCGCACAACCGAAATCTGGCCAGCAGATCAAACTCACCCTCGACGTCGACTCACGGCCCATGCCGCTGATGGCCGACCCCGAGCTCCTCCACCGCGCCCTCTCCAACCTCGTTCTCAACGCCATGGACGCTATGCCGAATGGAGGCTCATTGACCCTCTCCGCTCATCGAACGGTCAAGGGAGTGGAACTCCGGGTTGCCGACACCGGTGAAGGCCTGACGCCCGAAGAGTGCGAGCGCCTCTTCACGCCCTACTACACCACCAAACAACACGGCACCGGCCTCGGCCTCGCCATCGTCCAGTCCATCGTCGCCGACCACGCCGGCGCCATCGCCGTAGAAAGCCGCCCCAACGCCGGCGCAGCATTTATCATCACTCTGCCCGCGGCATGACACTGACCACCGTCCACTGCTTCACTGACCACCGTCCACTGCTTCACTGACCACCGTCCACTGCTTCACTGACCACTGTTCACTGTTCACTGCGTTATGTCCGCCAAAGCCAACATCCTCATCGTTGACGACGAAGCCAACACCCTGGCCTCGCTCTCCCGCGCCTTTCGTCTCTCCGGCCACGAGGCCACCGTCTGCGACAACGCCGCCCGCGCCCTCGAGCTCGCCCGCGCCCAGCCCTACGACCTGATCCTCTCCGACGTCGTCATGCCTGGCCGCGACGGCCTCGCCCTCCTGGAAGACCTCAAGAACGCAGGCGTCGCCGCCCCCGTCGTCATGATGAGCGGCCAGGCCCACATCGAGATGGCCGTCCGCGCTACCCGCCTCGGCGCCCTCGACTTCCTCGAGAAGCCCCTCACCACCGAAAAGCTCCTCGTCACCCTCGAAAACGCCCTCAAACTCACCCGCCTCGAAACCGAAAACCGCGACCTCCGCGCCCGCGTCGGCAAACACACCCTCGTCTTCTCCGGCGAAACCATGCGCCGCGTCATGGCCCAGATCGAGCGCGTCGCCCAGAGCGAAACCCGCGTCTGCATCTACGGAGAAACCGGCACCGGCAAGGAACTCGTCGCCCGCACTCTGCACGAGAAGAGCAACCGCACCTCCGGCCCCTTCGTCACCCTCAACTGCGCCGCCGTCCCCGCCGAGCTCATTGAAAGCGAGCTCTTCGGCCATGAGAAAGGTTCCTTTACCGGCGCCACCCAGCGCCACACCGGCAAATTCGAGCAGGCCCATCGCGGCACCCTCTTCCTCGACGAAATCGGCGACATGCCGGCCGCCATGCAGGCCAAGCTCCTACGCGTCCTCGAAGAGGGCGAGGTCGAGCGCATCGGCGCCAGCAAGCCCACCGCCGTCGACGTTCGCGTCATCGTCGCCACCCACCGCAACCTTGAGCAACTCGTCGAATCAGGCGCCTTCCGCCGCGATCTCTACCACCGCGTCGTCGTATTCCCCGTCGAGCTCCCGCCCCTCCGCAACCGCTGTGAAGACCTCCCCGCCCTCGTCGATCACTTCGTCCGCCAGGTCAGCGCGCAAAACGGCTGGAAGCCAGCGGCCTTCGCCCCTGAAGCCATCGAGGCTCTGAAAGAGTACCCCTGGCCCGGCAACATCCGCGAGCTCCGCAACGTGGTCGAACGCCTCCTGCTCCTGGCCGGCGCCGAAGTCACCGCCTCCGACGTCCGCCTGGCCCTCCCCGCGGCAAGCGCCTCGGCAAAGCCCTCTGCAGCTTCCGTTCCCACGCTCGAAGGCCCACTCGCCGAGCGCGTCCACTCTTTCGAGCGCGCCACCGTCCTCGCCGAGCTTGAAAAACACGGCCGCAATGTCACGCAGACCGCCAAAGCCCTCGGCCTCGAGCGCAGCCACTTCTACAAAAAATGCCAGCAGCTCGGCATCGACCTCGGCAGCCTTTAATGAGCAGGCCGCGAACCCGCGAACCTGCCACGTCCGCGAAGTGGACGCCAGCTCGCGAAATGACCTGAAAACAAGCGTCTCATCCTTCAAGCGTCAGCCGCATACGCGAGAGACAACTCCCTGTTTCCCGCCTCTACGCAAACCTCACCCGGTAGCTGCGTCCCGCCGCGAGCCGCACGCTCAAGCTCCCATCCGTCTCCGCATGAACCGCCGCCGCTCCTACGCTCGCAATCTTCTGTCCCTCCGGCGCCCGCACCCGGTAATCGCCTGCGAACTCCGGCCGCAGCGTCGCCAAGGTGGCCTTCCCGTCCTCCCAGCGGATCCCCACCTCCACCGCGCCCCGCGCCCGCAGCCCGCGCACCTCGCCTGAACTCCACGCCTTCGGCAGCGCCGGCAGCAGGTCAATCGATCCCGCATGGCTCTGCAGCAGCAGCTCCGCCAGCGCCGCCGTCCCGCCAAAGTTCCCGTCGATCTGGAAGATGTGCGACCGACCCTCGTAAATATCCATCAGGTTCCCGTTGGTGCTCACCTTCATAAGCATGTTCAGGCTCTCGGCCGCCTCGTCGCCCTTGCCCAGCCGCGCCCAGAACGCGATCGCCCACGCCCGGCTCCAGCCCGTGTACGCGCCCCCGTGCGCCAGCCGCCGCTCCAGCGATGCTTGCGCGCCCTTTGCCAGCACCGGCGTACCCCGCGGCGTAATCTCGCCTCCGGGATACAGCGCATAGAGATGCGACATATGCCGCTGGCCCGGAGTCGCCTCCTCGAAGTCCACCGACCACTCCTGCAGCTGCCCCCAACGCCCGATCTGGTAAGGAATCAGCTTCTCCCGCGCCGCGCCGAGCTTCGCGGCAAACTCCGCGTCCACCCCCAGCTCCTTCGCCGCTTCCATGCAATTCCCAAACAGCTCCCGGATCAGCGCCATATCCATCGTGCAGCCCGCGCTGGTCATCGCCGGCTTCCCATCCGGAGCCATAAAGTTGTTCTCCGTCGACTCCGAAGGGCACGTCGTCAGCCTTCCCTTCCCGTCGGGGATCAGCCACGCCAGGCAGAACTCCGCCGACCCCCTCATCAGCGGGTAGGCACGCGTGCGCAGAAACTCGCGGTCCCGCGTAAACCGGTAGTGCTCGTAGAGATGCGCGCACAGCCACGGCCCGCTCATGCCCCAGTTCGCCCAGGTCGGCTTGCCCACGCCCATCCCCACCGGATTTGCCGCCCGCCACAGGTCGATGTTGTGGTGCGTCACCCATCCCGGCAGGTTATAGGTCTCACGCGCCGCCCGCGCTCCCGTGCGGCTCAGCCCCTCGATCAGCCCGAACAGCGCCTCCGTGCACTCGCTCAGGTTGCACGTCTCCGCCGGCCAGTAGTTCATCTCGATGTTGATATTCGAAGTCCAGTTCGAGCTCCAAGGCGGCTGCACCTCGTAGTTCCATATCCCCTGCAAATTCGCCGGCTGCGTCCCCGGCCGCGAGCTCGCGATCAACAAGTACCGTCCAAACTGGAAGTACAAGGCCAGCAGCGACGGATCGGGCGACGCCGGAAACTCCTTCACCCGCTGGTCCGTCGGCTTCCCCGCCGCTTCATCCCCGCCCAGCTTCAGGCTCACCCGGTCGAACAGCCGCGCGTGATCGGCCACGTGCCGCTCCCGTAGTTCTGCGAATCCCGCCGTCACCGCCCCGATCTGCTTCACTGCCCGCCCGCTCACCGCTTCCTGCAGCGTATCGGGCTTCTGGTCGTACCCGCGAAAGCCCGTCGCCCCCGTCACCACAAACAGGCACTCCGTCGCCCCGCGCAGGTCCAGCTTGTTGCCAACGGCTTCCACGTGTCCGCCCACGGTCCGCGCCTCCACGACCGCCGCAAAAAACATCCCCTCGCCCGGCGTGTCCGACAACACCACCGGCGTCTCACTGCCCGGATGCCCCGCGCCCGCAATATGTTTCGCCGCCTTGCCCTCCAGCACCAGCCGGTTCCCGCCCACGGCCTTCACCTGCCTCATCAGCGGCCCATCCATCCACACCGTCGCGTTCAGCGCTCCCGGCTTGCTCGCTTTGATCCGCAGCACAATCGCCTGGTCCGGCGCCGACGCGAACGCCGTCCGCTCAAACTCCACCCCATCCACCGTGTAGCTCACCCGCGTCAGCGCCGTCCGCAGGTTCAGCTCCCGCCGGTAGTTCGAAACCTCGCCCGCGTGCACGCAGTCCACGTGCAGATTCCCCAGCGGCTGATACGCCTCGGCGAACAGCCCCTGCATCTTGTGGCACAACTCGTCCGCCAGGTGGTAGTTCTGCTTTTCGAGCACCGCCTCCCGGACGGGACCGAGCCACTTCGGCGCGTCCAGGTTATTGCCGTCCACCGGCATCCCCGACCATAGCGTGTCCTCATTCAATTGCAGCGTCTCCTTCGCCGCGTCCCGCGCAATCGCGCCACCCCCGCGCTCCTCTTTTGGATTCGCCGCGTCGATCGGATCCAGCGACGCGTCCACCGGCCCGCCCCCATACACCATCGCCCCCAGCCGCCCGTTCCCGATGGGCAGCGCGTCCACCCACTCACCTGCTGGATACGTATACCAGAGCGTCAAATCCTCGGACTCGCTCGGCGCCCCCTGCGCCAGTCCGAACCGCCGTGCCAGAGGAAGCGCCCCGGCCACCGTCGATGCCGTCTGCAAAAATCGCCTGCGCGAGAACAAACCCATAACCCAACCCCTCCCTCCGTAGTCTCGGTCACGGAACCGGATGTCTTCAACACACTCGTCGTCGAATCCCGCTTCCGCACCGCCCCGGACCACCATCCTCCCAATCGCCTCGAACTTGAATCCGAGGTAAATTGCGCTGCGTGTCCAGAAATTCCCCCGAACCGGTGTATGCTTGTTTCGCGCGGTATCGCCGCGCTTCCTCGACTGGGTGTCAACGTCACAATCGCAGCCCCATTCGGACCACGGCTCTCCGATGGCCCGAAATACGCGTCGGCCTAAGTACGTATCGGCCTAAGAACGTTGCGTCCCGCCTCTCTTTAGCCCCTTTCAGCGCTGTTTCAGATTGAGAGGAACCACATGCCTTCCGGAAATTTCACCGCAACCACCACTTCCACTCCACCACTCTCCGTCGAACAGTTCTACCCAGCTGGCCAGGCGCCTCCGGGCTCCATCGGAGTCTGTCTGTCCGGAGGCGGCTCCCGCGCCCTCACCGCCGGCATGGGCGAGCTGCAGGCGCTTAGCTATCTCACCTTTAACAGCGCCAGCATGTTAGGCCAGGTCAAAGCCCTCTCCACCGTTTCCGGAGGATCGTGGCTCGGCGTTCCCTATGAGTTTCTTCAGACAGGCAGCGCATCCGACAGCTCCTTCCTCGGCGTCTACAACTCCGCCATCGGGTCCGAAACACTCGCCCAACTCGCAGTGCTCTCATCCGGCAGCGCCGCCTATCCCATCACCGGCACGCAGTTCGGGCCGATCCTTCTGGCCCTGCAGGCGGCCATCCTCTACGAGCTCAACGTGCCGGCGCCCATGCTCTGGCAGACCATCATCGGCCTCAATATCCTCTTGCCCGTCGGCCTGTTTAAGCCCGGCTGGCCGCCCATTCCCACCGACATGTTCTCCTATGACCAGCAGACTCTCACCGACGATGTCACCGGCCCCAACCCATCGCTCGACGGCGAAACCGCCTATCTGGTCGCCAGCGGCAGCAGCCGCACCCCCCGCCCCCATCTCCTCTGCAACATGGCCATGCTGCTCAACGAACCCGGCAACAAGGTCAACTCGTTCGCGCCCGTGCAGGCCACTCCGTTCTTTACCGGCATCGTCGGCTCCCCGGTCGGCACCGACCAGAACGGCCTCGCCCCCGGCGGCGGCGGAGTTACCTCCTTCGCCTTCAACTCCAATCTCACCGCCGTCAGTGGCACCACCGCCACCGTCAGCCAGACCCGCCAATGGTCCCTCACTGACAGCGCCGGCACCAGCAGCGCCTTCTTCGCCGGAGTGCTCAAAAACCAGATCGCGCAGTGGGAGCAAAATCCCCTCGAGTTCCTCGCCACTCTTGCCGAGTACGGCGAAGAGATTCTCAAGTGGATCGAAAGCCATCTGCCCAGCGCCCAGCAACCCCAGGCCAAGGCTTTCGTGGAAAAGTACAGCGCGCCTCAGCCGGCCGCAGGCCTGTCCATCGACCTGCCCAATCCCCAGGACCTCATTCCCCAATACGGCTATTGGCCGGTCGCCAATCCTACCGTCGTCTCCAATCCCCAAACCACCGGCTTTGCCGACGGAGGCAGCCTCGAGAACCTGGGCGTCAACGCCCTCCTCGCTTACTCCGACATCAAGGCCCTTATCTCCTTCGTCAACTCCGAGCAGCCCCTCGTAACCGGAGACTACGGAGTGAGCGATGGCAACGGCGGCTATCTGCCCAACACCTACATCGTCGTTGATGACGCCATTCCCCCGCTCTTCGGCTATCAGCCTTATGGGAACGGAGATATCGACGAGTGCAACAAGGGCTATTTCCTCTACGCCGGCGCCACTTGCGTGGATGATCTCGCCGCCGGCTACGCGCACAACCAGGTCTTCGATTCAACCAAGTTCCCGGCGTTCCTGCAAGGCCTCTGGGAAGCGGCCAACACCGGTGGCGCCAACGGCGCCCCGGCCATCTTCACGCAGACGCTCGACGTGCTGCCCAACAGTTGGTTCGGCATCGGCGACAACCGCGGCCAGGTCACCATCGTCTGGTGCTATCTCAACATCGCCCAGCCCTGGCTCGATCAGTTCGCCAATAACGATGAAGTTGCCATCTTCATCCAGCACGAGATCACTCAGTACAACTTCCCCAACTACTACACCAAGAACACCAACCTCTCCGCGACCCAGGTCAATCTCATGTCCAACCTCGCCGCCTGGTCGGTCATCACCGCCGAGAACACCAGCCAGACCTTCTCAAGCCTCTTCAAACAATTCGGAGCAGCAGAGGTGTCGTCTCAACTTGAGCCCGAACTCCAGCCCGCGTAAACCCAGCCATAAGCACGAAGTGGCTCTTTCCGGGGGGGAAAGAGCCACTTCAGCACCATCAAGCTGTCACAGCCTCAGCTTCGCTGTGTCGCTATTCACCATTTCCCTGTGTTACCGTTTCTCTGTCCACGAACCGCGAGTCACGTACCACGGTCTTCACACCCTGAACGTCCGCTCCTGTCCCGCGCCCGGTCCGCCGCCGTCCACCTTGCTCTCGTGGTGCTTCGAGTCCACCAGCAGCGTGAGCACCTGCTGCTTGCGGTCGCGCATGATCGTCACCTGCACCGGCTTGCCCTGATTGCTCCTGAGCGCGCGGTCCCAGCCCGCCACGGTATTCACAGTCTCCGGCCCGATCTTCAGAATCACGTCAAACGTCTTCAGCCCCGACAGCGCCGCCTCGCTCTTCCGCGCCACTTGCCGCACCATCAGCCCCCCGGCCACGCCCAGGTACTCCGCCATCTGCGCGGTCAGCGGTTCCACCAGCGCGCCCACGTTCAGCGTCTTTCCGAAAAACGGCAGGTGGAATCCTCCGGACCCCGACGAACCCTTGCCGCTGTCGGCCAGCATCCCCATCCCCGCCGCTGCCGGAAACACATCCCCGCCATCGCCGATCCGCATCCACACCTCGTGGTCCAGCTCCCGCCGGTCCGTCAACTGCACCGCCAGCGTCTGGATGTTCCCGTCCCGGCTGACCTCGATGCTCACCTTCCGCCCCGGCGTGGCCTGGTGCAGCAGGTGCAGGAACTGCTCCGCGTTCTCCACCTTCTTCCCGTTGAATCCCAGGATCACGTCGTTCACCACGATCCCCGCCTGCGCCGCCGGCGCGTCGTGGTCGATCAATGTCACCAGCGCTCCCCGGACGTCCTTGAGCTTCAGCGCCTGCGCCTTATCCGGGCTTACATCGGTGATCTCTACGCCCAGGTACACCTGGCTGCCCGCATGCATCGCCGCGTCCGGCTGATCTGTCCAGAGCGTCAGATCGCCAAACTGCGCATGCACCGCCGGCGCCGCCAAAAGCGTTGCCGTCCCCAGCGCAGCCGTCCATCCCATCAGTCTCTTCCAACCCTCGCACTGCCTCGAAAAGTACTTCATGATCTGTCTCCCGCTTCGTTCTTTGTCGCCCAGCTCACGCTCCATTCCACTCGCGGCGCGGCGTGGGCAATTGCGTTCACTGGATCTCCGGAGCCCTGCTCAACACCGCCCGCGAAACCAGCCGGATGCGCGGGCTCTCGTCGGAGGTCGCCACCGTGCTCAGCACCTGCCGCACGCTCGTATCCGCCTCCACCGGCTCCAGCACTCCGATCGCCGCCGACCGGATGCCCGGATCGGCGTCGTCCAGCAGCGCCTCCAGCACCGCGTCCCGCACCCGCAGATCCCGCGATACATACGGCTCCAGCCCTTCAAGCGCCTTCATCCGCACGCTCGCGCTCTGATCGTACCGCAAAGCCACCATCAACGCATCCCGGATTCCCGCCGTCTGACAGCCGTCTCCCGACCGGCACGCCGCCGCCATCAGCGCCACCGAGTCGTCCCGCACTCCGGCCGACGCCGCGTCCTCCGACGCCAGCATCAGCAACTGCCGGATCGCCGGATCGTTCAACGAGCCCTCCACCTCCTCCGGCACCAGCCGGCTATACCGCACCTCCACCATCTGGCTGTTCGGTTGGCTCTGGATGCTCACCACGTTCGCCACATTGGACACGCTGGCCAGCCCGCCCGCACCCGCATCGGCCGCCGCCTGGGCTGCATCCACGGCCGTCGCCGGGGCAGTCGCATCGGTTGCCGGCGCCGCCGCGCGCGCCGAAGTCGCCGCGCGGTTCTGCGCGTACTCGAACCCGGTCAGGCTCCCGATGCCGCCGCCCACCAGCAGCAGCAGCACCGCCGCCACGGGCGCCGCCTGCAGGCTCGCAAAGTTGTTCATGGTGCGTTGCGCCAGCCGCTCGTACCAGCGCATCGGCGGCAGCGCGTCCAGCGCCTCTTCCAGCCGCAGCCTCGACCGCGCGATCAGGTTCGGTCCCGGCTCGAGCACCGGGTATGCATTGGCCAGCACCTTCAGAGCCTGCAGTTGTTCCCGCTCCTGTCCACAGTCCGGGCAGCTCGCCAGGTGCCGCTCCAGCTCGTGCACCTGTTCATCCGGCAGCTCTCGATAAGCCGCCGTCACAATCCGCTCCTGCGCTACTTCGCAGTTCATCGCTACGCCTTTCCAGCCTCAAAAATTCCCTCTTTCCCTAACGCAGACCCGCCAGTTGTGTTCTTAACTTCTTCGTCGCGCGGAAGAGCGTGTTCTTGGCGGTCTCTTCCGTCGTGCTCAGCATCTCGCCAATCGTGCGCAGCCGAAGCCCCTGGTAGTGCTTCAGCTCAAAAACCATTCGTTCCCGCGGTGTCAGTTTCTCCAGCGCCGTTTGAATCCGCGCTGCCAGCACCTTCCGGTCCAGCTCCTTGCCCGGGTTCGAGTACGACCGCTCGTCCGACACCGTCGACAGCAGGTCGATCTCATCGCCCCCGTGGTCCACCAGCACCGTCCTGTCCTCCCGCCGCGTCTTCTTCCGCCGCAGCTGGTCCAGGCACAGGTTCGTCACGATCCTGTAGATCCACGTATAAAACGAGCACTCAAACCGGAAGTTTCCAATGTACCGATACGCCTTCAGGAATGCTTCCTGGTAAATATCCTCGGCGTCGTGCTCCGACCCCGTCAGATGGAGCGCCAGCCGCAGCACCTGGTGCTCGTACTGTCGCACCAGCGCGTCAAACGCCGCCCGCGACCCCGCCTGCGCCTCCCGGATCAGCTCCAGCTCCGGCGCATTCCCCTGGCCCCGGCCCTGCCCGCGCACAGTCCCGTTAGCGCGGGTCCCGCCGCGGTCCGCATCGCCCATGGCCGTCGTCGCCGTCATCCCTCGGGATGATTGTACCTGCCTGCCGCCCGCCCATCGCAAGGAACCGGGCGCTTGTCCATGAGGTAGGGGGTACGCTGCGGCGTCGGCTTCCATCGCGTCTCCGTTCGTCTCGGCCAGATGCGGCGATTGCGTCTTCAGGAAATGTCGGGCTTTCGGCCACCCGGCACTTCCGCGGAGTCCTGTCTATATGCGTGTAGACGCGCCTTCGCTCCATTGGTAAGCCAATCGGCCGCAACCGCCCGGCCAGCCCCACACTCCGGCTACCCCGCCCTCGCGGCGTCTTTGCCCAATCGCCTCGGTCGACTCCACACTCCTTCCGACGCCTCTCCCCCAAGAATTCCCTTGACAGGGGAAAAGTTCTTGTCCAAGGTTTGAGAGTGGGTGCGGTCCAACCCCAAAGAAGCCCACTTCAGCAAAGCTTCACTCCCGGGATTCACTTCTTGATTCCCTGCGTTCTTCCACTCCTTGGTCCTGAATTGCGCCGTTCCCGGCCCGCGCTCCCATTCCGCCTCTTTTGAAGTGCACCGAGTGCACACTCGAAAACTCAATCCACTTGAAGCAGGTGAGCCATGGGCACAACCAATCCCTCCACGACATCTACCCGCTCCCTCTACCTCTCCAACTGGAACAACCTGATGGGCGTCTGGAAGGCCGGCAAACTCACTCAGCTTGATTCGTCGCCCCAGGGCCCCTGCCTGGGCGAGCTGCATTATCTGGGCGGTTCTTTAGCGCGTCGGGGCGTCAATCAGATCGTCGAGTACCAGGGCTTCTTCCGCGATGAGACCAACAACATCAAGTACAACCAGATGTCGAACTTCGCTTGCGAAGGCTGGTTCGAGAACGGAACCGGCAACGCCGGTGTCCTGACCACCAACTACCTCACCTACGCCGGCGCCAGCGTCCAGCCTGCGATGACTCTCGCGCGCAACTATGCGGCCCCGCCCAATCAGCTATTCCTGGTGGTCGCCTACACGCTGGCCAATCCAACCAGCGCGCCGCTCACCTTCAACGTCCTCGACAAAGTACACCCCAATAACGTGGTCAACACCGAGACCGTTCACGGCTGGTACGACGCCGCCAACAATGCTTTGATCGCGGACATGACGGCCTCCGGCCAGCTGTTTCTCTTTCTCGGAGCCCTGCAGCCCGTCGACGGCTACCAGGTGGGCAATGAAGCCGACATCTCGGCCACCAGCCCCACCGGCGCCGCCTGGTACAGCTTCGATGCCAGCGGGGTCCTGCAGAACAACGCCGATCTGACCGTCCCCGATCTCGATCTGGCCTTCAACTGCCGCGTCACGGTGGCCCCGGGGAGCTCACAGACGATCTACTTCTACATCGGCGTCTGCGAAACCCAGGCGGACGCGGAGGCGGCCATCGCCGCGGCCCGCGCCTCCACGGGCGATGCCTGGTTCAGCGCCACGGCCTCTGCCTATAACGCATGGCTTGCCAATGGCAGCTACGGCAAGCGCGCCAACTTCGACGACGCGGGACTGAACCAGCTCTTCGATCGCGCGCTGATCATGATCAAGAACGTCCAAAATCCCGTGAGCGGCGCATTCTGCGCCACCACCAATCCCTTCGCTTACGGTTACAAGAATTGGGTGCGCGACAGCGCCATCACCTCCATCGCTCTCGACGCCAGCGGGCATCACGCCGAAGCCGAGAGCCATCTTCGCTGGCTGGCCGGCCTGCAGGGAACTGACGGCACCTGGAAGACCACCTACGATATGTGGAGCAGCGCCTACGTCCCCTTCGTTGAGCCCGAATACGACTCCATCGGCGCATTCATCTATGGCGTGTACCGGCACTACACCCTGACCGCCGATACCCAGTTCCTCACCGATCTCTGGCCCAATGTAAAGAGTGCGTCGGACTGGATTCTCAGCAATATCCAGCCCAACGGATTCGGCCAGGCCGACTTCAGCATCTGGGAAGAAGAGGCCCTGGGGCTCGAGCACAATACCTACACGCAAACCTGGTATGTCATCGGCCTTTATGCCACGCAGTGCATGGCCGAGCTCCTCGGCGAAACCTCCCTGACGGACTGGTATGCCGGCGGTCCTGCCTCCATCATGACCGCCATGCAACGGCCCTCGACCTGGTATCCGCCGGGGATGTGGAATCCGGCTTCCTATTACAATCGCGCCGTCAACGCCGACAACAGCGTGCAGCCGCTCATCGATTCCTCTTCTGACGTCCTGATTGCTCTGGGCGCCGTCGACCATGAGTCCGGCCGGGCGGCCGATCACATCTCCACCGTCGTGAACACTCTCGCCCAGCAGACCTACGGCCTCTGCCGCTACCTCGGCGATACCTTCTACTACACCGGCGCATGGAGCCCCGGAGGAAATGAGGCCCTCGGCCCTGACCCCTCGTGGCCGCAGATGAGTATGTGGGTCGCCATCTACGAGATTCTCGCCGGCGATCTCGCCACCGCGCTCGCCCGGCTGCAATGGCTCGCCAGCATCACGGGCGCCGGCTACATGCCCTCCGGAGAAGCCGTCTCCAACGTCACGCTCCAACCTCTCGTCAGCTCGATGTGTGAACCGCTCACAGCCTCTTCCTTCATCCTCGCAGCCCTCATCTACCAGGGGCAGTATGGCCTCAGTATTGTTCCACCCGTCTACAACGCCGGCACGTGGAAGAGCATCAGCGTGAGCTTTACCGCGGCCAATGACTGGGGCCAGTGGAGCAATGTCCCCTACTTCGTCGGTCCGCAGACCACATCTGCGCCGTCCGCCAACTACCAGATCAAGCGGGTGTATGTTTCGAACGATGGGTCCAATCTCTACCTGCGCGTTGACAACGCCGGGAATCAGCTCTCCGCCTATCAGCAGCAGCCGCTCTTCGCGTTGCGGCTCTACAGCCAGGACTTCGCTAATCCGAACGCTACCGGCACCATGATCGGCCTCTCGGGAGATTCGCTGCGAAGGCCGATGCTGTATATGCTGGAGCGCCACAGCGATTCGGACCTCTTTCAGCACTGGACCGCTGCCGCTGGCGCCTGGTCGCAGGATGCGAGCATCGGCGGGGTGATTCCGCCGCAGTGGGATCCGGCGACGGGAAGAATTGAGGCGGTGATCCCTCTTTCCAGTGTGTCCAGCGGAGCTCCCGTCTTCGCCAGCAACTGGACCGGGATCATGATCGTGCTGGCCTACTACGATGCAGGCAGCTCATCCTGGCGCGACGGCGACAGCCTCCTGCTCCACTATCGGCTGAGCACCAGCGCCCAGAACTGGATCTACGGAAACATCGATCTGTAGATGCGGCTCCCTCACCCCCCGCCGGGTACGCCAGGTCTCGACTCTCAAACCTGGGATAAACGCCCCGGTCCTCGCTGCTCCCCGGGTGCCCCACCCTCGCGGGGTCGTTGTCTTTCCCGCTAGGGTGGGGTAAGTCACCGCCGCGCGCCCGGGTCTCGACTCTCAAACCTGGGTGCGATGCTTCGCTTGAGGGCGTCCCATCCCGGCTCTGCCCGGGTAGGGATCCGGTTTCGAACGCTTCTTGCCGATAATTTATCTCTTGTGACGCACAATGAGTCTAGCCCAAGCTGAAGGGCTCTCCGATGGCGATGATAAAGCGAAATCACGAGAAAAGCGACCAAAATACCCCCCCGGGGGACCCCCTTCACAGTTTGCACATATTTCGATGCAGTCAACTCCACTAAGTCGTCTGGAATCAATAAATCGTTTCACGAATTCGGTAACCAATGAGTTACTGAATTCACATTTCTTTCATAAAGATGCCGTCCTGATTGCAGGCCCTTCTCATCGGGTCGCCCTTCACTGTCATGCGGCCCTGAATCGCGTACAATGTCCGGTATCCAGGCTCTGGAGGTTCCGCCCTGTTCGCCTCTTCGCTAGACGGTCCACGCTCCTGCCTCGCCCTTCACGGCGCCCCGCATCTCGTCCCCCTCGTCGCCTTCGCTCCCCAGAACGGCCTCGTCCACTACTTCCACTCCATGGAGTCGACCGACCGCATCTTCAAGGGCCTCTACCACTGGAACCTCTTCGACGCCTCGCTGCTCGTCCCGTACTTCACCGTGATGGTGCTGCTTGCTCTCTACGGCATCCACCGCTACGTCCTCTGCTACCGCTACTACCGCTTCCGCAAGAACTATGACCCCAATCCCCCTTGCCACTTCGCCGAACTGCCTCGCGTCACCGTCCAGCTCCCCATCTTCAACGAGCAGTTCGTCATCGACCGCCTCATCGAGGCCGTCTGCGCCATCGAGTATCCCCGCGAGAAGCTCCAGATCCAGGTCCTCGACGACTCCACCGACGAGACCCAGCAAGTCGCCTCCGGCATCGTCGCCCGCTACGCCGCCCTCGGCCACCCCATCGTCTACATCCACCGCACCAACCGCCAGGGCTTCAAGGCCGGCGCCCTCGACGCCGGCCTCAACGTGGCCACAGGCGAGTTCGTCGCCATCTTCGATGCCGACTTCGTCCCGCCGCCCGACTGGCTTATGAAGGTCATCCACCACTTCGCCGAGCCCCAGGTCGGCATGGTCCAGACCCGCTGGACCCACCTCAACCGCGACTACAGCATGTTGACCCAGATCGAAGCCATCCTCCTCGACGGCCACTTCGTCCTCGAGCACGGCGCCCGCGTCCGCTCCGGCGAGTACTTCAACTTCAACGGCACCGCCGGCATGTGGCGCCTCCAGGCCATCCGCGACGGCGGCGGCTGGCAGCACGACACCCTCACCGAAGACACCGACCTCAGCTACCGCTCGCAGATGGCCGGCTGGAAATTCAAATACCTGCCCGAAGTCGAGTGCCCCGCCGAACTGCCGATCGAGATGACCGCCTTCAAAACGCAGCAGGCCCGCTGGGCCAAGGGCCTGATCCAGACCAGTCTCAAGGTCCTGCCCGACGTCTTCCGCTCGAAAACCACCCTGCGCAACAAGGTTGAAGCCTTCTATCACCTCACGGCGAACATGAGCTACCCTCTGATGGTCATCATGTCGGCGCTGCTGATACCGGCCATGATCTGCCGCTTCTACCAGGGCTGGTTCCAGATGCTGTTCATCGATGTGCCGCTATTCGCTGCCTCCACCTTTTCTATCGCCGTCTTCTACCTGGCCAGCCAGCGCGTGCTCTTCCCGGAAACCTGGAAGAAGACGTTCCTGTACCTGCCCTTCCTGATGGCCCTCGGCATCGGCCTGACGGTCACCAACACCAAGGCGGTGATGGAAGCGCTCTTCGGCATTAAGAGCGCCTTCGCGCGCACGCCCAAGTACCGCGTCGCCAAGAAGGGCGACAAGTCGCAGGGCGCGAAGAAGTACCGCAAGCGTCTGCTGCTTGCACCCTGGATCGAGTTGCTGCTGGGCTTCTACTTCCTGCTCGCCATCCTCTACACCTTCTCCAACCAGAATTACTTCACCGCGCCGTTCCTGATCCTGTTCGTCGTCGGCTACTGGTACACGGGCCTGATGAGCCTGCTTCAAGGCCGCTTCGAGCGCTGGCGCAGCGGCGGCGCGCCGGTAAATGAGGAAGCCAGTCCAAAACCATTTCCAGTCGGCGTCTGAGGCTCGTCCCGGCCCTGCCTTTTCGCCGGCCTGGCCGGTGATTTGCCCCCACTCCGCTACAATAGAGAACAAGCGCCTGCCGCGCCCGGACTCGAGTCCTGGCGCTGCCAGGCGCACAACAGTATTATGCTCACTGAAACTCTGCCCGAAGCCTTGACGTTCGACGATGTGTTGCTGGTTCCTGCCTATAGCGACGTAGTGCCGGTCCAGGTGAGTACTCAGACCCAGTTAACAGGTTCGATCGCACTCAATACGCCGCTGATCTCGTCGGCAATGGACACGGTGACCGAGTCGCGGATGGCCATCGCCATGGCCCAGCAGGGCGGCATCGGCATCGTCCACCGCAATCTCTCCATCGCCGACCAGGCTGGCGAGATTGACAAGGTAAAGCGTTCGGAAAGCGGCATGATCGTGGATCCGGTCACGATCGAGCCCGACCGTTTGATTGCCGATGCCCTCGACGTGATGCGGCGGTACCGCATCTCCGGTGTGCCGGTCACACGGGGAAAGAAGCTGGTCGGCATTCTGACCAACCGCGATCTGCGCTTTGAGACGCGTACGGACATCCCTATCGGCGATGTGATGACCAAGGAGAACCTGATCACGGTGCCGGTGGGAACGACGCTGGAAGAGGCTGAGCTGATCCTGCACAAGCACCGGGTGGAGAAGCTCCTGGTGGTCAACGACGACTATGAGCTCAAAGGATTGATCACCGTCAAAGACATCCAGAAGAAGCTCAAATACCCGAACGCCAGCAAGGACAACCAGGGCCGGCTGCGCGTGGGCGGCGCCATCGGGGCCACGGGCGACTTCATGGAGCGCGCGGCGGAGCTGGTTCGGGCGCGCGCGGACGTTCTGGCCATCGACTCCGCTCACGGTCACTCCTCGCGCGTGCTCGATGCGGTACGCGAGGTGAAAGAGCGCTTCCCCGCTGTGGAACTGATGGCCGGCAACGTGGCGACTTACGAGGGCGCAATGGCTCTGATCGACGC
>Ga0335072_10004618_pt1 | contig 20386 bp, 19 predicted proteins | sample Lox_Sample_21_FD_206725 | JGI IMG/M metagenome (GOLD analysis project Ga0335072, IMG submission 206725) | Soil microbial communities from Loxahatchee National Wildlife Refuge, Florida, United States - Lox_Sample_2.1 | ecosystem: Environmental > Terrestrial > Soil > Wetlands | place: USA...
CAGCCGCGAGTAGCGGATGGTTTGAGCCCGCTTGCGCTCATTGTTCTGAGCGAACAAGCCATCCTGGGTGTAAATACTCTCCGTGTGTGGAATAGCACTCCTCGTAATTGATCAAGACGGGGGGAGATCAGTGCCTGTTCAGTCCACGACCCGTGCGGCGACCCGCCGTGGTTCGGCGAGTACCGCTCGCAGCAGGTCGGTGAGCCGCAGTGCGTCAAGGGGCACTGCGAGCCGACCACAGTCAACATCAAGCTCCAGGTCCTCTCGCAGCACCGCTGCGAGGTCGGCCACCGGTTCGACCGGGACGTCGGCTCGGAGCACCACCGCTCGGTCGACCCGCGGGTCAGCATCTCGATCGACTGCGTCACGCTCAACCGGTGCACGCTCGACTACGGCGCGCAGAAGCACGACCAGCCGGAGCACAGGGACTAGGACCACCGGCACCCGCGCTACTGCCGGCCGCGCCACCACGGCGCGGCGGACCGCTGCGAGCCGTAGCTCGGCTACGCCAGCGGTCGCTGCAAGGACAGTTTCATCTGCAGCCACCAAAGTGACGTCGGCGGCGAGCAAGATGACCGCAGCCGCTACCAAGGCGAACGCATCGGCCAAGACGATGTCGTCGGCCATGCGGGCGATGAACACCGCCACCAAGGCCATGACGACGGCGGCAAAGGCCCTGACAGCCGCAGCCAAGACGATGTCGTCCGCGAAGCCCGCTGCCGCAGCGCCGGCCAGGCGCACGACGGCGACGTCGCGGCCGACTGCTGCTGGCCGGTCGACTGCTGGCCGGTCGACTGCCACGCGGTCGACTACAGCGCGGGCGACTGCCGGCCGCAGGCCGGCGGCCAAGCCGAGGTCCACGTCCACGCGGCCGAGTTCCCGGGCTGCGTCACGGACATCTCGGTCGGCCGGCACGTCCGGTGCGGGCAGAGCGTCCGGCTCGGCAGCGATGGAGAGTTCTGCTATGCAGGGCTCTGCGTCCGGTGAGTCGGCGGATAAGCCGAAGTCGACTTCGTCACGGCCCAGGACGACCACGCCTAGGTCCCGGCGGCCGGCCAGCCGGCCTGCCAACCGCCCTTCGGGGACCACGATGCGGCCGGGGTCTTCGCTGACCCTGTCCGCTCCGTCGCAGTCGCGCAGCAATGGTGAGTACGGCAGCCTGCTAGGCAGCCTCATTCACTGAGCCGCGCACGGCACGCGATAGGGCGGGCGGCAGTGGCAACGACGCCATGTCGCCCGCCCATTGGCGCGGTCCGGCCTGCCTGCGGCGCATATCCTGGGTAGCAGCGGCGGGCGAGTTGGCCGGGCGGCCGCGTCGCGCCAGGTTTCCTGGCGTGCCGAGGAAGGTCCGGGCTCCGCAGGGCAGGGTGGTCGGTAACGCCGACCCGGGGTGACCCGCGGGACAGTGCCACAGAAAACAGACCGCCTCCGGCTACGCCGGGGGTAAGGGTGAAACGGCGGTGTAAGAGACCACCAGCGCTCAGGGTGACCTGAGCGGCTCGGTAAACCCCACCTGGAGCAAGGTCAAGAGGGAGCGGCACCGGTAACGGTGCCTTCCTGCGCGAGCGACTGAGGGCGGCCCGCCCGATGCTCGCGGGTAGACCGCATGAGGCTGTCGGCAACGGCAGTCCTAGATGGATGGCCGCCGGCCCGCGCGAGCGGGTGCACAGAACCCGGCCTACAGGCCAGCTCGCCCGCCGCCCTGGTCCCGACCTGCGTAGATGTGGTCATGACAGGCCCCTGTTCCGGTCCAGTTCCGTCAGAACGGCCGCCATGGCCTGGTCGACAGCAGTCCGGCGGAGATCCTCCGCGTTCGGGAACAGGTGCCCGTAGGTGTCCATCGTCTCGTGGAGGGTTGCGTGGCCCCGCGGGGCCTGAATGATCTTCGCGTTGAGGTTCGCGACGATGAGCGCCGACGCATAGAAATGTCTTACATCGCGGAACCTGGTTCCGGCTGGCAGCTGATGTGCGGGGTCGGCGCACTTCACGCGGCGCTGCGAACCGAGACAGCTAAGCAGCTCGCCCCGGCGATCAGCGCAGCCGACTCGCCATGGTGGTCAGCCTTCGCTGCGTCGTATCGCGCTCGTGCCAGCGCCCAAGGACGCAGCCGCAACCGTCGTGGCACATAGCCATCAGCCACGACTGACCACAGTCCAAGATCAACGCTGGAACTTTCTTTTTCTGTATCAAGACCGCTGGCGCTGGAAGTCCCTCATTTGCCGCGGACCACATTGCTAAAAGGACCTCATGCACCCTGAGAAAATGCACCCTTAATAAAAACCGCAGACGGCACGAGCAAGACGATAATAATCATGGTTATAAGTGCCGAATATTTCATCGCAAGTGAGTTCATCTGCTTGCTCGTCTTTCCGTATTCCTCCTCGATTTGATAATACCGAGCAAAAAACCCGCCGCGCTTCCCTATGGCCGACAGAGCGAAGGCGATGCCTACCGTGAGGGGTATCCAGACAGCCTCCCGCCACCCACGCTGCTGGATCTCAGCTTGCACCACCGACAGCGTGGCAACCACGGCGAGAGCAACCGGAATCCTCCGCCTTAACTGCGGCTTCACAATGCGCAAGAACGTAACACCCCACAGGCCAAGGGCTGCCGCCTCGCCTAGGACCACAGCCCACACCGGAATGGTGTCGAGGTTGACCAGCATCTGCCTACCCGCTGCCTGTTGCTATCGCCATCAGAAAACAAATGCGGTACCGACTCATGGAAGCAGCTGACCAATCGGATGCAAACCGACCGTCAGGGCGACCGAGGGTCCGTTAGTCGCTCCGGCCATCAAATAGTACCAGTTCAGGGCATTCGCGGTGGTTAGGACGATGCCGTCCGAGTCGCTGAACGCGTCGACAGTTTCGGTCGCGTCTTGACCGAGCTTTACGAAGGCTCCGAATGCCCTGGGAAGTCCACGCCAGCGGCCCAGTCTCGCCGTAGTGGACGTGAGTCCAACCCGTGCTGCGCGGGGTTTGTCAACGGCAAGCGAACGGTGAGCATCTGGCGGCAAGGCGGGTTCTAGTCAACGTCGCAACACAGACGGACTCTGAGAGGCTAACGGCGCGGCGAAGAATTCGGCTGGTGCCCGGTCGCCGAGGATTCGCCTGGGCCGGTTGTTGAGCTCGTTCTCGACAGCGAGCAGATGCTGAGGCGAGTGGACGCTCAGGTCGGTGCCCTTGGGAAAGTAGTCGCGCACGAGCCTGTTCATGTTCTCGTTCGAGCCGCGCTGCCTTGGCGGTCAGAGTCGCAGAAGTAGATCGGTGCGCCGAGCGATCGGCATCCGCAGGTCAGTGGCACTTCCGGGGACTCCGGCCCAGGCCGGAACCGGTGCTGTTCGTCCCCGCCCTACAGGCTAACTTGCCCGCCGCCTGGCCGCCGACCTGCGGTTTGGGCGGGGCGGACGCATAGCACCTGACGACTGGACGCTGCGGTGCAAAAGGCGATACCGGCTGCGTCCTGCTCTGTGGCAAGATCGCCGGATGCTACAACTCTTGGGTTTCATCATCGACTGCCCGGACCCGATGAAGCTGGCGGCCTTCTACTCCGAGGTGACAGGCCACGCCATCATGGAGGGCAGTAACGACAACTTTGCCGGCATCACGTTCGGCGAGGTCGATCTGGCCTTCCAGCGGGTGGAGGACTACCGCCCTCCACGCTGGCCCGACGACGAACACCCCAAGCAGTACCACCTCGACTTCGAAGTGGACGAAATCGAGCCCGAGCAACGCCGCGTCGTCGAGCTCGGCGCGACACTGCAGAAGGACTTCATCGGACCCGAGGGCTACGGCTGGCAGGTCTACACCGACCCGGTCGGGCATCCCTTCTGCCTGTGCCGACACGAGGGGGTCACCTGGAACGACAACGGGATGGAGTGACCCCGAGTTGGGCGATGTTTCAGCGGCGAGCGGTTAGTCGTCGATCGCCTGGTAGGCGGCCGTGAAGAAGTCGAGGAACATCGGCAACGTAGGCCGTCCGGCTGCTCGCTGGAACATGAGGATTGTCGTCATCTCCTCGGCAGGGTCGTTGAACCAGATGATGCCGTATCCCCCGTTCCATCCGTAGCTCCCGACCGAGGGTCCGAGGTGCGCGCGCCGGGTGCGGACCGACATTCCGAAGCCCCAGCCGATGTCATCGAAGTAGCCCGGCGTGAACCCGGACACCGCCTTCTGCGCCGGCGTCAGCTGGTCGCTGGTCATCAGCGTCACCGACGGCCGCGACAGCACCCGCTCGCCCTGGTGGGTACCGCCGGCCAGCAGCGCCGACGCGAATGCGAGGTAATCGCTGATCGTCGAGACGAGCCCGCCGCCACCGTCTTCGAACGCGGGCGGGCGGCTCCAGTACCCGTCAGGGCCGTCCTCGACGAGGATCTTGCCGTCGACCTCGTCGCCCTGGTAGACGGTCGCCAGCCGGCTAATGCCCTCGGCTGGCACGCTGAAGCCGGTGTCCTTCATCCGGAGCGGCTCGCAGATCCGCTCGCGCAGGGCATCACCGAACGACATGCCAGTGGCACGGGCAATGAGCACGCCCGTGACGTTGGCGGCGGTGTTGTACATCCAGCGCTCGCCCGGCTGATAGACCAGCGGAAGCACGCCGAGGCGGCGTATCCATTCATCCGGGGGCATCGCAGTCTCGCAGCTATCGGCTGGCGCCTGCTCGGGCTCCTCGCTGCTGAGCGCAGTCAGCGCGTCGGCGATCGGAACCGTTCCCGGCTCGGCCACCACGATGCCGGTGCCGAAGGTAAAATTCAGCAGGTCCCGCAGCGTCACCGGCCGGTCCGCCGGGACGGTGTCCTCCAGCGGCCCGCCCGGATCGGCGAGCACCCTCATGTCCGCCAGTTCCGGGAGGAACTCATCGACCGGGTCGTCAAGGCGGAGCGTGCAGTCCTCGACCAGCGTCATCGCGCAGGCGGCGACGATTGGCTTCGTCGTCGAGGCGATGCGGCAGATCGTGTCGGCTGCCATCGGCGTCCTAGCACCTGCGCCCTCGAAGGCCAGATTCCCCGTTGCCTCGATGTGGACCTCGCCGCGGCGGGCGCGGCGACCGCACCAGGGACGAAGCCGGAATCGACGGAACGCTCTAGCACGTCGCGCACGCGGGTTAACCGTTTCGGCGAGAGACCACCAGTGGTCACGCGCTCCTCCCCATCTTGTCCATGTTTGCACCTTACATAACAAGGGTCGGGCCCACCGGTTGCTCAGGATGCCCGCTCACCCGCGCGTGGTCAGGCTAGATCGTGCTCGCGGGCATAGCGGATCGCAGCAGCGCGGTCGGCTGAGCCTGTCTTGGCGAATATCCGGTTGATGTGACTCTTGACGGTGTGAGCGCTGACATAGAGCGCGCCCGCGATGGCCGGGTTAGTCATGCCCTGGGCGATCATCGACAGAATCTCGCCCTCGCGCTGCGTCAGCCCGTCCGGCAGCTTGCGTTCAGCGGGCTTGGCTTGCTGCCCGGCTGCCGCCGCCACCAGCCTGGCGTGCACGGCGGGATCGAGGACCGCCAGGCCGGTGACCGCGCTGCGCAGCGCCTGGGCGATGTCGGCCCGGTTGGCGTCCTTGGTCAGGTAGCTGCGGGCGCCGGCCTGTAGCGCCGTAATGACCGAGGTGTCATCGGCGTAGGTCGTCAGAACGACGACGGCGACGTCGGGGTGCAGCGCGGTCAGCCGCCGGGTGGTCTCGATGCCGTCAAGCACCGGCATGTGCAGGTCCAGCAAGATCGCGTCCGGCAGTGTCTCGGCAACGCGATCGAGTGCCTGCTGGCCGTTGGCAGCGGCGCCGACCACCTCGATGTCGGGCAGCAGGCCGAGCATCACCGACAGTCCCTCGCGCACGGTTGCCTGGTCGTCGGCCACGACAATCCGCAGCATGGGCGACGGGCCGTCCCCGGTCACTAAGACGCCCCCGGTCATTGCGGCACCGTGGCCTCGACGATCCAGTCGCTGCCCTGCTGGCCGGCGCTCAGGGCGCCGTCTAGCAGGAGCAACCGCTCGCGCATCCCGGCGAGACCGTAGCCGCCGTCCACTGTGGCGATCGCTGGTGAGCCGTTGCTATCGGCGTTCCCGGCAGCCAGGTGGTTGGTCACCACCAGGCGGGTGCCGGGGCCGGTGTAGTCGAGTTGCATGTCGACCGGCTGGTACGGGGCGTGCTTGGCCGTGTTGACCAGCGCCTCCTGCGCCGCCCTTGTGATGGCGAGCCCGGCGTCCGGCGGCAACGGCCGCGGCTCACCGCTGACCTCGAAACGCACCGGCGTGCCGTGCTGTCGCTGGTGGTTTGCGCTCAGCTCGGCCAGTCCTTCCGGCAGCGGTGAGATCTCGCCGCGGAGCGCATGCACGGCACGGCGGGTCTCCCCGAGCCCCTCGGAAGCCATCCGCCGAGCCTGGTCGAGTAGTTCCACCGCTCGCGACACCTCGCCGGAGTCGGTAAGCACCGCCCGCGCCACCTCGATCTGCAGCCCGAGGGCACCGAGCGAGTGCGCGAGCACGTCGTGTACCTCGCGGGCGATCCGGGTGCGCTCGTCCAGCGCGGCCGTCCAGGCTTGCTCCTGACGTAGCTGCTCACTTTTTGCTAGCAGTTCGGCTGCCTGCTGTGCCCTTAGCTGGTACGCCCGCGAGTTCTGCCCGATCAGCAAGGCGCCGAGAAGGGTAGCGGCGACTGAACCGACGGTTCCCCACGGGTAGGACTTGCTAGCCAGCTCGGCGAGCGCGACTGCCGCTATAGCCAGCCCGCAGATGATCGAGCCGGTGGTCAGGCTGGCATTCCGCCCGACGGCCAGGGCCCCGATGAAGCCCAGCACGAGTATGGGGCCACCTTCGGGCGTCGCCGCTGCCAGCGCGCAGGTCACCGTCATGGCGCCGAAGGAGTATGGCAGCAGGGCGGCGTACCGAGCGTGGCTGGCCTCGGACCGCTCGGCGAGCGCCCAGACGACCGTGGCCAGCACTGCCGCAACGAACGCCGTGATCTTGATGGCCGGGTAGCCGGGCAGGAACGCGAAGATGTAAGCCCCGACGAGTGCCACCACGGCTATCCGCACAGTCCAGTTCAGGCGTGGCCGCATGCCTATCATTATCGCCGCGCGCCGCCTTGCCGGATCCGCGCGGACGGGCTCCAGCGCAGGCCAGGCGCGGTCCATGGGGGGCCGGCTTCGACCCTCATGGCCCCTCCCTTCCCGAGGACGGCCCCGGCGATTTATCAGGGAACGCCCTCGACGGTACGTCGCAGCCGTGGCCAGGGCATCGGAGCGCGGGCTGGATTCCGGTATGAGATCTCGGCCACCGCGTCATACCAGGTCCCGTACCGGCCCACGCCGCAGATCAGCCCGCTCGGCCGACGCGCTCGTGCCAGGTGCCTGGCGAGGATGGACGCCGCAACGTACCCGGAGAAGGAGATCTGATGTCTGTCCCGCCGACCGGCCCCGTCCGTCGCCGGAGGCGTCCGCGCCCGGAGGATCGGCTGGGCCGGGCGCTTCGCTGGCTACGCTGGCCCGCGGTGATCATCTGGCTGCTCGCAATCGTGGCGCTCAACCCGCTGGCCAGCAGCCTGTCCAACGCGACCAACACCAGCGCTTCGGCCTACCTGCAATCCACGGCCGACTCGACGAGAGTCGTTGAGCTCGAGCAGGCCGCGCAGCATCGGTCACGTCAGCCCGACGTCGATCAGGTGATCGCAGTATTCGCCCGGCGCTCCGGCCTGACGGCACCAGACCATGTTGCGGTGGCCTCGGCGCACGCTGCCGTGGCACGCCTTGCCAGCACCATCCGGGGGCTGAGCGCGCCAGGCAAGCTCGTCCCGTCGGCCGACGGCACAGCAGTCTTCTTCACCGCGACCGTCACGACACGGTCGAGCAGCGAATACGAATATGACAGCGCTGCCGTGGGGTCAATCCGCCGCGCGCTGAGCGCCGCCGCCGGTCGCGCGCACGACGGCCTGCAGGCCGAGGTGACCGGGTCGGCTGCGATCACCGCCGACAGCGGCGTCACCAACAAGACGCTGACCAACCTGCGACTGACTGCGATCGCGATCATCGTGGTGATCTTGCTGCTGGTCTACCGTCGTCCGGTCCTGTGGCTGTTCCCGCTGTTTGGCGCCATCGGGGCAATCGTCGTGGCCGAGGCCGGAGCGCACGGCCTCGCCAACGCGGGGCTCACCGTGAGCTCGCTGTCGGCATCGATCCTCATCGTGCTGGTTCTCGGCGCGGCCAGTGACTACGCGCTCCTGCTTGTGCACCGCTACCGGGAGGAACTTCGCCACCACACGACCGCCGAGGATGCGATGGCAGTGGCCCTGCGCCGGACGTTCCCCACCCTTCTTGCTTCGGCGGGTACCGTCACCTGCGCGATGCTCTGTCTGCTCGCGGCGCAGTCAGCCTCCCTGCACGGCCTAGGCCCGGTCGGCGCCGTCGCCATCGTCTCGGCCCTGCTCGCGCAGACCACGTTCTTGCCAGCCCTCCTGCTGATCTTCGGCAGGGCCGCGTTCTGGCCGCGACCACCGCGGCCAGGGCAGGCCGGCCGCGAGGAGTCCCGCATCTGGTCAGGAATAGGAACGCGGGTCGCCCGCCGCCCGGTGCCCGTGGCGATCGCCGCTGTCGTGCTGCTGGGCGCGGCGTGCGCCAGCCTGATCGCGCTGCACACCGACAACACGCCGGAAAGCCCCGTCAAGGGACATCCAGGCAGCGTCAGCGGGCAGCAGTTGCTGGCCGCGCACTACCCGCCCGGCATGTTCGACCCGCTCGACGTGCTGGCGCCCAAGGCCGAGGCCGCGGCCGCCGCGGCCGCCGCCAGGGCTGCACCCGGCGTGGCCTCGGTCACGCCGGCTCCGCAGGTCGGGAGGTATGCGCACGACAGCGTGACGCTCTCGGTCGATCCGTACGGCTCGCGCGCCCAGGCGGCAATCGCAGGCCTGCGCGTCCGGCTGGACAGGGCCGCTCCCGGCTCGCTCGTCGGAGGCGGCCCGGCCATCCAGTACGACACAACGGAGGCGGCGCGGCACGACGCGATGCTGCTGATCCCGCTCATCCTCGTGGTGATACTCGTGGTCATCGCGCTGCTGCTGCAGGCCGTGGCGGCCGCGCTGGTGCTCGTCGCGACCACGGCGCTGAGCTTCGCCGCATCATTCGGGCTGTCCAGCCTGCTATGGCACTACGGGCTCGGCTATCCAGGAATCGAATCGCAGATCCCGCTCTACATTTTTGTCTTCCTGGTCGCGCTGGGCGTCGACTACAACATCTTCCTCAGCGCGCGCATCAGGGAAGAATCCCGGCGCTCCGGCCTGCGGCAGGGAACAATGCGCGGGCTGGCTGTCACCGGAGGAGTTATCACGGCGGCCGGGATTGTCCTGGCCGGAACCTTCGGTGACCTCGCCCGGCTGCCCAATGCCCCCGTCGCCGAGGTTGGCATCGCAGTTGCCCTGGGCGTGCTGCTCGACACGCTGCTGGTCCGGACGGTGCTCGTGCCAGCCGCCTTCCTGTCGATTGGAGAGCGGGTGTGGTGGCCAGCGCGGCAGCCCCTAGAGCTGCCCGAGCGGCTTGGTGCTATCTGTAACCCCGCTTCAGCAGGTACTTGGCTCCCGCCTCGAAACCCTGCGGGCTGAGCAACTCGAAGCCGAAGGCGTCAGCCAGCCGGTCGGTAGTGTTGAACGCGGCGCAGACGGCCAGCGCGTCCTCGACCTGCTGGCGGGAGACGCCCGCGGACAGCACTTCCCGCATGTCCCCGGCGTCGACCTTTCCCTCCCTGGTCAGTTTGCCGAGCATCCGCAGCGTTGTCCGGAGCCCCGGCTCGATGGGGGCCGATTCCAGGTCCGCCAGAACCGCTTGGACTTTCCCGCTGTCCCGATAGGCCTGCCCGGCGGTCGCGGTGTGGGTGCTGACGCAGAACGCGCACTCGTTGACCTTCGAGACGAAGGCCGCCATCAGCTCTCGGTCAGCCACCGACCAGGCGGAAGGGCCGCGCATCGCCTCGTGGGTGAACTTCTTCGCCTGAGCGCCGTAGAAGCCGGGCCGGCAGAAGATCAGCTTGGCGGCGTCTGGCACTGGGTACCCGGTGAACGCCCGGATGAGCGCGAACAGCAGCTTGGTGCCCGGGCTGTAACTACGGTTGAGGATGTCAAGTCGCATTATCCGGCCGCCCCGCTGGCAGTTGCTTCGTCCAGGGCTGCCAGCCCCGCGTCATACAGCCGGGCCGACTGGCCGACTGCAGCGGCGATCACCAGCTCGAAGATCTGGTCCTCACTGAAGCCCGATGCCTTTGCCGCAGCGAAGTCCGCGTCGGTGACTTGGGCCGGCCTCGTCGCGACCTTGTCGATCAGCGGGTGCAAGGGCGGCGGAACGTCGGCGTTGCTAAAGGCACTGGCTCGCTGCTCCGGAGATGACCTGCCCTCTCCGTTCAGGATGCGATCCACCAGTGCCCGATGCGCTGCTTGCTTCTTGCCCTCATCCGCCACAGTGTCCTCCGCCTCTCGTCTACGGATATCTGGCCCTCATGTATCGGGCTGCGGGGGTGTACGGAGCATCAGAGTCTCCGCCGGACCGAAGCCGGCCCGCTGGTACAGCGGGATAGCCCTGGCGCTCGGGCTCAGCACGACGCGGGCGAACTCATTCTTATCCGCGTAACCCAGGACAGCATTGAGGAGTCGCGTACCGATGCCCTGATTGCGGTAGGCCGTGAGGATGAACGCGTTGCCGAGGTATCCCCAGCGGCTTGGCGCCCGCCCTGGCCGAGGCATCCGTTCGAAGACGGCAAGATTCATCATGCCGACCGGGTTGCCACCGGCCTCTGCCAGCCACGTGATCCGGCGTGCTGATTCCCGCTCGAACCACGAGGTAAGCCGCTCGTCGAAATCTGTGTCTGGCTGGTCGCCATCCTGCTCTCGCGTCCACTCACGGCGCAGCCGGATGATCGCCCCTAGGTCACTATGTTCAGCTCGGCGGATTGCGGCGTCAGTCACGTCTGCACAACCTACGCGGGTAAGGATTGTCCGAGGAACTCGAGAACCGCCGTCGTGAACTCCGCGGCGCCGAGGGTCGTGACGTGGTCGCCGGGCACCAGGACGAGCCGCCCGTGAGGCAGCAGGGCAGCGAGCGACTCCGCCGACGTGCTGCGGCTGTCCCGGTCGCCGGCGACGACCAGCGTGGGCGCGGAAACCTGCTGCAAAACGTCGGCGGGCGTCGCCAAGAAGGCGTCGAGGACGAGCCCGACGGCCCGCGCGTCAACCCGGCTTTGCCTGATCCAGGCTGCCGTGGCCTCCTCAGGCGACCCGGCAGGAAACACGGCACCGCCCGCGACGGCGGCCAGCAGCCGGCGGTGCCCGTCGGTCCGGTCGCTCTGGGCATCGAGCGCATCGAGGCCCTGCCCGCCTACGACCGCACGGGCCGGGCGGGCGCCACGGGCGAGCAACCGCAGCACGAGCTTGCCGCCCATGGAATAGCCGCCCAGGTCGTAGTCGCCGAGCCGGAGGTGCCCGATGAGCGCGAGCATGTCGTCGGCGAGGATGTCGGGCGGGTAGCTGGCGGGATTGTGCGGTCTCCCGCTGTCACCGTGCCCGCGCAGGTCGGGGAGGATGACCCGGTAGCCGCGCTCGGCAAGCGCAGTGACCAGGCCCTGACCGGCCAGGGCGGCCCCGCTGCCCATCAGACCGTGCAGCAGAATGAAGGGCCGCCCTGACCCGACCTCCCGCCAGGCCAGTTCTTCGCCATCCGGGCAAGCGAACCGGTACACAGGCAAGTCCGTCACGGATACCGGTCTACCACGGTCGGTGAAGGCCCGTGTCTTGCGAGGAGATGAGTCGCGGGGCGGCGAAGATGCTACGGGTAACTGCGTAGGAGGATGACGATGCCGGTGTGGATCTGCGCCACGTGCGCCAATCACTATCCCGATCAGGAGTCGCCTCCACGGCAATGCGTCATCTGCTCCGACGAGCGGCAGTGGGTGCCGTCCTCGGGGCAGCGATGGACGACAGCCGCGGAGCTGGCAAGCGCCGGGCACCGCAGCGACGTCCGTGAAATCGAGCCGGGCCTGCTCGGGATCGGCGCCGATCCGCCCGTGGCGATCGGTCAGCGGGGCCTGGTGATCCAGACTCCCGAGGGAAACCTGCTGTGGGATCCGCCCGGAATCCTCGACGAGCAGGCTGTCGCTAAGGTCGCGGACATCGGCGGCCTGCGGGCCGTCACTGCCAGCCACCCGCACTTCTACGGCTCGATCGTGGAATGGAGCCACGCATTCGGCGCCGAGATCCTCCTCCCCGAGGCCGACGCGCGCTGGCTGACTCGCCCGGACCCGGCCGTGCGCACCTGGTCAGGATCCCTGGAGGTCCTGCCGGCCGTCACCCTGGTCCAGTGCGGCGGGCACTTCCCTGGAAGCGCGGTCGCTCACTGGGCTGACGGCGCCGACGGCGCGGGCGCACTCCTGGCGGGCGACACCATCTTCGTAGCACCGGGCGAGGACCGGGTCACGTTCGTGTGGAGCGCGCCGAACCGGCTGCCACTGCCGGAACGGGCGGTCCTCAGTGTCGTCGAGGCAGTGCGCCCGTACCGTTTCGATCGCATCTACGGCGGCTGGTGGCAGCCCGTCCTGCGCGCTGGCGCCAGGGACATCCTCGAGGCCTCAGCCAGCCGGTACATCGAGTTCCTGCGCGGCGACGCAGCCGTGGACTGACGTCAGGCCGCCTGCCATCGGCAGCTACCGGGAGGGGCCCGCTGCTAGCAGGTGCTGTCAGGCCGGAATCGGCGATCCGGTCGCGCGCCGGGAACGGGGTCCCGCCTGGGGGCCTACTTCAGGACCGGAACGCCGCGTAGATGATCGCGGCAATCCGGTCGACCATCTCTTCCTTAGGAAGGTGTACCTCGGCGGCGCTCATCAGGTAATTGACCCGCTCGAGCATCATGAGGCAGGCGACAGCGGTCAGCTCTGCGTGCTCGGTGCGCAGCCCATCGCCGGCCGGCCCGCCACCGGCAGCGGTCATGCCCTGCGTCATCGCTTCCGCGACGCGGAACAGCAGGTGCAGGCCGTCACCGAAGACGTTCTCGCCGACAACATCGGCCTGGCTGAGAATGCGAATCACGGTGGCGTGCGCGGCGTAAGTCTCGCTGAAACTGTGTACCCAGCGCCGCAGTGCAGTCCGCCCTGCTTCGTTGCTGGTCACCACCGGGAAGTCACCCGCGATGTTGGACATGTCCACGAGCGCGTCGCGGAGCAGCGTACGGAACAGGTCGTCCTTGTTAGCGAAGTACAGGTAGAACGTGCCGTGCGAGGTGCTGGCCCGCCGGACGATGTCTTCCACCCGCGCCGCCTGAAGCCCTGCCTCGTCAAATTCGGCCAGGCCTGCCTCCAGCAGCCTGCGGACGGTCTCCCTGCCGTGTGCGCCGAGTTCTCGCTGCAGCGCCGGAAGGCCGCCGTCGAGCGAGGGCCGGATTTGCGGCGTTCGCTCCGGCGGTGGCGGTGGCGGTGACGAGGGCCGCCCGGTAGCAGCTGTAGCCGCGTTGGCGCCGCGCCGGTCCGGACTCTTCGTCCGGTCCGCCGCTGACGGGGGCTGGTGCCTCGCCACTGGCACCCCGCCTCCGCTTGCCGAATCGTCTGCTACGTCTGTCAGGCTCGCCTTCACTCCCGCCTGAACCGTGCCAATGTCACCCTGATTCCCTATCGGGAATGATCCGCCGCGCTGGCCGCGCCGTCAGGATTTGCCCAACTGCCGGGTCCCGCCCGCGGACGGGCCAGGTTCCCTGCTCATGTTGGGAGACTAGTGGTTTCCAGGCGCACAGGAGACGCCGGGGCGGGAACTGGCGGTACAACTTCTCATCGCGGATATAAGTCTCTTAGAGTAGATAAACCTTGTATCCGACAAAATTCGCTATATTCGTTACGCCGCAGGTCAGGCACGGTCCCGGAGTGAGTGTGGTGCGTCAAAGCTGACGTGCATATCAGGTGACGGGCACGTCATTGTTTGCATCAGATCGTCGGCCCATGCGCAAATAGAGATCATGACTCGCGACCGGGCCGCGGCAGAGGCCACTCTTGCGCACCCGCGTGGGCGCACCGTGCTGCCATCGCACCGTTCCGCGGCCGGCCCGCCGGAGGCTGTGATGGCCGGCAAGGCGGCTGCCGAGAACTTTCCGGTCGCCCTGCGGATGCTGCCGCGACGGCACCGTGACCACCTGATGGCTGTCTACAGCTATGCCCGGACCGTGGACGACGTCGGTGACGAAGGTGCGCCGGAGCGGCGGCTGGCGTTGCTGGCTGACCTGGCGGAAGACGTCCGGCGACTGTATGCGCAGCTAGGCGGCGACGCCGTCCGGCCGCGCCACCCGGCAGTTCGGGGCCTTGCGACCGTGGTGACCGACTGCGCAATACCGATGCAGCCCTTTCTGGACCTGATCGGTGCCAATCAGCAGGATCAGCTCGTCACGCGGTACGCGACCTTCGATGAGCTGCTTGGTTACTGCAGGCTCTCGGCGAACCCGGTGGGCCGCATCGTGCTGGATGTCTTCGGTTGCAGCACGCCGGAGCGGGTGGAGCTGTCCGACTTCATCTGCACCGGTCTGCAGATCGTCGAGCACCTTCAAGATGTCGCCGAGGACTTCCAGGCTGGCCGGGTCTACCTGCCTGCCGAAGACCTGCGAAGCTACGGCTGCACCGAGGAAGATCTGGCCGACAGCACGACGCCGCCCCAGCTGCGTCGGCTTATCGGCTTCGAGGCGGCCAGGGCAGGCTCGCTGATCAGCCAGGGTGCGCCGCTGGTCGGCCAGCTGCGCGGCGCAGCGCGCGCTGCAGTCGCCGGATACCTGGCGGGCGGCCGGGCGGCGCTGGCGGCGATCGCGGCGGCCGACTACGACGTGCTGGCTGTGACGCCGAAACCTGCGAAGAGCCGGACGCTCCGCGAGCTGGGCAGTGCCATGCTGCGGGGGCGATGAGCCGGTGACCGTGGGAACACCCGAGGCCGTGGACGTCGCGGCTGCCTATCGCGAGTGCGAGACAATCACCAGGCAGCAGGCCAAGAACTTCGCGTACGGCATCGCGTTGCTGCCGGGAGATAAGCGCCGTGCTCTCTCGGCCGTCTATGCCTACGCCCGGCGTATCGACGACATTGGCGACGGGACGCTGCCGGTACCGGAGAAAGTCGCGGAGCTTGCCGCCGCCAGAGCCGCTCTGACGAAACTGGCGGAGGGTAGCGCTGCGGACGCCGCGGCAACCGGTGACCTGGTGCTGATCGCGCTACGGGACGCAGCCGACCGGTTCCCGGTGCCGCTGGCAGCCTTCGGCGAGCTCATCGACGGCTGCGAGGCCGATGTTCGCGGGGTCAGCTATGCGTCCTTTGCGGATCTCGAGCACTATTGCCGCTGTGTCGCGGGGTCGATCGGCCGGCTGTCGCTCGGCGTGTTCGGCTGCGCTGATCAGGCGGTTGCCTCCCCGCTGGCCGACTCGCTCGGCGTCGCGCTGCAGCTGACGAACATCCTGCGGGACATCCGGGAGGATCTCGGTAACGGCCGCGTCTACTTGCCGGCCGAGGACCTGGCCAAGTTCGGGTGCGACCTGACACCGCCCGAGCCGGACGGCGCAGGCGGCGAGGGCAAGATTGACGGGCCGATGGGCGATCTCATCCGGTTCGAGGCAGATCGGGCCCGGAGCTGGTACGCCACCGGGCTGCGGCTGATCCCGATGCTCGACCGTCGCAGTGCCGCCTGCACCGGGGCGATGGCCGGCATCTACCGGCGGCTGCTCGAGCACATTGCGGCGCGCCCGGAAACCGCGCTGGCCGAGCGGATGTCGCTGCCGGGCCGGGAGAAGGCCGTGATCGCAATCACCGCGCTGAGCGGTATCGGCCGCCACCGGGCAGGCCGGCAGGCCGCCGCAGGGGGCCAGCCATGAGCCAGCGCCGGGTTGTCGTCATTGGCGGCGGGCTGGCCGGCATCACCGCGGCAATCGGCCTGCGTGATGCCGGCGTCGCCGTGACCTTGCTGGAGTCCCGTCCGCGCCTGGGTGGTGCTGCCTCGTCGTACGCGCGGGCCGGGATGATGATCGACAACGGCCAGCACGTTTTCCTGGGCTGTTGCTCGAGCTACCAGGGCCTGCTAGCCAGGCTAGGGGTCACCGACCAGGTAGCGATTCAGGACCGCTTTGACGTGACCGTGCTGTCCGGGACGGGTGCCGGGCCCGCCCGCCTGCGGCGCAACGGGCTACCGAGCCCGCTGCATCTGGCCGGTGCGCTGGCCGGCTACCCGCTGCTGTCGCTGGCCGAGCGCGCCAGGGTCGGCCGGGCCGCGCTCGCCTTCCTGTTTGCCGACCCTGCCAGTCCGGCCCTTGACCGGCAGCGGCTGGGCGACTGGCTGGCCACACGAGGTCAGGACGAGCGTGCCAGGCGGCGGCTGTGGGACCTCTTCATCATCTCCGCGCTGAATATCGGCGGCGACGATGCAAGCGCCGGCCTGGCGGCCACGGTGATCAAGACGGCTCTGCTCGGCCGCCGCGACGCTGCCGATATCGGCATGGCAACGGTGCCGCAGGGCCAGCTCCACGCCGAGGCCACCGCGGATCTGCTGGCCAGGCTCGGCGCCGAAGTCAGGCTTGGAGCCAGGGCCTCGGGCATAGAGCGGCTGGCTGGCGGCGGCTTCCGGGTTTCGCTCAGCCGCGGCGAGGACGCCACCGAAGAGATAAGCGTCACGGGAACGCGCACTACGGAGCGGGCCACTGGGGCAGGCCAGTCAATTGTCGCGGACGGGGTCGTCCTGGCCGTGCCACCGGCTCAGGCCGCTCGCCTCGCATCGAGCGCCGGAGTGACAACCGCTCCTGCGTGGGATCAGCTTGGCTCCTCACCGATCGTGAACATCCACCTGATTTACGACCGCCAGGTGATGAAGCTGCCGTTCGTGGCCGCGGTGGATTCACCGGTGCAGTGGGTATTCGACAAGACCAGGCAATCCGGCCTGCAAGCCGGGCAGTACCTGGCAGTGTCGCTGTCTGCAGCAGACGACTACGTGGACATGCCGGTCGCAGCGCTGCGGGAGCTCTTCGTGCCGGCGCTTGAGGAACTGTTCCCGGCGGCTGCCGGGGCCGGCATCACGGACTTTTTTGTGACCAGGGAACGTCGGGCGACGTTCCGGCAGGCGCCAGGTTCTGGCGTGCTGCGACCCGGAGCCGCGACCTCGGTTCCGGGACTTGTACTCGCCGGTGCGTGGACCAATACCGGCTGGCCGGACACTATGGAGGGTGCCGTGCGAAGCGGACATAACGCTGCGCAGGAGCTAGCAGGCGAGCTGACGTCATTGCCGTCGGCCGAGCGCGCTGCCAATGTAGGCAGCACGGAATGGTCGGGTGTGTCATGACGGTGACCATGCCGGCGGGCGTCCAGACAGCCCGCGACCTCACCGGCCCGGCGATCGCCGAAGCAGTAAACCGGCTCAGCCCGGCCGTCCGGACGGTGGCTGCCTACCACCTCGGGCTCGCGGACGCTAATGGCCAGCCACTTGCCCCCGGCGGCAGCGCAGGCAAGGCGCTTCGCCCGGCGCTGGCGCTGCTGTCAGCGCGGTCTGCGGGCGCCAGCGCAGAGCGTGCCGCGCCTGCCGCCGTCGCCGTCGAGCTGGTGCACAACTTCTCCCTGCTGCACGACGACATCATGGACGGCGACACCGAGCGGCGGCACCGGCCCACGGCGTGGACCGTGTTCGGCGTCGGGCCCGCGATCCTGGCCGGCGACGCGCTGCTGGCCCTGGCCCAGGACATCCTTCTCGAGACGCCGCCCTACGGCGTCTGGGCCGCGCGCTGCCTCTCCGCCGCGGTTCAGCGGCTGATCGCCGGCCAGGGCTCCGACCTTGCCTTCGAGCGCAGGGACGACGTCCAGGTCGAGGAGTGCCTGGAGATGGCTGGCGACAAGACCGCTGCGCTGATGGCGTGCGCGTGCAGCATCGGCGTCATCTACCTCGGCGCGCCTGCCAGCCTGGCAATGAGCTTGTCCGGCTTCGGCGCGCACGCCGGACTGGCATTCCAGCTCACCGACGATCTGCTGGGCATCTGGGGGGCACCCGAGGTCACCGGCAAGCCGGTCGGCTCGGACCTGCGGGCCAGGAAGAAGTCCGTTCCGGTGGTCGCCGCGCTGACCAGCGGTACCGAGGCGGGCAACGAGTTGTCCGTCCTGCTTGGCAAGCCCGAGCCGCTGACGGAGGACGAGGTAACGCACGCCACCGCGCTGGTCGAGGCTGCTGGCGGTAAGAAGCGCACCGAGGCGCTGGCCGATGGTGAGCTCGCGTCGGCGCTGGCGTGCCTGCAGTCAGCGGAGATGCCGGAGGACGTGCGGGACGAGTTCGCCACGATCGCAGAGTTCATCACGGCCCGGCAATGGTGACCCCGGTAATGGTGACACGGCAATGGTGACTCAGGGTGTGATGAATCCCGGCCGCGAGGAGCAGTCGCGGCCGGCGACCCCGGCACCCGCCAAGACTGCGCTCGACCGCGCCGTGAAGCACTTGACCGGCCTGCAGGATCCGGCCGGCTGGTGGCAAGGCGAGCTGGAGACCAACGTGACGATGGATGCTGAGGACTTGCTGCTGCGCGAGTTCCTCGGCATCCGGACGGATGAGGAGACGCAGGCAGCCGCGCGCTGGATCAGGCGATCCCAGCGGGCGGACGGGACCTGGGCAAACTTTCACGGCGGTGACGCCGACCTGTCTACGACGGTCGAGGCTTACGTGGCGTTGCGGCTGGCTGGCGATGACCCGGAAGCCCCGCACATGGCACTTCCCGCGAGTTTCATCAGGGAACGGGGCGGTATTGCGCGTACCCGCGTCTTCACGCGCATCTGGCTTGCGCTTTTCGGCGAGTGGCCCTGGGACGACCTGCCGGTCATGCCGCCAGAGCTCATCTACCTGCCCCGCTGGGTGCCGCTGAACGTGTACGACTGGGCGTGCTGGGCTCGCCAGACGATCGTGCCGCTGACCGTGGTCTGTTCCATCCGGCCAGTCCGGCCACTGGACTTCGGGCTGGCGGAACTCGACGCTGCCGGAGTGCGCGTGCCACGGGCGGCCAACGGGCGCGCGACGGGTGTCGGACGCCGTCAGTCGACCGATGCCTGGAGCCGGGTCTTCAACGGGCTGGACCGGGTCCTGCATGCCTACGAGGGCACTGCCGGGAGGTCGAAGCCGGCGACCGCGATCAGGACTGCCGCGTTGCGCCGGTGTGCCGAGTGGATCATCGCCCGCCAGGAGAAGGACGGCTGCTGGGGCGGCATCCAGCCACCGTGGGTTTACTCCCTGATGGCGCTGCACTTGCTCGGATACGGGCTAGACCATCCGGTCATCAAGCGCGGGCTGGCCGGACTTGACCGGTTCACGGTCTGGGAGGACGGAGCTGACGGGAAGCTGCGGCGGCTGGAGGCATGCCAGTCGCCGGTCTGGGACACCGTGCTGGCGATGATCGCGCTGGGCGATGCCGGCCTGCCCGCGGATCACCCGGCACTGCAGTCAGCCGCTCGGTGGGTGCTCGCCGAGGAGATCCGCGGGCCTGGCGACTGGCAGGTGCAACGGCCAGGGCTGGCGCCAGCGGGCTGGGCGTTCGAGTTCGACAATGACGGCTATCCGGATATCGACGACACCGCCGAGGTGCTCCTGGCGCTTGGCCGGGTCGAGCAGCCGGATGACGCCACCGCGCGGGAGGCAGGCGCAGCGGCAGCGCGCGCGCTGAACTGGCTGGTCGGCATGCAGTCGAGCGATGGCGGCTGGGGCGCGTTTGACGCGGACAACACCTCCCGGCTGGTCAATAAGCTGCCGTTCTGCGACTTCGGCGAAGTTGTCGATCCGCCGTCCGCTGATGTCACCGCGCACACGGTGGAGGCACTGGCCGCCGCCGGCCTGCGTGGCACTAAGGCCGTGCGCCGGGGCGTGGCATGGCTACTGCGCGAGCAGGAACCAGACGGCTCGTGGTTTGGCCGCTGGGGAGCGAACTACGTGTATGGCACCGGAGCGGTCGTTCCCGCCCTGATCGCGGCCGGTGTGCTACCCGAGAAGCCATGCATCAGGCGCGCCGTCGACTGGCTCATCGCGCACCAGAATCCGGACGGAGGCTGGGGCGAGGACTTGCGCTCCTATACCGACTCCAACTGGGCCGGACGCGGCGAGTCGACGGCATCCCAGACGGCGTGGGCACTGCTCGCGCTGCTGGCCGCCGGAGGCGACGACGCGATGCGCAGCGCCGAGCGCGGCGTCGCGTGGCTGACGGCCACCCAGCGGCCGGACGGGACCTGGGACGAGCCTCAGTTCACCGGCACTGGCTTCCCCGGCGACTTCTACATCAACTATCACCTGTACCGGCTGGTGTTCCCGGTGAGCGCGCTCGGCCGCTACCTCAACGCGGTGCAACCGGAGGGTGCCTGATGAAACCGCTGACCGTGTGCGCGCCGCTGCGGGTGGAGGC
>Ga0335072_10004619_pt1 | contig 20385 bp, 24 predicted proteins | sample Lox_Sample_21_FD_206725 | JGI IMG/M metagenome (GOLD analysis project Ga0335072, IMG submission 206725) | Soil microbial communities from Loxahatchee National Wildlife Refuge, Florida, United States - Lox_Sample_2.1 | ecosystem: Environmental > Terrestrial > Soil > Wetlands | place: USA...
CTGTGCCGAGCTCGCCGCGCGCATCGAGGCATCCGGTGCCGGGGCTCTGCGACCGCGAGATGCCGACATCAGACTGCGCGTGAACGACGACCGAGGCCGGTAGGACCCGCGCGGACGCGACCCGAGCCCAGGCCAGGTGAACCCGGCTATCCGCCCTGGCAGCCCTGGGTGGAAACCGGAGCGTCACGGTGACTGCCTGCGGCGACGTCGCTCTTGACCTCACCGGCCGTCAGTGCATAGCCCCGACCATTAATCACAGTCGAGGCGGCGAAGACAACGCCATAGACGCGGCCGTCCGTCGCTAGCAGCGGCCCGCCGGAGTTACCCGGCTCGATCGTGGCCTCGATCGGGTAAATATTGCGGTTGACGACCTCGGTTCCGTAGATGTTCGGCCCTGTCGCCAGCACGCTGAGCCCGACTCTGGCGGCGACCATGGTCAGCGATTGATCAAGCGGGTAGCCGCCGACGACGGCCGACGCCCCGGCCGGTGCCGAGTAGGCGAACCTCAGCGGCCGCTCTGGCAGGCCGGGAACGTCCAGCACGGCCAGGTCCCGCTCAGGGTCGTAGAGGACCACCTTGGCGGAGTAGGCCTGGCCGTTGGTCGCGGTGACCGTCTGGCCATCGGTGACGCCGGCGACGACGTGCGCGTTGGTCAGCACGTGCTGCGGGGAGATGACAAAGCCCGACCCCTCGATCCGCAGCGAGCAGGTGTCGGCGACACCGATGATCTTGACGATGCTCGACTTGTCGCGGGAGACGGCCGCCGACGTCAGCACAGCCTGGTTCGGAGGCCCGACGCTCAGGCTGGCCTCTTCCCCGATTGCGCTGAATACCTGGGAGTACACGCCATTCGACAGCAGGCTGTGCAACTGCGGGAACACGGGCAGGTACAAGACGCTGCGCGGCATCACGCTGTCCATCGTCCGCAGGACGACCGAGTTGCTGATCTGCCGGGCGATTGCCGGGAACTGCGCGCTGGCCATGAAGGATCCGATCAGCCAGGCGACGATCAGGACCGCGGCCACATTGACGGCCGCGCCGCCCAGCGAGTCGGCGAGGGTGGCCGGACGGCCGGTCAGCCGGGACCGAACCGCCACGCCTATCCCCGACGCGACGAGCATGCCGACGACTGCGCCTGCGAACACCACGAGGATTGCCACGAACGCCTGCCAGGACAAGCTTCTGGCCAGAGCATGCGCGATGCTCGGCGCGACCAGCGCACCTCCGGCGACGCCCAGGACGAACCCGGTCAGACTCAGGACACCGATGATGAAGCCCTGCCGATACCCGGCCACGGCGAAAGCGGCGATCAGTACGATCAAGATCAAGTCGAGCAGGTCGCCGGGCACGTCATCAACTTATAGCGCCGCAGGGTCAGCCGAAGCCGGTGTGACCCCCCAAAGATGTCAGCGGCCGAGCGGAGGCCATCCGGCGGGAAGGTCGTCGGCAGGAAGATTTGTCAGCCGATTGGCCTCCCATGACTGTTCCCAGCCGCCCAGGGCGAGCACGCGGTCCAGCAGCAGGGCGGTGAATCCCCAGACGATCAGGCCGGAGGCGCGGAACGCCGGGCCGCCGTGACCGTTCGGATACCTGATCATCATCCGGTTTGCCGGGCTGGCGAGTTCGGATACCGGGACCCTCAGCACCGCCGCGATCTCGGCAGGATCGCCCGGCGCCACCGGCCCAGGAGTGTGCCACCAGCCCACCACCGGAGTCACCCGGAAGTCGCTGCGCCAGATGTAGAGCTCTGGCATCACGGCGACTATCTGCACTCCGGCCGGGTCGACTCCGGTCTCCTCGGCCGCCTCCCGCAGCGCCGCCTGCACCGGACCGCTATCTTCCGCGTCGATCGCGCCGCCAGGAAAGGCGGGCTGCCCAGGATGTTTGCGAAGGTCAGCCGCCCGCTCGATCAGCAGCAGATCAGGCCCGGCCGGGCCGTCGCCGAAGAGGATGAGGACCGCGGCGGGCCGCCCGCGGGCCTGCGGGCGCATGATCAGCGGCACCTCCATCTGCGGAGCGGCCGCAGTAAGCTTCCACAGCCAAGAGGGCACCGGGCCGAGATCGGAATCACTATCGCGGTCAGCCGTCAAGAGAACGGCCCGGCCTTGACGAGCTTGCTGGCCGTGGCCGCGTCGGTCGGGCCAATGCCGAACGACGGGCACAGCGCGGCCACCGGACAGGCTCCGCAGGCAGGCTTGCGGGCGTGGCAGATACGCCGGCCGTGCCAGATCAGCCGGTGCGACAGCATCGTCCACTCCGACTTGGGGAACAGCGCCCCGACTTCCTGCTCGATCTTGACCGGGTCATCCTGACTAGTCCAGCCGAACCTGCGAGATAGCCGGGCGAAGTGGGTGTCCACGGTGATCCCCGGTATCCCGAACGCGTTGCCCAGCACGACATTGGCTGTCTTGCGGCCAACTCCTGGCAGGGTCACCAGGTCGTCGAGCCGCGGCGGCACGTCACCGCCGAACCGGTCGCGGATGGCGGCCGACAGGCCGATGACCGCCTTGGTCTTTGCGCGGAAGAATCCCGTTGGCTTGAGTATCTGCTCGACGTCAGCCGGATCGGCGGCTGCAAGGTCATCTGGACTCGGGTACTTGGCGAACAGCGTCGGGGTCGTCAAGTTAACCCGGACGTCGGTGGTTTGGGCCGACATCACGGTGGCGATCAGCAGCTGAAAGGGATTCTGGAAATCCAGCTCGGTGTGCGCGTCCGGGTACGTCTCGGCCAGGATGCGGTTAATCTGCCTGGCGCGCCGGACCAGGCCGAGGCGGGTCTCAGGCTTGCGCCGCCGCGCCACTGACGTATTCGTGACCATCCCGCCAGCGTAGAGCAGCCGGGCCGGCCTAGGCCCCAGGGCCGATCCAGCCCCGGCGGCGGAACAGCAAATACAGCGCCCCAACGGCCAGCAACTCGGTGCCGATGCCGAAGATCAGGAAGACCGGGACGCCGCCCAGATGACCCACCAGCCAGGCGAAGTTCTGTCCGAAGAAGCCGGTCAGGAAGGACAGCGGCAGGAAGATCGTGGCGATGATTGCCAGCTGCTTCATCACCACGTTGAGATTGTTCGACACCATCGACAAATAGGCGTCCATAGCATTGCTCAGCAGATCCCGGTAGCTATCGATGAGATCGCTGACCCGGATCGTGTGGTCGTACAGATCGCGCAGGTACGGGTCGCTGTCCGGCGTTATGCCTGGCAGTTCAACCATTCCGGCCACTAGCGCCGCCATCACATCCCGCTGCGGCGAGACCAGCTTGCGCACGCTCACCAGCCACCGCTGCATGTTGAATAGCTCGGCCAGCTGCTCATTGCTCGGCTTGGCGAAGATCTTCTCCTGAAGCGCGTCGATCTGATCGTCAAAGTCAGACAGTCGCGGAAAGAAGCTGTCGACAAGAGCGTCCGCGATGTGGTGCAGCAGGACGAGCCGCACCGGCCTGCCCGTCCCGGTGGGCAGGCCGCCGGGACGACCCAGCCGCTCCCAGAGGGTGTCCAGCGCGTGGCAATGATCCTTCCTGATGGTGATCAGGAAGTCCTTGGCGACGAAGATATGGACCTCAGCGAGATCGTCCCTGCCCTCGCCGGTGACACCGTAGTTCACCAGGTAGACGACGTTCCCGAAGTCCTCCACCTTGGGTCGCTGCCCAAACTCAGTGACCGCCTCGATGGCCAGCGGGTGGAACTCGAAGACATCTCTGAGCAGGGCAATGCCGTCCGGGTCAGCTGGCTTGAGGTCCAGCCAGAGCAGATTCCCGTCGGCCAGCGCCTTTTTTACCGCATCAGCGGTGACAGGAGCCGACGTGCCGTCGACCAGGATGAGCTTGCCGTCCACGGGGACACGATATCGCCTCAAATCCCGTGCGTGGGCATGCCGAAGACGCCCGTCGGCGGCTCGGGGACGCCGGGGCGGCTGGCGTGCTCAGGCAGCCCTGGATCGGTTGCGCGTCGCCGAGGCGCGGTGTACCAGCATGTCGGTGACGCCTCCGACCGTCCCGGACAGCTCGCCCAGGCTCCGGCTGGATGCGGCCCTGCTCAGCAGCAGTCTCATGCCCTCGGACGCCAGACGCCTGACCTCACCCGAATTCATGATGTCGGCAGCTGTGGAGCGCAGCCGCTTAACGCCATCCGGCCCGTCCTGACAGCCGGCGATGTACCCGGCCACAAACCCGATGATTGTTTCCATGGTTCCGCCCTGTCCCGGGGGTAGTTACATTTCTCGTAGTTCCAGGTACCGCTTGATGTCCGGTATCGACTGCACGATCGCCGCGATAACTGCCGCGAGCAGTGCTGCCTTGACCAGCCGCATGATCATCGTTCCCCTCCTTTCTGCTGCCAGGGTCTTGTCCCGTTCTGGAGCGGCACAACCTCATCCGGAGCAAAGTAGAGGAACCTGCCGTGGTTGCGGTTCAGGTCGGCAGCGGGATCGTCGGCCGGAGTCACGGCCAGGTGCACCTGGCTGTCGACGTCGAACAGGACCGCTTCTACGATCGCTTCCCGGCCGGTCAGGAACAGATCCTGCGCGTCCGCCCGTCGGCTGCCGGGCTGCATCACCACGCGGGAGCCCCTGGCAACTCGCATCCCGTCGATGATGATGTGATCGGTCTCTGGCGACACCGAGGCGTCAGATCCCGGATCCCACCAGGGGACCGACGGCCGGTCCGCTACTTGCGGCCGGCCGGTTGCTAGTGGCACCGGCTCTTGCTCCGCCTGGAATGCAGCGGCGCCTGCGGGTGCCGAGCGCAGGTACCTGATGGCGCCGTGCATCCGGTCAAGCATCTCCGGGGGCATGTCATCGAGTCTGTCGAGCAGATCGGCGGCCCGGCTGTCGGTCGCACGGGCCTGCCGTTTCTCAGCGTCCGTCAGAGTCAGCGTGCGCAGCGTCAGGATCTCGTCGATCTCGGTCGCATCGAAGAGGTTGCCCGCGCTCTCGGCCGCCACTTCCGGATGGTCGTACAAGATGACGGGCGCGGACAGCATCAAGTCGGTGCACTCGGCCGGCCCAGCCAGCACCGGCCAGGTGCCGGTGTTCTGGCACACTGCCACCTCGGCAGCCGCCCATTCGGGCGGATCCGTCATCGACAGGAATTTGCCACCAGGAACGCGGGTCAGCGAATGCGCCGCTATCAGCGCGTGCCGCAGCCCGTCGTCGCGACTGCACAATTCGGTCGCCGGGGTCGTGGTGTTCTCCACTTGCACTCGCAGCCGGAGCGCCCGGTACGGCCCGGCCACCCGCTCGGCATGCAGGCTGATCAGTCCGTCCAGGGAGGTCCACTGCCTGATCAGGCGGCCAGCGAGGCCGCCAGCCACGTCGGTCAGGTCCTGCGCCGATTCGCCTGAGGCGACATGAAAGTCGGTGCGCTTGTCACCGGACAGCAACTCGGCCATCGTGGCAACGACATGCTGCTCGTGCTCGGCCGCCTCGTCGAAGGCGGTGTACTCGGTGCCGTCCACCGCCAGGTAGTCGCGCGCCTCGCCGGCCGCGGTCTCGACCGTGCGGCGCTGCAGGTGCAAAAACCGGACCAGCACCCGCACCTCAGCATCGTCCGGGCACTCGAGCAAGCACTCGGTCTGGCACGAGCCGGCCTCGTTCGGGTCGACCGCGGCGTAACCGTGCGGCATCAGCACTCCGAACTGAAAGCGGATCTGGTTCTTCTGCGCGGCCTGGTGATAGGGGTACAGCAGGTAGCCCTCGTAGAGGATCGCGTCCGCGACCCGGCGGGCGTGCTCGAGGTGTTCGCTTGCCGCGCTCATGCGGTGCCCCTATGCGGGTCAGCTTCGGCTTGGTCGGCTCCGGCACTGGCGGCTTCGGCACGGTCCGCTGCCTCCGAGAGCAAGTACAGGATCGTGGCCTCCCAGGTGGGCAGACCCTTCGCGGTCTTGTACCTGAGCAGCTCATCGAAGGTGAGGGTGCTGAACTTGATCCAGGCAGTATTCGGGAAGTGCGCGTCAACCGCTGCGCGCCACAGACTGGTCGGCAGGCGGAACCGCGCTTCCTTGCTCCACGGCACCTGCGTCACCGACAGCTTGCCGTCCGCAACGGCGAAGATCGTGCCGCTGAACAGCAGCAGCAGTGGCACCTCGCCATCGTCGAGCCCGGCGAAGTACCGGGTGGCACCGATCTCCATGTCGTAGGTCAGCGGGATAGGCAGGTCGATCTCCGTACTGCCGGTGAAGCCGGGCACCATCGTGACGACGTTCGTGAACTGGATGGGCTTCAGCGTGTCTGCCCAGCGCTGCGTCTCGCCGAAGAGGTCGTTCAGCCGCTCGGCTTCCTCCTCGGAGTAGCGCCGCCTGGCCGGCTCGATCCTGATCTGGCAGCGGAGCGCGATGGCCTCGACCCGCTGGCCCGAAGTCTCGCTGATCCGCAGCGTGAAGAACATCGACGGCACCACGGCATACTTGTCCGCGCGCGCGCCGATGCAGTCGAAGACAAGCTCAGCCACCTGGGCCCTCCGGTGGCAGTGGCCGGGCCCTGACGCGCACCATGTCGAGGAACGTCCTGATACTCTCCCGCGCCTGCTCGCCGCCATCGAACCCGCGCCAGTGCAGGCGCATGCGGCCAGCTAGCTCGTAGCAGGCATCGATCGGGACCAGGAAGTACTCCACGCCTGAATCCGACCGGCTGATCAAAGCCGCCTCAACGTCCTGCGCCGGTGCACCGAGCAGCGGGTAGTTAGCCACGAGCTGAGCCCACCGCTTGAGGTCCAGCTGGCATTCGGTGACGCCCGCGGGGCCGGGATAGAACCCGGTCAGATCTCCGCCGTTGCGCGAGCTCAGCAGGAAAAAGGCCAGGCCTACCGGGATCTCGAGCTGATCCCACTCGGCCGGTGACATCACCCGCGCTGGATCGACGAGGTAGCGGTCAGGCACCGCCACGTACTTTCTCCGCCCGCTGACCGGCCCCGTGAAGAGCAGGTAGCAGGCCCGGCACGCGCACAGCAGCGAGGCGCCTTCGGTGTCGGCGATATGACCGTGCTCGGCCGGAATCTCGGTCGCGCACAGCTCGCACTTCTCCCGCGCAGCGGGATTCCCCGCAGGGGAATGAGGGCTTTGGTTTAACGCTGGCTGGCGCTGGTCTTGGGGGGTCGTCGGGGGGTGTCCCCCCGACTGTGGGGCACCCCCCGACTGTACGAACCGCCGGAGCCCAGTGTCGCCCCCGGCCACTAGCGCACCGCCTCCGGAATGGCCACCCGCACACCCAGACTGTCGGCGAGCAGCGGCAACGGGTCGAGATGGAGCGTCGGGTCGTCAATGCCCTTGCCCGCCAGCCGCACGTTATAGCGGGCGCCACAGGCAGGGCAGCTGAGCTCCTCGCGATTGAGCTGACCGTCCGCCAGGGAGGAAGCACAGCCAGCGCATGAATCACGGTAAGCATACAAAGTGCCCCGAACCGAGCAGACCACGACGGCGATCCCCTCAGCAGTCGCACTGACTGGCCGCGAACTCGGCGGCCCAATCTCGTTCAGAATGACCCAGCCACTGCCGTTCCCGCCGTAATCATGGCCGCCGCGGTCAGCCGACGCGTCGTCTGGCCGCTTGCCGATCTGCAGCAGCTTCGGACCAGGCGGCGCGGTCACGCCCTCGACCACGACCTCGGTTACCTCGGGAGCTGCATCCTGCACGGCACCGGAGATGGCGAGCTGAACGGTGACCGTCGATGAGGGGCAACCGTCGCAGCTGCCCTCGAGTTTGAGCCTGGCAATCCCGTCAGCGACACCTAGGTACTGCACGCCGCCGGCGTGCGAGCCCAGGTAAGGCCGCACTCGGTCGAGCGCGCGCTGAATCCTGGCATCGACGTCCAGCGGATGCAAGTCGTGCAGCAGCAGGAGGCTTTCGACCAGCGGATCATCGGCGAGCCTGCCGATAATCGCCTCGCCCTGCGGCCCGGACTCGGCCAGCACCGCCATGATCCTGGCGAGGCCGTCGCCGTACAGGCCGACGAGCAGCGAGACCAGCTCCTCGGCGGCCGAGGCCGCGCCGCCGAAGCCGCCGGACTTCAGCGCATCAAGCAGTTCCTCGACCCGTGCGCTGACTTTCTGCACGCCGGTCATGCGCATCGCCTCCATGTTCCGGGCGGCTTCTGTGTTCCGAGCGGCTTCTGTGTTGCGGGCAGCTTCTGGGTTCCGGGGCGACTAGTGCTTGCCGGGCGGCTCCCCTTCGGCCCCGTCCGCGGATGCGGCGGCCGAGAGGACTGGCCCGCCCCTCACCACCGGGCCAGTCCTGGCTTATCAGGTGGAAAGGATTGCCGTCATCGGCGAGTGCACCTTCTCCAGTGTTTTGCCGTTGCCCAGGTACATGTGCACGCCGCAGGGCAAGCACGGGTCGAAGCTTCGCACGGCACGCATGATGTCAATGCCCTTGAACCGCTCCGGCGGGTTTTCCTCGAATATCGGGGTGTTCTGTACCGCGTCCTCGTAGGGACCCGGCGTGCCGTAGGAGTCACGGACGCTGGCGTTCCACGGAGTCGGCGGATACGGATGGTAGTTGGCGATCTTGCCGCCGCGTATCACCATGTGATGCGACAGCACGCCGCGGACGGCTTCGGTAAAGCCGCAGCTAATCGCCTCATCCGGCACACTGAACGGCTCCCAGGTCTTGCTGTGACCGGCACGTAGTTCGGCCAGCGCCTTCTCCATGAAGTGCAGCGCACACGCGGCGGCATAGGCCTGGAAGTACGTCCTGGCCCGGTCCCGCTCGATCGCGTTGGACAGCGGAGCGCCGGCGGAGTCGGTCGGGATCTTCCACTCGAAGGTTACTTCCGGCCTGGTGACGGTGCGCGGCAGGTTGATCAGCACACTGTGGCCGGTCGACTTGACGTAACCGAAGTCGACCAGGCCGCCCTGGGCGGTGGCCCACAGCCGGGCGATCGGGCCGCCGCCGGTGTCGGCGGCAAGGTAGGTCTGGCCGTCATACCACCGCGGCGACATAACCCAGCTGTACTTGTCGTCGAAGTTCCGCTTGGCCGGGCGGGGAATAGTGTGCTGATTCCATGGGTGCCTGCGGTCGACGGGGTTGCCCAGCGGGTCCCGTGTCACGAACATCTCCTGGTCTTCCCAGTCCTCGTAATACGAACTGCCGAGCAGGATGCGGATGCCGAGGTTGATCTCAACCAGGTCATTCGTGAGCAGCTGGCCATCCCTGATGACGCCAGGGGATACGAACATCTTGCGTCCCCAGTTAGTCATGTGGTCATACCGGAAGTCGCAGTGCTCGGGGTCGTTCAGGCTGCCCCAGCAGACCATGTCAGCACGACGGCGGCCGACTTCCTCGTAGCCCGGCAGGGCCTGGTAGAAGAAGTCGAAAAGGTCGTCGTGCATGGGAACGACACGCTTCATGAACTCCACGTAGCGCATCAGGCGGGTCAGGTAGTCGGTGAACAGCTGCACGGTCGGGGTCGTTCCGACGCCGCCCGGATACAGCGTGGAGGGGTGCACGTGCCGGCCCTCCATCAGGCAGAACATCTCCCTGGTTGACCGGGATACCTGCAGCGCCTCACGGTAGAACTCGCCTTCCAGCGGGTTCAGCGACCGCATGATGTCGCCGATGTACTTGTATCCGTGGTCGGCTGCGTGCGGCGCCTCGGTCCGGTTGGCCAGCTCCAGTACGCCGGGGTTGGTCTCGCCGACCATCCGCTCGCAGAAGTCAACGCCGACGAGGTTCTCCTGGAAGATGTTGTGGTCGAACATGTACTCGGCCGCTTCGCCGAGGTTGATGATCCACTCACCGAGGTGCGGCGGTCGCACCCCGTAGGCCATGTTCTGGTTGTAGACCGAGCAGGTGGCGTGGTTGTCACCGCAGATGCCGCAGATGCGGCTCGTGATGAAGTGCGCGTCCCGCGGGTCCTTGCCCTTCATGAAGATGCTGTAGCCGCGGAAGATGGACGAAGTGCTGTGGCACTCCACGACTTTCTTCTGCTTGAAATCAATCTTGGTGTAGATGCCGAGGCTGCCCACGATCCTGGTGATCGGGTCCCAGGCCATCTCCACGAGGCCGGTGCTGTCCTCAACCGCAGTCATTTCCGTACCTTCTTCCTCGCGGTCACCAGGTCTGCTTGTAGCCGGTCAAGAGCTCGTCGCTCTTCTTCCGCCACTTCGGCTCTTCGTCTGCCGTCTTGGCAGTGAACCCGCGCAGCGCGCGGATCACGGTTCCGTACAGCGTGCTGGCAGCGGTCGAGACGCGGGCGCCAGGTGGCTCGTCCATGAACGGCATGAACTTGTCAGGGAAGCCCGGCATCGTGCACGCGATGCAGATGCCGCCCACGTTCGGGCAGCCCCCGACGCCGTTGATCCAGCCGCGCTTGGGCACGTTGCACTTGACGACCGGCCCCCAGCACCCGAGCTTGACCAGGCACTTGGGTGAGCCGTACTCGCTGGCGAAGTCGCCCTGCTCGTAGTAGCCGGCCCGGTCACATCCCTCGTGCACCGTGGCGCCGAACAGCCAGGTCGGGCGCAACGCCTCGTCCAGCGGGATCATTGGCGCCGATCCGGCCAGCTGGTAGAGCAAGTACAGGATCGTCTCGGACAGGTTGTCGGGATGGATCGGGCAGCCGGGCACGCACACGATCGGCAGCCCGGCCTTTGAGCGCCAGTCCCAGCCGAGGTAGTCGGGCACGCCCATCGCGCCGGTGGGATTGCCGGCCATGGCGTGGATTCCGCCGTAAGTAGCGCACGTGCCGACGGCGAGGATGCCGGTTGCCTTAGGCGCCAGCCGGTCGAGCCACTCGTTCGTCGTCATCGGCTGTCCGGTAGCCGGGTTGTTGCCGAATCCGGCCCAGTAGCCCTCGGCCTTGATCGCCTCGTTCGGGATCGAGCCCTCGACCACGAGCACGAACGGGTCGAGCTCGCCGCGGTCGGCCTTGTGCCACCACTCGATGAAGTTGTCGGCGCCCTGCTCCGGCCCGCACTCGAAGTCGATCAGAGGCCAGTGCACGGCGATCTTGGGCAGTCCCGGCAGAGCGCCGAGCGCGATCTCCTCGATGCTCGGCTGCGTGGCTGCGGTGAGCGCGACGGAGTCTCCGTCGCAGCCGAGTCCGCCGTTCATCCAGAGGATGTGAACGACGGGCTCAGTATTCTCGGCGGCTGCTGAGGATGGGCCGGTCTGGGTGTCAGTGGCCATCGCGAGGCCACCTCCTCGCTTCTGGGACGGCGTGATGCTGGCCGGGCTCAACCCGGCAGGTACGGTGGCGGTTAGACGGAACACAGCGCGACGGCCAGCTAACGAATAACGGCCCCTCGGCGACTGCCCGTGCTCCAAACGCCCGTGGTTGCAAGAACGGTGCGCCGGCGCAATGGCTCATGAGCACACCTCGCTTTCTGCGGCCCGCAGACGCTGGCAATGCTAGACCGGTCGCCTTCTGCCGACAAGACGGAACAGTCACTTCACCGGACAGAAATGTCCACCAGCAATGCGCGCGAGCCAGATAGTGCCTGCGGGCTTTCCAGGTCAAGCCCGCAGAACGTAGATTGGACGTCAGCCCCCAGCCGCGGCAACGCCTTGAAGCGAGGCCTCGGGCCGGCCCGCCGGCCCAGACTCATGTGCGGCGCCGCGGGTGACAGCCAGAGGGAGACAGCTGCATTGGCGGAGCCCAGACCTGCGGGCAATCCGATCGAGGTCGTGCCGGTAGTCGTGCTCTCACAGGTGTTTCCGGCCCGGCCGTCCTCCATCCCCGACATCCGTGACTTCGTTCGGCGCTGCCTGGCCGAGTCGCCGCTCACCGAGCAGGGCACGCGCGAGGTCGGCGAGACCGTATTCCGAGCGCTGCTCGACGCGGCCGGTCCGACCGGCTCGATCCAGGTCGCTTTCCGCATCTTCCCCGAGCACGTCGAGGTGGACGTCCTGCACTCCGACTCCGCGATCCAGTCACCTGTGTCGCCTGGACCGCCAGTGACTTACCTGCTGCCAGGCGCGGCGGCGCCCGTCCGGTCACTGAGTCAGAGCCAGTCAGCGGCAGCGCTGCACGCGGTGCCCACCGCCACTACTCCGCCGCAAGCCCCAGACGGCGGAACCGCGGCCGTGCCGTCCGCGGGTACGTTCGCGGAGTGGATGTCCAGCGCATTGCGGCGGGAAGGGCTGACCCAGGAAGCTGCGGCGCGTCAGCTCGGCGTTTCGGTGAAGACGGTGAGCCGCTGGGTAGGCGGCGCGACCGAGCCGAGGATGCGTGACCTTCGGCGCATTCAGGAAGTGTTCGGCGAGGTTCCCCTGCCGTAGGCGCCCCAGTGATACAGCCATAGGCTGACATGCCCATACCTGTCTTGGCGGGCCACTAGACGTCCCCCCACAACTGTCCTACGGTGTCTGCTATGGCGCTCGCTGCTGGACGCCACCAGTTCGGCACGGACAATGGCCGCATCACATTAAGGACCTTCCGCGACGGGCTGGTTGCGCAAGCCGGCCACGACTTGACCATCGAGGCGGTCAGGTGGTCCGGTGAGCTTGTCATGGCGCCGGACCTAACGCCGGAAAGCCTCACCGTCAGCATCGATCTGGGGGCACTGGTCGTGCGCGCCGGGACTGGCGGCATCAAGCCGCTGACCGAGCGTGACAAGCGCGAGATAGCCGTCACCGCCCGCAAGGTACTGTCGGCTGACCGGTACCCGGAGGCCACGTTCGCCGCGACGAGCTTTGAGCCGGGGGCGGACCACGCTGGCGGGACGATTGTCGGTACGCTCACGCTTGCCGGGCGATCGCAGCCGCAGCGACTGCAGGTCACGGAGGCCGCGCCTGGTCAGTACCGGGCCACGACCACCATTCGGCAGACCAGCTTCGGCATTAAGCCGTACTCGGCCTTCCTCGGCTCGCTGAAGGTTGCCGACGCCGTCGAGTTCGAGGCAGAGGTCGACCTGTCGCAGGCCGCCGAGAAGGAGCCGGCCGCATGACTTCGCCGCAACCGCCCGCAAACCTGGATACGCCCGCCAGCGCGGAAACAACCGCTGACCCCATGGTCAGTCTGCTCTTTGACCGCCGGGAGCAGCCGGTACTGGAGCTTGCGAACCAGGCTGGGGCGGTCGCGGCGGCGTGCCATCAGATGGCGATCCGGTTCCACCAGGGCGGCAAGCTCGTGGTCTTCGGTGTCGGCGGGCCAAGCACTGACGCCCAGCACGTCGCGGTGGAGTTCGTGCACCCGGTCATCGTCGGGAAGCGTGCCTTGCCGGCCATCTCGCTCACCTCGGACGTGGCGACGGTAACCGGAGTCGCGGCTACCAGCGGCATGGCCGCGATCTTCAGCCATCAGCTCCGCTACCTGGCAGCGCCCGCCGATATCGCTCTCGGCATCTCCACGGATGGCAACTGCGCCAGCGTGCTGTCCGGCCTGCTGACCGCCCGCGAGCTCGGCATGCTGACGATCGCGCTTGTCGGCGGCGACGGTGGCGCGATCGCCGCCTGCCCGGCCGTCGACCATCTGCTCATCATCTCCTCGGCAGATCCGCGGATCGTCAAGGAACTGCAGGTGACCGCTTACCACGTGCTGTGGGAGCTGGTGCACGTGTTCTTCGAGCAGCCAGGCGTGCTAGCACCGGGGGTGATCGCGTGACAGTGCCCGAGTGCCACGGCGAGGTGTGCATCACCTGCTCGGATACAGCTGTCCAGGTCACCGTCGTCCAGTTGCTCGGTGACGGGCTCGCGCTCGTCGACACCGGAGAGGCCACCGAAGAAGTGAGTGTCGCCCTGGTCACCGCCGCGGTCGGCGACACCATCTTGGTGCACGCCAAAGAAGCCATAGCGGTGGTACAGGCATGACGCATCAAGGAGGGAACGGCAGCGCCCCGGCGACCGGGAGCGCACCTTCCCGGCCGGCGGGCTCGATCGAGTCCCTGTACCCGTTCCTGTACTCCGGCACGACAGACGTATCCGAAGTGCTCGAGCAGGTGCGGCAGTCAACTGTTGCCAAGGCGACCGAGATACTGCAGCTCCGTCGCACCGTCCGGGACACGGACGGCGCACGCCTGCTGGCATGCGCGCGGGAGATGGCGGGCCGGTTTGCCGCAGGCGGGCGGCTGCTGTCCTTCGGCAACGGCGGCAGTGCGACCGACGCGCAGCAGCTGACCACTCTGTTCCTGGCGCCAGGCCGGAACGCAAGGCCACTGCCTGCGCTTAGCCTGGCCAGCGATGCGTCCGTGCTGACGGCGCTGAGCAACGACATCGGCGTGGACGTTGTCTTCGCCCGCCAGCTCGCCGCGTTCGCCGGCAAGGCCGACATTGCCGTCGGGCTGTCCACCAGCGGCAATTCCGCCAACCTGCTGCGGGCGTTTGACGAAGCGAGCAGGCGCGGGATGCTGACGATCGGCATCGCCGGGTACACCGGCGGCAAGATGGCCGAGCTTGACTGCATCGACTACCTGTTCGTCGCGCCCTCGACCTCGGTGCACCGCATCCAGGAAGCCCAGACCACGATCTACAACATTCTGTGGGAACTCTGCCAGGGCGAGCTAGGCACCGAATTCGCGGCCGGTACGGGGCGGGAGGCCGTCCCGTGACGAACAACCATGTCCCGGGCAAGCTGCTGATCGCTGGTGTGGGCAATGTCTTCCTCGGCGATGACGGGTTCGGCGTCGAGGTGGCGGCCCGGATAGCAGTCGCCGAGCTACCCGACTGGGTGCACGTGGTCGACTACGGGATCAGGGGCATGCACCTGGCCTATGACCTCGCAGGCGGCTTCAACGCGGCGATCCTTATTGATGCGATCGCGCGCGGCGGCAAGCCAGGCACCATCTACGTCATCGAGCCCGACCGGCCAGCCGACCCGCCCGAGACGGACGGCACGCTGGCGGCGAATCCGCTGTTCAACGCGCACGGCATGCAGCCCGACGTCGTACTCGGCATGCTCGATTTGCTCGACGCGGCGGACCGGCAGGTGCTCGTCGTCGGCTGCGAGCCTGCCAGCCTGGACTACGGAATCGGCCTGAGTGAGCCGGTCGCCGCGGCGGTCGACAAGGCAGTCCTGGTCATACTTGACCTCGTCGCCGGCGCGGCCGAATCCGATGAGCATTTACTAGCCACTAAGGAGTGGGCCCATGTGCCTCGGGATTCCGGGTGAGGTTATCGAGTTCCTGCCTGACCAGCCCGACCTGGCCAGGGTCGATGTCAGCGGCGTCCGACGGGTCATCAACGTCGGCCTGCTGGAAGACGAGAAGCTAGAACCAGGCGACTGGGTGCTCATCCATGTGGGTTTCGCGCTGTCGAAGATCGACGAGGACGAGGCCGCGGCGGCCCTGCAGTTCCTCGAGGGCATCGGACAGGCCTACGAGGACGAGCTTGCCGCGCTCGCGGAGTCACGGATCGAGTAGGCAGGAGCCGAAGCGATGAAATTCGTCGATGAGTTCCGCGACGCCGATAAGGCTCATGCCCTTGCGGCCAGGATCGCCGCGCTGTGCGAGCCCGGCAGGCAGTACAAGCTCATGGAGGTCTGCGGCGGTCATACGCACACCATCTACAAGCACGGGCTCGAGGACTACCTGCCCGAGCAGGTGACGTTGGTACACGGCCCGGGCTGCCCGGTCTGCGTTATCCCGATGGGCCGGGTCGATGACGCGATGGCCCTGGCCAGTGATCCCGATGTGATCATGACTTCGTTCGGCGACATGATGCGCGTTCCCGGCAGCAATGGCTCGTTCTTTGACGCCAAGGCGCGCGGCACGGACATCCGGATGGTCTACTCGCCGCTGGATTCGCTCAAGATTGCCCGCCAGAACCCGGACAAGCGCGTGGTCTTCATGGCCATCGGCTTTGAGACGACCGCTCCGTCAACGGCCATGACGGTGCTGCGTGCCGCAGCCGAGGGCCTGACGAACTTCTCTATCTTCTGCAACCACGTCACGATCATCCCGGCGATCAAAGCCATCCTGGACTCACCCGACCTGCGCCTCGATGGCTTCATCGGGCCTGGCCACGTGTCCACCGTGATTGGCTGCCGGCCGTATGAGTTCATTGCCCGCGACTACGGCAAGCCGGTCGTGGTGGCCGGCTTCGAGCCGCTGGACATCCTGCAGTCCATTTACATGCTCATGCTGCAGCTCGCGAACGGACAGGCGAGCATCGAGAACCAGTACTCGCGGGTCGTCCCGTGGGATGGGAACACGGTCGCGCTGCGCGCGATCGGGCAGACGATGGAACTGCGGCCGTACTTCGAGTGGCGTGGCCTCGGCTTCATCTCGCACTCGGCGCTTAAGGTCCGCGATTCCTACGCCCGGTTCGATGCCGAGAACCTGTTTTCCGTGCCAGGCGTCCGCGTCGCGGACCCGAAGGCCTGCCAGTGCGGCGAAGTGCTGAAAGGCGTCCTGAAGCCCTGGGAATGCAAGGTCTTCGGGACTGCGTGCACACCCGAGACGCCGATCGGCACCTGCATGGTTTCCCCAGAGGGCGCTTGCGCCGCGTACTACAACTACGGCCGGCTGACCCGGCACCGCGTCAGGGAGGCGACTACCTCATGACCGCTCCCGACCTGGATGCTTCACCCGATCGGCCGACCAGCGCGCGATGGGTAGAAGAGGCGCTGCGTGAGCACGACGCGCAGACGGCCGGTGAGGCCACCCGGTTTGAGCACCGCGGCTCGCCGCAGCCACCACCAGGCTCGGTCAGGGAAGAACTCGTGCTGGAGCGGATCGACCGCGCCCGCCGTGCCCGTCCGCGGGTGAAGGAAGACCGGATAACGATGTCGCACGGCGCTGGCGGCAAGGCCACGCAGACGCTGATCGAGGCGTTGTTCCTCGACGCTTTCCGCAATCCGGTACTCGAGCCCCTGGAGGATGCCGCGCGGCTGCACGTGAACGGGACCCAGGTCGCGATGACGACCGACTCCTACGTGGTCTCGCCACTGTTCTTCCCCGGCGGCGATATCGGCGATCTCGCGGTGAATGGCACCGTGAACGACCTTTCCATGGCAGGCGCAACTCCGCTGTTCCTGTCAGCCGGGTTCATCCTCGAGGAGGGGTTCGGTGTCGCCGACCTCGCCAGGATCGCTACCTCCATGCAGGCGGCCGCCCGACGAGCCGGCGTGCAGGTCGTCACCGGCGACACCAAGGTTGTCGAGAAGGGCAAGGCCGATGGGTGCTATATCAACACGGCCGGCATCGGCGTGATCGAGCACAGCATCGACCTCGGCGTAGCGCGGGCCCAGGCCGGTGACGTCATCATGGTGTCAGGGCCGATCGGGGACCACGGAATCACGATCATGCTGGCTCGCGGCGAGCTGGACATCGAGGCCGATATCTTCTCGGACACCGCGCCGCTAAACGGCATGGTCGCGGACCTGCTGACGGCGGCACCCGGCGTGCGCGCACTCAGGGACGCGACTCGGGGTGGCGTGGCCACGATCCTCAACGAGATTGCCGCTGCCGCAGGCGTCGGGGTGGTGGTGAGCGAGGAGGACATCCCGGTCCGCGCCGAGGTCCGCGGTGCCTCGGAACTGCTCGGTATCGACCCGATGTACGTTGCCTGTGAGGGACGACTGGTGGCCGTTGTCAGCCCGGAGGACGCTGATAACGCGCTGGCGGCGCTGCGGGCTCATCCGCTCGGGGAGCGGGCCGCCGTCATCGGTACCGTGACTGCCGAGCCTCCCGGCATCGTTCAGCTCAAGACCGCTTTCGGCGGCACGAGGATCGTCGACCTCCTGGTCGGCGACCCGCTGCCGCGGATTTGCTAGGCGGCTGCACAGATGCACGAACTTGCGGTCACCGAGAGTCTGGTGGATGCGGTGATCGCGCGATTGCCGGACAAGCGAGTCACCTGCGTCAGGCTTGAGATCGGCGCGATGTCGGGCGTCGTGGCGGATTCGGTCCGCTTCTGCTTCGACATCGTCACCGAGGGGACCAATCTTGACGGGGCGACGCTGGAGATCACCCAGCCGCCGGCCTCGTGTCGCTGCCGCATCTGCGACGTCGACTTCGAGCCGGATGGCCCGTTCGCTCTCTGTCCATGCGGAAGCGCTGAGGTGACCGTGCTGGCCGGGCAGGACCTGAAAATCACGTCGGTCCTGGTGGTGTAGCCATGTGCGGAACATGTGGCTGCTCCCCGGGCACCATCATCAGCCTGCACGGGCCGGCCGGGCACAGCGAGGAGGACCACGACCACCACGCGGCACACAATCACCCGCACCGGGACCAGGAACGCACGATCGAGCTGCAGCAGAAGGTACTAGCCAAGAACGACGAGCTGGCTGATACCAACCGTCGGTGGCTGCACGATCGTGGCGTTCTGGCGGTCAACCTGATGAGCTCGCCCGGCTCGGGCAAGACGACCCTGCTGGAGCGGACTGCCAGGGAGCTGGCCGGGCAGATGTCGATCTCGGTAATCGAGGGCGACCAGGAGACCGAGCTGGACGCGAGGCGCATCCTGGCCGCGGGCAGCCGGGTTGTTCAGATCAACACCGGGGCCGGATGCCATCTGGACGCCGAAATGGTGGCTCGTGGCTTGCGCGCCCTGGACCCGCCCGGCGGATCGATCGTGGTGATCGAGAACGTAGGCAACCTGGTCTGCCCCGCCCTGTTCGACCTGGGCGAGGCGGCCAAGGTGGTGCTCGCCTCGGTGACCGAGGGTGCGGACAAGCCGCTGAAGTACCCGAACATGTTCCGCCAGGCGGACCTGGTGCTGCTCAACAAGACCGACTTGCTGCCGTACGTCGACTTCGACGTAACCCGGTATTCGTCATACCTGCGCCAGATGGCGCCGGACGCGGCGCTGCTGCAGCTGTCGGCGACAAGCGGCGACGGCACCACCGCCTGGTACGACTGGCTGCGCGGGCGAAGACTGCCGCCGCTCGATTAGGGTCGCGGTTTCGCCGCGACGATTACCGGCCGGGGGTGTGGCGGCGGCGCATCGACGTCACCAGTCGCCGGTCTCGCCGGGAGCGCACCCGCTCGACGAGATCATCGGCGGCAGTCGGCCACCGCGTGAAGTCGAAGTCGAAGCCCGCGTCCAACAGGAGGCCAGGCACGACGTAGCGGCTCTTGAGCAGGAGCTCGGTGTCCGAACGGAGCGCGAACGCTCCGACCTCAGCCATCAGTTTCGTCGCGGGCAGCCCGACGGGCACGCCCCATGCGTCGCGCAGGGTCCGCATGAACGCGCGCTGCGGCAGCGGTTCGGGGGCGGCGAGGTTCACCGGGCCGGCGAGATCGCCGCAGGCGATGATGAACTCGACCGCCCGGACGAAGTCTCGGTCATGGATCCAGGACACGTACTGCCGGCCGCCGGCGACCGGTCCGCCCAAGCCGAGGCGGGCCATCCGCAGCAGGTAGTCGAAGACTCCGCCGCGGTCTGGGCTCATCACCATCGCCGAGCGCAGGACGACCTTGCGGGTGTGCGGCGTCTCGGCGGCTTGCTGCTCCTTCTCCCACGCTTTGGCGATATCGACGCTGAAACCCCAGTAGCCCGGCACGCCCGGCTCGGTGCCGCCGATCAGCCCGGTCGCCTCGTCGTTGGCCGCGTCGAACCGGTGGGCGTAGATCGTGGCGGTACTCATCTGCAACCAGATTCGCGGCGGGCGCTCGGCAGCCGCGATCGCCCTGCCTACCACGCGCGCGGACAGGACCCGTGAGTCCATCATGGAATGCAGGTTCTTCTGGGTGTAACGGCAGCTGACGCTGCGCCCGGCGAGGTTGACCACGACGTCGCTGCCGTTGATCTCGGCGTTCCAGGGCCCTGAAGTCTCGCCGTCCCACCAGACCTCGCGCGCCCCCGCCGGTCGCCTGGTGAGGATAATCACCTCGTGTCCGGCCGCCGTGAACGCGCGGTTGAGGATCGCTCCCACCTGGCCGGTTCCCCCGGGTATCACGATCTTCACCGGGTCGGCCCCTTTCGCCTCGAACGCGGTCAAACTTAGCGTGCTAGGCGCCCGCACCGATACCCAGGTCCGCCACCGGCCCGGCCCGGCCAGCGACCCCGGCCGACGAAGGACGATCCCGCTGACAGTCCCGGAGATCAAACGGCTCGCGCCGTCACAGCCCGACCACATCCGCCGCGACACCGCGATTGCTCAGGCCAGCTAGCGAATTGCCGCTGCCGTACTTAGGCGTCTGAGAGCCGGTCCCAGGCGCCCGCCACAGCAGCCTGGCCCAGGCTGATGCCGCCGTCATTGCAGGGCACCCGGCGGTGCTGCAGCACGCGGAAACCCGCGTCCGTCAGCAAGCTCACCACCCGACCCGTCAGCAGCAGGTTCTGGAACACACCGCCCGACAGCGCGACGGCGCCGAGCCCGGTCTGCTCGCGCAGCCGCGTGCAGACGGTCGCGATCACTGCTGCCACGGCGTTATGGAAGCGCCCGGCGATCACCGGCGCGGCAACTCCCGCCACCAGGTCGTCGGCTGCACCGCGGACGAGGTCAGAACCGCTGACCACCAGCGGTGCGAGGCTGCTGCTCGGGGCGCCGGGAGTAACGCGGGCAGGGTAGCTAC
>Ga0335072_10004621_pt1 | contig 20375 bp, 10 predicted proteins | sample Lox_Sample_21_FD_206725 | JGI IMG/M metagenome (GOLD analysis project Ga0335072, IMG submission 206725) | Soil microbial communities from Loxahatchee National Wildlife Refuge, Florida, United States - Lox_Sample_2.1 | ecosystem: Environmental > Terrestrial > Soil > Wetlands | place: USA...
TGCGCGCGGAGGGCGTCAGCATCCTGCTTGGCCTGGGCGCCATCCGCCCCCATCCCGTCCACACCGAGGCCGAGCACGTGGACGACTTCCCCTGGCTGCTAGCCCTTGATGAGGTAAGCGGGATGACTGGCGTCGGCCTCGACTGAGCGCGGCGGCGACGTCACTAGACTCGATGATCATGGGCGAGACGAGCGCGATGCCAGGGCGGCGGATCGCGGGCTACGTGCTCCAGGAGCGGATCGGGTCGGGAGCGGGGACGCAGACCTTCCGCGCCCACGACGTGGCCACCGGCCGGGTGGCCGCGCTGCGACTGGTCACGGACCCGGGCATGGCCGCAGACCCGCAGTTCCGTGACATGTTCCTGGCGGAAGCGCAGGCGATCGCCGCGCTGCACGACCCGCACATCGCCCCGGTCTGGGCAGTTGGCGCCGAGGGCGGCATGCTGTACATCGCCACCCGGTTCGTCTTCGGCAACAGCCTGGCCACGCTGCTGCGCCCGGTCAACAGCTCGCTGCCGCCGGTGCGGACGGCGTCCCTGGTCGTCCAGGTGGCGTCGGCCCTGGACGCGGCCCACGCGATCGGCCTGGTGCACCAGTGCGTGAAGCCGGCCAACATCCTGGTGGGCGCCTACCCAGGCCAGGCTGAGGCGGCCTTCGTGTCGGACTTCGGGCTGGCCAGGCTGGCCTATGACTACTGGGCGGGCGTGGCCGCCAGCGGCCGGCCGGCCGGCGCCGAGACCCTGGGCGACCCTGATTACCTGGCCCCGGAGAGCACTCGCGGCGGCCGCGCGGATGGCCGCGCCGACCAGTACGCCCTCAGCTGCGTCGCGTTCCGCATGCTGACTGGCACCGTCCCGTTCAGCCGTCCAAGCTCACCGGCGACCGTGCTCGCCCACCTGTACGGGACCGTTCCCCGGCTGAGCGCACTGCTTCCCGACGTCCCGGCGGTCGTCGACGCAGTGCTGAGCAAGGCCATGGCCAAGGACCCGGCCGAGCGCTTCGGATCGTGTGGCGAGTTCGCTACCGCCCTGCGTGAGGCCCTGCCTGCCGAATAGGCCGAGGGGGCGGGGTTGGGAGGGTTGACGATCCCGTTCTGGCTGGTGTTCGGATCGTTATATCAAGACGCCATTCGGCCCGTCCTATCTGGCATAAGGCGTGTAACGATGGCAAAGCGACCGTGACATCAGGGTAGATACGGGCACGCCGAAGTGGAGACGGCAGTGACTGATAACCCCAGCGCAGCGCCCTCCGAGGGACTAGGGCGCATCGGACCAGGCAGTCGTATCGCGGGCTACGTCCTTGAGGAGCAAGCCGGCTCGGGCGGGATGGCGGTCGTCTTCCGTGCACGGGACGAGGTCCTCGGCCGCCTCGTCGCGGTCAAGGTGCTCGCCCCGGCGCTGGCTGCCGACCAGGACTTCCGCAGCCGGTTCCTGCGCGAGTCGCGGGCGATCGCGGCGGTCGACGAACCGCACGTCCTACCGGTCTACGCGGCCGGCGAGGCCGGCGGCGTGCTGTACATCGCGACCAGGTTCGTGGCCGGCGGCGACCTGGCGACGATGCTGCGCGAGGGCCATGGCCCGATGGCGCCGGACCGGGTCGCCGCGCTCATCGAGCAGGTCGCGGCGGCGCTGGACGCCGCGCACGCCATCGGCCTGGTGCACAGGGACGTCAAGCCAGCCAACATCCTCATCGAGAACATTCCCGGCCGGGCCGAGCAGGCCTACCTGTCGGACTTCGGGCTGATCAAGGCCAGTTCGGGCGCGACCGGGCTGACCGCCACCGGCATGTTCATGGGCACTCCCGACTACTGTGCCCCGGAGCAGATTCTCGGCCGGCCGGTCGATGGCCGGGCCGACCAGTACGCCCTGGCGTGCGTGTGCTTCAACATGCTGACCGGGACCGTGCCCTACCAGCGCGATGAGACGATCTCCACGCTGTTCGCCCACGTCAGGGACCCGATTCCGACTCCGACGGCCCTTCGGGCTGAACTGCCACCCGCCGTGGACGCCGTGCTGGCCAGGGCCATGGCCAAGGACCCGGCCCAGCGCTACGGCTCGTGCGGTGAGCTGGCCAGCGCGCTGCGCTGGGCGCTGCCGCAGCCGTCGCAGCTGCCGCAGCCGCCGGTGAGCCCGGCGGTCGGCAGCCCGGTCCCGGTCTGGGCGGCACCGCCGCCTGTCCTCCCCGAGTACTACGCGCCGGGTAGCACGCCGCCCGGCAGCGCCGCGCCACCGTACCCGCCGCCCGCCTTCCCCTATGGCCAGGCGCCCAGCCCGTTCCCCGCTAACCCGATGCGCGTCCCGGCGCCGGCCGCCAAGACGAACAGACTCGCGAAGATCATCGCGGGAGTCGCCGCGGCCGCGGTCATCGCGGCGGGCGGCATCGGGGCGGCGGTCGTGCTGTCCGGCTCCGGCCACAGCACTTCGACCAAGAAGCAGCCCCAGCCGGCCCTGTCCGGCGCGACCAGGGCGGCCACCTTCGTGTCGCCGGTGGGCGGCACCATGAGCAGCGCGGTCTTCAGCCCCGACGGCACGCTCATCGCGGCGGAGGGCGGCCCTGACCACAAGTCGAATATCTACATATTCAGCGCGAGCACCCGCAAGTACGTGACCACGATCAAGATGTCAGACGGCGGCAAGGGGGTCCCGCTGACCTTCACCCCTGACGACACGGGCCTGATCGCGGTGGACGAGGGCCCGTCGAGCACGTCCATCTGGAAGATCTACGAGTTCTCCCTGAAGTCCGGGCAGCACGGCGGAGGCGTGACCGTGCCTTACGCGGCCTACGACGTGGACAGCGATGGCAGCGTGGAGGCCAACGAGACCGAGAACGCGCAGTACATCGACGTCAGGAACCTGCTCAGCGGCGTGCACACCGGGCACTTCAAGAACCCGACCACGGCGGGCACCATCCCCAATAGCCTCTACGTCGACGACAACGGCCAGGAGATGCTCATCAGCGCCGAGAACGGCGAGACGTACGTGATGAGCACGGCGAACGGCCACACGATCGCCACGTTCCGCTTCCACTACGTCTCGGGCGGGGATGTGCCCGTGCTCAGCCCGGACGGCAAGACGGTCTACATCCCCGGCTACGGCAGCGCGCCCGCCCAGATCTGGAGCGTGGCCAGCCAGGCCAACGTGACGCCGCGCAACCGGCTGTGGACGAGCAAGAGCTTCGTGCTGGCGTTCAGCACCGATGGCGGGATCATCATCACGGGCGTCGACCGGGCGATCACGAATGACCTGTGGAACGTGGCCCTGGGATCGCACGTCACCACCCTCACCATTCCAGGCAGCAGCAACTGGGGACTTGAGGACCTTGGGCCGAGCGGGGACGAGGTGCTGTACTCCAGCAACCCGAACAAGAGCGGCGACTTCTCTGACCTTTACTTGTACACCGTCCCTTAGGAACCTGGGTGACCGATAACTTCAGCACGCCGCCACAGCAAGCGCACGCGGACCTGGGGGCGGGCAGCCGCATAGCCGGCTACGTCGTCGAAGGGCAGGCCGGAGCGGGCGGGATGGCGGTGGTCTACCGGGCCAGGGACGAGATCCTCGGCCGCCTGGTCGCGGTCAAGGTGCTCGCCCCGGCGCTGGCCGCCGACCAGGACTTCCGCACCCGGTTCCTGCGCGAGTCGCGGGCGATCGCGGCGGTCGACGAACCGCACGTCCTGCCGGTCTACGCGGCCGGCGAGGCCGACGGCAAGCTGTACATCGCGACCAGGTTCGTGGCCGGCGGGGACCTGGCGACCATGCTGCGGGGCAGCAACGGGCCGCTGGCGCCGGACCGGGTCGCCGCGCTCATCGAGCAGGTCGCGGCCGCGCTGGACGCCGCGCACGCCATCGGCCTAGTGCACAGGGACGTCAAGCCAGCCAACATCCTCATCGAGAACGTCGCCGGACGCCCCGAGCAGGCGTACCTGTCGGACTTCGGGCTGATCAAGCCGACGATGGAGGCGACCGGGCTGACGGCCACCGGGATCTTCATGGGCACGCCCGAGTACTGCGCGCCTGAGCAGATCCTGGGCCGCCCCGTCGATGGCCGCGCTGACCAGTACGCACTGGGCTGCGTGACGTTCTGCCTGCTCAGCGGAGTGCTGCCGTACCAGCGTGACGAGACCATCGCGACCCTCTTCGCCCACGTCAAGGACCCGGTGCCCGCGGTCACGGCCGTCCGTGACGAGTTGCCGACCGCCGTCGACGCCGTCCTGGCGAGGGCCATGGCCAAGGATCCGGCGCAGCGTTACGCCAGTTGCGGCGAGTTCGCCAGCGCGCTGCGGAGCGCCGTGTACTCGCGGCTGGTGCAGTCGGTCACGCCGCCGCTGGCCTGGTCGGCCGGGCCGCCGACGCCGCCCGGCGCTCAGGTCCCGGCGGGCTGGCCGACGCCGCCGGCCACTGCGGTCCCGGCGGCGGCGGGGTGGCAGCAGGCGGCTAGCTCGGTCGCGGCGGGGTGGCAGCCGCCGCCGGGCCCGTACGCCTTTGCGCCGGGGCAGGTTCCCCCGGTGCCGGGCGGGCCGGTCAGGCGGCATCGCAACCCGGCGGTCCTGGCCGGGGTGGCGGTCGCGGTGGTGATCGTCGCGGCGGGCATCGGGACGGGGGTCGCGTTGTCCGGCGGCGGCTCGGCCACGTCGTCCAGCCCGACGGGACCGTCGACGTCCGTCCGGGTGGCCACGTTCACCGCCCCGGCGGGCGGCTACATCAGCTACGCGTTCTTCAGCCTGGACGGCCGGCTGGCGGTGGGCCAGGCGAATAGCGCCCACCCGGGCAACATCTACGTCTGGGACACGGCGAGCAGGAAGTACGTCACGACGCTCACGATGCCGCACGGCGACCCGTCGCAGGCCTTGTGCGTCACCCCCGACGACAAGACGCTGATCGCGGTTGACCTGAAGACCTACATCATCTACCGGTTCGACATCGCGTCCGGGCAGGCCAGCGAGGTCCGCTCGGTGCCTGAGGCGGCCTGGAACGTCAGCGCGGACGGCAGCACGCTGGCCAACGAGGTGCTGGCGGGCAACGGCATTGACGTGTTCAACGTGGCCACCGGCGCCCACAGGGAGCACCTGAGCAACCCGACCACGGCGACGACCGTGCCCAACAGCCTTGACCTCGACAGCAACGGCCAGGAGCTGCTGATCAGCGCGAAGAACGACGAAACCTATGTCGTCGACGTCCAGACCGGCCACACGCTCGCCTCCTTTCCCTACCGGTACGTGGCGGGCGGCCAGCTGCCCGTGCTCAGCCAGGACGGAGCCACCGTCTACGTCCCAGGCAACCAGACGGCCCCGGCCCAGATCTGGAATGTCGCGACCCGCGCTAACATCACGCCAGGCGACTCGCGGTGGCCGTCGAAGGACAACGGCGTCGTCTTCAGCGTGGATGGGCTGACCGCGGTCACCAGCCCGCCCGGGGCGGACTACTTCGACCTGTGGAACATCTCCACCCGGTCGCACATCGCCAGGACCGTTGTCCCCGGCGGCGGGAACGACGTCCTGGAGAGCCTCGGACCCGGCAACAGCGAGCTGCTGCTGGGCAGCTCGTGGAACTCGGCGGCCAAGGGCAGCACGGACATCTACCTGTACGACGTCCCCTAGGCCCGCCGGGCCTTCGCGGGCCAGGACCGCGCGATAACGACAAAAAGTGGATGAGATTCCACCAGACACCGATTAATCTGCGCAGATGTGACGGTAACCAGGGCGGCGCCGACCAGCATGGCCGCGAGCGGCCCCGGCCAGCAGCGGATCAGCGGCCGACAGGCGTGGCGGCTGCTTTGGGCATCCAGTCGGCCGCTCTCGCTGGCGGTCATCGCCTGGGTGGTGGCGGGCGGCGTGATTCCGCCGCTGGTCGTCGCGTCCCTCGGGTTCGTCGTAGGCGGCATCCCAGCCGCCGTAACCGGCGGCATCGACTCAGCGTCCGGTCACCGCCTGATCGCGCTGCTGGCCATCGCCGCGCTGATCTATGCCGCGTCGCTTATCGCCGACCCGGTCGGCGGCGCGCTCGGCACCGCCGCCCGCCAGCGGGTCACCGGCGGGCTGCAGGCCCGGCTGCTGCGCGCGGTCAGCGCCCCGGTCGGCGTCTCACACCTGGAGCACCAGGAAACACTCGACCGAGTGGCCCGGGCAGAAGGATCGCTGACCGGCTTCTTCCCCGGCGACGCGCCCGTCACCTGGGCGGGCCTGCTGGCCAGCCGGCTGTCGGGAATCATCGGCTGCGCGGCAATCGCGGCCTGCATCTGGTGGCTCGGGGCGCTGCTGCTCGTGATGTGGGTGCTCGTCCGGCGGGTCATGCTGGTCTCGGTCCTTCGGCAGGCGACTGACCTTCGCGGTCAGACCACGGCGATGCGCCGGGCCTGGTACTTCACCGGGGTCGGGTCAAGGGCACGGGATGCCAAGGAGATCCGGGTCTTCGGGCTAGCCCGGTTCGTGGCCGGGATGTACCGCGAGGAGTTCAGCTCGGCGATCCGCGCCGGGCACGCTGGGCTGCGGGACATGCACCGGCGGGCGGCGGGCTGCTTCGCCTGCGTCCTGGCCGGGTACGGGCTGGCCCTGTTCGTCATCACCGACGCCGCGCGCACCCACGAGATCGGCCTGCGCTCGCTGGCGATCTTGCTGCCAATGCTGGCGGTCTCGATGGCCACGGGCAGCATCTCCCTGGACGACATCACCCTCGCCTGGACCCTGGCGGGCCTGCCGGACGTGGATCACCTGGAGCGGCAACTGATGCCGCCCGCGGCCGGCCCGCAGGACCAGCCGTCGCGGGGCGATGGCCTCCTTCCAGCTGGCCTGCCGGGTGATTTCGTCCGGTTCGAGGCGGTGAGCTACCGGTATCCGAGCGGCACCAGCGACGTGCTGTCCGGCGTCGACCTGGAACTACGGGCGGGGACCTCCACGGCCCTAGTCGGCGTGAACGGGGCGGGCAAGTCAACGCTGGTCAGCCTGCTGGCCCGGCTGCGCGACCCAACGCATGGCCGGATCGTCGTCGACGGGCAGGACATCCGTGACCTGGATCCGGCCCGGTGGCAGCGTTCGATAGCGCTCATGCCCCAGTCGCCATTGAGGTTCCCGACGTCGGCACGGGAGAACGTGACGTTCGGAGCGTTCGAACACCGGGATGACTTCGAGGGTATCGAGCGGGCGGCGGCCCGGTCGGGGTTCGCGGCGGTGCTGGCCGAGCTGCCGGACGGCTGGGACACGCTGCTGGCCAAGGAACTGCCGGGCGGCGTCGAGCTGTCGGGCGGTCAGTGGCAGCGGCTGGCGCTGGCCCGGGCGCTGTTCGCCACCGAGCATGGCGCGCGGGTCCTAGTGCTCGACGAGCCCACGGCCGCCCTGGACGTGCACACGGAGGCGCGCTTCTACGAGCGGTTCCACGAGATCACGAACGGTCTGACCACGCTGGTGATCTCGCACCGGTTCGCCACGGTCCGGCGGGCGGCCCGGATCTGCGTGCTGGATGGCGGGGTGATCACCGAGCAGGGCAGCCATTCCGAGCTGCTCGCCCAGGGGGGCACCTATGCGCGGATGTACCGGGTGCAGGCGGCGAGGTTCGGCAAGTGAGCGCGGGGCGGCGCGGGGCGCCAGGACGGTACGCGCGGTTGGGGGCGATCTTCTTCCTTGACGGCTTCAGGGCCGCTCCCCGCTGGATGGCCCTGGTCACCGTGATGCTGGTGGCGGGGGGCGTGGCCGGCACCTGCTACCCGCTTGGCTACCGGCTGCTGGTCGACGGTGCGCTGAGCGGGTCGGTCGCCCCGATGGCCGAGGGGGTCGCCGTCGTCGCCGGGATGCTGGGACTAGCGTGGGTGCTCACCGCGACCGGGGCAACTGAGGCGATGGCCCTGTCGGACCGCATCGCCGTCTACCGCACCGCGCACCTGATCGAGCTGATCAGCGGCGTGCCGGGCCTCGAGCACCTGGAGCGCCCCGACTACCTCACCGAGGTCGAGCGGCTCAACGCGGGGCGCCGTCAGCTCGCGGCCGCCCCCCGGCAGATCCTGACCAACGTCACCTCGGCGGCACGCATCATCGCCCTGCTGGCGCTGCTCGGCTCGGTGTCGCCCTGGCTGCTGCTGCTCCCGATAACGGCCGTCCCGCCGCTGGTGTGCGACCGCCTGGCCAAGCGGATCACGAGGAACTCCGAGAACGCGATGGCGGCCGACCGCCGGCTGGCCGGGATGCTGTTCGAGCTGGCCGCCGACGCGGAGTCGGCCGGCGAGTTGCGGTCCTACGGGCTGTCGGCGCTGGTCCGCGACCGGCACGCGGCGCTGGGCGCCGCGCTGAACCGCCGGGCGCGGGTGGAGGCGGTCAAGGTGCTGGCCGTACAGGGAGCGGGGTGGCTGCTGTATGCCGCCGGCCTGATGGCCGCGATCGGCTTCACCGTCGTGCGCGCGGCCGACGGGGCGATCAGCCTGGGCACCGTGCTCATGACCGTGTCGCTGATCCGCCGGTCGCGGACGCAGCTGGCCTCGGCGGCGTCCGGATCAGGCGCGCTGGTCGAGACGCTGGCCACCGCGGACCGGCTGCTGTGGCTGGAGGACCACCACGCGAAGTCGGTGGCCCGGTCCGGCACCGACCCCGCGCCGGGCCGGCTTGCGTCCGGCATAAGCCTGCGCGACGTGGGCTTCTGCTACCCAGGGACGGACCGGCCTGTGCTGGCTCATCTCACCCTCGACATCCCGGCGGGCACGACGGTCGCCGTGGTCGGCGAGAACGGCTCGGGCAAGACAACCCTGGTCAAGCTGCTGCTGGGAATGTACACCCCCACCTCGGGAACGATCCTGGTCGATGACCTGCCGCTGGCCCGCCTGTCCCCGGTGTCGTGGCGGTCGCGGTGCAGTGCGGCCTTCCAGGATTTCTCGCGGTTCTCGTTGCCCGCCGTGTCATCGGTAGGGGTGGGCGAGGTCGCCTCGCACGCCTCCGAGCCGATGGCGCTGGCGGCCCTGGACCGGGCCGGGGCCGCTGACCTGGCCGGGCAGTTGCCCGCTGGGCTGGGAACGCATGTCGGCGGGCCGTACACCGGCGGGCACAACCTGTCGGGAGGCCAGTGGCAGAAGGTCGCGCTCGGCCGGGCCATGCGCCGCGATGATCCGCTCCTGGTGGTGCTCGACGAGCCGACGGCCTCGCTGGACCCGCACGCCGAGCATGAGCTGTTCACCAGGTACGCGTCGGCCGCGACCGAGCTGGCCGCCTCGGCGGGCACGATCACGCTACTGATCTCGCACCGCTTCTCGACGGTCCGGATGGCCGACCTGATCGTCTACCTGGATCAGGGGTCGGTCGTCGAGGCGGGCAGCCACTCGTCGCTGATGGCCGCGGGTGGCCGCTACGCGGAAGTCTTCACGTTGCAGGCGGCCGGATATGACTGACTGGCGGTGCCATCGCAGGCCTATCGGTGGCCCCACGCGCGCGGATGACGATAGGCCTATTTATCATCCGATTATGGTGACTTTCGTCCGGCATGGAGCGCGGGCCCTACGCGGACCCGGCCAACCGGACAACTATGCCCGCCGACCGCCCAAGGACCTGGGCGATGACCGGTCGGGTCTAGCGCCAGGGCCAGCAGCCGACTGCGGAACGCGCGGTGGCGGCTACTCACGGTCGCCGTCGCGAGCCGGACAGGAACCGCGCACGGCACTGGAGACGATGGGAGCACTCCGCTCCCGGCAGTCACTCTTGTCTGGCTTCATACCGAATCGTACGCTTATCAATTGATAATTCGTCATTCCCCGACAGTTGCACGTGCACCCGGTCTAAAGTGACGGTCACATCAACAGCGGGCTAGGACCGGATCACCAGGGCTAGGCGATGGGGCTTCCAACACGACCAGCAGCGGCCAGGCTGCCGGTACGCAAGAATGACAGGCCGGCTGACGCTGCCGTGCGGCAGCGTCCCGGCGCGCACGCGGCACACGCGCACGCGGCACCACCACAAGCGCGCCCGGGGCCAAGGCCGCCTCGCGGCACACCCGGGATGGTCGCTCTCGGTAATTGGCCGGTGGCAAGGCGACTTATCGCCGTCATCGTCCTAGCCACCGCGATGGGCGTGATCTTCGGCGGGATCCAGGTGGCATCGGCCATCGGGCAGGAACAGCAGTACAGCCGGGTGACGCACCTGGCCGAGCTCGAGCAGCAGGGCATCATCCTGGCCAACGCCCTGGAGGCCGAGCAGGCCGAGACGGCTAAGTACCTGGCCATCGATAACGCCACGGAGAGCAACAACACCAAGATCCCGCCGCTGGACCAGCAGATGGCCCCGTGGTGGGGACCGACCTCGATGACCGGGGTCAGCAACTCGGCCGGCGGGCTTACCGGCCAGGCCGCGACCAGCTTCATGCAGGCGGCATCGGCCGTCAATGGCTCTTATCCGGCGGCCGTCGTGGCCGACCTGGCCAACGTGCAGGACAACGTCATCGGCTTCCTGCCCTCGCTACGTGGTGAGGCGCAAAACGGCGGCCGGCCCGCGCCGGCCGGCGGGCAGCTGGACTCGGTTACCGACTACACCTACGTGATCGACAGCATCTTCCAGCTGAACCAGGCCATCGCGCAGGGCAGCGGGGACAGTGTGCTGACCAACCAGGTGCAGGCGCTGGCGGCGCTATCTGAGGCGAAGGCCGAGGTAGCGCAGCAACACGCCATCTTGTGGGCCGCGTTCACCAGCTTCCAGGACTATAACCAGGCCTACCAGCCTGGCCAGGACAACCAGGCCCTCCCGCTGGACATGCAGGAGCTGGCCGACGCGCTGACCAACGCGCAGGCGCTGCAGGCCGGATACACGAACTCGTTCGAGTCATTCGCCCCGACCGCGGTGGCCACGGAAACCGAGGCCGACTCGTTCACCAAGGTGAACAACACGATGCAGTCGGTCGAGGGCTACGTCATCGGCCAGCAGAACCTGGACATCAGCGGGGCGGGCATCAAGCCGGGCGCCAACCAGGCCGATGCCTGGAACGCCGACTCCACCGCGGCGCTCGACCAGTTCGGGCAGGTTGAGACCCAGCTTTCGCAGCTCATCATCGACCGGGCCGAGCTGCTCCACAGGAACGCGGAGCAAACAGCCTGGGAAACGGCGATCGTTACGGTCGTCGTCTTGCTGCTGATCGCCGGCGCAGCGCTGCTCGTGGCCCGGTCCCTGGTGCTGCCGCTGCGGCGGCTGCGGGCCGGCGCGCTGGAGATCGCCTCGGTGAGCCTGCCGCAGCGAGTCCAGCAGATCGCCGAGTCGCCTGAGCTGTCCCAGACGATGGACATCGCGCCCATCAACGTCATGTCCGAGGACGAGATTGGCCAGGTGGCCCGGGCCTTCGACCTCGTCCACCAGGAAGCGGTGCGGCTGGCGGGCAACGAGGCGGGCCTGCGCAGCAACCTGAACGCCATGTTCGTCAGCCTGTCCCGGCGCAGCCAGTCGCTGATCGAGCGGTTGTCTCGGATGATCGACAACCTTGAGCTCAACGAGGACGATCCGGACCGGCTGTCCAACCTGTTCTCGATGGACCACCTGATCACCCGCATGCGCAGGAACTCCGAGAACCTGCTGGTTCTGGCCGGGCATGAGGGGGCGCGCAAGCGGAGCGATCCGGTCCTGCTCGGGGACATCGCCCGGGCCGCGACGTCGGAGATCGAGCAGTACGGGCGGGTGGTGCTCAACATCCAGCCCGGGATCGAGATCGCCGGCCAGGCCGCGACCGACGTCGTCCACCTGCTGGCGGAGCTCATCGAGAACGCCACCATGTACTCCTCCCGCGAGACGGAGGTGTACGTGACCGCACAGGAACTGAACACGGGCGGAGTCCTCATCGAGGTCACCGACAGCGGCGTGGGCATCTCCGAGTCCCGGCTCGAGCACTTCAACAAGCAGCTGGACGAGCCTCCGGTGGTCGACGTGTCGGTGTCACGGCACATGGGCCTGTTCGTGGTCTCGCACCTGGCCGCGCGGCACGGGGTGGCGGTCCGGCTGCGCCCGTCGTCGCCGGCTGGCCTCGTGGCGATGGTCTGGCTGCCCCATACGGTGGCGGCCAAGTCGACCATCGGCTACGGGGAGCGGCTGCGCCGGCTGGGAGCCGGGCACGCGAACGCACCGGCGGAGCAGGGCGCCACGGGCGGCTACCCCGCCTCAAGGCAGGCTGAGCCGCAGTACGCGGCGGCGGCCAGCCTCCCGCAGCGGGACGCGATGGAATACCGGAATCCGGCGAACGGAGGCCTCCCGAGCAGGGGCGGCCCCAGCGGCGGCCCAGCCAGCGCGGGCCAGTCGAACGGAGGCCTGTCCAACGGAGGCCCGTCGAACGGAGGCCCGTCGAACGGAGGCCTGGCTAGCGCGGGCCAGTCGAACGGAGGCCTGTCCAACGGAGGCCCGGCCTACGGGGCCCCCGCGCGCGGGCCGATGACAGGACAAGGAGCGATGACAGGGCAGCCAACCTCGAACTGGTTCAAGCCCAGGCTGCCCGCGGGCGGTCAGGACCGGACGTCCGGTGGCCAGCCGCGCATTCCATCGGGTGCTTCCCGCTCTGACTCGTCCTATCAGCGGCAGGCACCCGGAGGGCAAGAGTCCGGCCAGTGGGGCAGCCAGCAGGGCGCTTTCGGCCAGCCATGGGGGCTTGGCGAGGCTCCTGAGCCGGTCAGTGGCGGCACGACCGGTGCGGGCCTGCCCGTGCGGGTCCCGCAGGCCAACCGGGTACAAGGTGGCCAGCCCGCCGGGGCCGGGCAGGGGCACGACCCCCGCCTCGCAGGCACGACGACCGCGCCGCTACCGGCGCCGCCCGGCGGCGGGCAACGCCGGTCGCCAGAAGCGGCACGCAGCCGCCTCAGTGGCTTCCAGCACGGCACCCGCCGGGCCGAGGCACAGGCACCCCGCTCAGGAGAGGGATCAGGGCGTTGAGCGACCTAGATTGGCTAGTCACGGACTTCACTACGAGAGTCCCCGATGTCGCTCACGCGGCTGTCATCTCGGCCGACGGCGTGGCGCTCGCGCTGTCGGACGGGATCCCGGTCCAGCACGCCGGTCAGCTGGCGGCGATCACCGCCGGCCTGACCAGCCTGATCCAGGGGGCGGCGCGGGTCTTCGACGCGGGCGAGACCATCCAGGCGCTGATCGAGATGGAGGCCGGGCTGCTCCTGGTCAAGGCGATCAGCGACGGGTCAAGCCTGGCTGTCCTGGCGGCCGCGCAGTGCGACATCGACCTGGTGGCCTATGAGATGACGCTGCTCGTGGAGGCGGTCGGCGAGGTCCTCACTCCCAGGATACGCCAAGGAATCTAACAAGTTCGTTACAGATAATTCCCATATAACCTCCCTACGCTGGGCACCTGTCACTGATCCACCGACAGGTGCCCAGCTCCAGGTAGAGACCGGTGACAGGGTGCCTTGCGACGGCAAAGAAGCTTGAGAAGTAGTAAAGTCGCAAGTCAGTCAATACCAGCTACCTAATGACGGAGAACAAATGCGGGTCCTCGTGCTCGGCGGTGATGGCTTCTGCGGATGGCCAACGTCCCTCTACTTGTCCTCCCGCGGTCACGATGTCACGATCCTGGACAACTTGAGCCGCCGGAAGATTGACGTCGACCTTGAGGTCCAGTCCCTCACCCCGATCCGCGCGCTCGGCGAGCGACTACGGGCGTGGCATGAGGTGACGGGCCGGGAGATCGGGTTCATCTCCCTCGACCTGGCCACCGAGTACGACCGGCTGGCAGCGGTCCTGCGGGACCTGCGCCCCGACGCCATCGTGCACTTCGCCGAGCAGCGAGCCGCGCCGTACTCGATGCGGACGGCGGCGACCAAGCGCTACACGGTCGACAACAACGTGCGCGCGACGCACAACCTGCTCACGGCGCTGGTCGACACCGGCGTTGACGCGGCCATCGCGCACCTGGGAACCATGGGCGTCTACGGCTACGGCTGGTCCGGGTCGGCGCCAATCCCCGAGGGATACCTGACGGTCAAGGTACCGACGCCCGACGGCGACCTGGAGCGCGAGATCCTGCACCCGGCCAACCCCGGGTCGGTCTACCACATGACCAAGACCCTCGACCAGCTCATGTTCGCCTTCTACGCCAAGAACGACGGCCTGCGCATCACCGACCTGCACCAGGGAATCGTCTGGGGCACGCAGACTGACCAGACCGCCCTGGATGAGCGGCTGATCAACCGGTTTGACTACGACGGTGACTACGGGACCGTCCTGAACCGGTTCCTCATGCAGGCGGCCATCGGCCACCCGCTGACCGTGCACGGCACCGGCGGACAGACCCGCGCGTTCATCCACATCAAGGACACCGTGCGGTGCGTGGAGATCGCGATCGAGCACCCGCCGACGGCCGGCGACAAGCCTCAGGTCCTCAACCAGATGACCGAGACGCACCGGGTGGTAGACCTGGCCAAGCTGGTTTCCGACCAGACGGGCGCGCGCGTGGCCTACCTGCCGAACCCGCGCAAGGAGGCGGAGGAGAACGAGCTGATCGTCCGCAACGACCAGTTCCTGGCGCTCGGCCTGGAGCCCACCACGCTGTCGGCGGGGCTGCTCGAGGAGTCCACCAACGTCGCGACCAGGTACCGGGACCGCGCCGACCTGACCAAGATCGTGGCCCGCTCGGTCTGGCAGACCGGCATGGCCACGTCCGATGACCTGCTGACCGAACTACCGGACACTTCTGGGGCTAACCAGCCCTCCTAGCAAGCTCGCAGGTCAAAGTAGACATCATGTCCCGTGGCCGGGGGCTTCCGTGATATCCTTGCGGGACCCCCGAGCCACGCGAGGTAATGATGGCATCCGGCGCACCATCACGGGAACTGCGCGCACAGCGACAGCGTGGTCAGCTGCCCGCCGAGGTGACAGCCTTCGTCGGCCGTAAGGTGGAGCTCTCACGGGTCGCGGCGATGCTTGAGACCGGTCGCCTGGTCACAATTGTCGGGTCGGGCGGCGTTGGCAAGACCCGGATCGCGCTGCGCGTTGCCGCCCAGGTTGAGGACCGCTATCCAGACGGTGCCTGCCTCGTGGAGCTGGCCGGCCTGGCGGATCCGGGCCAGCTGTGCAGCACCGTCGCGGCCTGCCTCGGGCTTCCCGAGCAGGACGCGGTGTCGCAGCGGGACGCGGTCTTCGGTTACCTGCGCGAGCGGCGGCGCCTGCTGCTCATCCTGGATACTTGCGAGCACCTCCTCGACGCGTGCGCGGAGCTCGCCGAGCAGGCCCTGTCGCAAGCTCCGGGTGTCACCTTGCTGGCCACCAGCAGGCAGCCGCTCGACGTCCTCGGTGAGCAGACGTTCCCGGTGGCACCGCTACCGGTCCCGGCGAGCACTGACGCCACCGGAGGCGGTGACGCGGTCGAGCTGTTCGCCCAGCGAGCCGCGGCGGCAGTTCCCGGCTTCAGGGTGACCGCCGCTAACCGGAGCGATGTCATCGCACTGTGCCAGCGACTCGATGGCATACCACTGGCGATAGAACTAGCGGCAGTCCGGTTGCGCGCCCTTCCGCTGGCCGAGCTGACTCAGCGCCTCGATAACCGGTTCCAGGTGCTGGCCAGCGGCCGACGGGGCGCGGTCCCCCGCCACCAGACGCTGCGCACGGCGATCGAGTGGAGCTACCAGCTGTGCACCCCGGCCGAGCAGGAACTGTGGGCTCGGCTTTCCGTGTTCGCGGGCTCCTTCGACCTCGACGCGGTGCACGAGGTGTGCGCCGATCCGGGGACACCGTATGAGCAGGCAATCGAGACGCTCGTCGGGCTGGTCGACAAGTCGATCGTCACCTCAGACCCCGGGGAGGGCTCCCGGTACTCCATGCTCGACACCCTGCGCGAGTTCGGTGCCGTTCACCTCGCGGCCTCACCACACGGCGAGGGGGTCGCCGGACGGCTGGTCACCCGCTGCCTGCGCCTGGCCCGCCGCTTTGACGCGCACTTGCTCGACGACAACCAGGCGACCATGTTCCATCAGCTGCGGGGCGAGCAAGCCAACATCCGCACGGCGCTCGGGCACGCGCTGGCCGGCTCACGCGGGCGCACGGGCCAGGAGCTTGACGGCACCGAGCTCGCCATCGCGCTGCACCCGTACTGGCAGATCTCGGGTCTGCTGGCCGAGGGCCGCTACTGGCTGAGCAAGGCTCTGGAGCGCTTCCCCCTCCCGTCGCCGCCGCGCGCGAGCGCACTGATGGTCCGGGGCAGCCTGGCCACCCTGTCCGGTGACATTCCGGCGGCGCTGGCTGACATCCGCGACGGCATAGCCGTGGCGGCGGGGCTCGACGAGCCGCTGATCATGGCCCGGGGCCGTATGTTCCTGAACCTGGCCCTGGCCGTCGCCGGCCAGCACGAGGAGGCCGCCGAGGCGGGAGCCGACGCGGTACGCCTCATGGAGGCCACGGGGAACCGGATCGGCCCGATCGCCATCCAGCCGCAGCTGGCTCACCTGCAGGCGCTGGCCGGCGACCTGGAGCGCTGCCGTCAGACGTGCGCGGCGGGCCTCGGCGCCTTCAGCGAGCACAGCACCGAGCAGTGGGTCCACAGCTACCTGTACCTGGTAGATGGCTTCGCGCTCTTCCAGGAGCCGGGCAGGCAGGCCGAGTCGGGGGCAGAGGCCAGGAAGGCCCTACGCGGCCAGTACGAGCTGGGCGACCAGGTCGGCATGGCCTACACGCTTGAGCTCCTGGGATGGGTTGCCGCGGCCCAGGGCAGGGCAGAACGGGCCGCCTGGCTGCTGGGCGCGGCGGGCCCGCTGTGGCAGCGGGCCGGCCACCGGCTCAGTGGCACGGCGATACTCGAGGAGTTTCACCAGCAGGCGGAGCGGACCGCCCGCGAGGCGCTCGGCGAGAAGCGCTACACGACGCTGGCCGCCGTCGGCGCCCGGCGGCCGCTTTCTGTGGTCGTCGCGCACGCGCTGGCGGACGCCGACGCCCTGCGGGGGAACGAGCCGGCCAGCACGCTAGAAGCCGAAACGCCCGCGTCGGGCGGCGCACTGACCTCCAGAGAGCATGAGATCGCTGTCCTGGTCGCCAGCGGCCTGTCCAACCGGGAGATCGGGACGCGGCTGTTCATCTCCAAGCGCACCGTGGACGCGCACGTGGAGCACATCTTCAGCAAACTCGGCATCTCGTCTCGTGTACAGCTGACCGTCTGGCTACGAGACAAGCTGGCCGAAGGGCGGGCGAGCCACCTTCCGCGGGCTGGCGCCAGGACGCGTCGATAGCTATCCGCCGTCCGGCGGGGCGTAGTAGCGTGGCAATTAGTCACCGGCGAGGTGAGGAACGATGGGGAACGTCCAGACACCGCCACGCAGTCAGGCACACCAGCTCAGCCTGGCATCTCACCGCCGAGGGCAGCTACCCGCGGACATAACCAGCTTCGTCGGCAGGCAGGCTGAGCTCGGCCAGCTGGCGGCGCTGCTCGGCGTGGCCCGGCTGGTGACCGTGACCGGTCCCGGCGGCGTGGGCAAGACCCGGCTGGCCCTACGGGCCGCCGCCCAGGCCGCTTCCCGCTACCCCGACGGCGTCGTCTTCCTCGACCTGTCCGCGGTCCGGCATCCTGACCTCCTCGAGACGCTCGCGGTGACCCTCGGCCTGCCCGCCCCGGCCCGGCCCGCCTCGTCGGCCGGTCCCGGTGAGCTCGGCCTCGACGCCCTCCTTGGCTACTTGTCCGGCCGCCGCCTGCTGCTGATCCTGGATACCTGCGAGCACATGATCGACTCGTGCGCGACGCTCACAGGAACCTTGCTCGCCCGGGCGGCCGGAGTCACGATCCTGGCCACCAGCAGGCAGCCGCTCGATGTGCCGGGGGAGCACATCCTGGCGCTGCCCCCGCTGCCAATCCCCGACCAGGAGGCGGGCGGCGCTGATTACGGTACCGCGGTGGAGCTCTTCACCCAGCGGGCCGCGAGCGCCGTTCCCGGCTTCAGCATGACCGGCGACAATCGGCCGGCCGTCATCAAGGTGTGCCAGCGGCTCGATGGCATCCCGCTGGCCATCGAGCTGGCGGCGCTGCGGTTGCGGGCGCTGCCCATCGAGCAGCTGGAGCGGCTGGCCGACTGCCCCGATGGCGCGTCCGGCCTGCTCACCGGGAGCCGGCGCACGACCGTTTCCCGCCATCGCACCATGGCCAGCTCGATCGGCTGGAGCCACGGCCTGTGCACTCCGGCGGAGCAGGCGGCCTGGGGCCGGCTGTCGGTCTTCGCGGGAAGCTTCGACCTGGACGCGGCCGAGGCAGTCTGCGCCGATGCCGGCCTGCCGCCGGGCCAGGTCACCAAGGCGGTCATCGGCCTGGTCGACAAGTCCGTCCTGCTGCGTGAGCCCGGTTCCTGGGCGGCTCGGCAGTCGCTGCCTGGTGCCCCAGGCTCCGTCTCGGCCGGTGACGTCGGTCAGCCGGCCAGCCGTTACTGGCTGCCGCACGCGGTGCGCCAGGTCGGCACCGACCGCCTCGCGAGTGCCGGGGACGGCGGGCAGGCCGTCCATGAGCGCTACGTCGCCCACTGGACGGGCGCCGCCAAGCGGTTCGCCGACCATGTCATTGACGACCAGCTGACGCAGTACCGTGCCATCCGCGGTGAGCGGGACAACATCAGGGCCGCCTATCGGCGCGCCCTCAGGCTCGCCGACGCCAGCCAGCCCGCCGCTCGGCTGGCGGTCGCGCTGACCATGTCCTGGATGATCGGCGCTGACCTGCGCGAGGGCCGGGGATGCCTGGGGCGGGCGATAGCCAGGGGCCATCAGCCGACCAGTCCGCTGGCCCGGGCGCTGGCCTCCCGAGCGCTGCTGGCGGCGACGGCGGGTGACCTTCCGGCGGCGCTGGCCGACGCGGAGGCGAGCGTCACGATGGGCGCCAAGGTCGGTGACCTAGTCGCCCAAGGCCGCGGCTACGTCGCACGGCACCGCGCGGCGACCAGGGGCGGAGACTGGACAGGCGCCGCGCAGGCAACGGCGGCCGGCATCCCCTTGCTCGAGGAGGCGGGCGATGTCCTTGGCCTGGTCCTCATGGACATCCAGTCCGCGGGCGCGTGCCTGCCCGCCGACCCGACCGCGTGCGCGGAGATCAGGGACCGGGGCCTACGACGGCTGCCGCCTGACGAGCTGTGGGCCAGCAGTCGCCTGATCGGGCTGACCGTCTCCATGCTCTACCTGGAGGGCGATTACCTGGCGGCCAGCGAGTCGGCCCGCACGGCCCTGGCGATGAGCCACCAGCTCGGTGACATCATGGGGGTGGCCGATGGCCTCGGCTTCCTTGGCGTCCTGGCGGGTGCCCAGGGGCACCACACCAGGGCCGCTTCGCTGATCGGAGCGGCCAGCCCGCTATGGCGGCACGCCGGTGTCCGCTACTCGGGACACCCGATGACCGAGAACCTGCACCGGGTCACGGTCCGGGCCGCGCGCGACGCCCTCGGCGGTGACCGGTACACGCGGGTTCGGGACGCGGGATCGGCGCGGCGGCTCGAGGAGGCGATCGCACTCGCGACCGTGTCCCTGACCGAACCGGACCTGGAGTTCCTGCCGACTGAGACAGCGGCTGGACCGGCTCCGTGGCCCGCACCGCCGCCGACCGGGAAAGAGCAGGCCAGCCTGGACGCGGTAATGCCGCAGGACACGTCGGCCGCTGACCCGCTCACCAGCAGGGAGACGCAGATCGCGGCCCTAGTGGCCAGCGGCCTTTCCAACCGGGAGATCGCCGAGCGGATGGTCATCTCCAAGCGCACGGTGGACGCCCACGTGGACCACATCTTCTCGAAGCTCGGCATATCCTCGCGGGTCCAGCTCACCGTCTGGCTGCGGGACAGGATCCCTCAGGCCCGGGCCAGCCACGAGCAACCCGAGCCGGTTAGCTGGGGATATTAGAGGTTGCCTCGGCGGTCTTGCTCGGCTTCTATGGCCTCGAAGAGGGCCTTGAAGTTGCCCTTACCGAAGCCGAGCGAGCCGTGTCGCTCGATCAGCTCGAAGAACAGCGTCGGCCGGTCGCCGATCGGCTTGGTGAAGATCTGCAGCAGGTAGCCGTCCTCGTCGCGGTCGACGAGGATGCCCCTGGCCTGCAGCTCCTCCACGGGCACGCGGACGGATCCGATCCGCGACCGCAGTACCGGGTCGGTGTAGTAGGAGTCTGGGGCGGCCAGGAACTCCACGCCGCGGGCCCGCAGCAGGTCGACCGCGGCGCAGATGTCGGGGGTCGCCAGGGCTAGGTGCTGTACGCCGGGGCCGCCGTAGAACTCCAGGTACTCGTCGATCTGGGACCGGCGCTGGCCCTCGGCCGGCTCGTTGAGCGGGAACTTCACGCGGTGGTCACCGCTGGCCACGACCTTGCTCATCAGCGCGGAGTACTTGGTCGCGATGTCGTCGCCGATGAACTCGGCCATGTTGGTGAAGCCCATGACCCGGCGGTAGAACTCGACCCAGTGGTCCATCGCGCCGAGCTCGACGTTGCCGACCACGTGGTC
>Ga0335072_10004623_pt1 | contig 20373 bp, 22 predicted proteins | sample Lox_Sample_21_FD_206725 | JGI IMG/M metagenome (GOLD analysis project Ga0335072, IMG submission 206725) | Soil microbial communities from Loxahatchee National Wildlife Refuge, Florida, United States - Lox_Sample_2.1 | ecosystem: Environmental > Terrestrial > Soil > Wetlands | place: USA...
CAGTTGTAGACCTGAATTCCTGCGGCGAGGGCAGCCAACAAAGCTGTAATCGTGCGCAACCGAGCTGCGTCAGCCATGGCGGGAGCCATTATATCAGTGAGAGCCGCCGCAATCTTACGCCCGCTGATTACGCTCACTGACACCACGCGGACGAGCACCTGGAATATCTCCCGCCGCCTGGCTGGCCGCCGATTGAGCTCGACGGCCCGCATTGATCTCGACCGGATCCTCCGGTTCGCGTCAACCGTTGTGCCGGATCCGGGCAATCGCTCGCGCCGTTCAAACCACGAACCCACTTTGGGTCGAATTCGAACGCTAGACTGGAGGGCTGCGTGGCTGGCGTGCCTCTCCCAAGGTTTGCTGCGATCCGCCGGAGACACCGGCGCGAGTTCCAGTGTCGGATTTTGCCCTGTCGGCTGATCGTCTTCGTCACCATTACGACAACCGAACGCGCCCGCCAGCCATCGCCACCAGGCGCTGCCGCGCCGGATGCAGCGTTCTCCGCACTCTGCGCTGCCATCGGCTCCGAAAATGCATCGCATCACACCGGGGTCGCCGGAACCGTGCGTGATTGACTTCCGGGTGTGGCTGTACACAACGCTCGAAACCACCAGGACGATCCAAAAACCAAACTGAGGAGGGCGGAGTGGCCGTCATCTCGGAAATCGCCGCGAATGTCTTTCGGATCTCGATTTTTGCCCAAGTCGGCAATTTGCAGTTCAACCATTTCCTGGTGAAGGACGACGAGCCTTTGCTTTTCCACACCGGCCTGCGCCGGATGCACGCAGAAATTCGCGAAGCTGTCGCCAGGCTCATCGACGTTTCCGAGTTGCGCCACATCGGGTTCAGCCATTTCGAGTCGGATGAGTGCGGTTCGCTCCATGAGTGGCTGGCTGCCGCGCCCCGGGCCGATGTGGTCTGCGGCCAGGTGAGCGCGCTCGTGTGCGTGAACGACTTCATCGGCCGGGAGGCACGCTCCCTCACCGACGGCGAGGTCCTGGCGACCGGGAAATGCCGGTTTCGCTATTGCCGGACTCCCCACCTGCCTCACGGCTGGGACGCTGGTGTGCTTTTCGAAGAAACGCACAAAACGCTGTTTTGTTCGGACCTCTTCCATCAGGTCGGCGACGTCGAACCACTCACCTCCGCCGATGTTGTCGGCCGTTCGCATCAGGCATTGAGGGAATATCAGGCCGGCATTCTCGCCGCCTATGTGCCGTACACCACGCTCACCGCGCAGAACTTGAAAAAGCTCGCCGGCCTCGAGCCCCAAACGCTCGCAGTCATGCATGGCTCCAGCTTCACGGGCGACTGCGTGCAGGCACTGGATGACCTCAATCTAGCGCTACGCGACATCTTCGGTCCGCAGAACCCGGTAAGGTTTTGAGTGAGGCGATTTGATGAAAGCGATGAAGGTCAACCCTGGTCCCGGCCCGAAGCTCATCTCCGCGGAGCTGCCGGCGCCGGCAGTTGGCACTGGCGAAGTACTGGTTCAAGTTCGCGCCGCCGGCGTCACTCCCGCGGAACTGCTCTGGTATCCCACGACACATACGAAATCGGGAAGCGCACGCACCGGCGCTGTGCCGGGCCACGAATTCTCGGGTGTCATCACGGCGATGGGTGAAAATGTCGAGGGTTTCCAGGTTGGAGACGAGGTCTACGGCATGAACGACTGGTTCGCCGATGGAGCCACGGCGGAGTACTGTATTGCCCTGCCGCGGCATATCGCGAGGAAGCCCGCAAGCTTGAGGCACGAAGCAGCCGCCTCAGTGCCCATCGGCGCCTTGACTTCATGGCAAGGACTGATCGATCGCGCGCGGCTGCAGCGAGGCGAACGAATATTGGTTCATGGAGGCGCAGGGGCAGTTGGCCTCTACGCTGTGCAATTGGCGTATAACCGCGGCGCCCATGTGGTCGCCACCGTCTCCGGGCGGGATATCGAGTTCGTCAAGGGGCTGGGAGCCGGCGAGGCGATCGACTACAAGACGTTCCGGTTTGAAAAAGAGGTTGCCGGCTTCGATGTCGTCTTCGATACCGTGGGCGGCGAAACACGCGATAGGTCGTGGGACCTCCTGAAGCCGGCTGGACGAATGGTCACCATCGCTTCCGACAGCGGAGACGCAGCCGGCAGCCGGGTGAAAGACGCCTTTTTCATCGTTGAGCCGAACTGGAAGCAGTTGGTAGAAATCGCTCGCCAACTGGATACCCGGGAGCTGAGAGCGTTCGTCAGGACCACCGTGCCACTGAACCAGGCTTCGGCCGCGTACGGTGGATCCCTCGGAGACAAAGGAGGGCACGGAAAGATTGTCGTCGCCATTCCCGCCTGACCCTGCCGGCAAACACACCCGGAGGCGCTGCGTCTCCTCAACAGCTCGCGGCGGCGTGGCGACGTTCACCCGCCAATTGTCGAACGGGCCGCTCCCTGGATGACGAATGCTCAAAATCGCGGGCTGATCGTCGATTTCGGGCCGTCTCTGCCATCCGCTTGGTGGCATCGGTAGGCTTAGCCGAGCCCCGCGTATCCTACCAGCTCGATCCCGCTCCGCTCCAGCGCCGCCCGCACCTCGGGCGCCGTCAACGCTTCCAGTTCCCGCTCGCGGCTTTCTTTCAATCGCGTGCGCGCGCCGCGCAATTCCTGGCCGCAATACCCCGGATGGCACATCAACTCCGTACTGCCGTGAGGAAGACAGGCCAGCAGTTCGACCAGTTCCGCCGTGCGGAATCGGCCCGTAATCTGGAATCCCGCGAAATGATCCGTAGTGCGGCAGCCGTGCCGCGCGAGCACGCGATGAAAGCGGCGCCGCAGGAGTCCCATCGCGTCGCTCATCATACGCTTCAGCCTCGGCGCCGTTCCGCGGGCCGCGTTCAGCGGCAAATCGAACGGCCGCCTCACCCAGCGGATGTCGAACTCGTCGGCGATGCGCGCTACCGCTTCCAGCACCGGCGGCGCCAGATGCGTGTGTTTGTGCGTATCGAGGTGCGTCGGTCGAATGCCGGCGTCCAAAATGTAGCGCACCTGCGCCCGCAGTTCCTCATACGGCCGGATTTCGCGGCGCGCTAGCGCGGCCAGCAGCCGCGTCACAGTCGGCGGGTAAGGCTTCCCCGATACCAGCGACCGCTCGCCGATCAGCACCAGGTGGCAGCCGATGTCGAGCGCCGGCGTCTCGCGCGCCAGCCGGATGGCGTCGTCGAAAGCCGCCCCATTGGCCATCAACGTGGTCGCCGTGAGAATGCCGCGCCGGTGCGCATCCACGATTCCGCGATTGACGTCCGGCGTGAAACCGAAATCGTCGGCGTTGACAACCAGTTGTTTTCGCCCGCTCAAAATATTTTTAGGGTGAGGGTGAGGAACTTCTTGGGATTGGCGCGGATCTCTTTCACCAGCGCCTGCGCTTCCGTGGCGGTGCTGTTCAGCGTGTCGTAGAGCTGCGGATTCACCAGCAACTGCCCCACTGTCCCTTGCCCCGCGGAAATCTTCGCGAGCGTGCTGTCGAGCTGGTTCACCAGCGTCACGGCCTGGTGATACAGTTGGTCGTCGTTCATCGCCTTGCCCACCGTGCCCTTGCCGCCGTTCACGTTGGCCACCAGGGTATTGAGCTGCGCGATGGTCTGCTTCGCCTCGTCAAATAGCGTGGGGTCCTTGAGCAGCTTGCCGGCCGTTCCCTGGCCCGCCTGCACGCCGGCCAGGATCGCGTCCACGCGCTCGAGCGGAGCGCGCGCATCCTGGTACAGCTTGTCGTCGTAGATCAGTTTGCTCAGCGTGCCGTTGCCGGTGCGAATGTCGGTGAGCAGTTTCTGACCCTCGGCCGTGATGGCGTTAATCGTGTCGTACAGGCTTTCGTCCTTGAGCAGCTTGCCCAGGTTGCCTTTGCCTGCTTCCACTCCAGCCAGGAGATTGTCCACGCGATTCACGCTGTCCTGGAAAGTGCTCAACAGCGTCGCCATCTGTTTGAGCAACTCGGGAATATCCTGCGATTCCAGCGGCTTCAGTTCCGCGCCCGGTTTCACGTGTTCCGGGCTCCGCCCCTGCGTGATGTTCAGGAACTTATCGCCCAGCAGGTTAGCCGCGCCGATTCCTACCACCGAATCCACCGGGATTTGTTTCAGATACTCCGGCTGTACCTTCATGTCGAACTCTACCGCCCGCTTGGGGTCGCTCGAGCCGGTGAGTTGCAAACGGTCGAGATAGCCGATGGTGATGCCATTGAGCCGCACGGCAGTGCCGTCGGCCACACCGGATGCATCTTCCATATAGGTCCGCAGCTCGATGTTGTGCCGGAAAATTCCGCCCTTGGTGCTGGTCAGCAAAAACACCATTACGAACAGAATCGCGCAAGCCGTAATGAACACGATTCCCACGCGCAATTTCGACCAGCGTATCTTCGTGCTGTCCGGCATTCTCTATTCCCGCGGCTTCACAAACTTCGATATGTACATGTCCTGGGAAGCTTCGAGGAGGTCCTGATCTCCTTCGAAAATCAGCCGCCCTTCCTTGAGCACCATGAAAACGGTTCGCGCGGTTGGGCCATCCGCGCCGCTGGCGGGTTCCAAGTTCCCCTGCTTCGAATTGTAGCGGAAATTCGCCATCAGGTTGCCGTCCTGATACCGGTGCGTCACCATCAGCGTGGTGGTCTGCGCGGTGTCGCGTTCCTTGATGAGCAAGGCGATGATGGTGTGGGCCGTGATAGGGTCCAGGCCGGCGGTGGGCGAATCGTAAAGCACCAGCGGCGGCTCCGTCACCACCGCGCGCGCGATGGCGGCGCGCCGCCGCATGCCGCCCGAAAGTTCGGCCGGAAATTTCGCCAGCGTCCGTCCCAGTTCCACGAATTCCAGCGCCTGTTTCACGCGCGCATGAACTTCGCCGGACGGGCATTGGATGGCTTGCTGATTGAGCAGCGGATAGGCCACATTGTCTTCGATGCTCATGGAATCGAACAGCGCGCTTTCCTGAAACAGCATGCCGATGCGGCTGCGAATTTCGAACAACTCCTGCTCGCGCAGACCGCTGATGTCGCGGCCGAATACGAACACGCTGCCGGAATCGGGCCGCACCAGCCCGAGCGCCGTCTTGAGCAGCACCGTCTTGCCGCTTCCCGCCGCGCCCAGAATCACGCGCGATTCGCCCTCGCGGGCTTCGAACGTCAGATCGCGCAGCGCCTCCACGCCGTCGAACGACACGTTGACGTTCTCGAAGCGTAGAATCGGCGCCCTGTTCTCCGCTGGCTCCATTTACGTGGCCTGGCTGACGAAAATCTTGGTGACCACAAGGTCCAGTACGAACACCAGGACCGTGGCCATCACCATCGCCTGGGTGGTGGCCCGCCCCACGCCCTGCGTGCCGCCGGTGGTGCGCAGACCGTAGAAACAGCCGATCAGCGCAATCACGATGGCGAACAGAAACGGTTTCAGCAGACCCTCGCACACATCCATTCCGTCCAAAGCCTGCCACGCTGTAATCCAGTACTGCTTGGAGGGCAGCGCGAGCACGAAATGCGAAATCACCCACCCGCCGAAGATGCCCACAAAATCGCCGATGACCACCAGCAGCGGCAGCATGACGGCGGTCGCGATCAGCCGGGGCGTCACCAGCTTTTGGAGTGGATCGGTCCCCAGCGCGCGCATGGCATCGATCTGTTCCGTGACTTTCATGGAGCCGAGTTCGCTGGCGATGCCCGAGGCATTCCGTCCGGCCACCATCACCGCCGTGAGCACCGGGCCTAATTCGCGCACCAGCGTGATGGAAACGAGTTGGCCGGTCTTGCCCACCTGGCCGTATGTGGCCAGCGCGTGGTACATCTGCAACGCCATCACGGCGCCGCTGAAGAAACCCACGATGACCACGATCAAGAGGCTGCCCACCCCGATGGTGTCCATCTGAAAAAGAATGTCGTCCGAATAATGCGGGCTGCGGAAAATGTTACGAAAGGCCCGGCCGGCCAAAACGCAGAATTCCTGAATCGAGAGGATGGGTTCTTTCAGCAAATCCAGCAAGTTAGGTCGGTTCCCGTCCCTCCGATGCTACCATAATTGAAACGATTGGCCGCTATGAAAGGCCTTACCGATATACCCGGCATTCGCGTCGGCCACGTTTCCGATTTCCAGGCGATCACCGGCTGCACAGCCATTCTGTGTCCGGGCGGCGCCGTCGGCGGGGTCGATATTCGCGGTTCGGCCAGCGGTACCGAGGAAACCCCGGTGCTCCATCCCGGACACGTCACGAGCGTCGTCCACGGCATTCTGCTGGCGGGCGGAAGCGCCTTCGGATTGGAAGCCGCGTCGGGGGCGCGCCGCTACCTGGAACGCCACGGCGTGGGCTACGATACCGGCGCCGCCAAGGTGCCGATCGTTCCCGCCGCCATCATTTACGATCTCGCAATCGGCAAGCCGGATGTTCGTCCCACCGCGGCGATGGGTGAGGCCGCCGCCGCCGCGGCGTCCGATGATCCCGTCAAGGAAGGTTGCGTGGGCGCGGGAACCGGCGCCACCGTGGGCAAGATTCTGGGCATGCGCCAGGCCATGAAATCGGGTATCGGTTCGTTCACCGTGACCCTCGCCGGAGGCACGATGGTTTCCTGTCTCGTCGTGGTGAACGCCTTCGGCGACGTCCGTGACCCGGCCAGCGGCAAAATCATCGCCGGCGCGCGGACCACGCCCGAGGGCGCCGAATTCGCGAACACCGAGGAGCGCATGAAGCGCGGCGCCGCCGGCGGTTTCCCCCTTCGCAATACCACGCTCGCCGTAGTGGCTACCAACGCACGCATTTCGAAAGTGGAAGCCACCAAGCTGGCGCAGCAGGCCGGGCTTGGGATGGCACGCACGATTTTCCCTGTGAACACCATGTTCGACGGCGACCTGGTCTTCGCGCTCTCCCTCGGCGATCGCCAGGCCGACATCAACGTTCTCGGAGTGGCGGCGGCGGAGGCAGTGGCGCAATCCATCGTGCGGGCGGTCCAACTCTCCAAATCGCTCGGCGGTGTGCCGGGGCTATTGCAGCCCTAGCGGCAGCGCTCGATCGAGCCTTCCTTTTAAACGCGATTCGCGGCGGCGAATCGCCGGGCTGTCTTCCAATGCGCGCGCTGTGCGCGTCATCTCGAGCGCCATGGCGTAATTGCGCTCGCGATGCTCATAGTGCTTGGCCAGCGCTTCCAGCGCGCGCACGCGGTAGGGATTGCGCGTGCCAGCCAGTTCCGCCACTGCGGCGAGCGCGGCATCTTCCCGTCCCATTTTCTTCTCCATCGAGGCAATGTCCCACAGTGTGCGAAAGAGCAGGGCGTCCGGAAGGCCGATGTCGATCGCCCGGCGCAACAAACCCAGCGCTTCATCCTGCCGGCCGGCTCGATCGAGCCAGCGCGCCAGGCCGATGAAATCGGCGCCATGGCCAAGTTGTGCCGTCTGGGGCGAGCGGAACGCGAAGGGCACGATCGCCGTCAGGCACGCGAGCGAGAGAATATCGATGGCGTTGTGGTGGAAGATCGGCACCAGGTCGAAAGCGCGCTTCGTGCGAAGGTACCCGAAATAGCAATAGGGAATCATCTCGCCCGGCAGATCGCCTTGCCGCTCCACTCCCAGAATCTGATTTTCCAGGTCCACCAGCCGGCAGCTTTCGAGGCGCAGTTTCCACAACCGGCGCGCGCCGAAAAGCAGGTCGAGGTGCTCCATGCGGCCGAACGGATGGCGCGCCCGCGCCATGCGGAAGCGCGTTTCGAGCAGTGGCTGGTCGTAGGCCTTTCCGTTGTAGGTCACCAGTACGTCGAATTGCGCCAGGTATTCGGCGAGGCGGTGCAGTTGCGAGGCCTCCTCGCCGTAATCGCGCATAAAAAACTGCCGCAGGCGAAATCCGGCACGCTCGATGGATCCCACTCCGATCAGGAAGGCGTAGGTTCCCGTGCCGCCCGCAAGCCCCGTGGTCTCGGTATCGAGAAACGCCCACTTCGTCGGGTGCGCGCGCGCGATAGCGCCGTCGGAAAGCTCCGCCAGGAGATCTTCGGGCAATTCTGCCAGGTCGGAAATATCGATCGAGCCGTGGCGGCGGTGTCGCTCCCAGAGTTTTTCCGTCTCGAAGTGCTCGCCGCAGGGAGTGGAAACTACGGCGCCGCTGATGAGGTCCTGAATATATCCGGCCGAACGTGGGCGCTCCGGTCTCGGGGCCGCTGGAGGGGCGGAATCCGCGTATTTGCGGTCCACGCGGGCGATGCGCCGCCGTAAAGCCGCGAGCTGTTCCTGGATGTCCTCCATTTCGCCTTTTCTTTGCCCACTATAGCGCACCCTGCCGCTCGCCAGGTAGTGCAGGCGCTCCCGGGGAACTGGAGAAGTTGACGCACATTCGCCTCCGGGTGCCTGAGTACGGGTCTGATATGGTTCCCGACGCCGCCAGACCTCAACCAGATGGAATTGCAAGTGAGGGCCGCCGACGTGCGCCTGAATGGAATCGAGCTCTCCATCGAAGCGCTCGAGAAGTCCGGTACCGACCCTGGGCTGCCAGCTCGATGGCGCCAACGGTCGCCGCGCTGAGCACCGCGGTCGCCGCCATTCAGGCCTGGATCGAGGGAAATCCGAACGGCGCGGGGGAACAAGAAGCACGCCAGGTCCCCGGAGCGGCTCGAGGCGAAAATGAACGCCGGGATAAAGGCCGCTTTGGCCGCTACTGAGGCCAAGATCGAGACTGACGCTGAGAAACTGATTCGGGCCATCGTCGCAGAGCAGAAAAAAACCATTGTAGATGTCCGGCTGAAGGTCTTGGAGACGCGGATCGCCGGCCAGGAAGCGAAACGCCAAAGCTCATTTCCCGCTCCAGCACGGTAAGCGCTTCTCCAAAAACGCACCCATGCCTTCCTGAGCATCCCCCGCCATGGCATTCAGGGACATCACCTCTTTGGCATAAGCATAGGCTTTCTCCACGTCGAGATCGATTTGCGTGTAGAACGCCTGTTTACCGATCGAGACTACCAGCGAACTCGCCTCGGCAACTCGGGCCGCCAACTTTCGCGTCGCGGCGGAAAGTTCGCCGGCTGGCACAGCCTCATTGATGAGTCCCCATTCCGCTGCCGTCCGGGCGGTCACTGGCTCGCCTGTGAGCAGCATTTGCAGGGCCCGCTTCCGTCCGATAGCGCGCGTCAGCGCCACCATCGGGGTGGTGCAGAAAAGGCCGATCTTGACCCCCGGAGTGGCGAACCACGCATCCTCGGCGGCGATGGCCAGATCGCAAGCCGCCACCAGTTGGCAGCCCGCCGCGGTCGCGACGCCTTGTACCTCCGCGATCACTGGCTGCGGAATTGCCTGTATCTTCAGCATGAGCCGGCTGCACACATCGAATATTTCGCGATATTCGTTGATATTCCGTCCGGCCATTTCGGAAATATCGTGGCCCGCGCAAAATACTTTGCCTGCGGCCGCGAGAATCACGGCGCGCGTCTCGCCGTCTTGCGCTATGGAGTCGAGCGCGTCAATCAATTCGCGCATCAGCGCGAGCGAAAGAGCATTGCGCCGCTCGGGACGGTTTAGCGTGAGGACAGCCACCGTCCCCTCGCGCGTAATCACCGCGTTTTCGATTGTCTTCGACATCTCCAGGGGCCCCCCTGGCCACGATTTTACAGCTTCCGAAAAAGCCCGTGAAAACCACGGAATCGTGTTTGCAATCGGCGCGGGCACTCTGGTACTATCTAGTTGCGATCTGATCGGAATTCTCCCCTTGAAGTCCCGCAATCCCAACAACGGAGTGAATAAAAAATAACTGAATGAGCTTTACCGTTTTCCTTGGCAACCTTCCTACGTGGGTCACCGCCGATGACATCAAACAATGGCTCGCCGCCGAAGATTTGGTGGCCGATGCCGTAAAAGTGATCCGAAACCATGAAACCCAGGAATCGAAGGGCTTCGCATTTGTCGAAGCACCGACCAACGATGAGATGCAGGCGATCATTCGCCGCTTCGATCGCGCGCCATTAGAAGATCGTCTGTTGCGAGCCAACCCGGCCCAGCCTCCCAAGGGTAAGGAAGCGCCGCGTGGACCCCAACAGGCTGCCGCGGTATCCCATGCTCCTCGCGTTCAGCCTCGCCCGGACCGCAAGCGCCGCGGCGGCAAAGAGCGTGAGCAGTCGCCGCGCAGCGCTTTTGCCACCGAGTTGGCGAAAGTTCTTTAGGTCCACCCGGTCTGTCCTGCGGCCGACCGGAGTACCTCTCTACAGTTCCACACCTGTGAACGGCACGCACATCGTGCCGGACAGTATTCCTTTTTCCAACAATCGTTTACAATTGGCACCCGGCGTGCGCTCGGTGCGCGCATGAAATGTGTCTGGCTCGGCAGTCTTTTCCTCGCCGGTCTGCTCGCCGCCTCTCCCCAGGATTCCGATAACAACGTCAACGCGCGCTACACCGTAGAAACCGTAATTCTTTCCGGGAAGGGTTGGACTACCGATCTCCAGTCCGAAACCACCAATAAGATCAGTACCGGGCTCCTGCACGACCTCACTTCCCTGATTGGGCATAAGCTCAATCCCTCCCACCTCGACAGTCTGGCGCAGAGCCTCAAGAAAGAACTCAGCGCCCGCGAAGTCATCCACCGGATCGTACGCGGAGACGTCCCCGAGGAGGTCCGCGTGGAGTTCGAGGTGCGGCCGGCGCGCGCCGGCTTGGCGATGAACGTCAATCAGTTCCTATATAACTCGAAACAGGGGTTCAGCGGCAGCGGCGAAGCCGCGCTCACCACCGGGCCGCAGGTTTTCGCCCTCGGACTGGTGAGCAATGCCGATTGGTTGCCGGAGCGCTTTTCGGGGATAGTAGCGCGCTATGAAGACAGAAGCGTAGGCACCGACCGGCTGAGTTTCAAGTTCGAGGCCGAAACCTTCCACACCCAATGGAACCAGGCAACCACCGCGGCCATGTCCACCAATCCGCTCGACGTGCCGGACCTTTATCGCGCCCGCCAGGCTTTCCAACCCACCGCCACGGTCGTCTTGTTCCGGCCCCTGACCCTTACCGTGGGCGCGCGCATCGAACGGTTCGAGGGCCAGGGTCCAGCCGGGCCGATTACCGCCGCCGACGCGGCTATCGCCGACCTGCACTACCACCAGACCCTGGAAGGCGCCGGAACCCAGCAGGATTTCGACGCCGATTGCTCCTTGCACTCCGCTACCCGGACGCTGAATACCGATTACGTGTACTCACTGCGCACTGCCGGCGTGCGGTATCAATACCGTCACGGCAAACAGGTTATTCTGGAGAATGCCTGGGGCGGGTACATCTCGGGACTGGCGCCGCTTTCTGACCGTTTCGTACTGGGAAACGCGGAGTATCTCCGTGGCTGGAACAAGTACGAGATCGACCCCCTCGGGGGAAACCGGGTGATCTCGAATTCCGTCGAATACCATTACGGTCCGCTCCAGGCGTTCTACGATATGGGCGCCATCTGGGATGAAAGCCAACCTATCGTTGCGAGGCACTCGGTGGGGCTAGGCCTCCGGGAATCCGTGTTCTCCCTGGCGGTGGCTATTCCGATTCGGGCGGGGCACGTGGAACCGATTTTCATGATGGGCATTCTTCCCTGATGGCAGAACCCTCACGGGGTCTACAGATCAGCCGCCGTGGCTGGCTCATGGCCGGCCTGTTTGCTCCTCTATTCCCCGCGCGGGCCGCCGATTCCCTCATCGTTACGTTCGATGGGGACAACCTTCACATCTCCTCCCTGGGCGTTCATTTTCTGCAAGGAAAATCGCTAAATCGTTTGAAAGACGGCTCGACCGTGGAATACGTGGCCACCGTCGGCCTGTTCCGCGATCAGTTCGCCAGCCAGTTTAAGCGGACCGAAAGCCATTTTTTCGTGAGCTATGATGTTCTGGGAACGGGGGACGTATTCGCCGTGTCTACTCCCGGACCGCCGCTGCGCCGCGCCACGAATCTCTCGCTGTCCGCCGCCGAAACCTGGTGTTTCGAGCGCATCGGCGTCGCTACGACGGGACTCGCGCGCGATCAGCAGTTCTGGCTGCAACTGGAACTGCGGACGGTGCCGCCCAAGCTCGACTCCATCCTGGGGCCTCGCGGAATCCATGTGGATCTGCTGGACGTTCTGATTCCCGGGTCGGACGAGAAGCAGATCTTCCGTTGGGGTCCCAAGCGCCTGGAAGACTTCGTGGTGACCCGGCAGAGAGGACGGGCCGGATGAATCGCCTGCGCAACCGGCTGATCCTCATCTTCCTGGCCGCCACGCTCGCACCCTTGGCCGCCACCATGTGGTACACCACTTCATTGCTGAGCCTGACCTCTCTCAAGCCCGCGGCCGGTCAGGTAAAAGTGCTTTCCGACTCGCTATTGCGTACCAGCCGGGAGCTCTACCAGCGGGATGAGGCCGATCTCAAGGCGCGCGCCCAAAAGGGCGGTCTCCCGCCCGAAAAATTCATCTCTGCCGCGCGCGATTCCTGGCCCGATGCAGTGCGGAGTTTCTACGACGGCCAGGAGCCCGAGCGCTTCGACTACAACCGGGAATCGAGCCGCATGGATTTCCTCGTGCGCCACGGCGGCGACGTGTGGGTGTATTCGACGACGCTCAGCGACATCGCCGGCGTGCGCGGCCAGATTGCCGCGGCGCGCGAACTGGTGGACGTCGCCACCGAGCGCGATGTGCGCCGAGGATTTCAGCTCTATTACATTCTGGCGGTATCTTCCATGTGGCTGCTCTCGCTCGCGCTGCTGGTTTACATGGCGCATCGCATCAGCCGGCCGATCCAACAGCTCACCCGCGGGCTCACGGCGGTTTCCGCCGGCGATTTGAATGCCCGCGTGGCGGAGCGCCGCGACGATGAAATCGGACGAGCCATCAAGGCATTCAACGATATGGCGGAGAAGCTTCAGGAGAGTACCGAGCGCCTGGTTTACCTCCGCCAGCTTGCCAGTTGGCAGACCCTGGCGCGCAAGATGGCCCATGAAGTCAAGAATTCACTCACGCCCATCCGCCTCACCGTGGAAGAGATGATGGCCCGCTACGAGGATGAGGACCGCGGATTCATGGAGCAGGCCACGCAAATCGTAGTGGATGAAATCGAGACGCTCGAGCGGCGGATCCGCGCGTTCTCGCAGTTTGCCGCCGAACCGCCGGTGCGTCCCGGAGAAGTCGATGTCAATTCGGTGCTCCAGGAGCGCGTGGCATTCCTGAAGACAGCACATCCCGAAGTGGCGTACGAGTGCCGCCTCGCCGGCTCCGTTCACCACGTGATGGCGGACCAGGATTTGATCAAAGGCATTCTCACCAACCTGCTGGAGAATGCCGCCGAGGCGGCGGGCGACGGCGGAAAGATCCTGGGCGTGACGGCTGAGGACAACGGGCGCGTAGCCATCGAGGTTCACGATTCCGGACCGGGATTGAGCGAACAGGCGCGCGCCTCGCTGTTTCAGCCTACGATTTCGTTCAAAAAAAGAGGGATGGGACTCGGCCTTTCCATCGCGCGCAAAAGCGCTCTGTTGTCCGGCGGGGACATATTACTGGTAAAAGGAGAATTGGGCGGCGCGGGATTCCGCGTGCTGCTGCCCATGGTAACCAATGGCTTCCAAACGCGTGCTGATCGTGGATGATGAAGAGAATATCGGACGCTCGCTGCGCATGATTTTGGAGCGCGAGGGTTATGCGGTAAACGTGTGCCGGACGGTGTCGGATTTCAGTAAGCATCCGGATGCCGGCCGGGCCGACGCCTATCTGCTCGATATGAAACTGCCGGACGGCAATGGCATCGACTTGCTGAAGACCGTGCGCCAGAACGGCGCGGCATCCCCGGCCATCATGATTTCCGGCCACGGCACCATCGCCGACGCGGTCGAAGCCACGCGCGCCGGCGCGTTCGATTTCCTGGAAAAGCCTCTGAGCCGCGACCGCGTCCTGCTGGCCGTCAAGAACGCCATCGAGCAAGCCAGCCTCCGGCAGGAAAATGAGCGTTTGCGTGAACTGGTAGGCGGCGCGCCCAGGATGATCGGATCCACGCCCGCCTGGACGCGCGCGGTGGAGCAGGCCAGCATGGCCGCGCGCTCCGATGCCCGCGTCCTGCTGATCGGCGAATCCGGCACGGGTAAGGAATTGCTGGCGGCCCATATCCATAATTTCAGTCCGTTCTCGTCGGGGCCGTTTGTGAAGGTGAATTGCGCCGCCATCCCGACCGAGTTGCTGGAAACCGAACTGTTCGGGCATGAAAAGGGTTCGTTTACCGGCGCCACGGCGACTCGCCGGGGAAAATTCGAACTGGCCGACGGCGGCACCATCTTCCTCGACGAAGTGGGCGACCTGCACGGCGCGTCACAGGCCAAACTGCTGCGCGTCTTGCAGGAGGGCGAATTCCATCGCGTGGGCGGCGAGCAGATCATTCGCGTGAGCGTGCGCGTCATCTCGGCCACCAATCGCGACCTCACCGCCATGGTGGCGCAGGAAAAATTCCGCGAGGATTTGTACTACCGCCTGAGCGTTGTGCCGATCCGCGTGCCCGCGCTGCGCGAGCGCCCCCACGATATCCGGCTGCTGGCGGAATATTTTCTGGAAGATTTCTGCACGCGCAACAATTTCCGCCGCAAAATGCTCGACGAGACCGTCTTCCCGGTGCTCGAAAGCTACGCCTGGCCGGGAAATGCCCGCGAATTGCGCAACGTGATCGAGCGCATGGCCATTCTGACGACTGGCGACCGCCTCACCCGCGACGCCATCCCCGTCGAAATCCGCGTGCAGCGCGAAGCTGGACCGAAATCGACCATCCAGGAGGCGCGCGAATCGGCCGAGCGCGAGCACATTCTGCGCGCCCTGGAAGAATCCAACTGGAACGTATCGGGCGCCGCGCGAACTCTGGGAATGGAGCGCACAAACTTGCACAAACGTATTCGCGCGCTCGGGCTGGTCAGAGGGAAGTGATTGAACCCCGTCGCACGGCGTGGGGCAGCCAATCTGGCTGCGGCCCCGTTCCAGGCGGCTCGACCCGCCCGCCAGGGCGTTCGCACACCTCCCCGGCGCAATACCCCGCGCCGGGGCGATGCCGAATCACATAACTGCGTAGAAATAAACGTCGCGGTCCGTCGGATGACGGGATTTGGGACCGGCAACGGCTGTTCGCTAACCTGCTGCGATTGACGTCAATTGTCTGTCCAGATCTGCCAGCGCCTTGGTTAAGACGGCCTTGTAGCGCGGATTCTGGGCGGAATCCAATTCCCGCACCACTCTGGTACGGGAGAGAAGGATATTCTCCTTCTTGCGGATCAATTCGAGCGATTCAGGACTGGGCGCAATTGCTTGCTTGGTAGCACGATCGGCTTCGGCCATGTCGATCTGCGCCTCGATCGACTTGCTTTCCCAACCTCGGGCCATAATTTAATTGTACTCTTCTGAACGTGAGATGGGAAACGTACGCCACGCCGCATCGGTCGCGACCCTGCTAGTGCTCATCGCCTCCGCCCGCATTGTCTCGACAGATACCCTCTTCAACCATACCGTGGACGAACCGGCACATCTGGCCGCGGGCATGGAGTGGCTCTCCGTCGGCAAATACCTCTATGAGGATCAGCACCCGCCTCTCGCTCGCGTCATGGGCGCTCTGGGACCCTATCTCGCCGGGGAACGGTTTCATCCCGGTCCGAACTCCTATTTCGAGGGCTATCGCATTTTAGGCTTCGGCGCGCATTACGACCGCATGCTGGCGTTAGGACGCGCGGGCATTTTGCCCTTCTTCTGGATCGCTGCCGCCGTGGTGTTCCTCTGGGGCTGGAAGGTCGCCGGCACAACCGGCGCTCTGGCCTCGACCCTGCTCTTCACAACCCTGCCGCCAGTGCTCGCGCACGCCGGGCTGATCACCACCGATATGGCCGTGACCGCATTCATTGGCGCTGCCGCGCTGGCTTCTCTTTACTGGGCGGACCGGCCGGACCGCCGTCGCACCATCGCATTCGGCATCGCGCTCGGATTGGCCTGCCTCTCGAAATTCTCCGCTCTTTTGTTTCTTCCCGCCGCTTTGCTGCTGATGCATCGCGGGAAGTTGTGGCGGCACAGGCGCTCGCTTGCCCTGGCCTGCGCGATTGCTTTCCTGGTGATTTGGGCCGGTTATCGATTTACCTTCGCGCGCGTCGATTATCTGCACCTTCGTCTCCCCGCGCCCCGTTTTTTCACGGGGATCGCTTCGGTTTGGTACCACAATTCGAAAGGCCACCCGTCGTATCTATTGGGCCGGCGCAGCCCAACCGGCTTTTGGTATTACTACCCGGTGGTGCTTGCGGTCAAAACGCCGCTCGCGTTTCTGGCGCTGGTCGTCGCCGGCTGCCGTCGATTCTCAAACGCGTGGCTCTTCTCCGCCGCGATTCTGCTTTGCACCTTTGTCAGCCGGATCAACATCGGTGTCCGCCACATTCTGCCGATCTACGTAGGGCTCGCCGTCATCGCCGGCAGCGCGGCGGCTTCCATGCTCCAAGGACGCGCCACGCGGTGGCTCCTCGCCGCCCTGCTACTCTGGCACATCGCTTCGGGCGCGCTCCAACACCCCGATTACATCGCCTACACCAACGAAATTGCCGGCTCGCACCCGGAGAATTTCGTGGCCGATTCCGACCTCGATTGGGGCCAGGACATGAAGCGGCTCGGCAAGCGTCTCGCGCGCGCGGGTGCCTCCAAAGTGACATTCGATCCGTTCAACCAAACCTACGCCACGCTCGCCGGCGATCCGTTCCCGAGGATCGTGCCGGGCGATCCCGCCCATCCTTCACCAGGATGGAATGCCGTCAGCGTTACTTCGTGGAAAGTCTTCGGCGTTCCGAAGTGGGCCGATCGCATTCCCCCGCAAGAACGCATCGGCCGCTCGATTCTGTTGTGGTATTTTCCGTGATGATGCCTGTACAACCCGCCGATTGGCCCATTCCGCTGCCCGCCGTCTCGCTCGCAGGCAAACTGGTCCGCCTCGACCTGCTTTCGGAAGATCAATTCCCCCAGCTTCTGACTTTCGCCAATCAAAATGAAATCTGGCGCTACCTCACCAGCCGGCCGGCCACGCCCGACCGCATGCGCGCGTACCTCGAATCGCTGCTCCGCGACTACGCCGGCGGCGCGGCGATGCCGTTCGTGGTGCGCCGCCAGGCTGGCGGCGAAATCGTCGGGATCACGCGCTTTAAAAGCCTGTCGCGCGAACACCGCAAAGCGCTGGTCGGATCGTGGTATGCGCCGGGCGCCTGGGGCACCGGCTGTAACACCGAGGCCAAGCTCCTCTTGTTGGAATACGGATTCGAGCGCCTGGGCTGCCTGCGCATCGAGTTTCAAACCGACACTCGCAACCAACGGTCCGCCAACGCGCTGGCGCGAATGGGGGCGGTGCGGGAGGGAGTTCTGCGGTCTTACATCATCACCGTCGATGGCCACCGCCGCGACAGCGTCATCTTCAGTATTCTCGACAGCGAATGGCCGGCGGTCAAGCGGAACCTGGAGTCGCGGCTGCAGGAGCAGTTGGCGCGGGCGTCCGCTACTTCGCGCGGAACCCCAGTTCCTGAATAAATCCCTTGATCTGCTCTTCATGAACCAATTCGGGGTTGTATTCGATTGTCGCCGTGCGATCCGGCCAGCTGGACTTCGACCGCACAATCCCCTTCTGGTCCTTCAGCAGAGTGTCGAGCCCGACAGCGCACGTAACGCAAGTAAATCCCTCGATGCGGTACGTCACGGTCTTCGTCTTGGCCGCGCCGGTCACCGCCTCCGCCGCTCCCAAACCGCACGCAATCCCTTGAATGAATCTTCTACGGACAATCATCGCAATCCCCTCCTCTTACTGCGCCGCTCCGGCGCCGGCTTCATAACGCCATGCCGTCTGGCTCTTCGCGCCGTCGGAGAACCGCGTATCGGCATAATCTTCGAAAGCGATTTTCTGGTTGAGAACGCCGGTCTCGATCATGAGATCGCGCACCAGGTCGAAATCGGCTTTGTAGGGCGCGAGCGGCGTGTACATCACGCGGTCCATGGGCTTGGTGAGCGCCCAGCGCAGAAGCGCCGGCTTCTGGTTGAAATAGAACCGGCCCACGAAATCCGCGGCATCCTCGCGCTCCCGCTGTCCCTTGTCGAGCCACAAACCCGAGCGCGCAATCCCGTCCACCAGTTCCTGCACCACGTCCGGGCGGTGATCGATCAGGCTCTGCTGCACCACCAGGATGCACGACATGTAATCCGGCCAGTATTCGCGCGCCTGAAACAAAATGCGGCCATAGCCGCCCATTTCCGCCTGCGAGGGGAATGGCTCGCCCATGGAATAGGCGTCGATGGCGCCGGCGGCCAGCGCGCCCGCCACGTCCGGCGGCGCCATTTCCACCATCTTGATTTCGCCCGGTTTGATCCCATACGCTTTCATGGCGCGGAACAGCAGCAGGCGCTCGTCGGAAAAACGGCTGGGGATGGCCACGGTTCGGCCGCGCATATCGGCGAAGGTCTTGATAGGCCCGTTCTTCTTTACCACCACCGCGCTGCCGTACCGATGCCCCAGGTAGACCACTTTGATAGGCACCCCCTGCGCGCGCAGCGCAATAGCCAGCGGCGCCACGATGAATGCCGCTTGGATGCGATTCGAAATCAGCGCCTCTTTGATTTCCGGGAAGCCCTGGAACAGCCGCGGCAGGAACACTTCGCCGCTCGTGGACAGCTTCGAAATGTAATCGGTGACGGGGCAGGTGAGCTGGCACGTGACCGGAATGTACGCCACCACGATCTTGCGTTTCGCCGGCGGCCGGTAATCGTTCAACACTGCCGTCCAATTGACGTTGAGATACGCGTGCAGCGCCGAGATGAGCGCCAGCCATCCGCATCCGAAGACGATGACCTTGGTCTTAAGCCCCATCGCGGAACCCCCAGCGGACGGAACGGATGTCGCGCAATCGCCGGAAGCCGAGATCGAGCGCCAGCCCGATGAGCCCGATGGCCAGCATCGCCGCGACCACCAGGTCGTAGCGTTTGCCGGAATTGCGCGAATCGATGACCAGGTATCCCAGACCGGAATCCACCGCGATCATTTCGGCGGCCACCATCACCAGCCACGCGATGCCGAGAGCGATTCGCAGCCCGATCAGAATTTGCGGCAGCGCCGCGGGAAATACCACGCGCGCCAGCAGCTGCGGCGCGCTGAGGCCGAAATTACGGCCGGCGCGCCGGTAGATCGCCGGCACATTAGCCACGCCGCTCACGCACGACAGAACGATGGGAAATACCGCTGCAAGGAAAATCAGGAACACCGGCGTCAACTCGCCCACGCCGAACATGAGAATCGCCACCGGAATCCACGCGATGGGACTGATGGGCCGGAGAATCTGGAGCGTGGGATTGACCACCTGATTGGCCCGCGGATACCAGCCGAGCGTCAGACCGAGCGGAATGCCGGCCGCGGCCGCCGCCAGAAATCCCAGCGCCACCCGGCGCAGCGAATCGCCGATGTAGGCCCACATCACGCCCTTGTGCAGGAGTTCCGCCACGCCGCGCTCCACTGCCATTGGCGACGGGAACACCTTGGTCTTCGTCCACAACACCGAATAGTTCCACAAGAGCAGCAGCAGCGCCGCGGCCACCATGGGCCACAGGAATTGTTCCCACTTTCGCGGTTGTGCCAGCGCGCTCATATCTGGTGGGCCAGGCCGAGCTGCTCCAGGATGCCGTTGCGCAGCTCCAGATACCGTGGCGAGCTGATATCGCGCGGGTGCGGAATATCGATATCGACAATCTTCTGCACGTTCGCCGGGCGGCCGCTCATCACCGCCACGCGGTCGGCAAGCTGCACCGCTTCGTCGATATCGTGCGTCACGAAGATTACCGTGTTGCGTTCTTCGCGCCAGATGCGTAGCAGTTCGCCGCGCATGATCAGGCGCGTGATGGAGTCGAGCGCGCCGAAAGGCTCGTCGAGCAGCAACATGTCGGGATTGACCGCCAGCGCGCGCGCCACTTCCAGGCGCTGCTTCATTCCGCCCGAAAGCTCCGCGGGGTAAGCTTTCTCGAACCCTCCCAGCCCCACCATCTTGACGTAGTGCGCCACGCGCCTGGCTCGCTCCGCCCGGGAGAGCTTGAAAAGCCCGAATTCGATGTTGCCTTCCACCGTGAGCCAGGGAAACACGCCGCGCTCCTGGAACACAAAAATGCGGCGCGGATCCGGTCCCAGTACCGCTTCGCCGTCGATGCGGATTTCGCCGCCGGTGGGCGAGAGAAAGCCGCCGGCCGCGCTAAGCAAAGTCGATTTGCCGCACCCCGACGGCCCCACGATGCACAGAAACTCGCCTTTGGCGACGTCCAGATTCACATCCTTCAGGACAGGCGTCGTCTTGCCGTCACGGGTGAACGTCATGTGAACGTGCAGCGCCGATAGCTTGGTTTCCACTTGTTTCATGACGGCTCCGGCCACGCGTCAATCCTCC
>Ga0335072_10004624_pt1 | contig 20372 bp, 20 predicted proteins | sample Lox_Sample_21_FD_206725 | JGI IMG/M metagenome (GOLD analysis project Ga0335072, IMG submission 206725) | Soil microbial communities from Loxahatchee National Wildlife Refuge, Florida, United States - Lox_Sample_2.1 | ecosystem: Environmental > Terrestrial > Soil > Wetlands | place: USA...
CGTGTGCTGGTCCGGCGTCGGCGGAGTCCCGGCCGGCATAGTGCCGCCCGCGCCCAGGCCGAGCACGAGCCGTCCGCCGGAAATGACGTCGAGCGTGCTGGCGATCTTGCCAAGCACGGCGGGCTGGCGAATCTGGTTGTTCGTCACCAGCAGGCCCAGCCGCAAGCGCTGCGTCTGGGCCGCTAGCGCGGACAGTAGCGTCCAGCCTTCGTAACAAGGACCGTCCTTCGGTCCGCTCAGCGGCAGCATGTGATCCCAGAGCCAGGCATGCTCGATCTCCGGGACCTCGTCGGCTTGCTGCCAGGTCCGCAGGATGGCCTGATAGCTCGTGTGCATCGGCGTGGTCTTGATGCCGAAGCTCAGCCGTGAAGTGGCCGGATCCGTGCCGCGGGCCGCCATATCATCAGTTTCCATGATGATCAGTCTAGCTGACGATCAGCCGGATCGTACAGTAGTCCCCATGACCGCCGGACTATCAGAGGGACTCGCCTCTCGCCTGGGCTATCTCCTCAAGCACGCTCAGCAACGGCTGGTACACGCGGCCGAGCCGGTGATGGCGGAGTTCGGGATCGACGGCCGCCAGCTCGCCGTCCTGACCGTGCTGGCGGCCGATTACCCGTTGTCCCAGCATGAGGCTGCCGGGCGGCTGGGCGTCGACCGGACCACGATGGTTGCCCTCATCGACGAACTTGAAGCGAAAGGGCTCGTCGAGCGGCATCGCAGCCTGGAAGACAGGCGCAAGAACATCGTCCAGCTCACCGAAGCCGGCGAGTACTGCCTGACGGGTGCCGGGCGAGTGCGCGACGAGGTTGAGCGCGACTTCCTCGCGCCGCTCGGCGAAGAGCTCGGGCGGGAGTTTCTCCGCGCGCTGCAGATCCTCGCCGGCGTCAGGGAGCACTAACTGTCCGGACACGGCCCATTCGGCCGGCGGGCGAGCCTCGCGACGTAGTTCGCGGAGCTTGCGAGTTCGCCTGCGGGCAGGTTCTCTGCTCGCGGGTTCGCGAGCGTCGGAACGAGCCCGATTAGCCCGTTTTGCGCCATCGCCGCTCGACTTTTCATCGAGTTTTGCCGCGTGAACCAAGACAAATTATCCCACACTGCGGACAAAATCGATGATATGTCGGCGGTCGCCTCCCGCACCAGCCCGGATGATCTTGACGACTGCCGCGAAGTCGGCCCGGCTGTCTTTCGCAATCCCGGCGAACGGCGCACTCAACGACGAGCTTTCGCTACTCGTACAGTGTGAAGGCATGCAGAGCGTATACGAGGCCGCAGGCGGCAGCGAGGGAGTGCTGCGCCTGGCCGAGGCGTGGCACAGGCGCGTCATGGCCGACGAGATCGTCAGCCATGCATTCAGCCACGGCTATCTTCCCGACCACAGCGAGCGACTCGCCGCGTACTGGGCCGAGGCCCTGGGCGGACCGGCTAGCTATTCCGCCAGCTATGGAGACGAGACCTCGGTGGTGCGGATCCATAGCGGCAACGGCGAGCACGCCGAGATGGACCAGCGGGCTATCACCTGCTTCGACCAGGCAATGGCCGACACCGGGATCGACCCGGCCGGTCCGCTCGGGCGGGTGCTGCACGGCTACTTCGAGTGGGCTACCACGACCACCATGGCTCACTACCACGAATCTGCCGACGATGTTCCCGAGGGCTTGAGCATTCCGCGATGGTCATGGGACGGCCTGGAGACCTGAGCTCACCAGGCGCCTGCGTCTCGTGAGCCGAAGCGGGCACAGCCGGGTTCACCGAACTGGCAACCCCGCGCGATCTTGCCCGCCAGCGCGTTGCGGGCACGGCCGGCCGGATCACGGCGACTCCGGGCTAGCTCTCACACTCGCCCGCCATCCCGGCCAGCTGCGGCAGGCGGTCAGTTACGCCCACTGGCCAGGCTTGTAATCGCCGGCTGGCTGCCGGGTGATGACATTGAGCCGGTTGTAGGTGTTGATGAGGGCGATCAGGCACACCAGCGCCCCGAGCTGCTCCTCGTCGTAGTGCTTGGCCGCATTGGCCCACGCCTCGTCAGTGACGCCGCCGGCCGCGTCGGCGATGCGGGTGCCCTGCTCGGTGATCTCCAGCGCAGCCCGCTCGGCGTCGGTGAAGACCGTGGCCTCCCGCCACGCCGCAACGAGGTTGAGCCGCACCGGGCTTTCCCCGGCGTGCTCGGCGTCTTTGGTGTGCATGTCGAGGCAGCCAGCGCAGCCGTTGATCTGGCTGGCGCGGATCTTCACCAGCTCCTGCGTCGCGGCGGGCAGGGTCGAGTCAGTCACGACCGCGCCAGCCGAGTTGATGTACTTGGCGAATTTCGCGGCTGTCGCGTTGCCGAAGTAGCTGAGACGGGCTTCCATGGTCATCTCCTTGCCGTTCTTACGGGTCACCACTCATGACCTGACAGAGCGGCAAAACGTGACACAGACAGGCGTGAGCCGAGTCACGCAGTCCGAGCTTTGCAGGGGATTCAGGCGACCGGCGTCAGCCGGCAAGAGTTGCGATCGCGTCCCCGTAGAGCAGGCGCTTGTGCTCGGCCAGCGTCCTGCGGTCTTTCGCGGCGAGCCCGGCGGCAATCTTGACGGCCTCCGCCAGCACCTCGTCCTCGCCGGCCACCTGCTGCACGATGCCAGCGGCCATCGCCTCCGAGCCGCCGTACCGCCGACCGGTGACCAGCGCCTCCTGCGTGGCCCGGCCGGGCAGCTTCGCCTTGAGCAGGCTCACGTATTCGGCCGTCAGCGGGAGTCCGAGGTCGGCCTCGGGCATGCACCAGTAGCCTCGGTCCGCTCGCATGACCGCGAAGTCGTGGGCGACGGTCAGCAATGCGCCGGCGCCGAACGCATGACCGTTGACCGCTGCCACGGTGATCGCCGGGAAGCCGAGCACCCGCCCGAGCAGCCGGTAGATCGCACGCAGATAGTCGCCTGCCCGGGATGGCACGGTCGCAAGCCAGTCCAGGTCCATCCCGTTGCTGTAGAACTTCCCGTCGCCAACGGTGACGAGCGCGCAGGCACTCTCGGTAGCCTCAACCCGGTCAAGCGCCTCGTTCACAGCGTCCAGCCACTCCAGGTTGAACCGGTTCTCGCCGCCGCGCATCCGCAGCACGAAGACATCGCCGTCCTGGTCCAGCTCGATCACCGCGGCCTCCGGTCAGTCAGGCGGGCTTGCCCTGGCAGTCAAAGCTTGTCCACGCAGTCAAAGCTTGTCCTCGCAGTCAAAGCTTGTCCACGCAGTCAGAGCTTGTCCTGGCTGGCAAAGTAGGCCAGCACCTGCTCCACAGCCAGCCTGGCCGTGCCGATGCAGGCCGGGATTCCGACGCCGTCGTAAGCCGCTCCGCAGAGAGCGAGCCCCGGCTGAGTGGCGATCCCGGCCCTGATCCTGGCCACCCGGTCCAGGTGCCCCACGCTGTACTGGGGCAGCCCGCCGCCCCACCGGCTGACCCGCACATCCGCAGGCTTGCCGCGGACGCCGGTCGCATTGGCAAGGTCAGCGGCCGCGGCCGCGGCCAGCTCCGCGTCGTCGCGCTGCAGCACTGCGTCCTCCCCCAGCCGGCCGACGGAGCACCGCACGATATGCAGGTCAGGCTGGCTTGCTTGCAGATGCGGCCACTTGACCGTGCTGAACGTCACGGCCTTGATCGTCCGCCCGTCTATTGCCGGAACCAGGAACCCGCTGCCGGTCACGGCCTCAGGAAAAGCCATCACCGGATAGGCCAGCGTAACGATCGCCATGCTGGCGTACTTAATCTCGCCGAGCGCCGCCGCGGCCGAGTCCGCGACGCGCGCCAGCAGCCGGCTCGCAGGGATGGCCGGCACCGCGATGATCACTGCGTCAGCATCAAGAGCCTCAGGCGCGTGTGCCGAGCCGACGGTCAGCCGCCAGCCCGCCTGAGTGCGCGCCAGGCCACGGACCATCGCGCCAGTCCGGACGACCGCGCCCGACGCTGCTGCGAGTGCTTCGGGCAAGGTGCCCAGTCCGCCCGCCAGCGTGGTGAATACCGGCCGGGGCGGCTGATCCGGCAGCTGACGCCGATCCGGCCGCTGGGCCTGATCTGACGGGGTACCGCTGCCGGGCGGCGGCGGGATGAGGGACGCCGCGGCCTCGGTGAGCGAGCTGTGCTCGCGGGCCGCCTCCGCCAGCCCCGGCAGCGTTGCGGTGAACGAGAGGTCCTCGCACCGTCCCGCGTACACGCCGCCAAGCAGCGGTTCCACCAGCCTGTCGACCAGCTCCGCGCCAAACCGGCCGCCGACCATAGTGGTCACGGACGTGTCCGCCACCAGCTCCCCGCCAGGCAGGTCCGGTTCCTGTGCTGCCCTGGCGAGTCCTGCCTCGGACAGGATCCCGGTTCTCCCAAGCTCGCCGATGTCCGCCGGCACCCCCATGAACTGGCGCCGGGGCAACGACCGGATGCTGCCGCGGGTCCAGATGCCCGCCGATGTCGTGCCGGGCACCTCGAGCTGGCCGGACAGACCGAGCGCATCGATCAGGCCAGTGCCTTCAGGGCGGCGCGCGAGCAGCGCCTCGGCACCGGAGTCCACCGCAACGCCGCCGACCTCCGATACTGCGAGCTTGCCGCCAAGTCGCGGTGAGCCTTCCAGCACGGTCACCTTGAACCCGGCATTTTTAAGCAGGAACGCCGCGGACAGGCCCGACACGCCGCCGCCCACGACGGCCACCGAGCGATGGTCAGAGCCGTTCGGGGTCACCGTGCTTCCGCCCGGGAGGCCGGCCACGATCTGGTTTCCAGAATTGTCACGACACGATTATCGTCAGCGCCGGAACCGTGCCTGGCGCCGGCGCGTCACAGGGGCATGAAGCGTACTGTCCTCGCCCGGCGAGGGGCGCTCACCAGCGCCGTTTTAATCTCAGGCTGCTTGCTGGTCACCGCGTGCGGAAGCAGCAGCAACAGTGCCTCATCCGCGCCCGGTCGCCCGCCGGCCGGGCATGGCACGCCGGCGAACGAGCCCCTGAACGCGACGGCTGGCTTCGGCGCGAGCGCCGGGTCAGCCGCAGGGTCAGCCTCGGGCTCATTCTCGGGAGGCAGGGCCGCCGTCCAGACCGCCAAGCTCGCTCCGGCCGGCCAGAGCATCATCTATACCGCGAGCCTGACCATGCGAGCCACGAACGTAACGGCCGCCGCGAAGCGCGCCGTCAGCATCGTCGTCGCGGCCGGCGGCTACACCGCGGACGAGCAAGCTAACTCCGCGAAGTCGGGCCACACTCGCCGGACGGTAAGCCTGACCCTGAAGGTGCCCGTTCCCGCTTATCAAGAGGTACTGGCGCAGCTTTCCTCCCCAGCCCTCGGCAAACAGCTTTCCATGCAGCAGCAGGCGACGGATGTGACGCAGCAGGTTGCCGACGTGAACAGCCTCGTCACATCGCAGCAGGACGCCATCAGGGCGCTGCAGGGGCTGCTCAAGCGCGCGGCGGGGGTCTCCGGCTTGCTCCAGGTGCAGCGGCAGATCAGCTCTGACGAGTCCACGCTGAACTCGCTGCTAGCCCAGCAGCGGGCGCTCGACCACGAGACCACCTACGGCACAGTGACAATGACCCTGGTCAGCCCGCAGCACGCCGTGCCGCACAAGAAGAAGCAGGTGACGCGGCACAGCTTCCTGACCGGGCTAACGGCCGGCTGGCGGGCATTGCGGCATGCGACCGCGTGGGTCCTTACCGCGCTCGGGGCAGCGCTGCCGTTCCTGGTCGTCGTGGTGGTGCTGGCGGGTATCGGTTACGCAAGCCGGCGGCGCTTCGCCCGCCGTCGCACCGGGCCGGCGGCAGGACCGACGACGGCAGGACCGACGGTGGCCGACTGACGGCGCCGGCAGTATCCCGTGTCACCCGATGTGGCTTGTCCGCACGGCGCTGGCCTGCTGGCAGTCATCAAGCGGTGCCTTCCTTCGCGGCGAGCAGGACCCACAGGAAGTCCGCGCCGAAGTAAGGCTCCTGCCCGCTGCACGTATGCATCTGCCTGAGCTCACGTAGCGAGAAAGGCGGCTTGTCCCAGAGAGCACGCATTCGATCTTCCGAGTAGCCCAGGCCGCCACCGAGACTGGCCCGCAGGTAGACCTGCAGGTCTGTGTAACCGCTCCCGCCCTCGGGCCGGAAGCACACCAGTCCGTAACTGCCGCCGGGCTTCAAGGCCCTGTCGACCAGATCGACGTAGTCCCGGCGGCGGTGCGGTGCAACGTGGTGGAAGCAGCCGGAGTCGTAGACGAGGTCGTAGGACCCTTCGGTGAACTGCGTACCGAAGATGGAACAGCAGCGGTATTCGACCGAGCCGCTTGTCGGCGCAGGCCGTTTTCTGGCCCGCTCGATCGCTTCTGCCGAGAAGTCAACCGCGAGTACGCTGCATCCCTGGGCCGCGAGGTAGGCGGCGTTCCGCCCGTGCCCGCACCCCAGCTCCAGCACGCGACCCGGGCTGAGCTCGCCCTCAGCGAACCAGGCAGCGAGGTTCTCGTCGGGCCGGTCGGTAAAGAACGGGCATGGCTTGTTCTCGTCAGCGAAGAACTCGTCCCACCAGGCATTCCCGCTGCTTGCCAGGAGGTCGTCGAGCATGCATTGCACGTCGTCACTGGTGTAGATGAACTTGTCCGTCACATCGTCCTCTTTGGCCGTCGCTGAGCAGGGGGCTGTCGCCGATGCCGACTCTTCACCCGGATCAGCGATCCGGGAGGTCGTTATCAGCGTTATTGCCCGATCTATCATGCACGCTTGGGGTGAAAAGTCGCGCCGACGGGGGCACAAAAGGCGTGAAACGCCTAGCGGCAAGGGCGACTTGGCTGCCCGCAGATCAGCGTGGAGCTGACTGCGCGGACTTCACCGGGCCGACGCGGAGTGAACCAGCTCAGTCAGCCTGGTCAGCACGTCGGGATCGGTCTGCGGCAGCACGCCGTGCCCGAGGTTGAAGACGTGCCCCTCGGCAGTCCGGCCCCGGTCGAGTACTTGCAGTGCGCGCTGCTCGACCACCTCCCACGGCGCCATCAGGATCGCCGGATCCAGGTTGCCCTGCAGCGCCTTGCCAGGCTCGACCCGGCTAACGGCATCGTCCAGCGGCACCCGCCAGTCGACACCGACCACGTCAGCTCCTGCCTCGCCCATCAGCCCGAGCAACTCCCCGGTGTTGACGCCGAAGTGGATGCGAGGCACCCCGCTGTCCGCTAGCGACTCAAAGATCCGCTGGCTGTGCGGAAGCACGCAGCTGCGGTAGTCGTCGGCGCTGAGCGAGCCGGCCCAGGAGTCGAACAGCTGCACGGCGCCCGCCCCGGCGGCCACTTGCACGTGCAGGAAGCCGATGGTGATGTCGGCCAGCCTGCGCATCAGGTCAGCCCACAGCTCCGGCTGGCCGTACATGAGCGACTTAGTGATCTCGAAGTTCTTCGACGGACCGCCGTCCACCAGGTAGCTGGCCAGGGTAAACGGGCCTCCGGCGAAGCCGATCAGGGGCATGCCGCCGAGTTCGGCAGTCAGGTTCGTGATCGCTTCGGTGATGTAGGGCACGTCCTCGGGGACCAGCGGCCGCAGCGCCGCCAGGTCGGCCGCGGTCCGGATCGGATGATCTACTACCGGGCCTACGCCTGGCTTGATGTCAATCCCGACGCCGATCGCGCGCAGCGGGACCACGATGTCGCTGAAGAAAACTGCTGCGTCGACACCGTAGCGGCGGACGGGCTGCAGCGTAATCTCGGTGATGAGGTCAGGGGTCGAGCACGCGTCGAGCATGGCCATGCCAGTACGCAGCGCGCGGTACTCGGGCAAGGCTCGCCCGGCCTGGCGCATATACCAGACCGGCGTATAAGGGACCGGCTGCCGGCGGCATGCGAGCAGGAACGGGGATTCTTGCGCTGGCAGTGTCACACGCCGATGATCGCATATCCGTCTAATCTGCGTTGTCGCAGCGTCCGTGGTGCTGTCTAGTTCCCGGCGCCCGGATCTCGGGATCACCGCACCGACGTCAGTACAAGTGCTCGTGCACTCATTTCCGGGATCGGCTACGGGCGGCAGGCTGCCGGCGCTGGCCGGTCATACGTTGGCAGCATGAGCGGTCGAAACGGGGACAGCCCCTATCTGGATCTGGATCACCGAGCGTGGCGCGGCTTGCGTGCCAGCACTCCTATGTCGCTAACCGCAGGGCAGCTGGATGAGGTGCGCGGACTCACTGATCCGATCCAGCTCAGCGAGGTCGAGGACGTTTACCTGCCGTTGAGCAGGCTGTTGCGGCTTTACTTCGAGGCAAGCGCCGGGTTGCGCGAGACGGTAGGGGCGTTCCTCGGAGAGAAAATCCGGCCGGCGCCGTTCATCATTGCGGTCGCTGGCAGCGTGGCTGTCGGCAAGTCCACCACAGCCCGGCTGCTCCGGACGCTGATCTCGCAGTGGCCGCAGCACCCGCGCACCGAACTGGTGACGACCGACAGCTTCCTGTACCCGAACGCAGTGCTAGAAGAGCGCGGCCTGGCCGACCGCAAGGGCTTCCCCGAGTCTTATGACCGCCGGGCTCTGCTGCGCTTCGTCCAGCAGGTGAGAGCCGGCGTGCCTGAGGTTTCCGCGCCGGTGTATTCGCACCTGGCCTACGACATCCTCCCCGGCCAACGGCAGTCCGTGCAGCGGCCAGACGTCCTCATACTCGAAGGGATCAACGTGCTGCAGCCAGCCCCTGCTGGCGCTCTCGCGCTGGCTGATTTCTTCGACTTCTCCGTCTATGTCGACGCGCGGCCAGAGCATATCCGGCGCTGGTTCCTCAGCCGGCTGCACGCGCTGCGGGAGACCGCGTTCGCCGACCCGCAGTCTCCGTTTCGGAGGCTTACGCTGGTCAGCACTGCGGAAGTCGACGCGTTTGGCACCCGGGTCTGGAAGACCATCAACGAAGTCAATCTCATCGAGAACATCCAGCCCACCCGCGCCAGGGCGACACTCGTCCTGCACAAGGGAGCCGACCACTCAGTGACACGAGTCCGGCTACGGCGATTCTGAACCGGAGCCGCAAGCTGAACGCACTCAGAGAGAGTCACGCTGTACCGGGTCGGTTGCCCGGCCGCGGGGCGGCAAAAGACAGGACACGCCGTGTCAGGTCCTCAGCTAGCGGCCGCCGGCATGCCAGCATCGCTAGTGAGCCGAGAGCAAAGGAGGGTCCGATGACGGAGATCATCCGGCACTGTCCTGACTGCGGCAGCGACCATTCTCTCGGGCAGCATCACGGCGTCGCTGGCTGGTGCCCCGACACCGCTGATGAGTACTGCCCTGAGTGGTATTGCCAGCGATGCGGAGCAGCCCTGTTGATCGGCGAAGTCCCGGTCGGCCCGGGATCGGTGCGGAGATCGACCGGAGTGCCTGCCGCCCCCGACCGAGTCGCCGTCCGCGACAAAGTGGCATGACGGTCCCTAGGCCGTACCGCTGCATGTGCCGCGCACTCAGGTGCTGAGGCCCGCTGGGCAGCTCGTGACAAATCACCCTGGCGAAGACGAGTTCCGGCAGGCGGTCGTCCAGCTGGAGTCCGGGCTGGGCACTCAGCGCGAGTTGCGGCCCGACCTGACCTTCGATCCTGAACCGCCGCCGCGGCGACTGGCCCCGTTCGCGCATGCCGTCGCAGCGACGGTATCTGCTGACGCCGACGGAGAGGCGGAGATCGGCTCCGGCAAGTTCGTGCTGCTGTTTGACGAGGCCGGCCAGCTGGGATGGGATGGAAGGTACCGGATAATCGGCTACGTCAGGGCCGAGCTTGAGCCAGAGATGGCCGCTGACCCGCTCATCAACGCGGTCGGCTGGAGCTGGCTCACTGAGGCGCTGGATGTCCACTGCTCGGGCTACAGGAAGATCAGCGGGACTGTGACCATCGTCGTGACGCAGGGCTTCGGAAGTAAGCAGGACGAGGCCACTTCGACTGGGTTCGAGCTGCGTGCATCCTGGTCCCCGGTGATCGCCGACGGTGGCTCCGCCGAGCTGGACGGGCACGTCGCGGCCTGGTGCGACCTGCTCTGCATGGCCTCTGGCTTGCCGCCGCTGACCCCTGGTGTTGCCGCGCTGCGACCGCAGCGCCGCAGGCAACGCCAGTGAGCGGCCACGTCGCCGGCCAGCGGCACGGTCCAGATCTGCCGGAAAACGAGGGGAACGGGCACGATCGCGGTGCCTCACTTGGTGACGTCGCCGCTGGCGGGCCGGCGGCGGCAGCGCAGCCCGCTGAGCAGCCGCCCGAACGGCAGGTAGAGCCGCTGCTGGAGCCTCGAGACGGGCTGCCGCCGCTGGTCAACAGCCAGGAGGCGCTCGAGGTGGCGATCAGGTCGCTGGCGGGCGGCACTGGCCCGGTCGCCGTCGACGCCGAGCGGGCGTCCGGCTTCCGGTATGGTCACCGCGCGTTTCTGGTGCAATTCCGGCGGAAGGGTGCCGGGACCGTACTCATCGATCCGGTCGCGTGCCCGGACCTGTCGGCCCTTGACGCCGCGCTCGCGGACACCGAGGCGGTGCTGCACGCCGCGCCCCAGGATCTGCCGTGCCTGACCGAACTCGGCTACCGGCCACGGCGGCTATTCGACACCGAGACGGCCGGACGGCTGCTCGGCTGCCCGCGCGTGGGCCTGGCCACCATGGTCGAGTCGATGCTCGGCCTCGGCCTGGAAAAGACGCACTCCGCCGCCGACTGGTCCACCAGGCCGCTGCCGACCGAGTGGCTGCGGTACGCGGCGCTCGACGTCGAGGTTCTGGTGGAGCTCCGGGACGTGCTTGCCGAGCGGCTCGCCGCGCAGGGCAAGCTCGAATGGGCCCGGCAGGAGTTCGCCGCAGAGCTCGGCGCCATGCCGCCGCCGCCGCGCGCTGACCCATGGCGGCGCACGTCGGGGATTCACCGGGTCCGCACCCGTCGGGCGCTCGCTGTCGTCAGGGAACTATGGCTGGAACGCGACAAGATCGCCCGGCGCCGGGACCTCTCCCCTACCAAGGTCCTGCCGGACGCCGCCATCATCGAAGCTGCCAGGACCATGCCTACCGGGCCCGATGAACTCAACGCCATCGGTGGCTTCTCCGGCCGCAACGCTCGCCGTCATCAACCCGAGTGGCTCAGGGCCATCGGACGCGCCAGGGCTCAGCCTGACCGGGCGCTGCCCGCAGCCTCGGCTCCCCCTGGTGACGGGCCACCGCCCGCTCACCGCTGGCAGGAACGCGACCCGGAGGCGGCAAAGCGCCTCACAGCCGCCCGGGCGGTCGTTGCGGCCCTTGCCGATTCGCATAGCATGCCCGCCGAGAATCTCGTGCCGCCCGACGCAGTACGACGCCTGTCCTGGCAGCCGCCGGCCGAGATCAGTCCGGTGTCAGTCGGCGCGGCGCTTACCGGCTACGGCGCGCGGCCCTGGCAGGTGGAGCTCACTGCAGTCCCGCTCGCCCGTGCGCTGCTCCGCATCCTAGAGAAAGGCTCGGAGTAGCCGGGCTCACCCGGCAGTGGCAGGCTCACGCCGTCCGGCGAAGCACGCTCAGGTTGCACGGAGCGGCTCACAACGGCCGGGCTCACCCGGCAGTGGCAGGCTCACGCCGTCCGGCGCAGCACGCTCAGGTTGCACGGAGCGGCTGAACCCGGCTGCGGCTGGCCGGCACACGGCAGCAGCCCGGCGCCCTCTGGGTAGTACGGGAAGACGTTCAGAACTACCTCGCAGTCGCAGCAGCCGCCGAGCTCGGTCAGTCGCGCCGTCAGCCGTGACGCCTTCGGTGCCAGCACATCCCGCCACCTGATCGTCCACCGGTGCGTGCCGTCGCAGCCGAACTCGTTGAGCATCCGGAGCAGGAAGCAACGCAGGCACTCGCGCTCAGCCGGCTCGGTTAACACGTCCGACAACGTCACGAGCTCAGCCTCGACCGTGTCGGCAATGCTGTCAGTCATCGCTACTCCTGCGTCTCTAGGAGCGTGCCGGCCCCGGGCCGGTAGCCGTGGTGGGCTTCGCAACCGTTGTATCGCGGGCCTCCGACATTTTCGGCGGCTCGTTGCGCCGCGCTGGCGGCGAGTGCGCGGCACCGAGAGAATGTAGTGATGACGGCGTTTTCCTGGGCGTGGCTCAGCACTCCGGTTGGCGAGGTTTCAGTGGGCTGTAGTAGTGCTGGCGTCGCACAGGTCCGGTACGGCCCCCCGGCAGACCGCACTTCGGACGGCACAACAAGCCGGGAGCTGGCCGAGGCGGCGCAGCGGCAACTGACGGAATACTTCCGCGGTCAGCGCACGGCCTTTGACTTGCCTGTCGACTGGTCCGGCACAGCAGGCCCGCAGCGTGAGGTGCTGAAGGTGCTAGACCGTTCGGTCCGGTACGGCCAGACCATCACCTACCGCGCGCTGGCCAGTCGTGCGGGGCTGGCTCCAGACGACAGCACCCTGCCCGCAAGGACCGTTGGCCAGATCATGGGCTCCAACCCGATCCCCGTCATCATCCCGTGCCACCGTGTCGTGGCTAGCGACGGCCTCGGCGGGTACAGCGGCGGCGCAGGCACGGAGGTGAAGCGATGGCTACTCATTCTCGAGGGCTCACTTCCGCCGACGCTCGACTGGGAGCCCATGGACGTGCCGGGGGATCTCTAGTCAGGAGGAGCCAGTGCCGCCGGTCAGCCGCGAGGTAGCGGAGAGCAGCGTCAGCGTGGCCGCACCGGACGCGCTGGCCCGGGCCTGAGCGCCAAAGCGATCACCCATGCCCGCCCAGTCCGGCCCGGCTCAGTCCGGCCCACGCCGATCAAGGCCAGCCTGGTCTAAACCAGCACAGTCAAAGCCAGCACAATCAAAGCCAGCACAATCGCGGCCCGCGCACCTGCTGGAGCCGTGGTTTGCGCCGTTCGCGCTGGTCAACGGCTCGGCCGTGGGTCTGGTGCCGATCTTGCTGCCCGTCGTGGCGAGCCGCTATGGCGTCAGTCACGTGGGCCTGGTGATGGGCGCGTTCAACCTCGGCGCCTTCGCCGCGCCCCTGGCCGGGAGCATCGCCGACCGCTACCGCGCATACCGTCTGCTGACCGTTATCTCCGCGGCGGTCAGCGCACTGTCGCTATGGCTGTTCGCGCTGGCCAACCCGTGGCAGCAACTGCTGCTCGCCCTGATCAACGGTGCCGGGTTTGCTGCCGCTGTCACCATCGCCAACCTGCTGATTGTCGAGCGCCAGCCCAAGCCGGAGTGGAACCAGCGGCTCGGCTGGCTGGAGACGGCCCTGAGCATCGGACAGGGTGCCATGCTGATTTTTGCTTCGTGGCTGTCTGGCCTCCACGCCCGGCCGGCCTTGATCGGGGCAGCCATCGTTCCCGCAGCAGCCGTTCCGCTCGCCCTGCTGGTTCCGCGGCTGCGACCGGCCCCCGTGGCTGGTCCGGTCCAGGCCACTGGCACGCCCACCGCCGCCGGCGCGCCCACCGCCGCTGGCACTCCCCCTGCTGCAGGCACTCCCCCTGCTGCAGGCAGCGGCGGCGCGGCCCCTGCCGCATCTCACTGGCTGCGATCTGCCGGCCATGTGGGTGAGTGGGGGCCGGCCAGCCCCTCGCGCGTACACCACCTGCACCGACACCGCTCACTCGGCGGGCTGGTCGCCATCCTCCGCGGCGAGTTCGGCTGGGTGCTAGCCGCCTGGGTACCCGCCTACGCCGGTACCGCGATCGTATTCGCGCTATACCCCGTGCTGTTCCGCAGCGCCTTCCAGATAACGCCGCATGCCTCGGCGCTCGCCTTCGCCGTTATCGTCTTCGCGAGCCTGCCGCTGTTCATAGTCGCGGCGAGGGTCAGCCAACGACGCAGCCCGGCGCTAACGATGGCAGGCGCGCTCGGCGCGCGCGTCATCCTGCTCACCGTGCTCGCCCTGCTGGCCGCAGCCGGACATGTCCCTGCTGTGCTGCCGCTCGCGGCATTCGCCGGCATCATGTTCGCCTGGTCGTTTCTCAGCGTTGCCTCGCCTGGGCTGACCGCCCAACTGGCAGTCGGCCATGAAGGCGACGCCCAGGGCGCGCTCAATGCCGGGAGCGGACTAGCCGGACTAGCCGGCTCCGTCATCGGCGGCTTCGCGGCAGCGCACTGGGGTTACCCGGCCGCGCTCGGCATCGGCGCCGGTGCCGTCGCGATCGGCCTGGCCATTCTCGCCGCGACGGTCATGCGCCACTCCGCCGTCGGCAATGCCCGCTAGCGCCGCGTGTCATAAGTTTCTTGATGCTCTGCTCTATTCTGGATTCTGGGCTCGCTAACCGGGAGCGTGCTGAGGTTTCCTGACCTGGATGCGGTTTCTGGTTGCTTGCGTTGCTGACCGCGCCTTGTGACCGTTGCCCGTATTCGATCCGCCTGCTCTGCCGCTAGTCTCGAACCGTGGGCGCTGGCGACCAGGACCAATCGGGGACCGTGATCAGCCCGCGTGAGCCGATCGGCGGCCTGCCGGGACGCCGTCAGGGCCGCTTTGATGCGCCGCTCTACCCGTTCCAGCCGCAGCAGGCGTGGCTGCATGGCACGGTGCTGATCGTCGAGTTCAACCATGAATCGGCCGAGTGTGATCTTGTCACCGCCGCACGTATCCGGATCCGCGGACGACCATTGCCCGTCTTCAACCGGGGCTGGATGTTCGACGTCTTGTACGCCTGCCAGGACGACAGGAGCACGCCTGCCCGGCTCGTGCTGGCCGGACCCGGCTGGTACTTGCTGACTGGGAAGCAGTTCCGCCGGCTCGCCGAGATCATCGGCGCCCGCCCTGATGCCAGCGACCGGACAGTGCGCGGGATCGTCCGGCGGCTGAACAGAATGGCCGACGCGCAGGACATCAGCTCGCAGTCACTGGACTGGAGCTTCCGTACCGACCCGCAAGGGCTGCGGAAGAAGCAAGGGCAACAGTAGCGGGGCCGTGGAGCGTTCTTCGGCAGTTGCTCTGGTGTTGCGTAACGGCGACCTGGAACCCGCTGCCGCACGGCATTCAGCTACCGACACCACCACGGCGCTGGCGGGCGGGTCCAGGTAAAGGCCGACGACGTCGCGGACCTTGAACTCCAGCTCGGGGCCGGTGCTGAACTTGAACCCCTGGATCCGGTGCGGCTGGATATCCCACTTGCGCCAGATCCGCGCGACGCTGGCGAACGAGATGCCCAGCTCGGCGGCCAGCAACCGGGCCGACCAGTGCGAGATGCCCAGCCGCTGCGGCGGCCGGCCCTCGTTCGCCAGCGTCGCAACCACCACGTCGATCTCGTCGATCACCGCCGGCCGGCCCGACCGCGGCTCGTCGTCCAGCGCCGCGATCCCGCCCTGCATGTACCGGTCCCGCCAGCCGATCACCGTGGGCCGCGACACCCCGACCGTCCGGGCGATCTGCGCGTTCGGGACCCGTCCGCGGCCAGCAGCACCGTCCGGGCCCGCTTCGCCAGGCCGACGGCACGGACGGCAGCCGCGCCAGATCGCCCAGCCGTTCCCGGTCACCCTCACGCAGCGCCAGAACAGGAGCCGAAAACATGCTCCATAGTCCCGCGAATCACACTGCAAAACTCCTTACAACACGCGACACTAGCTGCCTGAAATCCATTCTTAGTAGCAGGTAGACCGCCCGACGATCGAGAATGGCCTTGCCGCCCGCCGGGTGGACTAAGGGCTGAGCGCCTTTGTGCAGATTCGGAGAGTGACGTTATAGGAACGTCCGAAGAATGGATGATGTTTCTCGGAGCTGGCGCGTCGATGGCCAGTCCCACAAATCTTCCTGGCTTCGATTCGCTGAGAGATGCGATCTTGACAGGCCTCGGGTGGGATCCGACAGGCGATGGGACCTACATTCACCCCGAGCCCATTGGCGGGCGCGAGTTTCCGCACCTGCACTCGTCGCGGCTCAGCGCGCGGTCTGCGCCTGCCGAGGTGGTATTCGGTTCGCTTCACCGCTTCGGCGTTCCCTTTGCACCACAAGTGGAACGACTTGTTCTGGATCCACGTCCGCACTTCAACGCGGTTCACGCCGCGGCTGCTGCGGCTCTCGGCAATGGCTGGCCCGTCTGGACTCCGAACATCGACATGGCGGTTGAAGACGCCTATCGGGCGCTGCGCTGCTCAGATCCGCAACGAGTGGTGGTCGGCGAACGGGACGGGAACGGCGTGAGGCTGGATTTCAGTGCTGACGCCGTCGCTGACGGGGTCTTGCTCAAGCTCCATGGAAGTGCCGACCTGACCAGCAGCCTGGCGTTTATTGACCTGGACCTTCTTGCTCCCTATCGCCAGGAGGAGATCGAGCGCCTCGCGGCGGCGGCCAGTGGAAGGCGCCTGGTGTTCTACGGCTATAAAGGCGCTGATACCGATCTTCACAGTCTGCTTGCCGCTTGTATCCAGGAGGCTGGTGAAGTCCTGTGGTACGAGCCGTCCGGGGCGGCGCGTGAGGCTATCGTTCGCACATTCGGCGAGCGCGTGCGGTTTGATCCTGAACACCTAGCTGGCCGCGAGGACAGTGATCAGCCCGCCAACCTGGCTATGACAGCGGAGCGCTTCGTGCTGCAAGCCGAGAGAGCCAAGCTGCTCCGGACCGGCGATGAACTGGGAGCCAAACTGGCAGTATTCGGCAGGCAGCGAGAGACGTGCATCCGTTTCGACCCCCAGCCCCCAGCTATCGTTCAGGCACGGCTGGTGGAGCGTTTCGGCGCATCCGGCGATGAGAAGGCAGCCCTTGCCGCGGCGCGGCGGGCTGACCTGCTCGGTCGCCCCCGGCTGCTGGCGCGTCCCCGCGCGGTTCGCGCTCACATGCATTGGGCTATTTCGGCCAGCCTGTACTCGAGCGGCTGGCTCGGGCGGGTCGTCGGCCTTGCGGCTGCCCATCCATCGCTGTCCGCGGCGCTACCATCAACGCCCCGAACATTCATCTTCGACAAGGGCCCCGCGCTGCTCCTCCGAACTGGCCGGTATCGCAGGCTGGACGCACTCGCAGGACGAGCACTGTCGCTGCCGGAACGCCGGAGCCCGCTGCGCCGCGGTTCCGACCTCTACTACCGGGCACACAGTCTTCGCTACCTCGGTCGCCCTGAAGCAGCCCGCTATAACGTTGATCACGCGGCCAGCCTGCTGGCAAGCCGCGCGGGCGCATCGGATGCTGAGCGCTACGCGGGTGTCCTGCTTGAGCGCGGGATCATCGCCATCGCTCAAGTGCGGATGTCCGACGCCTTCGCTGCGGCCAACGACCTGGTGAATGGCGCGGGCCGTTATGCCATCGGTCGCTGGTCAGGTTGGGGTCACTGGCTATGGGGGATGACTTGGCTGTATTCCCTCGCGCTGGCTGGATCCGTGTCGGTCGAAGAGTGCATGTCTGACGCAGAGAACCAGTTCCGCCTGGCGGAACAGGACTTTAACGACAGCGGACTTGCCACGGGCCTAGGCGATGTCTACATCGGCCGGCTGCTCTTGTACCGCCTCCACCGCGCACTGTCCACCGAGAGCTCCGCTGAGCCGGCGCCTCGGGAACTCTCGCGCCGTCAGCGTCAGGATCAGCTGCTCCTGCTCGCGGATCTTGCTCTCGCGGCCGACGATGCGAGCCACGCCTCGGCTTGCCTTGATGAAGTCGACAGGTCGCACCCGAGTGAGCTCACCGCCTCCTGGGCTCGTTTCGCCCGAGCGGAGATTGCTCACCGTTACGGGAACCCCGGGCCTTCACTGAATACAATCAAGGCGGATGCCGAGGCCGTCGGCGCATACTTCATGGCCGCCCAGGCCGCTCTGGGTGTCAGCGGCGAGGCTGAGACGACGACTTCGACTGGAGAGCGCGTGCGGGCGGTTGGCAATCCACGAGTCCTGTGGCTCCTCACTTAACTAAGTCCTGCCGTGAAGACCAAGGATGCGCCCTCGGAGGTGGGCCCTCCAGAGCCGTGGGTGAGCAACGGCGATGTGAGCGCGTTGCGGCGGCGAGCCACGGACTGGCTGCGCTCAGCCGGCCTGAGAAGCGTCTTGCAGGCGTTCGGCGAAGAAGACCTCAGTGATGACATCAACGACGGAGCGACACTCGTTCGGCTACGGGCCTGGTCTAAGGCGCACCTGGACAGCCGGGCCGGGCGCGAGCGGCATGAAGTGCAACTAGTTGATTACACGCCAGAGCAAGTCCGCCTTCTGCATGCGGCCGCCGATTCGCTTGGCCTAATTCGAACCGCCGCCCCGGTGCATCGGGCCTACGATCTGACGATCGTGGTGGGTGGCACGGTTACGGGCAACGAAATACGGGCCCGTTATGCGGTTGAGCAGCAGTCCAACGGCGTAGATCTCGGCAAGCTCGTCGGGGCGGGAGGTTACCGACCGCTCACTCCCACCGAGCGCACCGCTGCGCTCGGCAGCGCTGCGCCGCTCGAAGCTCGATCAGACGAATACGGTCACCTGGCCTGGGTACTCGGCACGCACATGTCCGCTACCGGGCGGAGCGTAGTTCGGAGTGACGGCGAGGCGGGCAGCTTCAGTTCCTCGCGGATCGAGGCGCTGGACCGCGCAGGAGGACCGGTGGCATTCGTCGTGCAGGCCCCTTCCCGCCGACCCGGCCGACGAGCCGACACGCTAGATGCCGTGCTGTTCGCTCGCGCCGAGCTTGGCTCAGCCGCTGCGCGGACGCTAGTGATAACGAGTTCTATCTACGCCCCGTACACGTTCTTCCTCCTGGCACCGCATGCCGCTCCGCAAAGTCAGATCGAGATCGTTGGTACTCCCACGGCACGGAGCCACCAGCCTGCGGTGCAGGCGCAACGCTTCGCTCAAGAGATCAATTCGACGCTGTCGGTGCTGCCGACCTAGCCGCACTATGCGGCAGCGCCGGTCGCGATCCGGGCTCATGGCGTGCCCTGCCTGGATCAAGCTCAGTCCGCTGGGCTCCTGGTGCGTCCCGTTCCGTGTGAATCAGCAAAGGCGTCGAACCGGTCAAAATCGATCTTGTCAAGTTCGGCCAGCAGATTGAGCTGGTCACGGACCGCCTTGAGCCGCTCCGCCGAATCTCTGTCGCCATGCAGGGCCGCAGCCGTCGTGAGGTGGTACCGGGCCAGCGCAAGCCTCAGACTGCGGCTTTCGAGCAGCATCCTGAATACGGCTTCCCTGCTGAAGAGCCGGGCGAGATCATCTGCGGGGCGGACGAAGAAGACAGTCACGAGCTGCACGACGGATACGCCAAGCAGCGCCGCGGGCAGCAGAACAGGAATACGGCCTGGATGAAGAGAGGCCACGATAGCCAGCACGACGGTGGAGCCAAGCGTCAAGGCACCGCAGGCAATCAGGAACTTGCTCGTGAAACTCACCACGCGTACCGTCTGGTCCAATCTGCGGCTGATCTGCTGACGATAGGTGCGTAGCTGAGTGTCCTCATACGAGGTGATGGCCTGCTTATCGTGGAAGTACTGGGCGTAGTCCGCAAAAGCTACCTCGCTTGCGGACGATTCCAACTCCTGATCAACCCCGGGGTCGTTGCCGAGAAAGCGGGCCAGATCTGCAACGCCATGCATGACTTCCACACCGAGGACCTTGGTCGCGAAATCCAGGGCGCCAAGATGCCGTTCCAGCGTCGGGCTCGCGGTAAGAGAGTCAGATACCACTAGGCAGGCGGGGTTATAGCGGACGCGAAGGCTCTGCAGAACGATCTGAATCTTGATATCGGTGTAAACCCCGATCACCGCTACCCGGACCTGGTCCCGGTTCTCGGGCGTAATGATTCGGCTCAGTACCTCGGACAGTTCCGAGCGTCCTTGAGATGCCTGACTGTCCAGGTCAAACAGAGTGTCGGAGTGCACGTGGTGGGTCACAACCGAACCGAGCCTTGCGCCATCCGGACTGAAGGTCACGTTTAAGCCGAAGGGGTCGCCAATCTGTCGCCGCGTCCGGGTCGGGTCGAGCAGCTTGATCAGCCCGTCGAGGTACTCAGCCCCCCAGGTTCCGGCGTCGCAATGACTGCCGTATATGCGCCGCTCGCGATCGTACTGATCACCCGGGACGTGCCAGTCCCGGATGTTTACCAGGTGCAGCGTCCCGCGGCCGGACCCCTGCAACCGCTGCCCCACCGTTGCCTGCAGCAGCCGGCCGAGCGGACCGCCCAGCAAAGTTTCCTCTGAGACGTGGCGCCGGCTCTTGGTCTCGGTGAACGACTTGCTGCTGTCGGGATGGATGATCAGTTTGCTTGAGGCGTCTGCCGGCAAAACCAGTCGACAGTTCAGGTTCAGGAAGAAGTCATTCTGGAGGCACTGCGTGATCAGAACACTCGTCTCGTGGTCGTCGTCCTGGCCCGAATAGCCTTGTCCTGCCGACGTTGCCATCACCTCTAAGCTCGGGGAAGCGTCAGAATGGGCGCTCTGTTACGACGGGAACTTAATTATGACATTCCCGCGTATTGGCAAGCCGACCAATCAGGAGTTGTTTGAGGTCCTCGCTCCCCGCCGAGGAAGCGCAGGCCGCGATCAGGCTAAGCGGGCATAACCTCTCGAGGCCGTAGCGC
>Ga0335072_10004625_pt1 | contig 20371 bp, 19 predicted proteins | sample Lox_Sample_21_FD_206725 | JGI IMG/M metagenome (GOLD analysis project Ga0335072, IMG submission 206725) | Soil microbial communities from Loxahatchee National Wildlife Refuge, Florida, United States - Lox_Sample_2.1 | ecosystem: Environmental > Terrestrial > Soil > Wetlands | place: USA...
ATCTGGTCGGGCCTTCGGCTCGTCTTTCGCCTGCGCGACCGCGCGGCCCGAGCCCGCGGCTGATCTGCCGTTCGGACCGTTTGGCGTCTAGCCGGCCGCCGCTGAGCCCACCGTGACGCTCGGTTTCGGGAACGAGTGCAGGTGGCGCTCCCGCTGCAGTCCGACGAGTCGCTCGAGCTGCTCGTCGCGCCGGTGCTCCTCTCGCCTGGTCCGATCGCGCTGGTCGCGATAGCTCTGTTGCCGGTCGCCTGCTCGTTTAGCCACGTCTCAACCCCCCGTTATCAGCCCTCGGCCAGCGGCTTGCCGGCCGCTCTAAATAACGGAGCAAACGGCCCCGCACTCGCGCGCTGGCGATCGGAGCGGGCTAACCCGCGCTGACCGTTTCGGCCGCTGCGCGCCGCGGCGTCAGGTATCCGTTTCCGGCGTAGCGCACGCGCACCGTGAGTACCGCCGGGGACGCGCTGCCCGGCCGGCGCGGGAGCACCGTCTGTCCGGAGAACCGGCATGTGGGGCGGAGCGGCAGGAGCGTGAAGCCGACCTGCCGGCTGCCGAGCAGGAACCGAACGGTTACATCGCCGCGGCAGTCGTACGCGCTGGGAATCCACTTCGGGCCCTTGACCGATCCGGAGGTCGTGAATACGAACGGCTTATGCGGCGAGCTGGCCGGCGTCGTCCGGGCCTTGATGCTCGGCACAGGACGATGCCGGGGAAGGGTCATGAACGTGGCGTCGCCGCCCGGCTCTTGGGGGCTGTTGCCGTGGTAGGCCACGATCTGGAAGTGGAAGATCGTCCGCGCCTCGAGTCCCTGAAGCGCCGCCGCGACCGTCACCGGCGCGGCCCCCGCGGCGACGGTGGCCGGTGCGGTTTGCAGGCCGTACGCGGTTGAGGTTCCGTACTCGAAGTAGTAGGTGGTGGCCTGCTTGTTGGGACTGATCACCGCGGTCACCGTCGCCGAGTTCTTGCCCACCTGGCTCGCTGGTCCGGTGGCAACGGTGGGCGGGGGATTTCCGGTCGTGGTGAACGCGTGGTCGGCTCCGACAGAGGTGCCCGCCCCGTTGGTAGCGACGAGCCGGTAGTGGTAGGTCGTGCCAGGGAGCAGATCCCCCGCCGTCGTGCTGACCGCCACCGGCTTGGTCCCGTGTCCTGCCGCGTGGGCGTTGCTCTGCAGGCCGTAGGCGGTCGTCAGCCCCCACTGGAAGTAGTAGGTGGTGGCGCTGCCGTTCGGATTGATCGTGCCGTGGAGCAGGGCGCTCGAATCGGTCACGTGCGTGTGAGTACCGGTGGCGACCGTCGGTGACGACGCCGCCACGGCGATCGCGGTCACCACGAGCACCGACGACGCCGCGGTGACGCCCAACAGCATTGCGAACATGCGCTTCATCCCTGCCTCCCTTTAGGCCGAATCTGCACGCTGTATACCCGCCTTAGCGTGGAAGTTGCGCCCGGGGTCGCGTCGGCTGATCGCTGGCCGGCGGATCAGCGAGCTCTGTGGAAGTGCCAGACGTGGCCGATCGGGCTAAAGCCGATACGGGCGTAGAGGTTCTTGGGCCAGTCGTTGTCGTCGGCCACGATGAATGTGAGCCCGGCGCCGTCCTTCTTCGCGAGCTCGACCGCCCGGCTCACGAGCGCTCGGGCGTATCCGCGCCCGCGCGCCTCGGGAGCGGTGTAGACATCCTCGACCTGCGCGGTCAGGCCGTCGGAGCGAAGCTTGGACATGGCCACCAGACGGCCGGCGCGGCTCCTCACGCCGAGCAGACGGTCGCCGTGAACGCTCGCCTCACGCCGGTTGTAATCGAGCAGCTCGACGCGCTGGACCGGGGTCGGGCCGGGATCCTCGGAGTACCAGCGGTCCATCAGCTCCATCAGCTCATCCTCGCCCGCCTCGACCACGGCGCTGGTGTCGGCCGCTCGGTCGGGAGCGGCCGACAAAGCCATCACCACGTCGCGCTCGACCTTCCACCCGGCGGCGCGAAACGCCCGCTCGAGCGCCGGTCCGGACGCTTGGCCCTCCACCGCGATGTCTACATAACCCAGGGCGTCGCGTTCCTGGTCGACCAGCCCGTTCAGCTCTTCCAACTCCAACCTCTCGATCACCCGGATCTGGTTGGCAGCCCACACCGCCGGCAGCGACGGCGTCCGCACGATCAGGCCGGCGGGAATCGGCCGGACTTCGTCCGCGGTCCGGACGAGGACCGCGCGCATGAACTCAAGCGTCCGCTCGAGCGAACCTGCCGTCGGGTAAGCGACCGATCCGCTCATCGCCGCGGCCATCTTGCCAGCTCAAGATCGCCTGATCCCGACGAGCGGCGTCCTCGCCACGTCGCGCAACCCGAAGATTGCGTTTCTGCGGAAACGTTTTCCCTGCCGCTTCGGGCTAGGGCAGAAAGCCGCCCCAGAATCCCGCGATGTTTCGCTGCCGCTCCTTCACTTCTTCCCACTGCTTGGCCGCCTGGTTGCCGTCCGGGTCGACCTTGCGGAGCGCGCGTGAACGGGTCAGCGCCCGGAACCCGGCAACGGTCAACGCAAGGACCACAAGGAGCGCGATCGCTGCGATGAAACCCATAAATCCAGTCTATCGGTCGGGCGCCGCAGCCAGAAAACGGAATGCGACCGCAATGAGCGCTCGATCGTCGATCTCTCAGCTTGGGAGATAACTCCCTTATAGCGACAGGTATCTCCCACGGGACTTGCGATCTTCGGCGTGCCGTTGGCGGGGCGGCCGTGCGGGCGTCTCCGGCCATGGGCGGACGTTGGGAGTCCCGACGGGCATCCGGTGGGCCGAGCCGCTTCAGGCGAGGGTCACGTTAGACAGACGGGTAGCTCTGAGCAATGTCAAAGTCGCCACCGTCGCGAAGACTGCGGCGGATCGTCGCGGGCGTCGCGTTCGTGGTCGGGCTCGTCTTCCTGGGGACAGTCGGAGTCGGCTTCGTCGTGAACGGGCGCTCCCGCGACGCGACGGGAACCGTTCTTGGTGTTCTACTCGTCGCCGTTGCGGTTCATCAGTGGCTTCGCGCGAGGCGGTGAGCCCGACCCCGCCTCGCTGATGTGGCTCCTGTGGTCCGCTGGCGCGGACTGCGCCTCGTGGGCGCCGGATCACGTGGGATCGACGGTGTGCCGTGGGCGGGGCGGTAGTGCGGCGGTGGCCGCGCTGCGGGGCTGCGCCCGCGCCGCGCGCGACCCTCCGGCGCGCTGTGCGGCCGTCTCCGGGCCCGGACGGCCCTCCGGGGTTCGACTACACCCGGAGCCTCAGCTTCGACGCGACGCTAGAACCCAAGAGCGCCACGCAAGAAAGATGAGGCTCAGGCCGATGAGGAAGGCCGCCGCCGCACCGCCTCGGTGATCGAGTCCTCTCTCGATCCCGCGGCCAATGACTAGGAGTCCCAACCCAAAGAACCCGATCAGGATCACCTTCCACCAACGCACAGCCCGGATCCTAGATGGGGCGTCGACTGCCACGGGCCAGTTCACCCGCGGCGGTTGCAGCTTGCATTGAACGCTCGATAATCGATCTTATGTCGACCTGTGCAAAGAAGCGGGCGGTTCGGGCGGTAGACCGTGTCGATACGCTCCGAGCGTGACGCCGGAGGAGCTGGCGAATCTGGCGCATCTGCGCCGCGCCCGGGATCGGATGGATCGCGAGTACGCGAGCGCGCTCGATGTCTCGGGGCTCGCGCGGACCGCGCTGATGTCGACCGCGCACTTCTCGCGGCAGTTCCGCGCCGCGTACGGCGAGACGCCGTATTCGTACCTGATGACGCGACGGATCGAGCGAGCCAAGGCGCTGCTGCGCGCCGGAGATCTGTCGGTGACCGAGGTCTGTCTGGAGGTCGGCTGCACCTCGCTCGGTTCGTTCAGCGCGCGCTTCACCGAGCTCGTCGGCGAGACGCCGACGGCCTACCGGGCTGGCGACCACAGCGCGCTGGCGAACGTGCCGGGCTGCATCGCCAGGGATATGACGCGCCCGAGCCGCAGGCCGAGCAGGATCGAAGAAGCGCGCATGGTCCTGGCTCCGTAAGGTTCGGGCCATGGCAATCAGCGTTTCCCAGTGCTTCGTCCTGGTTCACGACCCTGACCTCGCGGTGGGTTTCTACCGCGACACGCTCGGCCTGGAACTGCGGAACGACGTCGCCCGCGACCGGTTCCGCTGGATCACCGTCGGCTCCGCGTCTCAGCCCGAGGTCGCGGTCATCCTCACGAACTACCTGAACGGCAGCCCGGCCGACGCCGACACGCTCGCCGGCCTTGTCGCCAAGGGCGCCGTGAACGGCGTGTGGTTTCACAGCGACGACCTCGAGGCCACGTTCGAGAAGGTGCGCGACTCGGGCGCCGAGATCGTGCAGGAGCCGACCGACCAGCCGTGGGGCACGCGCGACTGTGCCGTGCGCGACCCGTCGGGCAACCTGGTCCGCATCGACCAGCTGCCCGGCGCGTAGCCCTCGAGCATCGGGGGCCGAGCTAGACTGCTGCTGCGATGCCCAAGCAGCAGCGAGTCGTGCGCATGGAGAATCGCGGCCAGCTCGCCGCGATGCAGCAGCTTGAGAGCAAGTCCGACGAGGAGCTCGAGGCCGAGACCAAGTACAAGGCCGCGGCCCAAGCGATTCTCGGCTACCGGGCGGCCGAGCGCTACGACGCGAAAGCGGCTCGCGCTCACTTCCAGAAAGCGCTGGCGGCTTCTCGCGGGCCGCAGGAGCGCGCCGGCATCCGCAAGATGGCCGACGCCTCGCTCGCCCTGGCCGAGCGGCGCGCCGACGACCTGAAGCGCGCGACCGAACGGCTCGGCGTCGAGGCGCCCACGAACCGTCAGCTGCGCAGCCTGCAGTTCATCGGCCTGATCGCGCCGCCCGCGAGTGCCGGTCTGGTGGCGCGCATCCGCGGCATCCTGCTCGCGATCGTGCTGGTCGTCGCGATTCTCGGCCTCGGCTTCGGGATCGTCTATGGCGTGTCACAGCCGCTCGGCGGAATGTCCATCGACCTCTCGATCTTCTGGGGCTTCGTCCTCGTGGCGATCGTCATCGGCGCGCTCGCTTTCTTCGGACGCCGACGGCAGAAGCGCGCGCAAGCCAAGCGCGCGGAAGAGATCGCCGCGCGTTCGCGCTGACGCTCGCCGTGTGCGGGCGTTACACGCTGGCGGCGCCGAACCCGGCCGAGGTTCGAGACCGCTTCCCGATCGGCGAAGCCGTCGAGGTTCGCCGTCGTTTCAACGTCGCCCCCGGTGACGAGGTGCTCGCGGTAACCACCGACAAGGAGGGCCAGCCGCGCGGAGAGCTGCTTCGCTGGGGGCTGGTCCCCTCGTGGGCCAAGCAGCCCAACACCGGGCTCAAGATGATCAACGCCAGGGTCGAGACGGCGGCCGAGCGGCCCGCGTATCGCCGCGCGTTCGAGCGCTACCGGTGTCTCATCATCGCCGACGGGTTCTATGAGTGGCGGCGCCTGCCCGCCGGGCCCAAGCAGGCGTTCCACATAACCCGTGCCGACGGCGGGCCGTTCGCGTTCGCCGGCTTATGGTCGATCTGGCATGGCGAGGACGGCGTGACGCTGCGCACCTGCACGATCCTGACCACGGGCGCCAACTCGGCGATAGCCTCGCTGCACGACCGCATGCCGGTGATCCTGGCGCCCGAGGCCGAGGCGGCGTGGCTCGAGCCGACCGATTCGCCCGTGCGGCTGCGCCGGCTTCTCGGCGGCCTCGACCCGGCCGGCACGGCGCTCCGTCGCGTGGGGCCGGCGGTCAACGACGCTCGCTACGACGGCCCCGAGTGTCTCGCGCCGGCCCTGGACGAGCGACAGCCGGCCCTGTTCTGAGCATGGCGCCGCAAGCGCCCTCGTCGGAGCTTGCCTTCGTCCTCGGCGGTGGTGGCGTACTGGGCGCCCACGAGGTCGGCATGCTCCGCGCGCTCGCCGAGCGCGGCGTGAAGCCCGACCTCGTCCTCGGCACTTCCGTGGGCGCGGTCAACGGCGCCTTCTTCGCCGCCGACCCGACGCTGGCCGGCGTCGAGCGCCTAACCGAGCTGTGGCGCGACCCGACCTGGTCCGAGCGGTCGGCCGGAGCAGCGCTCCGGCGGCTGGGCACGCTGGCCCGGAGCGGGACGCACGTGCAGTCGCTCGGTGAGATGCGCGCGCAGCTCGCGAAGCTGCTCCCGGTCGATCGTGTCGAGGAGCTTCAGGTCCGGTTCCAGTGTGTGGCCGCGTCGATCGAGCGGGCCGCCGAGCACTGGTTTCAGACCGGCCCGCTGGCCGACGTGGTGCTCGCGTCATGCGCGGTACCTGGTCTATTGCCGCCGGTCCCGATCGACGGCGAGCACTTCATCGATGGCGGGATCGTCAACTCGATCCCGGTCAGCCGCGCGGTGATGCTCGGCGCCCGCCGGATCTACGTGCTTCAGGTCGGCCGCGTCGAGCAACCGCTGAAACCGCCGCGCTGGCCGTGGGAAGTCGGGCTGGTCGCGTTCGAGGTGGCGCGCCGTCATCGTTTCGCGCACGACCTGCATTCACTGCCCGATGGGGTCGAGCTTCACGTCCTCCCCACCGGCGGCTCGGCCGCGCCCGCCTACAACGACCTCACCGGGCCGCTGCGGCTGAGGCGAATCGTCGGCACGATCGAACGCCAGATCGATGCCGCGTACGAGGCCTCGCTCCAGTACCTGGCGCAGAGCTGATGCCGCCGATCCCGCTGCGCCGGCCGGTCACCGTCACGGTCTGGTTGGTCGTCTCGGTGGCGTGCCTGGTTGCCTCTCCCCTCCTGCTTGGCTTCGCCGTGGCCGTTCAGGCGCTCACCGGCCGCCGCCAGCCGCTGATCGCGGCGCGCCTGGCCATCGCCTACTTCAGCCACGAGCTCGTGGCGCTGATCGCGTGCGGGTTGCTCTGGCTCGCCGCGGGCGCCGGACGGCTGATCGGGACGACCCGCTTCCAGCTCCTCCATTGGCGGCTGCTGGGCTGGTACATCGACGGGCTGGCGGGCGCGGGACGCCGCGCCCTCGGTATCGACGTGGAGCCGGCCGTTTCCTCCGACGCCGCGCTCGCCCTCGACGCCGACCGTCCGCTGATCGTGCTCAGCCGGCACGCCGGACCCGGCGACACGATCTTCATCACCGATCAGCTGATGTCGCGCTTTCGCCGGCAGCCGAGCGTCGTGTTCAAGGAGAGCATCGTGCTCGATCCCTGCATCGACATCCTGGCCCACCGGCTGCCGCAGGCGACGATCGATCCCACCGACCGGGAGGGCGCGGAGGAGCGGATCGAGCGGGTGGTTGCAAGGCTGGGACCACGAGGCGCGCTGCTGCTGTTTCCCGAGGGCGGGAACTTCACCCGCGAGCGCCGGCGCTCGGCGCTCGCGCGCTTGCGCCGAAAGGGCGAGCGCCACTCGGCCGCGCAGGCCGAGGCGATGCCCCACGTGTTGCCGCCCCACCCCTCCGGCGCCTTGGCGGCGCTGCGGGCGCGAGACGGCGCGGACGTCGTGTTCGCGGCCCACACGGGGCTGGGGCTGGCCGCCTATCCGAAGCAGTTCTGGCGCGACATGCCGATCGGTAGGACGTTGCACGTCCGCATGTGGCTCGAGCCGTCAGACCGGGTGCCAGCCTCACCCGACGCGCAGGTGGAGTGGCTGTACGACTGGTGGAAGCGGATCGACGATTGGATCGAGAGCCAGGCGTCGCGATGAGTCGCTCAGGCCGCCGCGGCCTGCTCTGACAGGTCGGTGGCCACAGCGGGCGCGTTGATGGCCGCGCCGATCCACATATTGAACGCCTCCGGGGCGAGGGGCTTGGAGAAGTGGTAGCCCTGGGCGAAGTCGCATCCGAGACCCGCCAGGCGAGCCAGCGTCGCCTCGTCCTCCACTCCCTCGGCGACCACTTTCAAGCCAAGGTCGTGGCCCAGGTTGATCGTCGAGCGCACGATGATCAGGTCGCTCTCGTCGCTCAGCATCGGCGAGACGAACGACCGGTCGATCTTGAGCTCGTCGATCGGCAACCGCCGCAGGTTGGCCAGCGACGAGTAGCCCGTGCCGTAGTCGTCGACCGACAGCCCGACCCCCAACTGGGCCAGGCGGGTCAGCGTGACCAGCGAGCGGTCGGGATCCGACATCAGCATGCTCTCCGTGATCTCGAGCTGGAGCGCCTCCGGGACGAGCCCGTAGAGGCTGAGAAGGTCCCCGATGGCCGCCGGCACTTCCGGGTCGAGCAGGTTGCGGACCGACAGGTTCACCGACACGGTCAGCTGATGCCCGGCCTGGCGCCACCCCGCGCACTGCGCGATCGCCCGCTCGAGCACGTGCTTGGTGAGCGGTCCGATCAGCCCCGTCTGCTCGACGATCGGGATGAAGTCCGACGGCGGCAGCAGGCCCAGCTCGGGGTGCTGCCAGCGCACCAGAGCCTCCGCCCCATGCACGCGCGCCCCGTCCATGTGCATGATCGGCTGGTAGAAGACCACGATCTCGTCGGAATCCAGCGCGCGGCGGAACTCGCTCAGCACGCTCAGCCGGCGCACCGAGTGGCGGTCCAGCGCCGCGGCGTACACCTTGCAGCCGGCGTGCGCTTCCTTGGCGGCGTACATGGCCACGTCGGCGCTGCGCAGGAGCGAGTGCGGATCCTCGCCGTCACGCGGGAAGCGCGCGACGCCGATGCTGACCCCAACCTCGAGCGTCATCTCGTCGACGAGGACCGGCTGCTGGACGCACTTGATCAGCCGCTCCGCGATCGCCTCGAGCTCGTCGCTGTCGCTTGTCGCCTCGCCCGGCAGGACCGCGAACTCGTCGCCACCCAGCCGGGCGACTAGTCCATCCGGGCCGACGGTCGCGGCCAGGCGCGGGCCGAGATCCCGCAACAGTTCGTCGCCATAGTGGTGGCCGAGCGTGTCGTTGACCTCTTTGAAGCGGTCGAGGTCGAGCAGCATGACCGCGAATTTCTCGTCGCCTTCCTTCGCGGTGACGATCTTCTCGTCCAGCCGAGCCCGGAAGCGTTCGCGGTTCGCCAGGCCGGTGAGCTCGTCGGTAGTTGCGATCTGCTCGAGCCGCTCGCCACGCTGCCTCGATTTGAGGAGCTCGCCGACCAGGTACTGGAAGATCAGGAGCACGAGCACGGCAAGGACGATGCCGGTCGTGCCGGCATCGATCGCGACATATACCGCCGCCATCGTCAGGAGCGCCGAGAACAATTGTGCAGAAAGCACGGGAATCACGGCATACCGCACCTTGAACCAGAAGGAGGTGCCGTCAAGGTAGGACATGTACGAGAAGACGGCCGCGATATTTACTAGGAGGGCGACCAGGTAGGACAGGAAGACCGCTAGGTAATAGGCGACTTCCCGGGATCCGATGCCCGCAACGCTCAGGAATGCATGAAAGAACAACGCCGCGGCGATCGGGAACCACATGAAAGTCGCGACGTTCGCCACGGCGATGTACCACGCAGAGCGCATGCGCAGCCACGAGACGATCATCGTCATCGCGCCGAGGATGGCCGCCGCGCCCGGACCGAGAATCACGATCGCCAACATCAGGCCGATCAACAGCCCAGAGAGCCGGATCTTGCTCCCGCTTGCCGGGACGTCCGTCAGAACGCTCAGTGTCGTGAACGCGGCGAGGGCGAGGAACGCCCCGAGATGCCAGTGGTCAAGACTACGCGTCAGCCAGATGACGGTCGCAGCGCCGAGGAGCGCGGGCAACGCGCAGAAAGCCACGACGCGGCCGCGTCGTGCGCGATCGTTGCCAGCCGTGGCAGTTTCGCGTTCCATCGCTTCCTATTCATCGGTAGCTGCGGGGAAATCCTCAATCCCAAAAGTGTCCAGGTCTAGCTGGACACGGCTAAAGGTTCCAATTGGGATGCCGATGCAGGGCAGGACGAAAGAAAAAGAGGGGCCGCATGATGCGAACCCCTCTCAGGGAACTAGGCGCCGTGGTAGACCACGCGGGGCCCCTTTCGTTTTGGCAAGACACATACGGCACATCCGGCAGCCCTACCTCTCACAGCGCGCCGCCTGACCCTGCCGTCCTACTTATGCGTACTTGGGGACTGCGCCCCGTGGGCCGGAAGGCTACCGGGGTCCGCAGTTCCCGCAATCGGACGTTTGTCCATTTGTGTTTAGACCCCTCAAGTCGACGATACAAACTGCCGACAGAGGCGCCCCCACGCAGGACTTTTCGACCAACAGAGCCAACGCTCGGCGTGCAAACTTTCTTGCAGGCGCCTCGTCAGTCCAGCTGATACAGCTCCGCCGCGGTGTCCCATAGGACCGAGCGCCGCTCCTGCTCAGACAACCGATCGAGTAGCGCCGGCAACCCGTCGCCGTGCTGGTGTGGGTAGTCCGAGGCGTACACGAGCATTCCGGCGCCGCCCATCATCTCGAGCAGCTGGTCCAGCACGGCGGCATCCGAAGGCACGTGGGCCGGGGCTGTCGTGAAGCGGAAGTGCTCGCGAACGTACTCGGACGGCCGGCGCTTGACCCAGGGAACCTCGCGCCACACCCCCTTCCAATCCTTGTCGAAGCGCCACAGCAGCGGCGCCAGCCAGGCGAACCCGCATTCGGCTACGACGACGCGTAGTTCGGGGAAGCGCTCGAACACTCCCTCGCTGACGAAGCTCAGCACCTGGGCCTGGGCGATCGGCTGGTTACCGACGTAGTCCTCGAGATAGGTCGTGGTGAAGCCACTCGGCGTGGCCGCCTTGCCGGCCCGACCCCAGGCATGCAGCCCGATCTGCAACCCACGAGCGGAGGCGGCGGCGAACAGCGCATGGTTGTTCTTGTGGCCCCAGGGCAGGTCCGCGCGCACGGGTAGAAGCACCTGGACGAACCGTGGATCATCGCCCACGCGCTCGATCTCCGACACGGCGTCGTCGGTCGACACGGGCGAAACGACCAGGCTGGCGCGCAGACGATAGTCGTGAGCGAGGATCTGCTCGAGCATCCAGTCGTTGAGCGCGGAAGCGACAGCGGCTGAGAAATAGGGGTTTCGGTGGGTCTCGAAGCCGGTCAGGCAGTTCACGACAACGACCTCATCTCCGGGTTGCGTCAACACCGCGTCGGCCAGCGCGTGATAACTGGACGGGACGGAGCCGGCGACGCCGGATGGATAGGCGAACGCCAGCCCGTTCAAACGGACGCCGGCCTCGCTGACGTACTGTCGCCAGTAGTCGCTCAGGTAGGGAAACAGGGCCTCGAACGACGCCGGCGCGCAGTGAACGTCGCAGTCGATCGCGCCGATCAAGCGGGGCGCCCCGCCGGCAGTCCGTAAAGCGACAGTGCGTTCTCGCACAGGATGGACCGCCGCAGCGAAGAGCCGAGAACCCGCGGCAGGGCCTGTTTGGGCGAGTCGAAGTCCCAGTGGGGGTAGTCGGTGGCGAACAGCAGGCGGTCCTCGAGCCTGGCCTGCTCGATCGCGTACACGAGGTGCCCGGGATCGTCGGGCTCCTCGATCGGCTGGGTCGTGAACCAGACGTGGTCGCGGACGTATTCCGAGGGGCGACGCTGTAAGCGAGGAACGTCCTCGCGCATGAGCTCCCACGCGGAATCCAGGCACCAGGTCAGCGCGGCCGCCCAGGCCAGGCCGCACTCGGTCAGCACCGCCCGCAACCCGGGTATCGCCTCGAACATGCCGCCGGCCACCATGCTCGCCAGCTGGGTTTGCATGACGATGCCGTTGCCGACGTGGTAGTCGAGATAGAAGGACGGGTAGCCAGCGCCGCGGTGGTCGACGTAGCCGCCGGTGTGGAACGCCACGGGTCGCCCGTGAGCCGTCGCCGCCTCGTAGATCGGCCAGTATTTCCGCGCGCCGAGCTGCTCGGCGGCGGACGCCGGTAGCAGCACGGCGACGAATCGCTCGTCGCCCGCCCGCCGCTCGATCTCGGCCACGGCCAGATCCGGGTACTCGTGCGGAACCGCGATCGTGCCAAGGAAACGCGAGTCGAACCCCAGCCACTCATCGACCTGCCATTGGTTGACGGCGCTGTTCCACTCGGCGGCGAAGTCCGGATGGTCGTAGCAGTCCTGCCCGCTCAGCACCTCGAGCACCGCGTAGTCGACCCCGAACTCGTCGAGGAGTTGCTCGCGCGTGGTCTCGGGGTCGCTGCCCCAGATGTGCCCGGGCTTACCCGGCCAGGCGTCGACGCGCATCCCGGCGTTGCGCGCCCGTGGGTACCACTCGGTCACCCGGGGTGTGCGCCGGCCGTAGCGTTCGAGCATGCGCCGCGCGGGCGCGCTCAGGTACTTGGCGAGCATCGCCTCGGTCGCCTGCGCGTGCACGTCGCAGTCGACCAGCTCGACCGCTCTCGTCGCCCGCGCCTCGGCACCGGTACGCGTCTCAACCTGCGACATCGTCCACCTCCGTCCGACTAAGCATGAAGCACCACGTACTCCCCCTCGACGTCGACGTCAAACGTCTCGGCCACGTAGGGGCCAGGAACCCGCTCCGCCGCTCGCGCGGGCGCGACGTCGGAAAGCGATCCGCCCGGCTCCAGTCCAACGCCGTAACTGCGCACTCCCGCCACGGCGCCGCCCATGAACGACTGTCCACTGTCGAGGTCGTACTCCCACCCGTGCCACGGGCATGCAATCCGCAGCGGATCGTGCGAGATCCGCGGCTGTCCGGGCGCGTCGGCCACCGCGTCGCCGAGGACGTGCCCCAGGCACAGCGGCCCTCCCTGGTGTGGGCACCGGTTGCGGATCCCGTAGAAGCTCTCCCCTACCCGGAACACGCCGATCGACCGGCCGCCCACCTGGACGATCCGGCGCTCCCCATCGGGGAAGCTGGTGACCGGCGCTACCACGACCCTCATTGGGTCACACGATAATCCCGGGAGGAGCTCAAGCCCAGCTAGAGCGTCATCGTGCGACCGGCCTCGAATCCGTCGAGACCCACGATCTCGCCGATCACCCCGTGCGGCACGGCCGAGTCGGTGGTGATCACCATCACCGCGAGACCGTCGGCCCCGACCTCGTCGCTGTCGACGTGTCCCACCGCCGCCGAGACGATGTTGAGGCCGTGCTGACCGAAGTGGGTGCCGACGCGCCCGATCATGCCCGGCACGTCGCCGTAGCGGAACATCGTGATGTGCTGCTCGAGCTGGATGTTGAACCGCTGGCCCCACGCCTCGAGCAGGTGGGCCCGGTTACGACGGCCGAACAGCGTCCCGGCCACGAGCACGCTGTCCTCGCCGCTCGTGACGGTCACGCGCACCAAGTCCGCGTAGTCGCGCACGGCCGCGCGCTTTGACTCGACGAGCTCGATCCCGCGCTCCTCGGCGATAGCCGGCGCGTTGACCTCGTTGACGTCCTCCTCGGTGTGACCGCGCAGAACCCCGAGCAGCACGTGAATCGCCAGCAGGCGGGTGTCGTGCTCAGCGATCCGCCCCAGGAACTCGGTCTTCACCTGATCGATCGACGATCCCTCGGCCAGTTCGACCGCGATTCTCCCGAGCGAGCGGCACAGCGACACATAGGGCCCGAGCACCTCCATGTCCTCGGCCGGGATCGCCGGGACGTTGACCGCGCTCGTGACAACCCCGCCGGCCAGCGCGGCGACCACCTGCTCGGCGGCCTGGTAGCCGGCGCGGTCGGTCGCCTCGGCGGTTGAGGCGCCCAGGTGCGGCGTGACGATCACGTTGGGATAGCCGAACAGCGGATGATCGGTAACCGGCTCGGACTGGAACACGTCGAGCGCGGCGCCCGCCACCTTACCCGAGTCGATCGCCGCCTTGAGATCCTCATCGACCACCAGCGGCCCGCGCGCCACGTTCAGGATCCTCACGCCGTCCTTGCACTTCGACAGCGCTTCAGCATCCAGCCATCCGCGCGTATCGGGCGTGTTGGGCAGATGCAAAGTGATGAAGTCAGCCACCGCGTAAACAGCGTCGGAAGACTCCGCCTTCTCGACGCCGAGCCGGTCATACCGATCCGCCCCCACATAAGGGTCGTAGGCGATCAGCCGCATCCCGAACGCGCGAGCCCGCTCGGCCACGAGCTGACCGATCCGGCCAAACCCAAGGATCCCAAGCGTCTTCTCGAACAGCTCGACCCCGGAAAACTTCGACCGCTCCCACTTCCCACTCGTCAACGAAGCATGGGCCTGAGGCACATTGCGCGCCAGCGCCAACAGCAGCGCCATCGTGTGCTCGGCCGCGGTGATCACGTTCGACTGCGGCGCGTTGGCGACGATGATGCCCCGCTTGGTCGCGGCCTCGACATCGACGTTGTCGACCCCCACGCCGGCCCGGCCCACCGCGCGCAACCGCGCCGCGCGGGCGATCAAAGGGGCGTCGAGCTTGGTCGCCGAGCGAATCAGGACGCCGTCGTACTCGCCGATCCGCTCCTCCAGCTCCTCCCGCGACCAGCCCACCCCGACGTCGACATCGAAGTGCTCGCGAAGCAGGTCGATCCCCGAGTCGCCGATCTTCTCGGCCACAAGCACGCGGGGCTCGGTGGCGCTCATAGTCGTCGCTCCAGCACCCAGTCGATGCAGGCGGTCAGCGCTCGCACGTCGCTGGGGTCGGTGGCGGGGAACATCGCGACGCGCAGCTGGTTGCGCCCGAGCTTGCGGTAGGGCTCGACATCGACGATCCCGTTGGCGCGCAGCGTGGACGCCAGGTCCGCCGCGTCAACGTCATTGGAGAAGTCGATCGTGCCGACCACCAACGAGCGCTTGGCCGGATCGGTCACGAACGGCGTGGCGTGCTCGTGCTGCTCCGCCCATCCGTACAGGTGCCGCGACGATTCCGTCGTCCGGGCGACCATCGCGTCCAGGCCGCCGTGTCCGAGCATCCACTCGAGCTGGTCGCCGAGCAGGAGCAGCGTCGCGATCGCCGGCGTGTTGTACGTCTGGTCCTTGACGGAGTTCTCCAGCGCAATCGACAGCGACAGGAAGTCTGGGATCCACCGCTTCTCGCCCGGCGCACCGGCGATCTCGGCGACCCGCGCAAGCGCCGCGGGGCTCATCACCGCGAGCCACAGCCCGCCGTCGGAGGCGAACGCCTTCTGTGGCGCGAAGTAGTAGACGTCGGACTCGCTCACGTCGACGGGTAGGCCACCCGCGCCCGAGGTCGCGTCGATCAGGACGAGCGCGTCACCGGCGTCGGCGGGCCGCGCCACCGGCACCATCACGCCGGTCGAGGTCTCGTTATGAGCCCACGCGATCACGTCCGCGCTCGGGTCGCCACGCGGCTCGGGTGCGTCACCGGGCTCCGCCTCGACCACGATCGGATCCGCCAGGAACGGTGCCCCGCGCGTGCAGGCCGCGAACTTGGAGGAGAACTCACCGAAGGTGAGGTGGAGCGCGCGCTCCTTCACCAGGCCGCACGCAGCCGCGTCCCAGAACGCCGTGGTCCCGCCGTTGCCGAGCACAAGCTCGTATCCATCCGGAAGCGAAAACAGCTCGCGCAGGTCGGCTCGGACCTGCGCCACGAGCCCCCTGACCGGCGCCTGGCGGTGCGAGGTACCCATGATCGCGGCGCCCTCCTGAGGCAGGCGCGATAGCTGCTCGGGACGGACACGCGAGGGTCCGGAACCGAACCGGCCGTCGGCCGGCTTGAGGTCATTCGGGATGTTCAGGGCTGTGGACGTGTCAGCCATGCCATATATCCCGATTCGCCTATTCCTGAAACTCGGTGTCGATCCAGTCCATGTTTGCGCGCAGCTCGCGCCCTACCACCTCGACCTGGTGGCCGGATTGCTCTTCGCGCATGCGCTTGAAATTCTCCTGGCCGGCGCGGTTCTCGGCGATCCACTCGCGCGCGAAGTCGCCCGACTGGATGTCGGCCAGGATCTGCTTCATGGCCTCCCGAGTCGGCTCTGAGATCACCCGCTGACCGCGGGTCATGTCGCCGTACTCGGCCGTGTTCGAGATCGAGTAGCGCATGCCCGCGATGCCCTTCTCGTACATGAGGTCGACGATCAGCTTGAGCTCGTGCAGGACCTCGAAGTAGGCCAGTCGCGGGTCATACCCGGCCTCGGTCAGCGTGTCGTAGCCGGCTCGCACCAGCTCGGTCACGCCGCCGCACAACACGGCCTGCTCGCCGAACAGGTCGGTTTCGGTCTCGTCCTTGAACGTGGTCTCGATCACGCCGCCGCGCGTGCCACCGATGCCCTTGGCGTAGGCGAGCGCGAGCGCGAGCGCGTTGCCGGTGGCGTCCTGGTGAACGGCGGTCAGGCAGGGCACGCCCGAGCCCTCGACGTACTGGCGACGCACCAGATGACCCGGGCCCTTCGGCGCCACCAGCGTGACGTCGACGTCCGGGGGCGGCACCACCTCGCCGTAGTGGATCGAGAAGCCGTGCCCGAACATCAGCATGTTGCCCGCGGCGATCCCGTCGCTGACGCCGGACTCCCACACGCTGCGGTGCAGCTCGTCGGGCACCAGCATCATCACGATGTCGCCCTCGCTCGCTGCGTCGGCGGGATCCGCCACGCGCAAGCCGTGCTCGCGCGCCTTGGCCACGCTGCTCGAGCTCGGCCGCAGGCCGACGACGACCGACACGCCCGAGTCGGTCAGGTTCAGCGCGTGGGCGTGGCCCTGGGAGCCGTAGCCGATGATCGCGACGGTCTTGCCGTCGAGCAGAGAGAGATCAGCGTCGTTGTCGTAGAACATCCATTGAAGTGTTAGTCGGCGGCGCCTACGGCGGCGCCTTGCCGCCCGAGAATCTAGCGAGAGCGAGCTCTCGGGCGAGTTCTGGCGCTAGGCCTCAGCTCATCCGGCGCCGGCGAACTGCTGCTCGAGCGACATCACGTCGTGGACATATTGCTGCGTGTCGGCATACATCCCGTTCTGCTGGACCGACGACAGGCCCTGGTAGTAGCCGGCCGCGGCGAGCGCCGAATCGCCTCCGGTGGCGTCGAGCAGGGAGCGGAGCATCAGCACCCCGCCGCGCACGTTGTCGGTGGCCGAGGCGGGAGCGAGAGGGGGACCCTGGTTCAGGTCGCTCTGGATCCACTGCCAGGTGCCGGGCAGGATCTGCATCACCCCGCGGGCGTCCGCGCTCGAGACAAGGTCGTTGTTGAAGCCGCTCTCCTGCCAGGCGATCGCGTCGGCCAGTGAAGAGGGCACGCCGTCGGCGGCGGCGATCGAGCCGACCTCCGGTGCGGTCACGGTCTGCGGCGTCGGATAGGGCGGATCGGTCGGCTGACCCTCGGCAGTGGCCCCGATGGGCTGCGAGCTCGCGGCGCTCGATGAGGTGGCCGCCGAGACGTACTCGGTCCCCGACGAGCTCGGGAGCTGGATCGCGGTGCCGCTGATCAGGTAGGCGTTGGGGTTCAGGCCGTTGAGCGCGGCCAGCTGATCAACGGTCACCCCGGCCCGAGCGGCGATCGCCGACAGCGTGTCGCCGGGCTGCACGACGTAGGACCCGCCGGGCGCGCTCGACACGGATGAGCCGATGTCATCCGACGCCTGCACCGTTCCGGAGCCGCCGGGCAGCTGCAACGCGGTGCCGCTGATCAGGTACGCGTTGGGGTTCAGGCCGTTGAGCGCGGCCAGCTGATCGACGGTCACCCCGGCGCGCGCCGCGATCGCGCTCAGCGTGTCGCCTGGCTGAACCACGTAGGACCCATCCTCTGATGGGCTCGCGGGCGCCGCGGTGGTGGTCCATCCGGTGTTCGCGTCGGGCGCCGCGGTGGCGCTCGACCCTTGCGGGGGGATCTGGACGGTCGAGCCGGCAACCAGTTCGCTGCTCGGCGAGATGCCGTTGGCGGCAGCCAGCTGGTCGACGGTGAGTCCGTCCTGGGAGGCGATCGAGGACAGCGTCTCGCCGGGAGCGACAACGTGGACGAAGTAGGCGGAGGCGACGGCCGGGAGCGCCAGGAGCGCGCCCGCCGCGACCGAGATGAGCAGGAAAAGTCGCAAACGCATGCGCCCCAGTGTGGTCAACCCAGTCACCAACCGGAAACGCTGCAAGTGGCCTTTCACCCTGCAAATTCGCCTTCATGGGTTTCAGCGGGTCCCGCGAACCGGCGCTGAGGCAGACCTACGCGGTGGCGGCCGCCACCAAGGAGCGCGCCGGCAGGGTCAGCCGTCCGTCCGGGCCGGCATATGGCTTACCGAGCGAAGCGATCTGCTCCTCGAGGGCGCGGCGGTCCTCGTTCGAGAGGCGTTCGTAGGAGTCGGCGAACGCGCGCGAGATCTCGAGCTCCTCGGCGATCTCGTCGGCGGGCGTCAGGGGCGGGCGCGGGAGCTCGAGCGACTCCACCACGACTTCGACGAACCCGGCTGCCTCGAGCAGCTCGTGCAGCTGCCCGGGCGCGGCCAGGGCAAACATGCCGGGGGCGTTGGAATCGTGACGGGTCGCGTAACCGAGCTCCACCATCGCGCGGTCGGTGAGCGTCGCCCAGGGGTTGAGCTCGGGCTGGTCCCAGACCGCGAGCACGATCCGGCCGCCCGGAACCAGCACCCGCCTCGCCTCCCGCAGCGCGGCCTCCGGATCGACGATCAGCATCACGGCCCACCGGCAGATCACGACGTCGACGCTTGCCGTCGGCAGGTCGATCCATTCGAGCTCGAGCCGCTTGAACTCGACGTTCTCGATCCCGAGCTCGCGGGCGCGAGCCTGAGCCAGCTCGATCATGCTCTCCGACGCGTCACTCGAGATCAGCACCCCTCCCGGCCGGATCAGTTCGGCCGCCAGCAGTCCTGTCTCACCGGGTCCGGCCGCGAGCTCGAGGACGCGCTGCCCGGGCTGAAGCCCCGCGTGCTCGATCATCCAGGTCGACACCGGCATGCCGAACGCGCGGATTCGCGGCGCGAGCCGGCCCCAGCCGGCGGCCGCACGCTCCCACCGGTCGAGCAGGTCAGCCCGGAGCGCCTCGGCATCGTGGGGGTCGGTCTCGGCCACTCACTGCCCCTCGTCGTCAGAGGTGCGCTCCGCCACCCTGCGGGTGATCTCCTGGAACGCGTCCTCGAGCTGGACCCGCAGCCGGCGCTGGAAGATGGCCATCAGCGCTTCGGACGCGACGGGCCCCAGGCGCTCAACCGCGTGCTCAATCTCCGGCCAGCGCTCGGCGGGCATGTCCGCCTGCGCGAACGGTTTCCAGATCTCGTGCACGAACAGCTCGACGAGCGAACGCGACACGGAGTCGCAGTGGCGGTCGACATCCTCGAGTACCGAGAGTGCGCTGCGCAAAGAGATCCCCCGGCCGACGACCTCTTCGGCGATCGCGAGCAACGACGGGCTTGGAGCCTGGAAGCGGTCTTCGCCAATCGGCACGAGGATGCCCAGGCGCTCGGCTTCGCCGAGTACCTCGGGCGCCTCCTGCGCGCTCACGCGGAAGCGGTGGCCAAGTTCCTCGAGCGTCAGCGTCTCGCCGGGCTCGGCGGTGGCCACGGCGCTCAACGCCTGACCGAAGCGCCGTAGCCGCTCGGCCGTCCCCCGGGTGTCGTCGAGCAGCCGCTTGATCCCGCTCAGGTTGAAGCCGTCCTCCTGGAGGTCGCGGATCAGGCGGAGCTGCTCGAGATGCTCGGGACCGTAGTACCCGACCCGGGCTCGTACTTCGGGAGGCGCGAGCAGGCCGCGGGCCTGGTGGGCGCGGATGTTGCGCACCGACATGCCGGACTGCGCCGCGAGCTGTTCGATCGTCAGCTGATTAGGCGAGGGGTCCGGCTGCGCGAACTGGGGTGCGGAGGACGACATTTGGCTAGATGCGGCGGCGCCTGACGGCGGCGCCTTAGTGCGATTAAAGCTCGCGCCGCAGGAGCTTGCCCGATTGTGTTCTCGGAAGTTGCTCGGTGAAGCCGATCTCCTTGGGCACCTTGAAGCCGGCCAGCCGGGTCGCGCAGTGGGCCCGGAGCTCCTCCGGTGCCACCTGGAGCCCGTCGCGGAGCACGACGGTCGCGACCACCGCCTCCCCCCACTCTGGGTTCGAACGCGGGTGCACGGCGGCGTCGGCCACGGCGGGATGCTCGAGCAGAACCGCCTCGACCTCCGCCGGCGCCACGTTCTCGCCACCGCTGACGATCGTGTCGGACTTGCGGCCCGCAATCACAAGTCGGTCCCGCTCATCGAACTCGCCCAGGTCGCCGGTGTGGAGCCACCCGTCATCAGACAGGGCGCCGGTCGAGACGATCGGCCCGCGCACGAGTATCTCGCCATCGGTGGCGATGACCACGTCGACGCCCGGCAGCGGCCAGCCGAAGGTGGCGATCTGCGAGCAGGCCTCGGTCATGCCGTAGGTCGGCGCCACCGGCACCCGGGCACGCTCGGCGCGCTCAAGCAGCGCCGGCGGGATCGGTCCGCCACCCAGTAGGGCCCAGCGCAGCGCCGGCGGGCGCTCGAGGCCGGCGTCCAGCAACCGCGCGAGCATCGTCGGCACGAGCGAGACCAGCGTGATCCTCCGCGCCGGATCCATCAGATCGGACAGCACAGCCTCGGTGTCGAAGCGCCCATGAAGGACGACGGTCGTCGCA
>Ga0335072_10004626_pt1 | contig 20369 bp, 11 predicted proteins | sample Lox_Sample_21_FD_206725 | JGI IMG/M metagenome (GOLD analysis project Ga0335072, IMG submission 206725) | Soil microbial communities from Loxahatchee National Wildlife Refuge, Florida, United States - Lox_Sample_2.1 | ecosystem: Environmental > Terrestrial > Soil > Wetlands | place: USA...
GTACGCACGTCCTCGCGAAACTGCCAGAAGACATCGCCCTTTGGAACCTGCATGGTGCGCTCCGTGCCGCTGTCCTGATAGCGCAGTGTGGCAAGCTTGCGGTAGTCCGGGTCCCCGTCATTGATCGCAAAAGCTTTCCGATGCAGGTTCCGCTCGTGCGTGGGCAGCGCGGCAAAGGCAGCGTCGGTGTAAGTGGCGAGATCGCTCCGGGTCTGGTCAAGCTGCCGGGTCAGACCGGCGATCTGCCGGCTGGTTGTAGGCAGACACGGTGTTCGATAGCGGCAATGTGTTCTCATCCTGCTTCAAATTCAGGTGGGCCGTTTCGGAACCTGTGTACGAGGCGCGAATACCGTAGCCGTGGCCCAGGTCATGCTCGACAGTCAAGGCCCACTGAGCTGTCTCCGCGTCGTGATAATGGACGTCGATGCTTGCGTTGAATTCATTGGTGCCGTAGCAGTTGGTGCAACCGCTGGTTCCAGAGCCGTAGCCGATCTCAGGCCATGCGTAAAGCGGCTGACCCGTGGTTATACTGATGGCGTTCGTATATGCCGACGAACTACCCTGAATGGTTCCGGTTAAAGAATGAAACGTCTGGCCCATGATGGTGACGTTGTACAGGCCGAAGCCTGAGCGCACAACCCACTTACCGTCGTTGGTCAAGCGATAGGCAAAGCCCAGGCGAGGCAGGATGCGGTTCTTATCCACGTAGCGGAGGCTTCTTGGCAGGTGCGCGGCCGTATTGGAGACAACCGGCATGCATGGCGCGCCGTTCACCGTCGCAGAGTTCGTGTTGTTCACGCCGTCCGGGTCGCAGGCATTGGAGGATTCGAGAGTGGTTGGCGACTGGAGGTTTGGTTGCGGAAAGGTGGGATAGATCACCTCGGCCGAAAGCGGCACATCGTAATCCATGTTGGCGTAGTAGCCGTTCCTGTCGTGGAAGCTGGGGCGATACTCGTATCGCACGCCGTAATCGACGGACAGTCTTGGCGTGACTCTCCAATGGTTCTGGGCATATACGTGGTACTCCGCAGCCGTGCCGTCAATGTCTCTGGTTATGTCGTCGTAACTCGAGTTGTCGGGAAGCCCCACGAGGAAGTCGGCAAAATCAACCCCCGTGAACGTACCGACTGCGTTGCCAACATTGCTGAAGTAGAAGTTTCCGTAGTTATCGCCTGTACTTATCCCGGTTCCTCCGATGTAGGTATAGGTGCGAACGTCGCCTCCGAATTTCATGTTATGGACTCCCTTGGTCCATGACAGACTTTCGTTATAGGAGTACGTGTTATCGGTATCGATGCTGTTGAGTCGTCCCGCCGGGGGAGACGTGATATTCGTGAAGGAAATATAGGGGAAGCCGTTGTACCACAGATCGTTCATGGCCGTGAAGCCCAGGCCCTGCGTGAAGGCCTGGCCCTTAAATGGATTGGTATCTCCATTGGTCCAGCGCGTGAAGCCAAAGAGAAAGACGTTAATAAGGTCCGGCTTCATCGTCCAACTGAGGCTTGTTACAAAATTCGATGAGTCGTAGACGTTTGTACTGGGATCGAAGTTAACGTTGTATCCCGAAGTGCTTGGGAAGTTGTAGTAGCTATAGCGGCCCCACAGCAGGAACTTCTGGTTTAAGCCGAAGTACTGGTCGCCGCGAGCGTCCACCTGGTTTGAGTGCGTAGGCTGGGACACATTGCTGTAGTAGTTTGGCGATTCGCCGTTCACGTAGGAGGTGGTGGGAACAGTGGCGCCCCCTGACAGGGTTGCCGCTGTATTCGGATCGGGGAAAAACTGCAGGAACTGTTGCGCGATCGAACTCACGTACGAGGCTGGAATTGTATTGCCCCAGCTCGTGCCCGTATAAGGATCGGTCAGGCCGGTATAGGTGGCCGAGGGGTTTGAGTAGTCTGTAAAATCGCCTTTCTTCATGGCCGCTGTTGGCACTGTGGCTTCCATGGTCACACTCTCCGGGAGACGGAATCCCTCGTAATCGCCGAAGAAGAAGGTTCTGTTCCGGCCGTTATAGAGGTGAGGAATCACCACCGGGCCGCCCAGTTTCCCGCCGAAGGTGTTGGCCACCATGTGCGGCCTGACCGAGGATCCAAAGGTGTTTGCGTTCATGCCGGAGTTCTGGTGATACTCCCATCCGGCGCCATGAAGTGTATTCGTGCCTCCTTTGGTCGTGACCGAGACCTGGGACGGGTCGCCAAATTCAGCAGGCGCTAGTACACCGGTAAGCTGAATGGAAGCCACGTCGTCGGCACTGGGGAAGAGGACAGGATTGCCGCTGCTGCCGACGCGAATATTGGTGATCCCGTCCACGGTCATGTCCGAGGTGAAGGGCAGGTTTCCCTCAACCGAATTTGCTCCCTGGTCGGCCTGCACACCGGGCATTGCGGACATCGCGCCCAGAATCGACGTGCCGGCCGAACTGGCGCGGAAGTTAGTCGGAAGGTTCAGCACATCATTGGAGTTGAAAGTGGTAGTGATCGTTGGCGTCTCCGTCTCGATCACGCCCGCGTTTTCGCCCGAAACCTGTACGGTCGCCGAGGCACTGCCGACCACGAGCTTTGCATCGACACGCAGGGTTTGCAGCGTACCTAACTGCAATCCCGTCGTGGACCACTTCTCAAACCCGTGAGCCGTAACCTCCACTTTATAGTGGTCCGCCTGGGCATCCAGAAACTGATAGTCGCCGATAGCGCTGCTGACCGCAGTGCGCACAGTCCCCTTATCGGTGTCGGTGAGGGTCACGGTGGCGCCTGGCACCGCAGCGCCCGTGGCATCCCTCACGGAACCGATAATTGCCCCATGGATGGATTGTGGGTTGGCCGGCAGGACTACCGACAGCAGGCCAAGGAGAAGACCTGCGAGTGGAAAGAGACGACTGCATCGCCTGAGACTCTTGCTGATTTTCATTTTTGTCAGCCCTCCCGAACTGTCGCGCTTCTGTGCTGAGTGTTTGGCGGTCCTGCCGCATGACGATACGTTCAGCAGGTTAAGTTGCGGTGTGGTGCTCGTTCGGGGCGCCGCTTGTTCATTGGGCTGCCAATTTCTCTGGCCGCTAAAGCCCTTTCATTCGCGGCGTGTACGCTGAGAGTGAAATCCTGGTATGGAACCAAACATGAATTTCTTGCGCCAGATAGGGACGGCGCCCCCTCAGGCCGCAGAAACAGATGGATCAATTCTTCGCAGGCCCGCGCGGGATAGCGCGGCTGAACCGTTATTTACAGAATCGTCATGAAGTGGATGAGGCGCTGGCTCAGGGCTGGCCTGGCTATTGCTGCAGCGCCGCGAAGGCCGCGTCCAGGATTTCGACGGCTGCGTTCAGATGCTCCTCCGCGACGTTCAGCGGCGGGGTGAGGATGATGGTGTTCCCCATCGACGTCTTGAAGCTGAGGCCGCGGCTGAGCGCTGCATACATGATCTGTTCCGCTTCGGCTTCCGCCGGAGAACCGTCCGGCTGGCGCAGCGCAAGAGCGACGAGGAGGCCGAGACCGTGGACGTCGGCGATGAGCGGATGGCGCTTCTGCAGCTCGCCAAGCTGCGCGAGGAGGCGTGCGCCCAACTGTGCCGCGCGCTGCGCCAGCCCCTCGGACTCAATGACTTCGATGGTCGCCAGCGCCGCCGCGCAGAGCACCGGGTTTTTCTCGTGCGTAAAATGACCGAGGGCGCGCTGCTGCGCGATGTCCAGGTCTTCGCGCGCGAGCAGCGCTGCGAGAGGCAGCGATCCGCCGCCGAGGCCCTTGCCGATCACCAGCATGTCGGGCACCACGCCGTAATGTTCGCAGGTGAACATGGAGCCGGTGCGCCCCAGGCCGTGCGGAATCTCGTCCAGAATCAACAGCGCTCCGTAGCGATCGCAGAGTGAGCGGATGCGCCGCCAGTAGTCCTGCGGCGGAATGGTCCCGGTGCTGCGTACGGTCTCGGCGATCACTGCAGCGACGTCGCCTTCGCGCTCGAGGACGTATTCGAGATAGTCGGCGCATTGCAGGGTGCAGCGCTGGCCGCACCGGAAAGGACAACGCCGCGGCTCGGGCGGAGGGATGTGTTCGGTGCCGGGCATCAGAGGCCCCATGCCGCCGCGGAAAAGAGATTCGCCGCCGAGGGAGATGGTGTCCAGCGTCGCGCCGTGAAAGGAATCCCACATGGAAATGGTCTTGAACCGGCCGGTGGCGAGGCGCGCGAGCTTGACCGCCATGGAGATGGCTTCAGCGCCGCCGGGCGCGAAGAGGCACTTGCGGAGACTGCCGGGCGCGATCTCGGCCAGTTTGCGCGCGAGCGCGATGGCGTAGCGATTGGTGTAGCGCCGCGTGCAGAAGGGCAGTTGCTCCATTGCCTCGGCGATCGCCGCTTTAACTCGGGGATGACCAAATCCGACCTGGTGGACGTTGTTGCCGTGAAAGTCCAGGTAGCGGCGCCCTTCGGTGTCGATCAGGAAGCTGCCTTCGCATCCGCTGAGCACGTTAAGGCACGGTGTCGAAAGCGACTGATGCAGGAAGTAGCGCGCGTCCTCGGCAAGCAGTGCGCGGGTCTCCGCATCGAGGTGTTCGCGCTGCCAGCGAGCGCGGGCGAAGGACAGGTTGACATCGCCTTCAGACTGAGGAACCGCGCCACTCTCAAAGTCCTTCATAGGATTCGATGCATTCCTTATTCTGCCCGCTAACCGGCAGTTCGCGGGTTTGAGCGTGATCTGAAGGTCGTACATTCCACAGTGGAATCAGCACCGCAGCGGCCATAAGGCCTGCCGCCGCAAAGACCACAAACAGCCGGTCCCATCCGTAGCGTCCGCTGACGTAGACCACGAGGTACGGCGAGATCAGCGACCCCAAGTGCCCGATGCCGTCAATGAGCCCAGAGGCCGTTGCGGCGGATTTGGCCTGGCCAATGTCCTGTGCGCCCGCGCCGGAGAGCAGCGTATCCGGCCCATAGGAGAGCATACCAGCCAGCGATACCGCGACAGCCGTTGCCACCACACTCCGGCCGGCCGCCATCTGCGCCAGTATGACCACGCTGAAGCCGCAAAGCATGATCGCGGAGATGGGCGCGCGCCGCGACTGCATGAGGTGATCGGAGATATAGCCGGCCAGCAAAGCTCCCGCAACGCCCACAAGCTCATAGAGCGACGAGAGGTAACCTGAGACGGCGAGGCTATAGCGCAGCTGGTTGACCATGTAATAAGGCAGCCAGAACATCAGCGCGTAGCGGCACATCTCCAGGAAAAAGTAGGAAGTGCCGATGATCCAGATGGAGCGGCTGCGCAACAGCATGACCAGGTCGCGCCAGGTGGATCGGTCGCGGTGCGCCGGCCGCGCGACCATTTCCCTGTTCGCCGGCTCATCCTCGGGCGCGTCGCGCACACACAGGAAGAATGCGGCGGTAATGGCGGCGAGAAGCAGCGCCGGAAAGAGAAAACCGCGTCGCCATCCGAGGCTTGGGAAAAGAAAATGCTGTGAAACAGCCCAAGTGGCGAAGGTGGTAGCCAGAAATCCGCCGAGAACGTAATTCGTGCCCCACCAGCCCATGACGACGCCGCGCTGGCGGGCGCTGAACCAGCTCGCCATGATTTTGACCAGGCCGGACCAGCCGGTCGACTGGCCGATACCGTTGACGATGGCGAAGACCAGAAGCCAGAGGGGTGCAGAGTGAACGCCCATGAGCAGGTTGCTGGCGACAATCAGCACCAGGCCGGCGCCGACCACGCGGCGGGGACCGAAGCTGTCCGAAAGAAAGCCGCAGCCGAACTGGCCGAGCGCGTAAAGCAGGCTGTAGCCGAAGACGATGTTCGCCAGCTCCAAGCTGTCGAGGCCCGGGGCGCCATGCAGCGCCGGCAGCACGATGCGGAGGTTCTTGCGGCAGAAATAGAACCCCGCGTAGGTTATCCAGGTGACAGCGAAGATTGTGCACTGGCCGCGCCTGCCCAGAACCGCGGTTTCCGAACGGACTGGTCTGCCCACGAGTCTATCTCTCCTGCTGGTTCAGTCCGCGCTGCCTTCGTAGCCACGATTCCCGTGGCCGGGCAGCATGGGTTGGATGCAGCCGGTCAAGATGGATTGGCGACGGACTGGCCGAGTTCAGCGGGTCTGCCCGCGTGTAACGATTATGGGGCCGGTCTGGCAATCGGACCGGGTGCAATTGTTTTCAGACTCAGGGGAAATGCTGGAAACGGAAACGTTCGGCAGGTTAAGTCCGCCACGTTTAAGGTTTAGAGCAGATTCGGAGCCGTAGTGGCGCCCTAAAAACGGTCTCAATCCTTCCATTCTGCAAAGCGCGCACCGATAGGGATCCCGGCGGATTGCCGCTCCTGACTGCCTCGGACGAGACGCAGGGCGCGGAAAAGGCGAATGCAGGATCAACACGACATTGCAAGCCTTCCATTACCATTTTGTAACGCGCGGGGGCTTATGATGTTCATGCGTTCGAAGTCGCAGCCGTCCCCCGGCAACCGCAAAAGCAAACGAAGTATGAAAGGTACCTCCTTATGGCTTCGCCTGAGAAGGTCTGGTCTCCGGTATCGCCGACGAACCGGTGGCAGGAGATACCAAAGTCGGAATTTGCCGAGTACCACGCCCGGCTCATGGAGACGCTGGAGGCGGTATGCGCGAGCGCTGCCTTCCGTACCAGTCCCAAGAGCTGCGAGTTTCTGCGGCATATTGTGCTGCGCTCGATCGAGGGCGAGACCGATGTGCTGAAGGAGCGCCTGATCGGGATGGCGCTGCTCGGACGCGACGCGAGCTACGATACCAGCACCGATGCCGGCGTCCGCGTGCGAGCCAACGACGTGCGCAAGAGGCTGAACGCGCATAACCGCGGGCTGGGCAGCGAGGCTGAGATCTGTTTCGGTCTGCCGGCAGGGACCTACATCCCGATTCTTTACCGCTCAGCGGCGGACGAGCCGACGCAAGAACCCGGGCCGTTGCAGGTGAGAGAGCCGGCTCCCAGGCTCCCTCTTTATGAGCTCGCCGTGCCCACCCTCGCCGCGCTTTTTTTGTGCGTCATTTGCATGCGCTGGCAGTTCGCGCAGGCGCACTCCTTTACCCGCTTCTGGGACCGTGTCCTTCCGGATAACACGGCGCTGCTCTGCCTGCCGCCTTCGCAGGCCGATGGAGGACAGGACCTGATCGCGATTCGCGAATTGAAGCTCGCCTCGCCGCTGCTGGATTTGGCCGGCCAGCTTCATCGCCGCTTCACCCTCATCAGCACGCCGGTGCAGTTCACCGCTCCGGGAGGGATGCTTGTGTATGTTGGCGCCGGGGCCGTGGCTGCGGGTCAGCCGGATACACTCGCCGGCCTTCCAGATGCAGCCGCGGTCGGGGCCCTGAGCCGGTTCGTGGTGGAGGACACGCCGTCGGGACGGAAGATTTTGGATCGGCAACCGCGCAACGGCCCCGGTTCAACCGGCGGGCGCGGGGCCCTGCTCACCATCGTGAACGGAAGCCAGCATCTGATCTGGATCGATGGCACGGATGACGCGTCGATTCGCATGATGGTGGACCGCCTCTGTGACCAGAGTGCATTCCCGGCCAGCCTTGCCGACAGCTTTCAGCCGAATACGATCACGCAGGCGGTTTTCCCATCGGTCCCGCGGGAAGAGCCGATCCTGACCCGCATTCCCCTCCGCAAGATGCAGGCGGCGCTGGAGCCGTGACGATGAACCGCGAAGGATCCCAGCTGGCGGCGTGGCGCGGCCGCCTGTACTCCGCGTCGTGGCTGCTCTACGCCGGCTACTATATCTGCCGCAAGGATCTCGGCAGCGGCGCAGGATCGGCGGCTTCGCGTCTGGCCACGGAGCTGGCCTGCTTCGGCGTGGCCTACGCGATTGCGCAGTTTGTCGGCGGCGATCTGGCGGACCGCTTCAGTGCCCGGCGGGTCGCGCTGGCCGGAGCAGCGATTTCCATCGGCTGCACCGCTGCGCTCGCATGGGCATCTCCGCAGATGGTTCTTCTGCTCCAGTTCGGCAACGGCTTCGGCCAGGGATTCGGCTGGCCATCGCTGCTGAAGCTGATCGGAAGCTGGTTTGGTCGCGACGAGCGCGACCGCGTACTGGGCTGGTGGAGCACCAGCTACATCCTTGGAGGGTTCCTCGCCAGCACTCTTACCGCATGGCTGACAGTGCAGAGCGGCTTCGCGCCGCAAGGCAGTTTCCAGCCGACCTTCCTTGCCGCCGCCGGCGTACTCCTGGTCATGGCGCTGCTGTTTGCTTTCGGAACCCGGGGCATGCCTGCTCCGCAACCATCCCCCGCAGGCCAGACGTCGTTAGCCGGCTCAACGCGCGGGGGTTCGGGCCGAGGCTGGAGCACAGTCCTGAGCAGCCGCAACATCCAGTACATCTCCGCGATGTATTTTTTGGTGAAGATGACGCGGTATACGCTGCTCTTCTGGCTGCCGCACTACCTGATCACGAGCGCCGGATACACCACGTACTCAGCGGCGCATGTCGCGTCCTGCTTTGAGGTTCTCGGTATCGCCGGGCCCATCGCCGCAGGTTACGCCATGGAGCGCTGGCTCGCCGGACGGCACATGCAGCTCGGCGCTGCGATGCTCTACGCCCTCGCCTTCGTCTGCCTGCTGCATCCTCTGCTGGCCGGTTCCGGCTGGTTCGGCATGATCGTCTCAATTTCGCTTATGGGCATGCTGATCCACGGCACAGACATGCTCATGTCGGGCATGGCCGTGCTCTTCGCGGCGCCCGCGCGCGTGCATGGCCGCGCCATCGGCTTCGTGAATGGGATCGGCTCCATCGGACAAGCGATCTCACCGCTGCTGGCCACGCTCTTTGTCACGCACTTTGGCTGGACGCGCGTCTTCGACCTCTTTGTATTTTTCGCGATTGTCCCGGCCGTCATCTGCACACTCGGCGCGCGATCCCAAACAGGTAAGGCGCCGCGGGCTAACCGTTCAGTCTTTGAGCTATCGGACTTTCCGTTATAAGCTGCACTCGTGAGTTTGCAGCGAGCGGAGGTCGTGATCGTCGGCGCGGGCATTCTCGGCCTGGCCCATGCGTGGACGGCTGCCCGGCTGGGCCGATCCGTGACCGTTCTCGAGCGCCATCCGGCGGCACTGGGCGCATCGATCGCCAACTTCGGCCTGCTCTGGCCGATTGGCCAGCCCGCGGGCAACGGCTTCCGGTTGGCAATGCGCAGCTGCGAACTGTGGACCGAGGTCCTTCGCGAAGCGGATATTCCGTCAAGACCGACTGGATCGCTGCACGTCGCCTGCCGGGAAGATGAGGCACAGGTGGGTAGCGAATTCGCGGCTCTGGCCCCCGGCCTCGGCTATCGCTGCTCCTGGCTGAGCCGCCGCGATGCGCTCGCCCGCAGCCCTGCCCTCAATCCGGCGACCGTGCTGGGAGCGCTATGGAGCGAAACCGAAATCACAGTCGACCCGCGGGAGGTCCTGCGGCGCATTCCCGAGTTCCTTGCACGCCGGTACAATGTCCGGTTTGAGTGGGGCTGCTCCGTCCTCGCGATCGAGTGTCCCCGCGTTCATACGGCGCGCGGCGTATGGGCCGGCGACCGCATCATCGTCTGCACCGGCTCGGACTTCGATAATCTCTATCCGGAGTATTTCCGCCAGAGCGGGTTGATCCAGTGCCGGCTTCAAATGTTGCGTACTGGACCACAACCAGAAGGATGGCAACTGGGGCCGGCGCTCGCAGGCGGCCTGACCTTCCGCTTTTATCCCTCGTTCGGCATCTGCCCTTCACTTCCCGTGCTGCGTAACCGCATCGCCCTGGAAACACCCGAGTATGACCGCTTCGGCATTCACACCATGGTCTCGCAGACATCCCCGGGTGAGCTGACGCTGGGCGACTCGCACGATTACGGATCGCCCGTCTCACCCTTCAATCGCGAAGAGATCGACGCTCTGATCCTGCGACACCTGGAGGGTTTCGTGAGAGTGCCGAATTTCGCGATCGCGGAGCGATGGCACGGGGTCTATGCCAAACACCCTCAGCATCCATACCTGCGATTCCGGCCCGAAGAAAACGTCGAGGTCGTCACCGGTCTGGGCGGAGCCGGCATGACTCTGAGCTTGGCCGTTGCAGAGGAAACCTTCTGTGGCTCCGACATCAAGGAGAATTTATGAAATCGCCCTCCCGCCTTCGCGCCGTCATGCTCGACTGGGCCGGCACTACCGTTGATCACGGATCTATCGCTCCCATCGTGGCGCTGCAGGAACTGTTCACCCGCCACGGAATCGAACTCTCCGCTCCCGATGCACGGCGCGCCATGGGCCTGCTCAAGAAGGACCATATTCGAACCATACTTGAACTGACCGTTATCCGCGAACAGTGGCGCGCAACGGTGGGACGAGATCCTGGGGACGAGGAGGTCGAGCTGTTGTTCGAGGAGTTTCGTCCACTGCAAAAGGCCGTCCTTCTTCGGCACTCGCAGCCCATCGATGGAGTCGCGCGTATCACCACTTCATGGAAGGCGCGCGGTCTTCGCATTGGAAGCACGACAGGCTACACGCGCGAGATGCTTGACCCTGTCGCGGCGCACGCAGCCGAAAACGGATACTGGCCGGATACTTCCGTCTGTCCGGACGAAGCCGGAGCCGGCCGGCCGGCCCCCTGGATGCTTGCCCGCAACGCACAACTGCTCGACGTTTATCCGCCATCCGCGTGCGTCAAGATCGGAGATACGGTCAGCGACATCGAAGAGGGAAAGAACGCAGGCATGTGGACGATCGGCATAACCCGCACGGGAAACCTGATCGGACTGAATGCGGCGGCATGGTCCGAGCTTCCGGCGGTTGAGAAAGAGTCCCGGCTGCGCTCCGCGGGGGAGATTCTAATGGCCGCTGGAGCCGATTTTATCGCGGAAGATTTGCCTGCCTGCGACGAGATTCTGACTCGGATAGAGCAGCGAATCAGTTGAGCCGAACATGCCTGAGGCTGGCGGAAATCAGGTTACCTGCATCTGCCTGCGGCGCAATTCTCTTCGATCGAAGCAGAAGACACCGCTCGCCACCCAGGATCTCCCCGCCCTGGGCGCGGATCTCACCGGTGACGAAGTTGTCTTCGCTCAAGCCCGGCGAGGATCAAATTTCGTGAAGCGTTTCGATGGGATTAATGTGGGTAGCTCGCCACAATGGGATGGCCGCCGCCAACGCGACAATCACGACTGCAAGGACAGTCGCCGCACTAAACACCACCGGGTCGTCGCTTGAAATTCCAAATACGAGGCTGCTGAACCATCGCGACGCGAGCCAACTGCAGCCGAGGCCGACAATAAGCCCGATCGCGCCCAAGCGCGCTGCCTGAATCCCGGAACGATGCAAGGTCGCCCACGTCCCCGCTCCCATCGTCATACGAATGGCTATCTCCTGCCTTCTACTGTTGACCCAGTAATTCAGAACTCCGTAGCAGCCAATGGCAGCGAGGATGACGGCGATGACGGCGAAGAACACCAGCAACAGAGTGATGAAGCGCCTCCGCACGAGTGTTGCGCCGAGCCACTGATCGACAGTCTTCAAGGACTGGATGGGGATATCGCTGTCGATGGAAGCCAATACGTGGCGGACGGCTGGGATCATGCCGTCCGGATTGCCGCTGGCTCGGATCATCACCACCATTGCAGCGTCGACCCTTTGCGCGGCTGCAAAATAGACTTGCGGATAAGTTGGAGCATCCAGGCCCATCTGTGGCTCGTTGCCTGCCACCCCGACAATTTCAAGAACCGGACCATCCAGGTATGGTCCGCCGAGCTTGATGTGCCCGCCAATGGCGGAGCGGGGATCACTCCACCATTTCCGTGCCAGTTCCTAACTGATGATCGCCACAGGTGGTGCGGCGGCGCGATCCTCATCGGACAAGGCGCGACCAGCCAGGATGGGGATGCGCATGGTGGCGAAATAGTATGGGTCGACGATATTTGTCAGCGTTAAGGGCACGTTGCCACGGGCTGGCGTGGGCTTTCCCACCATGGAATACCACCAGTCTCCGCAATCGCCGGCTGCAGGAGGGCAATTCACTGCGCCGACCGACACGACTCCCGGCAGTGCACGGAGCGCAGATTCCAAGCGCGAATAGAAGTCGAGAATGGTGCCGTCACTTTTGTAGCGTGAAGGCGGCAATTGCAACTCGAGTGCGAGTACATGGTCTGGGTCAAGGCCGGGATTGACGTTTTCGGCAGCCCAGAGGCTGCGCAGCAGGAGTCCGGCGGTAAACAGCAGGACTACGGCAGCGGCAATCTCCGTAATCACGAGGCCGCCGCGCAGCATGTGTCCCACTGTGCTGCCGCCGGGGCCGGAACTGCCTTCTTTGAGCAGGATCGAAAAACTGACTTTGCGCGAACTGAGCACTGGTGCCGCAGAGCACACGAGTCCGACGGCGAGCGTAAGGGCTGCGGCGAAGATGAGCACTGTTAGATTGAGGCTGGCCTCGGAGAGGCGTGGTATGCCGCGTGGCCCAAGCGTTGCCATCGTGCGCAGGCTAAGACCAGCAAGCAATATTCCGAACGTGCCGCCCAGGGCGCAGATGAGCAGAGTTTCTGTGACGAGCTGCCTTGCAAGCCTGCTGCGGCCTGCGCCGATAGCGGCGCGAATGGCGATTTCGCGGGCGCGAGTGGTGGAGCGGATGAGCAGCAGGCCGCCGATGTTTGCGCACGCGAGGAGAAGGATGAGGCAGACGGAGCCCATCAGCAGAGCGAGGGGACGCTTGACATCGCCGGTTCGCTCCTGAGTGAGAAACTCGGCGTACGCGCGAAAGCGATCTTCGGGACCGGGATAAGCCTTTGCAAGCCGCTTAAGGATGGTGTCTAGATCCGAACGAGCGCGGGCCAGCGTAACTCCGGGTTTAAGCAGAGCAAGCACTCGAATGCTGCCGTGCAAATCGCGCTGGGAAAGTTGGACGGGAGACGGGCGCAATGGAAGATAGAAGTCCGCGGGCCGCAGCCAGAAGCCGGGATCGCGATCGAGTACTCCGATGACGGTGTATGAACCTCCGTTGAGCGTGATGGTCTTGCCGACAATGTGCGGATCGGCCCCGAGGGTCTGCGCCCAGAATCTTGGCGATAGTACCATGGTCTGAGGCGAATGCGGGTCATCATCGGCGGCAGCAAACAAACGGCCCATCATGGGAAGAGAGCCCGTGAGGTGGAAGAATTCGCTCGTGACGACGCCAGCGTGGGTGAGCACTGCCGGACCGCGGCCTGTGAGCGTCAAGTCTGCGGTTTCGAAGGCGGCCATTGAATCGAAGGTGTGGTTCTCCTTCAGCCAATACTCAAAGTTCAGCCAGGTGACGCTTACGCCGGTGGCGTTCCCGTTGGATTCGCCTAGCCATACCAGACGCTCACCTGAAGGGAAAGGCAGCGGCTTGAGGAGGACGGCGTAGACAGCGCTGAAGATGGCCGTATTGGCGCCGATGCCCACAGCCAATGTGAGGATCACGATGAGTGAGAAAACAGGCGCACGGAAGATACCGCGGATGGCATGACGAAGATCCTGAAGCAATGACTCGGTCAAGGGAAATTGCCACGACTCGTAGCTTCGCTCCCGAATTGATGTCTGATTGCCGAACGCGCGCAGCGCCGCCGCGCGCGCTTCTTCCGGGGGCATGCCTTCTTCCAGGTTTTCATCGATGACGAATTGAAGGTGAGCATCGATCTCCTCCTGGAGTTCGCTGACAAGGCTACGCCGGCTACCGACAGCTCGCCTGATTTTCGGCCACCAGGTGCGCATAGCTTATCCCTTCGAGGCCAGAACCTTTGCCATGGCCAGAGCGAATCGCTGCCATTTTGATGTTGCCCGGACCAGTTGCTGGCGGCCGGACGCCGTTAGGCCGTAGTACTTGGCACGGCGCCCGTTGGGCGTCGTTTTCCATTTCGCGGTAATCCATCCGCGCTGAAGAAGGCGCTGAAGAGCCGGGTATAGCGAGCCATTGTCCACAACAAGTTCGTCTTCGGACTGAAGCTTGAGAAACTGCGAGACTCCGTATGCGTGGTTGGGTTGCAGATTGAGGCTACGAAGGATCAGAACTTCAAGGGTTCCCTGAAGGAGTTCGAGGCGTTCGTCTTCAGATAGTTGTTCTACAGTAGACACACTACCTGTATACACCAGAATTGCAAAGAACGTCAATCGAGCCCGCGTTTGCTCTCCCAAATGAGTATGTCGTCGATTGACAGTGCCGCAGAAGCCCTATGTATCAAATTAGAGCAGGCCCCGGTTGACGGTACGATAAATGGGAGGTCGCCCCGAAAACAGCCCTCAGGGGCTAAAGCTCAGGCTCGTCTTATCGGAGTTTTCGGCACGACCGCGGTCGTGCCCTTTCACAAAACCGGCATCAGGGGCCTATAACCGGTGATGGAGAACCACAGGTGGTTCGATCAATTCAACGAGATTCAGCAAATTGCTGCCCGATGGTCGAGTCATTCAGGTCGCCGGCCGCATTACCTTCTAAGCAAGGTCTGAGCGGGAGACAAACGCGAGCCGCTCCCCAAAAACGGAGCAACTCGCGTCTCTTTTCGAGACCTTCAGGGAAGATCTTCTCAACAACCGGAATGAGAGCTTCGCGTTGGAAAGGTACCGATAGGCGAGCATCATGCTAATTGAAACCGCTCTGGGTCGATCAAACGCTGAATATCAGAGCGACTCTTCTCTCGGATGCACGGCTTCCTCCGCTTGGTTACCCGGCGAATACCCTATCGGGAATATCCGCCGCTTCCTCGACCTGGCCGGCCCTCATCGGCTGCTCAGATATTTCTAGGACTTTCGTCCCATGTCGCATCGTCAGAACTGAAGTACCTTCTTGCTCAGCCCGGTATCGAGTTATTGCTCTATGCATGGTCATGGGCTCTGCTCGACTCATCCTCTTGACGATCTCCGGAATAACGAGGCGAAGGGATTCCTCCGAGTGAATCCTGTGCCTTGAGTCGTGTGATCCGTTCCCTGTGGTGTTTGCCGTCAGCCTTGGAGAACTTGAACTGATTTCATTAAACTGCGAGAGCCGCAGGCGCTACGGGTGACGCCTGCCATCGGAGCGGGTTCACGCTCTCGTATACCAACGCAAATGAGTATGCGAGACCAGCCCTAAAATCCTTTGCGGCGCATTTCCCCGATCGCCATGCATGGACGGACGGCAGCGTCCGTCCGAGATTTAAGGAGCTATTGATGTCAGATACCACGAAAGCTTTGTCCTCGCCGGTCTCGCGCCGCGTCTTCCTTCAGGGAGCACTCGCCACCGCAATCGCCACCAAAGCCAGTGCCATGGGATTCACTCCACAGCATCGCTTTGCCTATATAGGAACCTATACGGGTTCCGATGGCAATGGGCAGGGTATCTACCTCTATGAGGCAAATCCTTTCACTGGCGAGCTAACTCTGGTGAAACTAGCCGCTGCCATAACCGACCCTTCTTTCATCCTCGTCTCACCCTCCGGCAGATTTCTCTACGCCAACAACGAAGTCTCGAATTTCGAGGGGACCAGTGGATCGGTCAATGCATTTTCGATCGATCCCCAGACGGGCGAACTTACGCTGATCGACACTGTCAGTTCAGCGGGCAGCGGTCCTGTATATTTGAGCTTCGACGCAACCGGCAGGTTCATCTTTGTCGCCAATTACGGTGGAGGCAGTGTCTCGGTCTTGCCAGTCGAGCAGGATGGCGCCCTGGGCAATCCCATCGATGTGCACACGGATGCCGGCGAGGTGGGTCCAACTAAGGCGACAGATGCCCCTGCCGGCAGCTTCGCCTTCAGCGGTCACGATGCGCCGCATGCCCACTGCATTGTTCCTTCACCGAACAATGAGTTTGTCCTCTATACCGATCTCGGCCAGGATCGCATCTATGTTTACAATTTCGACGCGGCCACGGGGGCGCTGAGCGCAGCCGCCACACCTTATGTCAGCGTTCCTCCGGGCGATGGCCCCAGACATTTGTGCTTCCACCCCAGTGGACGCTGGCTCTATTCCATCCAAGAGGAGGCGTCGACGGTCATGGTCTTCCGCTTCGATCAATCCACCGGGGAGCTTGACTCGACTCAGATCATTTCGGCGCTGCCGCCGGGCTTCAAAGGATCGAGCTTTGCCGCAGAGGTACGTATCTCGTCTGATGGGCGATTCCTCTACGCCTCCAACCGGCTCGAAGACAGTATTTGCGTCTTTGCCGTTGGAGATGAGGGTGAGCTGAAGTTTCTGAGCACGGCGGCTACCCGCGGCGACTATACCCGTGAATTCACGATCGATCCGACCGGGCGCTTCCTATATTCCTGTAATCAGCGGAGCGACAATGTTACGGGCTATCGAATCAATTCGGACACCGGGGGGCTCCAGTTCATAGAGCAGTATATTGCCGTCGGAACCCCTACCTGCCTCGCATTTCTCCCATGACGAGAGCCGGTAGTTTGAAGGTCGGCATGATCGAAACTCCAAGGGCTGCTGCGCTTGCTCCCCATCCTCACAGAACGACGAAAACTGTCTTGTGGGGATGGGCCAGCCTCGAATTGGTCTGAGAAATCCGAAAATACTGGAGACACCTCCGATGCGACTCGCCATCAAAAAAGGGCTCACGTCTTTGCGCGAGGCCGCCAACCTATACGAGACGGGTTCTTGGTCCCTTTTGTGGTTGTTGCCTTGCGATGGTGCTTCAGGTCCCCAGCGTGAATTCTTTTTGCGGCTGAGATCGCGGGTACCTGGATTGGGAGAGTCACGTCAGAGATGTACGCAACCCCGCTGCGCTCAGCCCACCGCAGGATGCGTCGCGTCGTGGGAGTGTAGGCATTGATCGAGGATTGTGTCTGCTTCTTCATTCCGGCAACCCCCTGCGCCAGGGCCTCGTCTAACGCCTGTAGCTTGGCAAGGTCGGCAGCTTTCTTCTTGTCCTGTGCTTCAGCAATCTTCAGCAATGCGATTTTTACGGTGTCGCGTCTGTCTCGTTCCTGTTGTGCCGCCCATGCAACCTGAACTTATGAGCGCGTCTTGGCCGACAGATAGACGGTCTTTCCATTCTCACGGATGTACAGGGACTTGCGACAAGCACGGGTTTCCATTGAGAATCGCCAAACCTGGGGATCCGGCGCTATATCGCGTAAAAACTGATACAGTAGATGAGGCAATCGGTCCAACGGTCATGCGCGCTCCCTTCAGCAAATGTTCAGCAAAGCGGTTCCTGTGAAGACTGAGGTGCTGATTTAAAAAGGGATAGCATGAGTTAACGTGAATCGATTGAATCCACTCCTCGGAGCGGCAATGCAGGCAATCCTTGCGCTCGAAGACGGGCGCATCTTCCGTGGCCTTGGGGCTGGCGCACCCAGCGAATGCCAGGGCGAGGTCGTTTTCAATACTTCCCTTACGGGCTACCAGGAAATCGCCACCGATCCCTCCTACGCCGGACAGATCGTCGTTCTCACCAACCCCCAGATCGGCAACTACGGCACCAACCACGCTGACAACGAGTCGGCCCGCCCCTTCATCGAGGGCCTCATCGTCCGCGAGTTCTCCGCCGTCAGCTCCAACTGGCGCTCCGAGCAGGTCACCGACGAGTACATGGAGCGCTACAAGGTCCCCGTGCTCGCCGAGATCGACACGCGCGCCCTGGTCCGCCATCTGCGCACCAACGGCGTGATGCGCGGCGTCATCTCCACCGACGTTTCGGACCCCGATGCACTGGTCGCCCGCGCCCGCGCCATCCGCAAGATGGACGGCACCGACCTGGCCCGCGTCGTCTCCACCAAGTCGGCCTACGAATTCGACGCCGACGACAGCCGCAACCAGTCAGGCGACCCTCTTTTACCCAACAGCCCTTTGTGCCCCATCCATGACGCAGTCTCTCCGCGTCATGGGTGGGAGGGAAAAAAACTTCATGTTGTCGCGTATGACTTCGGCATCAAGCACAACATCCTCCGCATGTTGACCCGCGAGGGCTGCCGCGTCACCGTGGTCCCCGCCGAAACCACTGCAGACGATGTGCTCGCCCTCAAGCCCGACGGCGTCTTCCTCTCGAACGGTCCCGGCGACCCCGAGCCCGTAGATTACGCCGTCCGCGCCATCCGCAACATGATCGGCCGCGTCCCCATCTTCGGCATCTGTCTCGGCCACCAGCTCTGCGGCCTGGCCCTTGGCGGCCGCACCTACAAGCTCAAGTTCGGCCACCACGGCGGCAACCACCCCGTCCGCAACAACCTCACCGGCAAAGTCGAGATCACGGCCCACAACCACAACTTCGCCGTCGATCCCGACTCCATCAACTCGAACGAAGTCGAGCTGACCCACGTAGACCTGAACGACCAGACGTTAGAGGGCCTGCGCCATCGGACGCTGCCATTATTCAGCGTCCAGTACCACCCCGAAGCCGCCCCCGGCCCGCACGACTCGCACTACCTCTTCCGCGACTTCCGCAACCTGATGGAGGAGTGGAAGGGATGACCGGCGCGCTATGCAGCGGTGCGATTTTCGCGACAACAGCGGGGCCGAGGCCCCGCTGTTTTTTGGATGGTAGGCGAGCTGTTTTGAAAGGGCACGACTTTAGTCGTGCCGCAAAGGCCAGATCATAGCCGCGGCTTTAGCCGCTGAGGGAAGGTTTTGAAGCCCAAACGCGAGCACGCAAACAACAACTCGCAGACCTACTTCGTGACCTCGAAGACTTGGGAAGGTCGAGCCTTGTTTCAGTCAGAGCCGTGGGCAAGGCTCTTTTTCAAGAACCTGCTCGCCCATCATGGCGATTCCTATCTCCTTCATGAATTTGTTCTTATGCCCGACCATTTCCATCTCTTGATCTCCCCGGCAATCGCGCTTGAATGCGCAGTCCAAATGATCAAGGGCGGATTTTCGTATCGGGCGAAGAAGGAGCTTGGATCGAACGCAGAGATTTGGCAGCGTGGGTTTGCAGATCATAGAATCCGCGACGCCGAAGACTACAGCCTTCACTTGCATTACATTCAACTGAACCCAGTCAAGAAACATCTATGCAATGCGCCCGCGGAATACAAATACTCCTCGGCCTTCGCTGGTTGGAAACTGGACCCCATCCCTCAGGGGCTAAAGCCTTCGCATAGTGCGCTCCCCGGCGGCACGGCTGAAGCCGTGCCCTTTCAAAACACGCTCTCAAAGACTTAAGGCAAAACGGAAGATCAAAAAAGACCCATGCCACGCAGAAATGACATCCAAAAAATCCTCGTGATCGGCTCCGGCCCGATCGTCATCGGCCAGTCGGCCGAGTTCGACTACTCCGGCACCCAGGCCTGCAAGGCCCTCCGTCAGGAGGGCTACGAAGTCGTGCTCGTCAACTCCAACCCGGCCACCATCATGACCGATCCCGAGCTCGCCGACCGCACCTACATCGAGCCCCTTACCCGCGAGTACGTCGAAGAGATTCTTCGTATCGAATCGGAACTACTCCAAAAGTCTGCCCCCCCGCAGGGGGCAGGCAAGTTCGCTCTGCTGCCGACCGTCGGCGGCCAGACCGCCCTCAACCTCGCCGTCGATCTCGCCGACGCCGGCATCCTCGACCGCTACAACGTCGAACTCATCGGCGCCAAGCTCGGGCCCATCAAAAAGGCCGAAGACCGTCTGCTCTTCAAAGACGCCATGATCCGCATCGGCCTCGAAGTCGCCCGCTCGGCTCTCGTCAACAACCTCCGCGACGGCATGGACTTCGCCGGCAAGAACGGCTTTCCCGTCCTCATCCGCCCCAGCTTCACCCTCGGCGGCACCGGCGGCGGCATCGCCTACAACCGCGAAGAGCTCATGGAGATCCTCTCCCGCGGCCTAGACCTCTCCCCGGTTCACGAGTGCCTCATTGAAGAGAGCATCCTGGGCTGGAAGGAGTACGAGCTCGAGGTGATGCGGGACCTCGCCGACAACGTCATCATCATCTGCTCCATTGAGAACTTCGACCCCATGGGCGTCCACACCGGCGACTCCATCACCGTCGCCCCCGCCCAGACCCTCACCGATCGCGAGTACCAGAAGATGCGTGACGCCGCCATCGCCGTCATGCGGGAGATCGGCGTCGAGACCGGCGGCTCCAATGTACAGTTCGCCGTCAATCCGCAAGACGGCCGCATGATCGTCATCGAGATGAATCCGCGCGTCTCGCGCTCCTCGGCTCTCGCGTCCAAAGCCACCGGTTTTCCCATCGCCAAAATCGCCGCCAAGCTCGCCGTCGGCTACACCCTCGACGAGATTCCCAACGACATCACCCGCAAAACCCCCGCCTGCTTCGAGCCCACCATCGACTACGTCGTCGTCAAGATCCCCAAGTGGCAGTTCGAAAAATTCCCCGGCGCCGACGACACCCTCGGCCCCCAGATGAAGTCCGTCGGCGAAGTCATGGCCATCGGCCGCACCTTCAAGGAAGCCCTGATGAAGGCCTGGCGCGCCCTCGAAACCGGCAAGAAGACCGGCGCTGAAGTCCTCGAGCCCCGGCGGCTCACGCAGAT
>Ga0335072_10004627_pt1 | contig 20364 bp, 18 predicted proteins | sample Lox_Sample_21_FD_206725 | JGI IMG/M metagenome (GOLD analysis project Ga0335072, IMG submission 206725) | Soil microbial communities from Loxahatchee National Wildlife Refuge, Florida, United States - Lox_Sample_2.1 | ecosystem: Environmental > Terrestrial > Soil > Wetlands | place: USA...
GGATGCCGTCGAATCCGGCATCCTCCAAACGTCGCGCCTTGTCCCGCAGCGCTGCGCCTGACTTGGCGCTGTGGATGCCTATCGAAAACCGAAAGGCGCGAGACGTCTGTGCGGCCATCACCGAACTCCGATCGTGTTGGTATTCCTCAGCGCAGTTTCCAGGACCGCGCAGCGGCTGACAAGCCTTGCACCAGAGCAGAAGTCACGGGCGACAATCCATCTTCGCCGGGCAGTGGACTGCGCGGGCTGATGCCGCGGACACGGCTCGGCAATTCCAGCTGGGTTCCGCCGTCGCGGGTCCGGTTGACCGGGTTGTGCGGGTGCAGCCCGCGGAGTTCGAGCGGGATTTGGTCGATGTCGGTGACGACCTGATAACCAGGCAGGTCGAGGTGGCCGGCGACGTGCGCGGCCAGCGCGCGGTTGCTGCCCCCGGCCAACAGCTGTGTGCCGCGGCCGATCCGCCCGTAGCCGTGCAGCGAGATCGCGACGTCGACGTGGTCGAGGAACTCCGCGAGCCGGGCCGATTCGCCCATGCGGAAACGAGCCGACGACAAGTGATGCGGGTAGCGGTCCGGATGCCGCACCAAATACACCGACGCGGCGGCCGCGTCGGCGGCCCGTTCGGCGATCACGTCGGTCATCTCCTCCAGACCGCCGCCGTGAATGGCGAGAAATCCGAATCGCGATCGCAGCCTGCTCTCCTCGAAGACCCCGGGCTCGGACAGCAACTCGGAAAGTGACTGTGGCGCAGGCGTTGTGGGCCGTTCCCGTGGGCCATAAAACCTGCGCCAACGAGCGGGATCCCACCGGTGAAGGAAGTCGATCCACCGCTGCGGCAAGCCGTGATGCCGGGCCCCGTCGATGATGCGTTCGAGGTAACCCGGTCGTGGCGGACCCGGATGCACCCGGTGGTCGATGTAGACCCAGGCATCCGACGGCCCGTCGTCGGTGTGCACGGTCAACTGGTCGCGCCGGTAGCGCACCGGAACGCCCTCGGCGCTGTCCAAGGTAGCCAGGTCGTGATCGGAGAGCTGCCAGATAACCCCGTGCACTTCCACGCCGTCGAACGGCTCGACGGTGGCCACGCCGCGCTGATTGATCAGCCAGTCGTGATCAGCGAGCACCGCCCGCCGGGGATCGGTGGCGTCGGGGCAGCGTCGCGCCATCTGCTGCACGCAAAGGTTCGACCCGTACGCGAAGTAGGTATGACGGCGAGCCGGCACGACCTCGATGTTAGCGGGGCGAAGCATTTAGCCAACGAAGGGGCGCTTTGTGCCGGGTGAGCCTCCGTCGAGATCTACGCTGGCGCGAAGAAGTGCACGAGTGAGCTGCACGCCAGCCTCGATCTCGGCATCCAAAGGCAGATCGGGTAATGACCGCAAGGTTAATTCCGGCGCGTCCTGCTGTTGGCGTTGACTTTTCGGTGCAACGATGACGCAATGAGCGCTTCGGTGGAAGGCAGCACGCGGGATCGGGACACGATCGAGCGTGAATTGCGATTGCTGGTCAGCGTTCGGAGTGCTTACCGTCAGCGGGGCGGAGTACTGCCGCCGGTAAGTCAGGTGGACGCCCTGCTGGACGAACTGCTCAAGCTCCGCCCGGGGGCCTAGCATCGTCCTCCCGCTCGACAGGAAGTCGCAAGCGTCAGCGGGCAGAATCTACAAGCATGCCGACTTCACCGGGCCGAGTCCTGCGCATGCGGGCAGTTGATCTCACCAACCGCCTCCCTGGGTATTTCGTCCGCGAGCATGGTGAAGGCGACGACGCCTGGAAGCGGGTCAAAACAAGGGTTATCTGCGAGTCGCATCCCTACGAAGGCAGTTCGCTGCCCGAAGTGTGCACGGTGAAGTTCACCGACGGAACAGAGCGTTACTTCAACCCCGACGATCAGGTCGAGATCAGATCCTCAGACGCGATTGCCGGGTGACGACCCCGGCGAGCAATTTCCAGTGCTCGTCGGCCCGTCGTCAAGACCGACGCGCCACGATCACAGGGATCTTGGCCCTGTTGACTATGGCCGCCCCGACCGAGCCCAGCAATATGCCCGGGAACCCGCCGCCGCCGTGGCTGCCGACCACGATCAATTGCGCCCGTTTCGACGCTTCGAGCAGCGGACGCGCCGGCTCACCGACCTCGATGGTGCGACGGATCCCGACGTCGGGATAGCGTTCGTGCCAACCCGCTAGCCGTTCAGCAAGCGTCTCTTCCTCTTCGGATAGATGAGTGTCCCAATCGAAGTTCGGGAACAACTCTTTTAAGTCGGAAACCCGCAGATCACTCCAGGCGTGCAGGGCCACTAAGCCGACACCTCGCCGTGACGCTTCATCGAACGCAACCGCAGTCGCTGCTTCCGACGCCGGAGAGCCGTCGATCCCCACCAGCACCGGTGCCCGTGCGACATTGGCGACCAGCGGTTCGTCGTCGTGGATCACCGCGATTGGGCAATGCGCGTGGTAGACCAATCCCGAACTCACCGAGCCGAGGAAGGTGCGGACCAACACGCCGCCGCGCCCCCGATAGCCCACCACGACCATCTCCGCTTCTTTGGAAAGGCCGACGAGCGTCGGGACGGTGGCCGCATAAAACACCTTGCTATCGATCTGCACCGGATCGCGCTCAAAAGTGCTCTGTTCGGCGACCTCCATCGCGGACTTGATGAATTCGTGTGCCCGCTTCTCCTGCCATTGCCTATAGCCCGCCGGCGATCCCGGTACGGGGGCGTCGACGACATGGACCAAGGTCAGCGGCACATTCCGCAGTGCGGCATCATGGGCCGCCCACCGGACGGCGGCCAGTGCGGCTGCTGAGCCGTCAACGCCAACCAAGATCCCGCGACGTGGTGATTGCAACATCTCAGTTCGTTTCTGATCGGCTATTCGTGTCTGATCGGCTATGTACCCACCAGCAGGATCACCCAGGGTCGCCGTGATCGTCAGGGCCGAAGGGATGCAAGCCGAATGACCAAGGGCACCGACGAAGCGCGTATTTAGCCTTTGCCGCCCACGGTGAGGTAGATCAGCACCGCGTTGAGCAGGCTGATCATCACGCCGACCACCCATCCGATCGCGCTTGTGACGCGGTGATTGGCGTCGTTTCCCATTAGCGTCCGGTCGCCGGTCAACCGAACCAGCGGAAGCAGCGCGAACGGAATGCCAAACGACAGCACGACCTGCGACAGCACCAGCGTTCGGGTCGGGTCGAAACCCAGCGCCAGAATCACCAGCGCGGGCGCCAACGTCACCAGCCGACGCAACAGCATCGGAATCGACCGGTAGAGCAACCCCTGCATGATCATCGCGCCGGCATAGGCGCCGACCGATGCCGACGCCAAACCCGAAACCAGTAATCCGATCGCGAAGAACACCGCGATCGTCGGGCTGACGGTGTCGCGCACAGCGGCGTACGCGCTTTCGATGGAACCGGTGCCGCCCCGTTCGCGCATGTTGAGCGCGGCGATCAGCAGCATGGCCGCATTGACCCCGCCGGCCACCACCATCGCCAGCCCGACGTCCAGGCGGGTGACCCGCAGCAGCCGCCGCCGATCCGGGCCGGGATCGGGATGACCGTGCCGGTCGCGGGCCATCCCGGAATGGAGGTACACCGCATGCGGCATCACCGTCGCACCCAGGATGGCGGCCGCCAGCAGCACACTCTCCTTCCCGCGGAAATGCGGCACCAGCCCACCGATGACAGCATCGGGAGGCGGTGTGGCGACGAAGAAACTGGCCGTGAAGCCGATCGCGATCACCAGCAGTAATCCAGTGATCACGCGTTCGAACAGCTGCTGGCCGCGTTGGTCCTGGATCCGCAGGAGCAGTAGCGACACCAACCCGGTGATCACCCCGCCGACGAGCAGCGGCAGACCGAACAGGATGTGCAGTGCGATCGCCCCGCCGATCACCTCGGCCACGTCGGTGGCCATCGCGACGATCTCGGCCTGCGCCCAAAACGCCAGCCGGGCCCGTCGGCTGAGTTGCGCTCCGATGGCTTCCGGCAGCGAGCGCCCAGTCACCAGCCCGAGCTTCGCGGACAGATACTGCACAAGCCCGGCCATCACGTTCGCGACGACGATGACCCACAGCAGCAAGAAGCCGAACTGTGCGCCGGCGCTGACGTTGGCCGCGACATTGCCCGGGTCGACGTAGGCGATCGCGGCGACAAATGCCGGGCCGAGCAGATACCAGCCCGTCTTGAGCCGTCCGCGGACGTCCTGCGACACCTAACCCACTTTCAAGCGGCGAATAAGAAAGTTAGGTTAGCCGAAACCTTCAGCCCGCGGCGTAGAGACCGCGCCCGGTGACCAGCGGCAGATCCAGGGTGGTTCGGATCCCGGGCGGCGCGGCCACCACGGCGGGGATGGCGTTGACGACGCGCATCGCGGTGGCCACCAGGCCGGCATGATTGTGGTCGCCGTTGCGGCTGCTCAAGCAGATGTCGACGCCGTATGACGGTTCGCCGGTGATCTCGATGCGGTACGAGCCACCGGCCTGTGCGGGTTGCGGCCAGTCCGGGCAGAGGTCTTCGCGCAACCGGGTGACGTGCTCCAGGACGACGACGGGGTCGCCGGCAACCAATCCGAGCACCTCGAACCGCAGCCCGGCGGCGCTGCCCTTGCGGATATGTCCCGACGCGATGTCGAAGTCCTCGGGTGCCGGCTCGCGCACGTACATCTCTTCCACCGCGTCGAGTTCGAGCCCCAGCCCCGCCGCGAGCTGGCGCACCACCGATCCCCACGCCAGGCTCAGCACACCCGGCTGCAGCAGCATCGGGATTTCGTCGATCGGCTTGCCGAACCCCATCACGTCGAACATCACCGTCGCGCTGTCGTAGGTGGCGTAGTCGACGATCTCCATGCAGCGGATCTGCTCGATGTTCTGGCAGGTCCCGGCCAGCGCCAGCGGTAGCAGGTCGTTGGCGAATCCGGGATCGATGCCGTTGACGAACAGGCTCGAATTACCTTCCCGGGCAGCATCTTCGATCGGTGTCAGCATCTCCTGCGGGAGCACTTGCCACGGGTACTGCAGGAAGACGGCGCTACTGCCCACGACGTTGACTCCCGCGGCCAGGATGCGGCGGTAGTCGTCGAGAGCGTCCGGCAACCGGTTGTCGGCCATGGCGGTGTAGACCGCGCACTGCGGTTTGGTGGCGAGCACCGCGTCCAGATCGGTGGTAGCGGTGATGCCAGTCGAATCCTTCAGTCCGGCAAGCTCTCCGGCATCTTTGCCGGCTTTGGCTTCCGACGACACCCACACGCCGGTGAGCTCGTACTCCGGATTGCTGATGAGTGCGTGTAGGGCGTGGACGCCGACGTTGCCGGTGCCGATCTGCGCGACGCGAATGGCCTTGCTCATAGTTCCCTCACAGGTCCGGGATCGGTAGGTCGAGGTTGGGGAAGGTGATCCCGCCGTCGACTTCGATTACCTTGCCGGTCAGGTAGGCGCCCGCGGGCGACGCCAAATACACTGCGGCAGCAGCGATCTCGTCGGGCTCGCCGAGACGGCGCATCGGTGTCACCTTTTCCATCGGCTCGCGCAACTCGTCGTTGGACGCGACGATGTCCAGCGCTGAGGTCGCGATCGAGCCCGGTGCGATGGCGTTGACCCGAATCCGCGGGCACAGGTCCAGGGCGGCCAGCCGGGTGTAGTGCGCCAGCGCGGCCTTGGCGGTGCCGTAGGCCGCGAACCCGCGGCCGGCCACCCGTCCCATCGTCGAGGTGATGTTGATGATGCTGCCGCCGCCGGAGTGCTCGAGCATCAACGGCGCCGCGGCGGTGGTCAAGGCGTGGGCGGTGGCGACGTTGAATGTGAACGCGGCCTTGAGATCCTGCGTCGACGTGCTCAACAGCGCGTTGGGCATGGTGCCGCCGACGTTGTTGACGACGATGTCCAGCCGCCCGAACGCTTCGACGGCATGGCCGGCCAACTCGGCGGTCACTTCGGGATGCGCCAAGTCTCCGGCGACGATGTGGGCCCGACGCCCTTTGGCGCGGACCTGCTCGGCAACGGCCTCAAGCTCGGATTGGGTGCGCGAGGCGATGACGACGTCGGCACCGACGTCCGCGAAAGCCAATGCGATGGCTGCACCGAGGCCGCGCCCGCCACCGGTGACGACGGCGACTTGAGAGTCGAGTCGGAATTTGTCCAGGATCACGGGCGCCACCGTAACACCATTTCTGAAACACGTTCTAGTTTTTTTGCATCGGTTTGAACCGCGCCTGTGTAGTCAATCCCGACGTCATCGACAATGACGGGGGCGCACACATGTCTTGGCTCGAGCCCGAGCCTGACCCGCATGCGCGGCTGGCCGAAGAGGCTGTTCATGCCGGTGTACGCGCGGGTCAGGCCTTGCAGCGGGCGACGGCAGCCCAGCGCTCCGCCGCCGACAGCGTGCAGAGATCCGCAGAGAGTCACGAGCGGACCGCAACCTCGTATGAGCTAGCTGCCGAACGGAGCGATCAGCGGGCCACATATCTGCAGCATGCGGCTCGTCACCGCGCGTACGCGGACGAGGACCGCCGGATGGCTGAGCGGTTACGGCAAGTGGCTGAAGGCAACGCGACGGGCGCCGATCGGTGACTCGCCGGTCTAGGACTTGGCGCCCGCCTTGGCCGGTGTCTTTTTAGCCGGTGCCTTTTTAGCCGGTGCCTTTTTGGCGGCTGCTTTTTTGGCGGCAGCCTTCTTCGCCGGAGCCTTCTTGGCCGGAGCTTTCGCGGCGGTCTTTTTCGCCGGCGCCTTGCCGCCGTCTGACCGCGCCTTCACACTGGCCTCCAGCTTCGCGAGCAGATCGGAGACGTCTTCGGTCTCATCGAGCTCCTTCGGCTGTTCCTCGGTGGTAAATGCCTCTCCGCCTTCGAGTTTGGCCTGTACCAGTTCGTGCAACTGTTCTTGATAGTCGTCGTGATAACGGTCCGGGTTGAAGTCGTCGGCCATCGACTCGACCACCTGCCCGGCCATTTTGAGTTCCGCCGGTTTGATCTCGACCTTCTTGTCCAGCACCGGAAAGTCGGGGTCGCGGATCTCGTCGGGCCACAACAACGTGTGGATCACCATCACCTCGCGCTTGCTGAAGTCCTTGACCCGCAACGCCGCAAGCCGAGTTTTGTTGCGCAACGCGAAATGCACGATCGCCACCCGGTCGGTCTCGGCCAGCGTCTTGGCCAGCAGCACATACGATTTGGTGGACTTGCCGTCCGGCTCGAGGAAATAACTGCGGTCGTACATCATCGGATCGAGTTCGTTTGCCGGGACGAATTCCAGCACATCGATTTCGCGGCTGCGCTCTTCGGGCAGCGTCGCGATGTCGTCGTCGGTGATCACCACCATCTGGCCGTCGTCGGATTCGTATGCGCGCGCGATATCGCGGAACTCGACGACTTCCCCGCATACCTCGCACACGCGCTTGTACCGGATGCGGCCATTGTCCTTGGCGTGCACCTGATGAAACTTGATGTCGTGGTCCTCAGTCGCGCTGTACACCTTGACCGGGACGTTGACCAGTCCGAAGGAGATCGAACCCTTCCAGATGGAACGCATAGAGTCAGTATGCCCATATGGCCATGCGGATACGCGCCTAACGGCGATGCGTCAGCTGTGCCGGTGCGCCGCGGCGTCCAACGCGGCCCGATCCGGCAGGTCAGCACCCGCGCGAGTGACGGTCAGCGCCGCCGTCGCGCTGGCCGCCTCGAGTGCCTCGGTCAGCGCATCGAGGTCCAGTCCGGCAAGCTCGCCGCGCCGCTGCGCGCCCAACAAGTCCTGCGCCCAGAGCGCGTCGATCAGGCCGACCATGAACGAGTCCCCGGCGCCGACGGTGTCGACGACGTGGACCGGCCGGGCGGGGACGTGTGCTTCGCCGGCCGCGCAGATGGCCGAGGCACCCTGGTCGGCCATCGTCACCGCCACGATGGCGGGACCCAGCGCCAGCCAGCTTTGTGCGATCTGCGCGGGTGGACGGTCGGGGTCGATCCAGCGGAGATCTTCTTCGCTGACTTTCACGATGTCGCTACGTTCGACGAGATGCTCGATGCGTTCGCGCGCCAGGTCGCGGTCGACGATCAGCGACGGCCGTACATTGGGATCGAAGCTGACCGTGGCCGACACCCGGTAGGTGTCGACGAGTGCCGCGACCGCCAGGCAGCCCGGATCCTGCACCGCCGCAATCGATCCGGTGTGTACCAACAAGGGGGGTGCCACCGGCGGTATGCCGGAGAGCCGCCAGTCCAGGTCGAAGACATAGTCGGCCGATCCGCTTTCCCCGATGGTCAGACGCGCTGTCGCGGTCCGAGCAGCGCTCTGGCTCTCCGAAAGCAGTTGCGCACCGGACGTTTTAACGTAGTCGGCGATGCGCCGGCCATGGGCATCGTCGGCGATGTGGGTCAGGAAGTCGATGTCGCGACCCAGCCGCGCGAGTCCGACCGCAACGTTGAGGGGGCTACCACCGACGTGCTCGTCGGGCTCGACGATGTCGATCAGCGACTCGCCGATCACCAGCCCGCGGCTCATCGCACCAAAGCCTCCAATGTCGCCCGAGCTCCTTTGGAGTGCAACGAATCCAACGCCCAGCGGTATGCGTCGACGAAGCGTGGCTCGTGGGCCAGATTCCCGAACACCGCGGTGATATCGATGAACGCGGTGGGATTCTCGTGCTGCGACCTGGCGATCGGCACCAGCGAGTCCGCCAACTGGTCCACCACCTCGATGGGCTTACCCCACTCGTCGACACCTTCGGCGTAGCGAGCCCAGCTCGCCACCGTTGCCGCCGCCAGCCGGACCGAACCGCCGCTGGCCAGGTTGTCGCAGATAACGGGAAACAGCCATTTCGGGATGCGATCCGACGAGTAGGCGCACAGTCGCGCGACGGTGTCGCTCACGCCCGGGTTGGCGAACCGCTCGATCAGGGTGCGGCTGTAGTCGTGCAGGTCGACCCCGGGTACCGGCCCCAGCGTTGGGATGGCCTCGAAATCGAAGTAGGCGAGCAGAAATTCGGCGATCAACGGATCACGTGCCGCGTCGTGGACGAACTCGTAGCCGCAGAGACGGGCGAAGTAGCACAGGCTTTGATGTCCCGCGTTGAGCAGCCGCAGCTTCATCATCTCGTACGGGACGACGTCGTCGACCAGCAACGCGCCGGCCTGCTCCAGCGGGGGCCTGCCGTCTGCGAAGCAGTCTTCGATGACCCAGGCGGCGAACGACTCGGCCACCACCGGCCACCGGTCGTCGACACCGAAGTCGCGACGCACCGCCGCGGCCATCTCGAGTGTGGTGGCCGGCGTGATCCTGTCCACCATCGAACTCGGGAATCGGGCGTTTTCCGCCAACCACTCGGCGAGTCCGGGATCCCGGCGCTCGGCGTTCGCCAGGACGACCCGCTGCGCGACCAGACCATTGCTCTCGATGTTGTCGCAGGACAGAATCGTCGGAGCGGCGATCCCACGGTCGCGGCGCCTGGCCATGGCCTCGGTGATCAACGAGAACGCGGGTCCCTCGGGATCACGGTAGCCGCCCTCGGTGATGGTCAACGAAATGATCCGGGTGGATTCCGCGGCCAGCACGTCGAGCGCTCCGCCCGGATCGTCGGGGGCGTAGCGATAGTCGACGATCGACCCGATCACCCGGGAGTCCCGGCTGCCGTCAGGGCTTTCCAAAGTCAGTGTGTAGAGCCCGTCCTGGTCACGCAGGACGTCGCGCATCGGCCAGTCTGCGGGCAGCACTCCCACCCCGCAGATACCCCACTCGCACGCCAGGCCTTTTTGCAGCAACCGGTCGATGTACATGGCCTGATGCGCGCGGTGAAAGTGACCGGCCCCGATATGCGCGATACCGACGTCGATGCTGGCGCGGTCATAGTTCGGCGCTGCGATCGGCAACCTTTGCAGCGCTGCGTTGTTCAGCTTGATCGCGTTCGGCACGATTGGACACCTCCTAGACTTGGGAACCTCCAGCGGTCACGGCCGACATCATGAGGGTATCCGCGAGAGCGGCCCACGAATCAGTTATCGCGGCTGCGCCGGCGTCGATCAGTTCTGAAGTGCGGCAGGCGCGTTCATCATCCTGCAGGAACATCACGTTGCCCACAGTGACGAATCCGGCCGCGACCGCGGATTTCACACCGGGCACCGAATCCTCGACGGCCAGGCCCTGGTGGCCTTCGATCTGCATGACCTGGCCGGCATGCAGATACACCGCCGGGTCCGGCTTGCTGGTCGGCACCGGAAGCGAATCTTCGGCGCTGAAGCGCAGATCCACCGGAATGAGCGGATCGAGGCCGGTGGCGGTGAAGCACCCAGCGAGGCGCTTGGTGGCACTGGAACTGACCGCGGCCAACGCGTACCGCGACGCGAGGGCTTGCAGTGGAGTAAGCACCGCGGGATCCGGCTTCAACGTGGCGGCCAGATGGGCCGTGACCCCCTCGCGTTCCTCGAGCACCCACCGCTCGAGTTCGTTGGCCGACAATGCGCGACCATCCGCCATATCGGCGTGTGACGCGACAACGGCGGCGGGACGCCCGTCTGCCAGCGTCTGCTCCATCGGCACCCCGCACCGCACGGCGAGATCGATAGCGGTGCTGCGGAAGTTCTTTCCGACCGCCTGCTTGCGCAACTCTTCCGCGGTAAATGGGGCAGTCACGCCGAACCTGACCAGCAGGCGGTTGGTCACCTCGGCCGAGGCTTCGAATGCCGGTCTTTCGGACGGGAACAGGTTGTCATCGGCGTCCAGGAGCAACGTCGTTATTGGTGCAGGGTCGAATTCGCGCACCACCAGCAAACCGTGCTCGTTCATCACGACACCATCTCCCGTGCATTGTCGCGCAACGCCGCGCGCAGCGTGGGAATCACACCGTGTTGATCGATGTCGGCAATCATGTCGCCCAAGCGCTCGGTGAAGCCAGGAATCGTTCGCAGTTCAGCGAAGATCTCGTGCCGCAGCAGCGCACCGGGGTTGCTGCCGTCCATGTTGGCCAATTTAGTCAGCAACTCGCCCTGCGGATCGTCGATGCTGAACTTGTGACCGTCGAGGTCATAGCCGCGCACATAGCGGGCCCACCCGGCGATTGCCAACATCAACAGTTCGTGCGGCCGTCCCTGCGCGATCGCCTCTTGTAGGGACGGCAGCACAAACGACGAAATCTTCGTCGACCCACGGCGGGCCAACCGCGACAATTGGTCGCTCATACGCGGGTTGCTCAGCCGGGTGAGCAGCGTGTTGCGGTAGCCGGCGTTGTTCATCCCAGCCACCGCCGGTAACAGCGGCTGAATCTCGTCGCGCATGAGCTGCTCGATGTAGTCGTAGAGCACCTGGTCCTTCATCACTTCGTCGGTGCGTTGGTAGCCGGCCAGCACGCCCAAGCACGCCATCGCGATGTGTGTTCCGTTCAGCAGCCGGGTCTTGACGGTCTTGTGGTCGCTGACGTCGGCCACGAACTGTGCGCCGACTAGGTCGAGCGGCGGGCGGCCGTTGCTGAAAGTGTCCTCGATGATCCATTGGCAATGCGGCTCGGTGACCACCGGCCACTTATCGGCGACACCAAATGTGTTCTCGACGAATTGGCGCTCGAACTTGGAGGTCCGGGGAGTGATCCGGTCGACCATCGTCGACGGGAACGCGACGTGGGTATCGATCCAGCGGGCAAGCGCGGGATCCTTCAACGCGGCGAATGAGACGAGTGCGGTTCGCGCCGCCTGGGTGTTGTCGGGAATGTTGTCGCAGCACAGCACCGTGAACGGAGCAATGCCGGCGCGGCGGCGCAGTTCGAGGGCTTCGGCCAGATACCCCCATGCGGTCGCGCACCTATTGGAGCCAGCGGGCTCGACCAGATCGGCTCGCACGTCGGGGTGGTCGGCGTCGAACTCACGGGTAACCGGATCCAGGAAATACCCGTTGCCGGTGATCGTCAGGCTCACGATGCGGGTGCCGGCATCGGCCAGAGCGGCCCGGACCGCGCCGCCGTCATTAGGTGCGTAGTGGATCGAGCCGATGGAGCCGACCACGCGAGCCGTCTGCTCGTCATGACCGCGCTCCACGACCGTGTAAAGCCCGTCTTGCGTCGACAGCAGGTCTTTGGCGTCGGGGGAGTGCAGACTCACCCCGGTAACGCCCCACTCGGTGGAAATGCCCGAGCAGGCGAGGTCGTCGAAGTAGACGGCTTGATGGGCACGGTGAAAGTTTCCTGCGCCGATGTGTACAACACCCCGTCGCAGGGTAGACCGGTCGTACGTTGGCACCTCGATTCGCCGGGAATGTAGTGGAAGGGTCGCATTACTGAGAGGGACGCCACATGCTGGACGCCAAGGGATGACATTGCGCATCGGGGAACGGTGCCCGATGCGGCCGCGGATCGAAACCCTTTCGTGTTGAGGCTCACATTTATTAACGGCGAGGACATAATTCGTGGTGAGACGGTGTTTTCGCCCCTGTAACGCGTAGGTTGGCAGCATGGCGTCGCAGGTGAAGCTGACTAACGCCGACAAGGTGCTCTACCCGGCCACCGATACCACCAAAGCCCAGATCTTCGACTACTACACCCGTATCGCCGAGGCGATGCTGCCCCACATCGCCGGCCGCCCGGCTACCCGCAAGCGCTGGCCCAACGGTGTCGACGAACCGTCGTTCTTCGAAAAGCAGCTGGCCTCATCGGCACCTGACTGGCTGCCGCGGGCCAGCGTCGCACATCGATCCGGGACGACCACCTATCCGATCATCGACAGCGTCGACGGGCTGGCGTGGATCGCCCAGCAGGCCGCACTCGAGGTACACGTGCCGCAATGGCGGTTCGAATCAGAGTGGACCCGCAAAGGCGAAGAGCTCAAGCCTGGACCGGCAACGCGGCTGGTGTTCGACCTCGACCCCGGCGAGGGCGTGACGATGGCTCAGCTCGCCGAGGTGGCCCGCGCGGTTCGCGACCTGATCGCCGATATCGGCCTGACCACATTCCCGCTCACCAGCGGCAGCAAAGGCCTGCACCTCTACAGCCCGCTGGACACGCCGGTGAGCAGCCGGGGTGCGGTGGTATTGGCCAAACGTGTTGCACAGCAACTGGAAAAGTCGATGCCCAAACTGGTCACCGCGACGATGACCAAGAGCGTGCGTGCGGGCAAGGTGTTCCTGGACTGGAGCCAGAACAACGGATCGAAGACCACCATCGCGCCGTATTCACTGCGTGGCCGGGAATATCCGACCGTCGCCGCGCCGCGCAGCTGGGAAGAACTCGACGACAAGAAGCTGCGTCATCTACGCTACGACGAAGTGCTGAAACGGGTCGAGCGGGACGGAGACCTGCTGGCGCCGCTGGACACCGACGTGCGAACCCCGGATCGGTTGACCAAATACCGCAGCATGCGCGACGCGTCGAAAACCCCGGAGCCGGTGCCGAGCGCTAAACCCCCTGCTGGCCAAGGCAATACGTTCGTTATTCAGGAGCACCACGCCCGTCGGCTGCACTACGATTTTCGCCTCGAACGCGACGGCGTCCTGGTGTCGTGGGCGGTGCCGAAAAACCTGCCCGAAACGACCGCGGTCAACCATCTGGCGGTGCACACCGAAGATCACCCGCTGGAGTACGGCAGCTTCGAAGGCAGCATCCCGAAGGGGGAGTACGGCGCCGGCAAGGTCGTCATCTGGGATTCCGGCACTTATGACACGGAGAAGTTCCGTGAGGATGAAGTGATCGTCACTTTGCACGGTCAGCGAATCTCCGGCCGCTACGCGCTGATTCAAACCAACGGCGACCAGTGGCTCGTGCACCGGATGAAAGACCAGAAGGTTTTCCAGTTCGACGAGCTGTACCCGATGCTCGCCACCGAGGGTTCGGTGGCGAAGCTGAAAGCGTCGCAGTGGGCGTTCGAGGGTAAGTGGGACGGTTACCGGCTGCTTGTCGACGCCGATCACGGTAACGTCCGGCTGCGATCGCGCAACGGACGCGATGTCACCAAGGAATACCCCCAACTAGATTCGCTGGCAGACGGTCTCGGCGACCATCACGTCGTTCTCGACGGCGAGGTTGTCGCCCTCGATGGTTCGGGGGTACCAAGGTTCACCGAGATGCAGAACAGGAAGCGCGCCACCCGCATCGAGTTCTGGGCATTCGACCTGCTGTATCTGGACGGGCGCTCGTTGTTGCGGGCCCGCTACCGTGACCGGCGGCAGCTGCTGGAAACTCTTGCCGGCACAGGCAGTCTGATCGTTCCTGACCTGTTGCCGGGCGACGGTGCCGAGGCGCTGGACTACTCACGTCAGCACGAATGGGAGGGCGTGATCGGGAAGAAGCGCGACTCCACCTACCAGCCGGGCCGCCGGTCGGCGTCGTGGGTCAAGGACAAATACTGGAAGACCCAGGAAGTCGTCATCGCCGGTTGGCGCGCGGGCGAAGGCGGGCGCACCAGCGGCATCGGCTCGCTGCTGATGGGCATTCCGGATGCGGGTGGGCTGCATTTCGCTGGACGGGTCGGCACCGGGTTCACCGAACGCGACCTGGCCACGTTGAAGAAGACGCTGGAGCCGCTGCACACCGACGAATCCCCCTTCGACGCAGCGCTTCCGGCCCGCGACACCAAGGGCGTGACGTTCGTGCAGCCGACGCTGGTCGGGGAAGTCCGGTACAGCGAGTGGACCTCGGATGGCCGGCTGCGCCAGCCCAGCTGGCGCGGACTGCGCCCCGACAAGGAACCAAATGAGGTGGTGCGGGAATGAAATGGGTTACCTTCAAAGACAAGAACGGGGAGCGGGCCGGGGTGCTTGCCGGCGACGCGATCCATGCACTGCAGCAGGGCGTGACCCTGCTCGAACTGATCGGGCACGGTGCGGACGGACTGCGAGAAGCGGGGGAGGACGCACTGCGTTCGGCGGCCGCCGTGCCGCTCGACCAGGTAACGCTTTCGGCGCCGATCCCGCGGCCGCCGTCGATCCGGGATAGCTTGTGCTTTCTCGACCACATGCGCAACTGCCAGGCGGCGATGGGCGGCGGCCGGGTGCTCAAGGACACCTGGTACCGGATTCCGGCGTTCTACTTCGCCTGCCCGTCAACCGTTCTCGGCCCGTATGACGATGCCCCGATGGCGCCCGGGAGTGCCTGGCAGGATTTCGAATTGGAGATCGCCGCTGTCGTCGGCACCGCGGGGAAAGACCTGTCGGTGGCCGAAGCGGAACAGGCAATCATCGGCTACATGATCTTCAACGACTGGTCGGCACGTGACCTGCAACAGCTGGAAGGCCAGTTGGCGATCGGCCAGGCCAAGGGCAAGGACAGCGGAGTCACCCTCGGCCCGTATCTGGTCACGCCCGACGAACTGGAACCCTACCGCCGCGACGGCCGATTGGGCTTAGAGGTGACGGCACGGGTCAACGACGAAGTGATCGGCACCGGTTCGACCGCAGCGATGGACTGGACGTTCGCCGAGGTGATCTCCTATGCCTCACGCGGAGTGGAGTTGGCGCCCGGCGACGTGTTCGGTTCCGGCACCGTGCCGACCTGCACACTAGTCGAGCACCTCGACCCGACCGCACCGGAATCGTTCCGCGGCTGGCTGCACGACGGCGACGTCGTCACGCTGACAGTGCAGGGGCTCGGCGAGACCCGACAAACCGTCCGGAAAACCCCTGCGCCGCAACCACTATTGGCGCGGCTCAATCCCGATGCCGTCCCCGCCGCCAAGCGGGTCAACCCGGCGAAGGCGAAAATCCCGTACACCCGCGGGTTGCACGAGGTCGCCGACCGGGTGTGGGCGTGGATGCTGCCGGACGGCGGATACGGTTGGAGCAACGCCGGTTTGGTTGCCGGCGACGGCGCCTCGCTATTGGTCGACACGCTGTTCGACCTGCCGTTGACCCGCGAAATGCTCACCGCGATGGCGCCCGTCACCGATCACGCGCCGATCACCGACGCGCTGATCACCCACTCCAACGGTGACCACACCCACGGCAACGAACTGCTGGACTCCTCAGTCCGGGTGATCGCCGCGACGGGCACCGCCGAGGAAATCGCGCACGGCATGGCTCCCGAGATGCTGGTGATGACGCAGACCGCGGACCTGGGCCCGGTCGCAACGCCATATCTGCGAGAACGGTTCGGGTCCTTCGACTTCGGCGGGATCACGCTTCGCAACGCTGATCAGACGTTCGACGAGCGGCTCACCATCGAGGTCGGCGGGCGGGAGGTACACCTGTTGAATCTGGGCCCCGCGCACACCGCCGCAGACTCGGTGGTTCATGTGCCCGACGCCGGGGTGTTGTTCGCCGGGGACCTGCTGTTTGTCGGCTGCACACCGATCGTGTGGGCCGGCCCGATCGCCAATTGGGTTGCGGCATGCGACGCGATGATCGCGCTAGATGCGCCGACGGTGGTTCCGGGCCACGGTCCGGTCACCGACGCGGACGGCATCCGCGCGGTACGCGGGTATCTCGTCCACGTCGCCGAGCAGGCCGAAGCCGCCTACCGCAAGGGCTTATCGTTCGTGGAGGCGGCCGACAGCGTCGACTTGGGCGAGTACGCGAGCTGGCTGGACGCCGAACGCGTCGTCGTCAACGTCTACCAGCGTTATCGCGAACTCGACTCGAACACACCGCGATTGCCGGCAATGGGATTGCTGGCGATGCAGGCGGAGTGGTTCGCCAAACACGGCTGACGAGCCAACCCGATCAGCACTGCGTTGCGTCGCGTACCACCACGCGGCGCCGGGACGGGGAATCGCCGTCTCGGTTAGCGGTGACTTCAAGGCAGAAGCCCTCCCATAGTTCGCTGGATACCCTCGCTCGAGTTCTTACCGTCGGGTCGCCCGGACGAAGCTGATCGAGGCGGGGGCGCTGGTCTGTGCTTCGACCGCCAGCGGCGCCATCCCTGCCGCGGCGAACAGATCAGCCAGGCCGAACATGGCGGTATCCCACCCGTGGGCTTGCAGATGGGCCGCGACGTCGGTGTGCTCGCCTGGATAAGTCAAGTCGGGAATGTCCAGATCCAGGCCGTGTTCGCGCCAGCGGTCGGTCATGATCCGGGCCTGCCGCTGCGCCTCCTCGGTCTGACCGCGCACCGATCCGTAATCCGCGGCGAACGTGCTGCCTGCGGCGCTCAGCGCGGTGACGTTGTCGAGCAAACGAACTTCGGCCTCGGGCGGCAGAAAACCGATGAGCACCCCCTCGGCCAGCCACGCCGTCGGTTGAGTGGCGTCGAAGCCCGCGTTTTGCAGCGCCGCCGGCCAATCCTCGCGAAGGTCGATGCCGACCGCGCGGTGCTCGGCGCCGGGCACAGCGCCGAGTTCAGACAATGTCGCGGTCTTGAATTCGATGACTTCGGGCTGATCGATTTCGTAGAGCGTGGTCACCGCCGGCCAGGACAGCCGGTACGCGCGAGCGTCCAGTCCCGACGCGACGATCACCACCTGGCGCAGGCCCGCGCTACCGGCCTGGGCGAAGTAGTCGTCGTAAAAGCGGGCCCGGGCAGCGAATGTGTCGATCATCCGGGGAAATCCAACACCGTCGTCGACGTCGGCGAAGTCCAGCTCACCTGACGCTACTTTCGTGAACAAATCCAGCCCGACCGCGCGGACCAGCGGCTCGGCGAACGGGTCGTTGATCACCGGATCGGGACGTCGGCTCGCCGCCGCCCGCGCGGCCGCCACCATGGTCGCAGTGGCGCCGACGCTGCTGGCCAAATCCCAACTGTCACGGTCACTTCGTGCCATGAACCCAAAGTAGGCCTCGATGCTGACTACTCGCTTACGGTTGCTGCATGACAGCTGTGGACTTGGAGACGCTCGAGGACAACATCGCGCGTGTCACGTTGAATCGACCCAACCGGTTGAACGCCATCGATGGTTCGCTGATCGACGCCATGGACGATGCGCTGGATGTGCTTGGCACCGGCGAATTCCGGGCGGCGATCCTGACCGGCGCCGGGCGCGGATTCTGCGCAGGCGCCGACCTGAGCGGCACCGGGGAGGCCTGGACCAAAGCGGCACCACAGGCCCCGCCATTCAAGATCAACTACGACGCCCAGGTTCGGCTGGCCGATCTGTACACCCGGCTCTACGAGCTACCGATACCGGTGATCGCCGCGGTCAACGGCGTCGCGGTCGGCGGCGGGCTGGCGTTCGCGTTGCACTGCGACATCCGGATTGCCTCCGACCGAGCCCGGTTCGGCTCGGTCTTCATCAAGGCGGGGTTTTCGTCGATGGACATGGGCACCAGCTATCTGCTGCCAAAAATCGTCGGAGCCGGGGTGGCGCGGGAGCTGATGCTGACCGGCCGGATCATCGACGCAGATGAGGCCTACCGGATCAAACTGGTGCACGAGGTGGTGGCGCCGGACGAGCTGATGGAAGCAGCGCTGAAGATGGCCCGCTCGATCGTCGAGAACAATGCCTACGGGGTATGGCAGACCAAGATTGGCCTCAATACCGCGCTGGACGCGCCAAGCCTGCGGCATGCCAAAGAGATCGAGAACCGCACCCAGATCCTGAGCGGATTCACCAACAACCCCCGTGAGGCCGCCAAGGCGCATCAGGAGAAGCGGTCTCCGGTGTGGGATCCGCTGTAGCCGTTAGGTTCGCGGCGGCCCGCTGCGCCGGCTCGGGCACCTGTGCCGCGTCCACGGCATCGCCGCTAGGCTTTGGCGATCACCTTCTCCGCGAACGTCTCCAGGTTGCGGATTTTGGTGTCGAGTGGCTCGGTGTCGGCTCCCATGATGTAGGGGATCCGAAAGCCCACGATGACGTCGGTGACGCCCTTGTCCTCGAGGCGCTTGACGCCGTCGAGGGTGAAGCCGTCGACCGAGATCACGTGGATTTCGAACGGGCCGGTCCTGCCTTCCTCCTCGCGAAGCTGTTTGACCCGCCCGATGAGCCGGTCGAGTTCTTCCGGATCGCCGCCGCCGTGCATCCAGCCATCGGCGCGTGCGGCGCGCCGCAATGCGGCGTCGGCGTGGCCACCGATGAGAATCGGGATCGGCTGTGTCGGAGCGGGAGTCATCTTCGTTTTGGGTATGTCGTAGAACTCCCCGTGGAACTCGAAGTAGTCGCCGGTCGTCAGCCCGCGAATGATTTCGATGCACTCGTCAATTCGCTTGCCGCGCTTGGCGAACGGCACGCCCATCAGCTCGTAGTCCTCCGGCCAGGGGCTGGTGCCGACGCCAAGACCCACCCGGTTGCCGATCAGCGCCGCCAGTGAGCCGGCCTGCTTGGCCACCAGGGCCGGCGGCCGGATCGGGAGCTTGAGGACGAAGAAGTTGAACCTCAGCGTCGACGTCACCGCGCCCAGCGCGGCGGTCAGTACAAACGTCTCGATAAACGCCTTGCCGTCCAGGAATTCACGGTTGCCGTCCGGCGTGTACGGGTACTTGGAGTCCGACTCGAACGGATATGCGACGCTGTCCGGAATTGTCATGCTCGCGTATCCGGCCGCCTCGGCGGCCTTTGCCAGCGGAATGTAGAACGTCGGGTCCGTCATCGCTTCCGCATAGCTGAACCGCATGCCATCTCCTCAGGCGGGTAACCGTATTGACGACCAAATACTAGGACGCGTTACCGGCGCTGGCCGTGACTTGGACTGTTGCCCGGTGTCCCCGATGGCGGAAGAATGTGACATCACGATCGAAGCGAGCGATCGGAGGCCCGATATGACTACGAGCATTCGCCGGAGCGGAGTCATCCGCGAAGTCGCTGAGTTGGTGCACACCCTGCAACAGCGGGAGGACGCTGACGTCGAAACGGTCTTGCGGGAGTTGACCCAGAGTGCCGTCGGCGCCATGCCCGGCGCGGCATATGCCGGCATCACCATCGCGTCCCGCCGGGGGGAGGTGCGAACGGTGTCGGCGACCGGCCGCTACCCCGTGCTGCTCGACGAAATTCAGCAACGCAACGAGCAGGGGCCGTGTCTGTCGGCGGCCTGGGAACACCACGTCATCCGGGTCGATGACATGGAGCTCGAAAACCGTTGGCCTGCTTACTGTCGAGAGGCCAGACAGACGCCCATCCGGTCTCTCCTCTCGTTTCAGTTGTTCGCCGACCACAACAACATGGGAGCGTTGATGTTCTACGCCGAACGGCCGCATGCCTTCGATGAGGAAGCGGTGGAAATGGGGCTGATCCTGGCCACTCACACCGCGTTGGCGTGGAATATGGTCCGGCGCGACGAGCAGTTCCGCAGCGCGCTGGCCTCCCGAGACATCATCGGTCAGGCCAAAGGCATGATCATGGAAAGGTTCAAGATCGACGCAGTGCAGGCATTCGAACTGCTCAAGCGACTGTCCCAGAGTTCGAATACGGCACTGGCGATCGTGGCCCGCCAGCTCGTCGAGTCAGCAAACGACAGCTGATGACTGTGACCGAGCGGGGCGCGGCGGGTCGGGACGCCGCGGCTGCGCGCGGCGAGGCTGCGCGTCGAC
>Ga0335072_10004628_pt1 | contig 20364 bp, 14 predicted proteins | sample Lox_Sample_21_FD_206725 | JGI IMG/M metagenome (GOLD analysis project Ga0335072, IMG submission 206725) | Soil microbial communities from Loxahatchee National Wildlife Refuge, Florida, United States - Lox_Sample_2.1 | ecosystem: Environmental > Terrestrial > Soil > Wetlands | place: USA...
GTACGGCCCGCCTTGACCAGCGCGACCGGTTTACCTGCCACACGCGCTTTCTCGACGGCGCGTGCGAAGCTCTCCGTATCCTTGATGCCCTCGAGGTAGAGACCGAACGCGCTCACCCGCGGGTCATCCACCAGCGTGTCGATCAGATCCTCGACCGCCAGCCGGGACTGATTGCCGATGGTGAGGAGATAGCCGATGGGGAGCGAGCGCTGGTTGAAAAGCAGATTGAGCGCGATGGTGCCGCTCTGGCAGATGAGCGCCACGCCGCGGGCCGGGCGTGCGCCGACCACCTGGTCGGGCCACAGCGCCGCGCCATCGAAGAGGTTGATGAAGCCGTAGCAGTTGGGGCCGAAGTAGGGCAGTGCGCCTGCGGCGCTCTCCAGCTCCGCGGCCAGGCGCAGACCCTCGGCTGTCCCGGTTTCGGAGAACCCGGCGGCGAAGCAGACGAAGCCGCCGGCGCCGCGGCGCGCCAGGGCGGCGGCGATCGCCGGCACCTCGTAGTTGGGCGCGGCAATGAATGCCGCGTCCGGGGCCTCGGGGAGCTCATCGACCGAGCGAAAGTAGTGACGCTGGGACGTCGACGGACGGTTGGGATGAACGCGCCAGACCTTGCCGGTGTAGCCAATGGCCTGGGTCGCAGCCGCGGCGGCGTCCGCCCATTGCCCACCCACGAGGGCAATGTGACGCGGCGCCAGCAGGCGCTGTAGAGATGCGGCGCCCTTCGGGTCCTGGCCGGCCATGTTATCGGGGGACCAGTTCCATGCGGCGGGAGCCCGGTCCGGAGGCCGGCATGGACGCTGTCGCGCGCCGCAGGTCCGCGATCGCCGCCGCAATCGGTTCCGGGAAGGGCGCCGTGCGCACTGTCGGGATCTGACGAACGTGCAGCAGCATCACTTCGCACGTGGCCGACGTCTCGGTGCGGCCGTCGCAAACCAGCTCGAGCATTGCGTGGATGCGAATCTTGTCCGCATCGAGGATCCGGAGTTGCACCTCGACGCTGTCATTGACGCCGATTTCCCGCAGGAAGTGCGTGTGCATCTCCACGGTGTAGAGCGTGCAGCCGGATTCCTTGCGATAGCGGGCATCCATTCCGAGCCGGTCCATGAGGGTGTCGACGGCAAGGCTGGCGATCAGACCGTAGTACGCGTCCCGGACGTGGCCGTTGTAGTCGATCCACTCCTGGGCAATCGGCGTGCGGTAGATCGCGAGTCCGCTCACAGCTTGAGGCGCTCCCGGGCCTGCGCCGCGGTGAGTACACGGGCGCCCATCGCCTCGATGATCGTGCGCGCTTTCTCGACGAGCTGCGCGTTGCTCGCGTACACGCCGCGGCTCAAGTAGAGGTTGTCCTCCAGTCCGACCCTGACGTTGCCGCCGAGTAATATCGACTGCGCAACCCATGGCATCTGCATGCGCCCGATCGCGAACGACGTCCACACGCAGTCCGCGGGCAACGTGTTCACCATGGCGAGCAGGTGGCCGGTATCGGCGGGTACGCCATAGGGTATCCCGGTGCAGAGCTGGATGAGCGCCGGCGCCGGGATCAGGTCTTCCTTGATGAGCTGCCTGACGAACCAGAGGTTGCCCGTGTCGAACACCTCGAGCTCCGCTTTGACGCGCAGCTCGCGCAGGATCGCGGCGCCGCGCCGCAGGTAGTCGGGCGTCGAGACGTAGGCCCGGTTGCCGTCGCCGAAGTTGAGGCTGCCGCAGTCGAGCGTCGCGATGTCGGGGCGATAGAGACCCTCCTGACAGAGCTCGATCACATGGCGCATGCGCTCTTCCTGGCTGACGAAGTCCGTGCCCGGCGCGGGAGTATCCTCGAGCCCGTGCTCGCCCACGCAGATATAGCCGCCCATGCCGCAGGTGAGATTGACGAGGACGTCGACGCCGCTTTCGCGGATGCGCTTGACGACCTCGCGATAGTGGCGGGTGGCCATGCTGAAGGCGCCAGTCTCCGGGTCGCGCACATGGATGTGCACGATGGCGGCGCCGGCGCGTGCGGCCTCGAGCGCCGAGTCGGCTATCTGCGCCGGACTGATGGGGCAGTGGGGATTGCGGGTGACCTTGGTATCATCCCCGGTGACCGCACACGTGATCATGACGTCGGAATTCATGTGAGCCTGCTCGCGCGCGTTTTGATATTATGAGCGTGATAATAAAATAACCCCGGGGCGCCCGCAAGCGACTCGTGGAGGCCATCATGCAGACGCAGATGTTGATCGCCGGCCGGCTCCTCAGCGGACAAGGGCCGCAGGAGGACATTCTAGACCCGGCGACGGGCGGAAGGATCGCTGCCGTGCCGGCAGCCACCCCGGAGCAGGTCAACGCGGCAGTCGCGGCTGCCGAACGGGCCTTCCCCGCCTGGGCGGCGACTGCGCCCAAAGACCGCGCCGCCGCGCTGTTGCGCATCGCGGACCGCCTGGAGAGCGACGCCCCGGCCTATGCGCAGCTCGAATCGCAGAACACCGGCAAGCCGCTCACGGCCATGCTCTCCGATGAGATACCCGCGATCGCGGACGTGTTCCGCTTCTATGCCGGCGCCTGCCGCACCCCCGTGGGCCCCGTGGCAGGAGAGTACCTGCCGGGCTGCACCAGCCTCATCCGCCGCGACCCCATCGGCGTCGTGGCGTCGATCGCCCCCTGGAACTACCCGCTGATGATGGCGGCCTGGAAACTCGCCCCGGCCATCGCCGCAGGCAACACCGTGGTGCTGAAGCCGTCCGAACAGACGCCGCTGACCGCCTTGAAGCTCGCAGAAGCGCTGGCTGAGTTGCTGCCGCCGGGAGTGGTCAACGTGATCTGTGGCCGCGGCGAGCCCGTCGGCAAGACGATGGCCTCCCATCCCCGGGTGCGCATGATCTCCCTGACCGGCGACGTATCGACGGGTCAGAAGGTGCTGGCGCTCGCAGCCGGCAACCTCAAGCGGACCCACCTCGAGCTGGGCGGAAAAGCCCCCGTCATCGTGTTCGATGACGCAGACCTCGAAAGCGTCATCGCCGGCATCCGCACCTTCGGCTACTACAATGCAGGCCAGGACTGCACCGCCGCCTGTCGCCTGTACGTCGGTGCAGGCATCCACGACCGCCTGGTGGCCGACCTCACCAGCGCCGTCACCGGCATCAAAGTTGGCACTCAGCGTGAAGCCGGCGTGGAAATGGGCCCTCTGATCTCCTCATCCCAGCGCGACCGCGTAGCGGGCTTCGTCGAGCGGGCAGGGGCCCTCCCTCACATCGAGATCACCACTGGCGGCCGAACCCGCACCGGCAGCGGCTTCTTCTACGAGCCCACCATCATCGCCGGCGCCCGCCAGGACGACGAGATCGTCCAACGCGAGGTCTTCGGCCCCGTGATCTCCATCACTCGCTTCACCGATCCCGAAGACGCCATAAGATGGGCCAACGACTCCGAGTATGGCCTGGCCTCATCGGTCTGGACCCGCGACGTAGGCCGCGCCATGCAGGTCTGCGCGCGCCTTCAGTACGGCGTCACCTGGATCAACACCCATTTCGCGACGATCAGCGAGATGCCCCACGGCGGCTTCAAGCGCTCCGGCTACGGCAAGGATCTCTCGGTGTTCGCGCTGGATGACTACACCGTCGCACGCCACATCATGGTAAAGCTGTAAAAGAACATCCGGTGATGACGCGCAAACCCGTTCAACGGGGACTCACGTGGAAAGGTATTTCCCGGGGCGTGAAAAACAGGATGTTTTTCCCGCAGCCTACAGGGACGTATTCACGGCGGCCCGGGAAATACCTTTCCACGCGAGCCCCCGCGTTGCTCGTTGCCGCGATCTTCATCTTCGCCCTGACCGCCTGTGGACACCGCACACCCCAGCAAAAGGTCCTCTACCTCTACAACTGGGCCGACTACATCGGCAAGGACACCGTAAGGAACTTCGAGGCCCAGACCGGCATCCGCGTCGTCTACGACACCTACGACTCCGATGAGGCCCTGGAAGCCAAGCTGCTGGCCGGCGACTCCGGATACGATGCCGTCACGACTTCGTCCGACTTCTTCGCCCGCCAGATCCAGGCCGGCGTCTACCGTCCCCTCGACCGCGGCAAGCTCCCCAACTGGAAGAACCTCGACCCCCACGTCCTGGCCAGGGTGGCCTGGGCCGATCCCGGTAACCGCTACGCAGCCCCGTACATGCGCCACATAAACGGCTTCGCCTACAACGTCGATGCCGTTCGCGCGCGCATGCCCGACGCGCCCGTCGACAGCCTGGATATGATCTTCAACCCAAAGGTGATCTCGCGTTTCGCCGGCTGCGGCGTCTCCTTCCTCGATTCGGCCGAAGATGTGCTGCAGCTCGCTCTCAACTACCTGCATATCGATCCGAACACCACCCGCCCCGAGGATTACCTGAAAGCGGAGAAGCTCCTGCTGTCCGTGCGTCCGTACATCCGTGCGTTCGACTCCGAGGAGTACATGAACGGACTCATCAACGGCGATTTCTGCATCTCCATGTCGTGGTCCGCGGACTATGCCCAGGCCGAGTCGCGCGCCCGCGCCGTCGGCCGCCGCGTCGATCTCGCTTTCACCGTTCCAAAGGAAGGCGCCGGTCTCTCGTTCGACGCCTGGCTGATACCCGCGGACGCGCCGCATCCGCAGGCGGCGCTCGCATGGCTGAATTACCTCATGGAGCCGAAAGTCATCGCCGAGGTGACGAACGAAATCCATTACGGCAACGACAATCTCGCGGCCGCGCCGTTCGTCGACCCCGCGATCCTGCACGATCCGGCGATCTACCCGACCCCGGAGCTGGAGAAGAGACTCTACCCCTCGAAGGAAGTCTCGGCGGAGCTCGAGCGGCTGCGCACGCGCGTCTGGATGAAGGTCAAGACGGGGATCTGAGCGCCTGCGCCCGCGGCCCCAGGGGCGGCGGCGCGCTACCGGCGGGGCTCTCGTCCGAGTGCTCCGCCATGCGCATCTCGAGCTCGTGCCGGCGCTCGTTGCGGCGCATGAGCCAGCCGGCAAATACCACACAACTCCCAACGATGCCGATGATGAGGCTCGCCAGCGCGTTGATGTCCGGGCTCACCCCGAGCTTGACCTTGGAGTAGATCAGCATCGGCAGCGTCGTGGCCCCCGGGCCGGTGACGAAGCTGGAGATGACGAGGTCATCGAGCGACAGCGTGAAGGACAGCAGCCAGCTCGAGAGGATGGCCGGCGAGATGAGCGGCAGAGTGATCTCGAGGAAAGCCCGGGTGGGGCCGGCGCCGAGATCCTGCGCCGCCTCCTCGAGCGAGCGGTCGGCGCTTTGCAGCCGGGACTGCACGGTAACCGTCACGTACGCGATGCAGAACGTGACGTGGGCCAGCACGATGGTGAGAAATCCCCGGTGCGGCCAGGCGAAAGTCTGCAACAGCGAAACGAAGAGGAGGAGCTGCGTCGTGCCCGTGATGACCTCCGGCATGACGAGCGGCGCGGTGACCATGCCCGTCAGGAGCAGACGGCCCGGGAACCGGGCGAAGCGCACGAGCGAGATGGCTGCCAGCGTACCGAGGAGTACCGCAGCGGTGGATGCGGTGACCGCCACTTCGAGCGACAGCAGGGCGGCATCGAGCAGCTCGCGGTTGTGCACCAGCTTCACGTACCAGGCGGTGGATAGACCGCCCCAAACGCTCACCAGCGGCGAGGCGTTGAACGAGTAGCCGATGAGCACCAGGATGGGCAGGTAGAGCACCGCAAAGCCGATGCAGAGGACCGAGACCAGAAGCGGCGGGTAACGCTCGTCCACGCTCAGCCCTCGAGCTGCCGGCCGCTGACGTGCTGGTAGATCGCGATCGGACCCACGAGCAGCACCAGAAACGCAATGGCCACCGCCGCGGCGACCGGCCAGTCGTGATTGCCGAAGAACTCATCCCACATCACGCGGCCGATCATGAGGTTGCCGGGGCCGCCGAGGAGAGAGGGGATGACGAACTCGCCGACGGCCGGAATGAAGACCAGGAGCGAGCCGGCGATGACGCCGGGCATGGAAAGCGGCACGGTGACCTCGAGGAAGGCCCGCCAGGGCGGGCTGCCGAGATCCGCCGCCGCCTCGAGGAGACTGCGGTCCAGCTTCTCCAGCGTGGCGAACAGCGGCAACACCATGAAGGGCAGGTAGGAGTAGATGATGCCGATGTAGATGGCGAGATTCGTGCGCATGATCACCAGCGGATGGGAGATGAGCCCGAGGCGCAGCAGCACGGTGTTGAGCAGGCCGTCGTTGTCGATGATCGCCTCGAGGGCATACACGCGCAGGAGGAAGGACGTCCAGAAGGGCAGGATGACGACGAGCAACAGGATGTTCTGGGTCGTCCGCGGCGCCCGCGCGATCGCGTACGCCATCGGGTATCCGAGCAGCAGACAGATCAGCGTGGAGAGCAAGGCGGTGCGCAGCGAAAAGAGGTAGGCGAGGCCGTAGAGCTCGTCGGTGAAGAGGTAGCGGAAGCTCGTCAGGCTCAGGGTGAGCCGCAGGTGGTGATCCGGGGTGCGCGTCACGATGTCGGTGAACGGCGGGATCCGGATCACCGAGTCGGCGAAGCTGATCTTCAGGGTGTAGAGGAAGGGCACCAGGAAGAAGACCAGCAGGAAGAGGAGCGGCGGCAGGATGATGAGCCACCGCCACGCGTTTCCCGGCCGTTGCAGGATGGTCGTACTAATCGTCGCCCCCTTCACCCATAGTGCAGGCTAAACTCGTCACCGTGTCAACCCAACGCCAAGCCGCCACTCCGGCCGCCGGGTCCGAGCCCGGTGCCGGCCGCGCGCGGGGCTCCCGGCAGCGGCAGCGGCTGATCGACGCCTGCATCGCCGCGCTGCACCTCTATGGGCCGTCGCGGACGACGGTGGAGAAGGTCGTCGCGATCGCCGATCTCTCCCCCGGCATCGTGCGCTTCTACTTCGACTCCAAGGACGCCATGCTGGTGGCGTCCCTGGGGTATCTCGCGGCGGAGTTCGGCGAGCGGGTGCTCGGGCCGGTGGCGCGCCTCAAGGACTCCCCGGTGCGCGCGCTCGAGCGGCTGGTGGATCTCTACCTGGATCCGCAGATCGCGAGCACCCGCAAGATCTCGGTGTGGTACTCCTTCTGGGGCGAGGCGAGCTCGCGCCAGGAGTATCTCGACATCTGCGGCAAGAAGGACGAGGACTTCGCTGTGCTGGTGCGGGAGCTGATGGAGCGGCTCATCGCCGAGACCGGCGCGCGCCACCTCGATGCCGACGGCGTCGCGCTCGGCCTCATCGGCGTGCTCGAGGTGCTGTGGCAGGGGTTCGCCTTCCAGAGCGAGGAGAGCATCGACCGCGCCGCCGCGCGCGAGCGCTCGCTCGCCTATCTGCGCTCGGTCTTCCCGGGAAGTTTTGCCGCCGCTGCACCGCCGGCCGGCGATACGCGGCTGCCCGCGTGGGCTTACACCAGCGGACCTCTGCTCGATCTCGAGCGCGAGCGGCTGCTGCGCCCGGCGTGGCAGGTGGTGGGTTTCGCGGTCCATCCGGGCGATCTGACATGGCTCGACGTGGAGCGTGCCGGACCGCTCTTGCTGGCGCGTTCGGCGCAACCCCCGGGCGCGGCGAGCGGCTCCGCGCCGACCGGCTGGCCGGCCGAGTGGCCCGATCTGCGGCCGGGTGACGTGCGGGATTTCGCCGTGGCGGCGAACTGGAAGGTGCTGGTCGAGCAATGGCTCGCGGGCGATTCGCCGCGGCGCCATTTCCTGGCGCCGAATCAACTGCTCGACCTCACCGCCGGCAGCGCGCGGCTTCTGCAGGTCGTCCCCGAATCTCCGGTGCGCTCCCGCCTCGTGTGCTTCGAGCTGCGCCCGGGCCGCGCCCGCGGCAAAGCCGCCTCCGCCCGCCGCGGCGCGCGCCCGCCCCTCGAGCGACAGATCGAGTCGGCGGAAGCGGCGCAGCGGGGGCTCGAGGCGGCGCACCGGCCGGCGGAGGCCGCGGCCGTGCCGGCGGCGCTCGCGGAATTCAGGCGCTCGATCGCCACGCTGTTGCCGTTGGTTTGAAGCTAGGCGAAGCGCGCGGGCGCGCCCGGCTCGCGTACCTCGGGGATGCGGCTGCGCAGCAGGTCGTGGAACTGCAGCATGCAGCTCTCGAGCTGCGACAGCGGTCCGGGCTCGTAGGAGCGCGAGCCGAGGCCGCGCTGCACCCGGTCGCAGAGGAACTCGTCCTCCCGCTGGACCTGCCTGTTGATCCGCGCGCCGAGATAACGCAACACCCGCATCTCCCGCCGCGAGTCCGGGTGGGCGAACGAGCCGCCGCGGATGGTGCAGCGTCCGGGGCCGCGCGGCAGCACCTGGAAGAAGTCCATCTGCTCCGGAAAGATGTCGATGCCGATGTTGGGCAGCATGCTGTAGAAGCTCCAGCGGCGCCGCTCCTCCGGCGGCAGCCCGGCGGCGGTCGGCACCACGAGGCGCTGATAGAACCGCTCGCTCCAGCGGCTCGAGGGCTGCTCGCGCAGGCGGCTGATGCCGCGCGCCACGCCGCCCGGCAGCAGCACCTGATCCTCGTAGTCCGGCGTGAACATGCGGAAGAGTCCCGGGTGCCCGATGGGCACGTGGTAGGACTCCAGATAGTTGTCCATGGCGATCTTCCAGTCACAGTCCCAGTGCTCGATGTACATCGGACCCAGGGGCTGCATGTCGGCGATCCGGTGCGGCGCCAGCTCCTGCGCGAGCTGACCCCAGACTTCCTCCACCGGCGGCGGATCGCCCGCGAGGCAGACGAACACGAAGCCGAACACCACCTGCGAGCGCACCGGCTTCAAACCCCAGTCGCCGCGCTCGAGGCCCGGGAAGGTGTCGCGCTCGGTGACCGCGCGCAGCTCGCCGCTCAGGCGGTAGGACCAGCCGTGATAGGGACAGGTGATCGCGCCGGCGCAATGTCCGATGCCGTCGAGGATGCGCGCGCCGCGATGGCGGCAGACATTGTGAAAGGCGCGGATCTCGCCCTGCGCGTCGCGCAGCGCCACCACGCCGTTCGATCCCAGATCGAAGGTCACGAAGTCACCCGGCTTCGGGATGGCATTGACGTGACAGACGATCTGCCAGCTCGGCACCAGGATGCGGTCGATCTCGAGCCGGGTCATCTCCTCGTGGCGGTAGGCCCAGGCGGGCAGGGCGCGGGGCAGGGGCGGGGGAGCGGCAGGCCGGGCGGCGGCGGCGGATGAGCTCATGGCGACTCTCGCGGCAGAATTTATATGGCGGTACAATTCTAGCGCAAAAATTTATATGAACATATAGACTCGCGCCCGCAGCGATGCTACCGTGGCGAATCAGACGCCTTTACCGCAGGCGCAGGAGGGGGTATGTCCCGAGTCCTCGACAAGAGCCACGCCCACTACCGGCGGGCGCTCACCCGATTGCCGCTGGGGGTCGCCTCGAACTTCCGGTTCTGGGGCGAGGAACGCACGATCTACGTGAAGTACGGACGCGGCGCCCGGATCGTCGACATCGACGACAACGAGTACATCGACTATCGCCTCGGTTACGGCCCGGCGATTCTCGGGCATGCCGACCCCAGAGTGGACGAGGCCGCGCGCGAGGGCATGAAGGTCGGCGGGGTGTTCGCGCTCTCGACGGAGCGCGAGTACTCCGTCGCACAGCGCATCTCGAAGATGGTCCCCGCGGCGGAGCTGGTGCGCTTCTCCAACTCAGGCACGGAAGCGGTGATGGCGGCGCTGCGTCTCGCCCGCGCCTACACGGGCAAGGACGACTACGTCATCCTCGAGGGCAGCTACCACGGCCTCTTCGATGCCGCCATGTGGTACACGCCCATGGACAAGTGGACGCAGGTCGGCGATCCGGTGGTCTATCCCTACAGCGAGGGCATTCCGCTCAGCACGCGCAGCTTCGCGCACTTCGTCCAGGCCAACGATGCCAACCAGCTCGAGGACGTGCTCAAGCGTCATGCCGACCGCGTCGCGTGCCTCCTCATCGAGCCCATCATGGGCAACTGCTTAGGGATCGCGGCCGACCCCGCGTACCTGCGCGCGGCCCGCGAGCTCTGCGATCGGTACGGCGTGCTGCTCGTCATCGATGAGGTGAAGACCGGCTTTCGGGTGGCTCGCGGCGGCGTGCAGGAGCTGTACGGCGTCAAAGCCGATCTCTGCACCTTCGCCAAGGCCATGGGCAACGGCTATCCGATCTCCGTCCTCGCCGGGCGCGAGGAGATCATGCGCAAGCTGGGACGTGGTGTCGCACACGGCGGCACCTATACCGCGCACTCGGTATCCCTCGCCGCTGCGGAGCGGACGCTGCAGATACTCGATGAGACCGACGCGCTGGAGCGGATCGCCGGATACGGGACGGCGCTGCGTCAGGGAATGAGCGCGATCCTCAAAGCGCGCGGCATCGCCCATAGCTTCGTCGGACATCCGTCCATGAGCGGCCTCTATTTCGCGCACGACCCGCCGCGCAACTATCGCGACTGGAAGGGCAGCGACTACACCTTCTATGACGCCGCGGCGAAGGTGCTGCACGATGAGCGGGTGCTCTGCGAGCCTGACTCACGCGAGCCGTGGTTCGTCTGCGCGGCGCACGATGACGCGTGTCTCAAACAGACGCTCTCCGCCTTCGAGCTGGCGATCGACAGGACTCTGGGCTCGCTCGGCGGACGGCGCCAGGCCGGCGGCTGAGCATGCGCCAGCCGGACGTGCTCGTGGTCGGCGCCGGGCACAACGGCCTGGTGGCGGCTTGCTTCCTCGCGCGCGCCGGCCTCGAGGTGCAGGTGCTGGAGCGCAATCCCTATATCGGCGGGGCGGCGGTGAGCCGGCGGCTGTACGACGGCTTCACGTACTCCAACTGCTCGTATGTCTGCAGCCTGTTGCGCACGGAGATCATCCGCGCGCTCGACCTGCCCGGGCACGGCCTGCAGATCATCCCTTACGAAGGCGGCTGCACGCTGATGCGCGGCGGCGGACACCTCGCACTCTACGACAACCACGATGCGCTGCGGCGCGAGATCGCGCGCCACTCCCGCCGCGACGCGGAAGCCTACGACCGCTTCGCCCGCGACATGCTGCGGCACTGCAAGTTCATCAAGCCGCTGCTGCTGCGCGCGCCCCCCGATCCCACGTCCTTCAAGCCGCGCGACCTCGGCGAGCTGCTCCACCTCGGGCGGCATTTCGGCGGGCTCGGCGAGGAGCGGATGTACGAGACGCTGCGCTTCTGGACGCTCTCCTGCGCGGACCTCCTGGATGAGTACTTCGAGAGCGAGATCGTCAAGGCGCATCTCGCCGGCAGCTCGATCATCGGCACGGCGCTCGGGCCGCGCTCGCCGGGCACGGCATACGTGCTGCTGCATCACTACATGGGCAGCATCGACGGCACGGTCGGCGCATGGGGTTTCGCGCGCGGCGGCATGGGCGCGATCACGCAGGCACTCGCCGCCGCCCTGGCGGCAAGCGGCGGCTCCATCCGCTGCGAGGCGCCCGTCGCACGCATCCTGACCCGCAGCGGCCGCGCTAGCGGGGTCGTGCTCGAGAGCGGCGAGGAGATCCGGGCGAAGCTCGTCGTCTCCAACATGGACGTCAAGCGCACGTTCCTCCAGGCCGTGGATCCGATGGAGCTGCCGGAGGAGTTCGTGCGCAGCGTGCGCCGGTTCAAGATCCGCGGCTCCTCCGGCAAGCTCAACATCGCGCTCGATGCCCTGCCGCGCTTCCCGGCGATCCCGGCGGGCTCGCCCTGCGTGCGCGGCGACATGCATGTGACGGATACGATCGACATGCTGGAGCTCGCCTACGATGACTGGAAGGAGGGACGCTGGTCACGCCGTCCCTATCTCGACATGCTCATCCCGACGCAGATCGATCCGACCATGGCGCCCGCCGGCAAGCATTACATGTCGGTGTTCGTGCAGTACTGTCCGTACGCCCTTGCGGAGGGCCCGTGGACGGACGAGAGGCGCACGGCCTTCGCACGCACGGTGATCGATTCCATTGCGGAGCACAGCCCGGGCTTTCGCGACCTCATCCTGCATGCCGAGATCCGCACGCCCTGGGACATCGAGCGCGAGGTGGGCCTCACCGAGGGCAACATCTTCCAGGGCGAGCTGACATTCGATCAGCTGCTCTTCAACCGTCCGATCCCGGGGTATGCGCAGTACCGCTCGCCGATCAGAGGCCTCTACCTGTGCGGCTCGAGCACTCATCCCGGCGGCGGGGTGATGGGCGCGCCCGGCGCCAACGCCGCCACCGCGATCCTCGGGGACCTGCGGCGGTGAGCGCCTCGCGATACGACTGCATCGTCATCGGCGCCGGCCACAACGGGCTGACGTGCGCGGCCTATCTGGCGCGGGCCGGGCGCCGGGTGTTGGTGCTGGAGGCGGCGGAGCAGGCGGGCGGGGCGGCGGGCACGCATGAGTTCGCACCCGGCTTCAAGGTGTCGGGTTGCGCGCATCTCCTGCACCTGATGCCCGGGTGGCTGCTCGAGGAGCTGCAGCTCTCCCGTCATGGCCTGCGGATGGCGGCGGAGCGGATGCCGACCGTCGCCCTCTCCGCCGCCGGCGCGCTGCGGATCCCGGCGGATCCGGAATCGGCGGCGCAGGATCTCGGGCCGGCCGAGGCGCACGCATTCCGGGCGTATTCGGCCGCCATGAAGCGGCTCGCGGCGGCGCTGCGGCCGCTCCTCGAGGCCGTGCCCCCGCGGCTGGGAACCGGTGCCTGGCGCGACCGGCTGACGCTCCTCCGTCTCGGGGTGAAAGTGCGGCTCCTGGGGCGAGCCGACATGCGCGAGCTGCTGCGCATCGCCGGGATGTGCGTGCACGACCTGCTCGAGGAGCACTTCGAGAATCCGCTCCTCAAGGGCGCTCTCGCTTTCGATGCGGTGCTCGGCACCAACCTCGGGCCGCGATCACCGGGGAGCGTGTTCACGCTGTTGTACCGACTGGCCGCCGCCGGCGGAGCCGCCGCTTCGCTGGCGCAGCCCGCGGGCGGCCTCGGAGCGCTCACCCAGGCGCTCGCGGGCGCCGCGACCGGCGCCGGCGCCGAGATTCGCCTCGCTTCGCCCGTGGCGCGTGTGATCGTGACCGAGGACAGGGCGGCGGGTGTGGTGCTGGAATCCGGTGAGAGGCTCGAGGCGGGCTGCGTCGTTTCGAGCGCTGACCCCAGGACGACTTTCCTGCGTCTGCTCGGCGCGGAATATCTTGACGCGGGTTTCGTACGCCGTATCACGCACCTGCGTACGCAGGGCCTGACCGCGAAGCTGCATCTCGCATTGGACCGCATGCCGCGGTTCACCGCGCTCGCGGGCGCGGCGCCCACGGGCCGATTGGTGACCGCGCCTTCCGCGCAGGCGGTGGAGCAGGCATTCAACGACGCGAAGTACGGGAGGTTCTCGGCGTCGCCGCTGCTCGAGGTCATCGTGCCGACCGCGGTCGATCCGGGCCTGGCGCCGCCCGACCGGCATGTGCTTTCCGCCGTAGTGCAGTATGCTCCCTACAGAATTGCCGGGGGTTGGGAAGGGCAGCGTGAGCAGTTCCTCGAAACGATCCTGCAGACGCTCGAGGGCCATGCGCCGGGGCTTCGCGACTCGGTGCGCGCGGCGGAGCTGCTCACGCCCCAGGACATCGAAAGCCGGTTTCGCATCAGCGGCGGCAACTGGCATCACGCCGAGTTGGCACTCGACCAGTTCTTCATGGTGCGGCCGGTCGCCGGCGCGGCCCAGTATCGCGCGCCGCTGCGCGGACTCTTCCTCTGCGGGGCGGGCTGCCATCCGGGCGGGGGCGTCATGGGGTTAGCCGGCCACAACGCGGCCCGCCGGATCCTGGCGAAGGCGGCCTGAGATGCTCATCGAGACGGAGCCGCACTACCGTCAGCCGCTGCTGCGCACGCCGTTCCACGAGCGCATGCGGGCCTTCAGCCAGGTCGACAGCTTCATCCCCTGGTCGGGCTACAGCACGGTCGATGTGTTCAGCACGGTCGAGCAGGAATACTTCGCCATCCGTAACGGCGCCTCGCTCTACGACCTGACGCCGATGGTGAAGTACCGGATCACGGGTCCGGACGCCACACGCTTCCTGGAGCGGCTGGTCACGCGCCGTGTCGCGAAGATCCGTCCGGGAAGGGTGGCCTACGCCGTCTGGTGCGACGATGCCGGCCTGCTCATCGATGACGGCACTGTCTTTCGCATGGCGGAGCAGGAATACCGGCTGTGCACGGGCGAGCGGCAGCTCGATTGGCTGCTCGACTCCAGCATCGGCTTCGATGTCCGGATCGACGAGGTGACCGCCGACGTCGCGGCCCTGGCGCTGCAGGGGCCCTGCTCCTGTTGGGTGCTGAAAGCCCTTGGGCTCGAGGGCATCGAGACGCTCGCTCCGTTCGAGCATCGGACCTTCATGCTGCCGGAGCGCGCGGCCGCCGCGGGAACGGCGGTGATGGCCTCCCGCACGGGATTCACCGGCGATCTCGGGTACGAGCTGTGGGTGGATCCGGCCGAAGCAGAGCGCCTGTGGGACGCGCTGATGGAGGCGGGGCGGGTCCGCAACCTCAGGCCGGTGGGCTCGCGCGCGCTCAACATCGCGCGGCTCGAGGCCGGCTTCCTCCTGCCCAACGTGGATTTTGTCTCCAGCGCGCACACCCTGCGCAACGGCACCGCGCGCTCGCCGTTCGAGTTGGGACTCGGCTGGTGCGTGGATTTCGGCAAGGGGCACTTCACCGGACGCAGAGCGCTGCTCGCAGAGCAGGGCCGCGCGCCCCTGCGCCGGCTCGTGGGGCTCGACGTCGAAGGCACCAAGCCCGCGCACAACGCGCTGCTCTACGCGGACCGCGGCGGCCGCCGCGAGATCGGCAGTGTCACCTCGGCCGCCTGGTCGCCAACCTGCAAGCGCAACCTGGCGCTCGCCATGCTGGCGGCGCCCCCGTTCGAGACCGGCCGGCAGCTCTGGGCCGAGATCTATCTCAGCCGGGAGCTCACATGGGAGCGGCGCATGGTCCGCGCGAGGGTGGTCGAGCGGCCGTTCTTCGCGCCGGCCCGGCGCCGCGCCGTCCCGCCGGGGGACTTCTGAATTGATCTCCGCCGCGGTCAAGAGCGTGAGCGAGCGACCGTGGATGGACCCGGACGCCAAACCGCAGATCGTCATCGATGGCGTCACCAAGACCTTCGGCGGATTCCCTGCGGTAGACAACGTCAGCCTCAACATCTACCAGGGGGAGATGTTCGCCCTGGTCGGGGCCTCGGGCTGCGGCAAGACGACGCTGCTGCGCATGCTGGCGGGCTTCGCGCGCCAGAGCAGCGGCCGCATCGTCATCGAGGGTGCGGAGATGAGCGGCGTCCCGCCGCACGAGCGTCCGGTCAACATGATGTTCCAGTCGTACGCGCTCTTTCCGCACATGACCGTGGAGGGCAACGTCGGCTACGGGATCCGCCGCCTCCCGCTCGAGCGCGGCGAGCGCGAGCAGCGCATCGCGCAGGCCCTGGAGATGGTGCAGCTCGGACATCTCGCCAAGCGCAAGCCGCACCAGCTCTCGGGCGGGCAGCGCCAGCGCGTGGCGCTCGCCCGTGCCCTGATCCGCCGCCCCAAGGTGCTGCTGCTCGATGAGCCCCTGTCCGCTCTCGACAAGAAGCTGCGCGAGAAGACGCAGTTCGAGCTCATCGACCTGCAGTACCGGGTCGGGATCACTTTCATCGTGGTCACCCACGATCAGGACGAGGCCATGGCGCTCGCCACCCGCATCGCGGTCATGGATCGCGGCAAGGTGTTGCAGGTGGGCACGCCGTCGGAGATCTACGAGTTTCCGAAGAGCCGCTTCGTCGCCGACTTCGTCGGCACGACCAACCTGTTCGAGGGGACCGTGACGGGCAGCGGGCCCGGCATCGTCACGGTGAGCTGCGCCGAGACCGCCTGCGACCTCATCATCGACGATGTCGGACGTTTTGCCGCGGGACAGCGCGTCTGGGTGGCGTTGCGGCCGGAGAAGATCCGCCTCAGCAAGCAGCCGCCGGAAGGCGGCCGGGTCAACCTGCTGCGCGGCATGGTCTGGGAGCTCGGCTACCTCGGCAACCGCTCGACGTACCGCATCAAGATGGCGAGCGGCAAGCTCGTGACGGTGCAGGCGCAGAACGAGCGGCGCACCTCCGAGTGGGCCATCGACTGGAGCGATGAGGTCTATATGAGCTGGCAGGCGGATGCCGGCGTCATTCTGCAATCGTGAGGTCCGGGGACAACGACAATGAAGGCACATCGAACACATCGCAGTGGACACCGGGTGCCGGCGCTGGCGCCGTTTCTCCTGACACTGGCGGTTCCGGCCGCGTTCGCGGCGGCTGCGGCCGATGATCCCTCGGCGGGACCGCCGGCGCCGACCGCGCAGAGCACGGACCAGAAGCTGCAGGAGATCCTGGTCACCGCGACGCGGCACACCGAGCCGCTCAGCAAGGTGCCGATCAGCATCACCGCCGTGAGCCAGGACCAGATGGATCAGCTCGGCGTCAAGGATATCCAGGACCTGGTGCGCTTCGTCCCCGGCGTCTCCATCGACACCAGCGGCACGAACGCCATCTCGATCCGCGGCATCTCCTCGTCGGCCGGCGCCGGCACGACCGGCATATACATCGACGACACCCCGATCCAGATGCGCGACATCGGCTTCAACCCCGACGACACGCTGCCGCGGGCCTTCGATCTCGAGCGGATCGAAGTGCTGCGCGGCCCGCAGGGGACGCTCTTCGGCGCCGGCTCCGAGGGAGGCACCGTGCGTTACATCATGACGCCCCCGAGCCTCACCCGGACGAGCACCTACGCCCGCACCGAGCTTTCCTACACCGAGGACGGGGAGCCGAGCTACGAGGCCGGGGTGGCGCGCGGCCAGCCGCTGATCGACGGCACGCTCGGAATCCGCATGAGCGCCTGGTATGACCGCATCGGCGGCTGGATCGACCAGGTCGACCCGACCACCGGCGCCGTCGTCGATTCCAACACCAACCGCGGCGAGGTGCTGGTGCTGCGCATGGCCGCGGAGTGGCAGCCGGCCGAGTCGCTGCAGATCACGCCCAGCATCCTCTACCAGAACTCGCGCAAGCACAACGAGGACACGTACTGGCCGGCCTACTCGGATCCCGACGCCGGACATTTCAACACCGCGACACCCGAGCTGCTGCGCGTGCCGGATGAGTATTACCTGGGGGCGCTCAAGATCGAGAAGGACTTCGCCTCCACCAGCCTCATCTCCGACAGCTCCTGGTACCACCGTCACGAGCTCAGCGCCTATCAGGGCACGGTCTACGACCTGAGCCTCTGGCAGGGGCTCGGCTGGGCCGACAACCCCGCGACCGGCGGCCTCGGCTGCGGCTCCGCGTCGACGACGCCCAATCCTCCCTGCTCGTGGTACCCGCTGCTCGACGGCAGCGGCATCCACCTGCCCGCGGGCTTCGCGAACTACCAGAGCCCGAACATCATGACCAACTCGCAGGACAGCTGGACCCAGGAGGTGCGCTGGCAGTCCAGCCAGCCCGATGCGCGGATCAACTGGACCGTCGGGGTGTTCTGGCAGCTCGCCAAGGAAGGCAGCATCGAGGAGCTGCGCGATACCCAGGTGAACCAGCTCTTCCAGGCGCTCTACGGGGTCAACGCCACGGACGTGTTCGGCGATTTCTACAGCTGTCCCGACAATTCCGCGTATCCGTCCATCCCCGCCTGCGACGTCTATTACAACAGCAATACGACGTTCGACCGGCAGATCGCCGCGTACGGCCAGGCGGACATAGGCATCACCGACCGGCTCAAGCTGACACTCGGCGAGCGCTATGCCCGTACGTCGTTCTCCCTGAACAACTACGCGGACGGCCTCGAGAACTACGGTCCGAGCGGCGCGCAGGCGACCGAGCGCGAGAGCCCGAACACGCCCAAGGTCGGTCTCTCCTTCCAGATGAACAATGCCAATATGTTCTACGCCAACTACGCGAAGGGCTTCCGCGTCGGCGGCGGCAACCCGCCGCTGCCGCCGTATTGCGATCAGCCGCTCGCGGACGAGGGCTATCCGAACGGGGCGCCGCTCACCTACAAGTCCGATTCCACACGCGACTTCGAGGTGGGCTCCAAGGACGTCATCTCGCACGTGCTGCGGGTCGCGACCAGCGTGTACTACATCCAGTGGAACGACATCCAGCAGAGCGTCTATGTCGGCGGCAACTGCGGATTGCAGTTCACCGACAATCTCGGCACGGCGGTATCGAAGGGGTTCGACCTGCAGGCGGAGCTCGCTCTCGGCGCGCTGCAGCTCGATCTGTCCACGGGGTATACGAACGCGCGCTACACCCGCAACTCACCCGTCGCGGGCCTCACCAGCATCGGTGACGCCATTTCGGGCCAGGCGGCGATCGATTACGCGCCGGGGCTGTACTCGCCCTGGACCGTCTCGGCCGGTGCGCAATACAACTTCAACCTGTTCTCCAACACGGCATTCGTGCGCGCCGATTGGGAATACGACAGCCGCAATCCCTGGCCGTCCGCGTTGCAGGACGTGAATTCCTCGCAATACTATCCCTACACCTACACGCTGTCGTCGACCACTTTCACCTCGCTGCGGGCCGGGATGTCGATCGGCAACTGGCTGGTGTCGGCGTTCGTCGAGAATCTGCTCAATTCGCACACGGTGACCAACTATCAGCTGAGCACGGCGGACTACTTCAACCCCGGCACCATCCCCTCCGTGCAGGAGAACGACTACACCTTCAGGCCGCGCACGATGGGCGTCACGGCGACGCTGCGCCTGGGCGGTGAATAGACCTATTGCTCATCGCGGCGGATGGTCTTCTTCCACGTCCTCGTGGCGACCAGCTTGTCATCCCGCAGCAGCGTGCGCGTGTACAGATAGTAGAAGTTGTGCAGGTCGCTGCGCACCGAGAGGTGGCCGCGCCAGGTCACCGTGTGGGCGCCGACGTGTTGCACATTGACGATGTCGCCGACATCGGTGGCATCCGCGGGATGCGCATCATCGATCCGATACGTCAGCTTCTCCGCATCGTGAAAGCCGCCCCACGGATAGTGGACGTCGTAGCCGCCTTGCCAGGTGACGCGGGTGTGACCGTTCTCGTCGCGCTGCACGGCATATGATCCGGGCCAGTCGAAGCCGCCGCCGCTGATGCCGGGCGGTTTCTCGATGGGCTGTGGCGGCGAGAGCAGGGATGGGGGAGGTGCGTGGCCGCCGTCGAGCGGCACACGCGGCAGCTCGATCCAGGAGGCCCCTTTGCCGCCCAGCGCGACCGTGGTGCTCATGGCATAAGGCGTCGGCCATAGCGTCGGCCACATCGCGTTGGAGAGCGCGAGCCGGATGCGATGTCCTTTGGGGAAAACATAGGAGGCGAGGTGCAGGTCGAACGAAAACGGGTAGAACCGGCCGGGAACGAGCGGCGTCGGATGGGTCATCGAATCCCGCTGAGCGCCATTCAGGTCGGCGCCGGTCACCAGCGTGACGCGGCCATCCGGGGCAACGTCCTCCAGACGCGCGACCCAGTCAGCGAGGGGCGCAGTCGCGGAAGCCTGGAATGCCACGTGCGGGAAGCCGAGGACGGCCGTGTCGCTCGACAGCGGCTCCGTGTCGTAGATGAGACTGTAGGCATCGAACGGACGCATGTCGGGCTGCAGATCTCCCCACCAGAAAATCCCGCTCTCCGCGCCTGCCGACGGTACGTAGCGCAGCTCGTCCTGGCCGGACCGGCCGCCGTCGCGACGCAGCGCGTGATCGGGCTGCAGGAACCAACGCTCCTTCGTGGTGCCTCGCGGCGGCCACCCGCCATAGGCGCGCCAGTCACCCGGCAGCGTCTGATCCCGTGGGCCGGGCGGGTAGGCGTGCTGCAGGTAGATCATCAGCCTGGGGTCGGACATGACACCCGTATTGCGTCCCTTCAGCCAGTAATCGAACCAGCGTACGGCCTGATCGCGCCACTCGTAGAGCGGACCGTAATCGCTGTCGTCCGGGTAGGCGTGGTTCCAGGGTCCGATCCATGCTTTCACGGGCGCGCGCACCTGCGTCAGCATGCGCGGAATGCTGTCGCGATAGCCGTCGTGCAGGCCTCCGATGAGGAAGCAGGGCACACGGATGGACGACAGCGGACGCTCCGGGCTGCGCCAGAACTCGCCGTCGGTCTGGTGCTCGAGGTACGTCAACGACCAGGGCTCGGAGCTCATGCGGGGGCCGGTGACATCCGGCGCAAGACCATAGTCGGGCGCGCCGCTTCGGCCCTGGCCGAGGTCCATGGTCAGCTCGAATTCATCGACGTGGAGGACGCCGTCGATGTAGTGCACGTCCTCGGTGAAGAGCTTCTCGGTCGCGGCCACCGCCAGGATCGCCTTGAGCGCCGGCGGGTGGCGCATCGCGAGCTGGATCGAATTGAATCCGCCCCACGAGATCCCGAGCATGCCCACCTTGCCGTTCGACCACGGCCG
>Ga0335072_10004629_pt1 | contig 20363 bp, 16 predicted proteins | sample Lox_Sample_21_FD_206725 | JGI IMG/M metagenome (GOLD analysis project Ga0335072, IMG submission 206725) | Soil microbial communities from Loxahatchee National Wildlife Refuge, Florida, United States - Lox_Sample_2.1 | ecosystem: Environmental > Terrestrial > Soil > Wetlands | place: USA...
TTGGGCCAGACCCACCCTAGCCGCAAAAACAAAGACGCGGCGAGGGTGGGGCACCCGGGGTTTCTGGAGATGGGGCAATCGCTCCCAGGTCTCAAAAGCGAGACCTGAGGCACCCTGGGGCTTTGGGCCAACCCCACCCTAGCCGCAAAAACAAAGACGCGGCGAGGGTGGGGCACCCGGGGTTTTTGGAGATGGGGACAATCGCTGCCAGGTCTCAAAAGCGAGAGCTGGGGCACCCTGGGGCTTTGGGCCGCCCCACCCTAGTCGCAAAAACAAAGACGCGGCGAGGGTGGGGCACCCGGGGGCTGTGGAGATGGGGGCAATCGCTCCCAGGTCTCAAAAGCGAGAGCTGGGGCACCCTGCAACCTTCTTGAAGAGCCTGCCAGCAAAATCTTCCTTCGCCGTCATTGTCTCTCTCTAGCTGTTGCCGGCTTTGAGGATGTCGAGGGCCTTGTTGAGGGTCTGGTCGCCGTTGCTGGGGGCGGGTTGGAACTCGTCCTCCTGGCTGGGCTGGACCACGGCCACCGTGGGGTCGACGGCGTCGTCCTGAATCTTCTTGCCGTCGGGGCCCTCGTACTTGGCTACGGTGAGCAGGAGGGCCGCGCCGTCGGGCAGCTCGATGGTCTTCTGGACCGAGCCCTCGCCGAAGGTCTGCGCGCCCACGACGGCGCCGCGGTGGAGGCCCTCGATGGCGGCCGCGGTGATCTCAGGAGCGCCGAAGGTGCCGTTGTTGATGAGGATGGCGAGGGGGGCGCTGGTGAGAAAGAGGCTGGGATCGGCGGTGAAGGTGCGGGTGGGGTACTTCTGGCCGACCAGCGTGCCCATGGTGCCCTGCTTGACGAAGAAGTTGGCGAGGCGGAAGCCCTGCTCCTCGTCGCTGCCGAAGCAGTCGCGGAGGTCAAGGACGACCTTGCGGGTGGGGCCGGCGGCCTTGATCTGCTGGGCGATCTGGTCGACGCGGCCGGCGGTGAGCTCGCCGGGCTTGAGATAGAGGACGGAGTTGTTGTCGTATTGCTCGATGCCGAGGGGCGGCGGGGCGATGACCGAGCGGGTCATGGTGATCTTGTCGGGGTCGGGATTGCCGGGGCGGACGATGGAGAAGGTGAGCGCCGAGCCGGGCTGGCCCTCGAGCATGAGCCGCAGGACGGCCAGCGACATCTCGCGGGTCGAATGACCCTCGACGGCCTCGATGATGTCGCCGTCGGCGAGGTGCTGGGTGGAAGCCGGCGAGCCGGGCAAGACGCTGACGATGGCGCCGTAGCCGTAGCGCTTGGAGACGACGAGGCCGACCTGGGCGGTGCCGGGGTGCTCCTTGTAGATCTTGTACTCGGAGGGGGTGAGGTAGCTGGAGTCGGAGTCGAGGGAGTCGAGCAGGCCGTGGAGGGCGCCGTCGGTGACGTTGGTCATGTTGGGCTGGGTGACGTAGTCGCTCTGGATCTTCTGCAGGACCTCGGCGTAGACGCGCATCTGCTTGTAGGCGCCGTCCTGCTCGCCCTCGGCGTGGACGCCGAAGAGGCCGAACTGGCCGAGGCCGAAGCCAAGGCCGAGAGCGGCGAAGATGCCGATGGAGAGAACGAAGACGAGGCGCTTGAAGAATAGAGACACAGACACCACCGGGCGGGCCAAGGGGATGCAGAACCCGCACCCTAATAGACGTAATGATAACGCAAGGGGCGCGGGGATGGCGATGGCGCGCGAGAGCGGCGCCGGACGGATGAAGGCTGCGGCGGAATTATGTCTTCCGTTTGGCGCCCGAGCTCCTGACGCCAAACCGTTTGAGCATCTCGTCGAACTGGCCGGACTCGAAGAGGCGCTGGAAGACCTCGTAGGGATCGTGGGAGTCGCCTTCCTTACGCATGGTCTCCGAGATAAACAGGATGCAGATCCGCCGCTGTGAGGACGAGGCGATCCAGAGGATTCCGCATCTGCCCTTGCGCAGCCGGAAGATGTTCGATAGATCGCCGCGCAGGGCGTAAGCCTTGTTGAGCGGGTCGCGGGGGATGACTTTCTTGATCGCTTCTTCGATCATGCGGAAGGTTGTGCAGTGGACGCTCTCGCGATGGCCTGCATCTTCGGCGGCCTTACACTTGCGGTACAGATCCCGGTAAACCTGCTCCGCCGTGGCCGTCATCTCGACCGCATAGGGAGGCAGCGCCCTCGGCGGTTCCGGCTCGATCTTGCCGCGCTTCCCTTTGGCCGCCACCAGCTACCCTTTCTTCATCTCCCGCTCGATCTCGTCGAGGGGGCGGACGCGCCCCGCGCGAAGGTCTTCAAAGGCCGCAAGCAGCCCGTTGCGCTCCTTTTCGCTGGTGAGCAATTCAATTGTGCTCAGCAGCGCGTTCATCTCGGCTCTCATCTCCTGGTAGCGCTTATAAGAGAAGAGGACGGAGAGCGGCGCGTCGTTTTCCTGGATGACGAGCGTATCGTCTTCCTGCTCGCGGAGCCTGGTCGCATTCAGCTCGCGCAGCTTGCTCACGCCCACGTGCTTGATGCTGGGATCGATGTCCGGGAACGTGCTGGTTGCCATGATAGCCTCCTGGGCCCGGAGAAGCTGCGGGCCGGGGGCCCATCCTTCTCTTTGGCTTTTTCCTCTCAATAATAGCAAAATCTTGTCAGCAAGCCCAGCAATGAATGACAATCTTTTGCCAAAATATCGGCAATCCGGTCTGCACGACTGCGCTTACACCCCTACAGGCGGCAGATCAGCAGCTCGCGCTCGTAGATCATCTCCGGGGGAAGGCGGTCGTGGAGGTCGAAGAAGAGCTCCTCGTGGCCGAGGATCTCGCTGCGCCAGGCGGAGCGCTCGACGGCCTGGAGTTTGTCGAAGTCCTGGCGCGGGAAGTCGAGGCCGGCCCAGTCCATGTCCTCGTAGTACGGGGTCCAGCCGATGGGGGTCTCCTTGCCCTGGGCGCGGCCGTGGACGCGATCGACGACCCACTTGAGGACGCGCATGTTCTGGCTGAAGCCGGGCCAGAGGAAGCGGCCATCGGGGTCCTTGCGGAACCAGTTGACGTGGAAGATGCGGGGGGTGGAGCTGAGCTCGCGCTGCATCTGGATCCAGTGGCGGAAGTAGTCGCCCATGTGGTAGCCGCAGAAGGGGAGCATGGCCATGGGGTCGCGGCGGACCTTGCCGAGGGCGCCGGCGGCGGCGGCGGTGGTCTCCGAGCCCATGGTGGCGCCGGCGTAGACGCCGGCGCTCCAGTTGAAGGCCTGGTAGATGAGGGGCATGGTGGTGGAGCGGCGCCCGCCGAAGACGAAGGCGTCGATGGGCACGCCGTCGGGGGCTTCCCAGGCGGGGTCGATGCAGGGGCACTGCGCGGCGGGCGCGGTGAAGCGGCCGTTGGGATGGGCGGCGGGACGGCCGGTTTCGCGGCCGATTTCGGGGGTCCAGCGCTGGCCGCGCCAGTCCAGGCACTCGGGCGGAGGGGTGTCGGTCATGCCCTCCCACCAGACGCCGCCCTCGGGGGTGAGCGCGACGTTGGTGAAGATGGTGTTGCGGCTGAGGGCGGCGATGGCGTTGGGGTTGGTTTTGGCGCTGGTGCCGGGAGCGACGCCGAAGAAGCCGGCTTCGGGGTTGATGGCGCGGAGGCGGCCGCTGGCGTCGGGCTTGATCCAGGCGATGTCGTCGCCGACGGTCCAGATCTTCCAGCCGTGGAAGCCCTGGGGCGGGACCATCATGGCGAGGTTGGTTTTGCCGCAGGCCGAGGGGAAGGCCGCGGCGATGTAGGTCTTTTCGCCCTGGGGGGATTCGACGCCGAGGATGAGCATGTGCTCGGCCATCCAGCCCTCGTCGCGGGCGATGTTGGAGGCGATGCGGAGGGCGAAGCACTTTTTGCCGAGGAGGGCGTTGCCGCCGTAGCCGGAGCCGTAGCTCCAGATCTCGCGGGTCTCGGGGAAGTGCACGATATATTTTTCGTCGTTGCAGGGCCAGGGCACGTCTTTTTCGCCGAAGGCGAGGGGCTTGCCCACCGAGTGCATGCAGGGGACGACGCGCTTGGTGTCTTTGTCGATCTCGGCGAGGACGGGCAGGCCGATGCGGGCCATGATGCGCATGTTGACGACAACGTAAGGCGAATCGGTGAGCTGGACGCCGATTTGCGACATGGGCGAGCCGACGGGGCCCATGCTGAAGGCGAGGACGTACATGGTCCTACCGCGCATGGAGCCGTTGAAGAGCTCCTTGAGCTTGCGGCGCATGGCGTAGGGGTCGACCCAGTTGTTGGTGGGCCCGGCGGCGTCGCGGGAGAGCGAGCAGATAAAGGTGCGCTCTTCGACGCGGGCGACGTCGCGGGGGTCGGAGCGGGCGTAGAAGCAGCCGGGCCAGTGGGCCTCGTTCAGGCGGGTGAAGGTGCCGCAGGCGACCAGCTCGGCGCAGAGCCAGTCGTACTCCTGCTGGCTGCCGTCGACCCAGTGGACGCGGGCGGGCTGGGTGAGGTCGGCCATCTTTTCGACCCAGCGGATGAGGTGCCTGTTTTTGGTGAGGGCGCCGGCGGCGATGGAGTCTTGCTTCATGCGTGCCTCGGTGGACAGTGGTCAGTGATCAGTGGACAGTGGTCAGTGATCAGTGGTCAGTGGTCAGTGGACAGTGATCAGTGGACAGTGATCAGTGGACAGTGATCAATAATCAGTGGTCAGGGGGCGGCGCGAGGCCGCTGCGCCATGGTTGGAGCCATGGACCGGTTCTCAAAAAAAAGTGAAATGTCGCACTCTTCGTGCAAGCGGTTTTGGCAGATTGACTGACTCCATACTACAACCCGTGGTAAAGGCCGGCATGTCGTGACCCTTTCCCAGGGCGGCTCAACAGGTTGCGGAAAGACACCGAGGAAACGGCGCATTCGATCAAGGATGAGTTGGCAGGGGCTAAAGCCCGCCTTTTTTTTGTTGTGCTTGCGGCACGACTGAAGTCGTGCCCTGATACAAAAAACCTCCCATCAGCGAATTTTTCAGCAAGCTGTGAAGTCGTGCCATTTCAAAAAAACTGATTCTCATCAGGGTCCGCTACCGCACCTGGGGAAAACCGAGGTCGACCCGGCTGGAGCCGGGGTCGGGCCAGCGGCTGGTGACGACTTTGGAGCGGGTGTAGAACTGGACGCCTTCGGGGCCGTACATGTGGAGGTCGCCGAAGAGCGAGGACTTCCAGCCGCCGAAGCTGTAGTAGGCGACGGGAACCGGGATGGGGACGTTGACGCCGACCATGCCCACCTCGACGTCGAACTGGAACTGGCGGGCGGCGCCGCCGTCGCGGGTGAAGATGGCGGTGCCGTTGCCGTAGGGGTTGTCGTTGATGAGCTGGAGGGCCTCGGCGTAAGTAGAGGCGCGGACGATGCTGAGGACGGGGCCGAAGATCTCGTGGTCGTAGCACTTCATGCCGGGTTTGGCGTTGTCGATGAGGCACGGGCCGAGGAAGAAGCCGTCGCCGTGGGTTGCGGGATTGGAGCGGCCGTCGATGGCGAGGGTTGCGCCTTCGGCTGCGGCCGCGTCGAGGTGGGCGGCGACGCGGTCGCGGTGCTCGCGGGTGATGAGCGGGCCCATCTCGCTGGCGGGGTCCTGGCCGGGGCCGACCTGGATGCGGGCGACGCGCTCGCGGATGGCCTCGATGAGGGGGCCGGCCACGCTACCCACGGTGACGACGACGGAGATGGCCATGCAGCGCTCGCCGGCCGCGCCGTAGGCTGCCGAGACGGCGGCGTCGGCGGCCATGGCGATGTCGGCGTCGGGCAGGACGAGCATGTGGTTTTTGGCGCCGCCCAGGGCCTGGACGCGCTTGCCGTTGCGGGTGGCGGTTTCGTAGATGTATTTCGCGACGGGGGTGGAACCGACGAAGCTGATGGCCTTGACGTCGGGATGGTCGAGGAGGCGATCAACGGCGACTTTATCGCCGTGGACGAGGTTGAGGACGCCGTCGGGGACGCCGGCTTGCTGGGCCAGCTCGGCGAGGAGGACGCTGGCGGAGGGATCTTTTTCGGATGGTTTGAGGACGAAGGTGTTGCCGCAGGCGATGGCGTTGGCGAGCATCCAAAGCGGCACCATGGCGGGGAAGTTGAAGGGGGTGACGCCGGCGACGACGCCGAGGGGCTGGCGAATCTGGTAGACGTCCACGCCGCGGCTGGCCTGCTCGGTGTAGCCGCCCTTGAGCAGGTTGGGAATGCCGCAGGCGAACTCGACGTTTTCGAGGCCGCGGGCGACCTCGCCCTGGGCGTCGGCGAAGGTTTTGCCGTGCTCGAGGCTGACGATGCGGGCGAGGCGGTCGCGGTTCTGGGCGATGAGCTCGCGGAAGCGGAAGAGGATCTCGGCGCGGCGGGAGAGCGGGGTCGAGCGCCAGACGGGGAAGGCCGCAAGGGAGGAGGCGACGGCGCGGTCCACTTCTGCAACCGACGCGAAGGCGACCTCGGCGATCTGCTCGCCGGTGGCCGGGTTCATCACGGGGCCGGTGCGGCCGGAGGCGGATGGCTGGGATTGGCCGCCGATCCAGTGGGAGACGGCGGTGGGAGTGAGAGTTTCGGCAGCGCCCATGGGCGGACCTCCTCAGAGAGCGGCGCGGAGGCGGCTGGGACGAGAAGCCGCGCGCCCGGCCGCGTCAGAGCTTCAATTCTATTGAAGAGAGCCTCGGAAGCAACAGAAATCCGCCCAACCCTGCTGAAGATTGGCGTCCTTGGGCTGCCCGCCGGGCGCAGGGCGGTCCGATCTTGTGCGGGGGGAGGCCGTTCCGGGGCCGGAACGGCATTAGGCGCGGAGGGCGAATCTCTGTTAAAATCGAAATTCTGAGTTCAACCGCAGGAAGTTACCATGTCCATTCATCCAGTTATGCAGCGCCTGGCCGATAAGCTCCGGCGCACCGACATTCCCGCGTTCGTCCCCGGCGACCAGGTGCGGGTCCAGGTGAAGATCAAGGAAGGCGACAAAGAGCGCCTTCAGGCCTTCGAGGGCCTGGTCATCGCCATCAAGAACGGCCCCCAGGGCAGCTTCACCGTGCGCAAGATGAGCTTTGGCCAGGGTGTCGAGCGCATCTTTCCCTTCAACTCGAAGGTGATCGACAAGGTGGAGAAGGTCCGCAGCTACAAGGTGCGGCGCGCGAAGCTCTACTACATCCGCGGACTGCGGGGCAAGGCGGCGCGGCTCAAGGAGATCGATCGCGTGACCGGCAAGGTTCGCGTTTAAGCGGGATCGACCCCAGGAACAGCCCCGGCTATGGCCGGGGCTGTTCTTTTTTGGGTGCGGGGAGTTGTGGCGTGGGGGGCGCCTGCGGCTTACAGTGGAGAGACGGACCGTGGGCTTTTGGGGCGGGATCTCCGTGAGGGAGGCGGCATGGACATCGGCTTTGCGGGCAAGACGGTGCTGGTGGCGGGCGGAACGGGCGGACTGGGCAGGGCGGTGAGCCTGGCGTTTCTTGAGAACGGCGCGGCGGTCACCGCGACCTATCGCAAGGCAGAGGAGGTTGCCGCGCTGCGCGACGCGGCGGGCGGGAATGCACAGTTGCTTGAGGGGCGCCCGGTGGACATCACCGACGCGGAGGCCGTGGCGGGGATGGTGGAGGACATGCTGGCGAAGCACGGCAGGCTGGACGCGGTGGTGAACTGCGTGGGCGGGTACGCGGGCGGGATCAGGCTGTGGGAGCTGGATACCCGGACCTTCGACGCGATGGAGCTGCTGAATCTGCGGGCGGGATTTGTGCTGGCGCGGGCGGCGATGCCGGCGATGCTGAAGCAGGGAGAGGGCTCGCTGGTGAACGTGGCGGCGCGGGCCGCGGTGGATCACGGCGCGGGCGCGGCGGCCTACGCGGCGACGAAGGCGGCGGCGGTGGCCCTGATGGATTCGCTGGCTGCCGACGCGAGAGGCACGGGTGTGCGGGTGAACTCGGTGCTGCCGAGCATTATCGACACGAAGGCGAACCGGGCGGCGATGCCGGACGCGGATTTTGCCACATGGCCGAAGCCGGAGGAGATCGCGCAGGTGATCTTGTTTCTTTCAAGCGACGCGGCGCGGGCGATTCATGGGGCGGCGGTGCCGGTGTACGGGAACCGGTGAGGGATGGGCGCGCGAAGCCGCGAGGATTGCGGGCTTGGGGGCGGCGGGAATTCTCTATACTCGGTGCATGGCCAGAGCCACGGTGTGCGGATGGAAGCTGGAGCGCGCGGCAAGGAAGCTGGGCGCGCTGCGCATCGCGGGGCTGGACGAGGTGGGGCGCGGGCCGATGTTCGGGCCGGTGGTGGCCGCGGCGGTGATCCTGGCGCCGGGCTGCCGTCTCGAGGGGCTTACGGACTCAAAACAGCTCAGCGTGAAAAGGCGCGCCGTGCTCGACGTGGAGATCCGGTCGAACGCGGTGGCGTTTGCGATCGCCGCGGTGGACGCCGAGACCATCGACCGCATCAATATCCGCCAGGCTTCGCTGCTGGCGATGCGGCGCGCGGTGGAGCAGCTGGCGCTGACGCCCGATTACCTGCTGATCGACGGCGTGGACACGATCGAGTGGCCCTGCCCGCAGCAGGCCGTGGTGGAGGGGGACGCGACGAGTTTCTCGATTGCGGCGGCGAGCGTTCTGGCCAAGGTGTACCGCGACCGGCTGATGGTGGAGCTCGACCGCGAGTTTCCCGGCTACGGGCTGGCTAGCCACAAGGGCTACTGCTCGCCCGAGCACCTGGCGGCGCTGGCGCGGCTGGGCCCCACGCCCCTGCACCGCAAGAGCTATCACCCGGTGGCGCAGAGGCTGCTCGAGTTCGATTGAGGCCGATGATGCGGGGCCCTCGTCGTTTGATTCCGAAATAACATCGCAACCGATTCAGCGGAGGTGGAAGGTTTCCGCAGGGGCTAAAGCCCACGCTCATACGCGGCTGTTTGCGGCACGACTGAAGTCGTGCCCTGATACAAAAGTCGTGCCCTGATAAGAAACAAAGTTGCAAGTGCAACAAAACAAGAGATGCATTCTACGGACTCCCACCCATCGGACAAAAACAAAGACGTCCGATGGATGGGGCACAGTTTCATCCCCGCGGGTCGGCAACGACGGTGGAGGACTGTTACAAGACCCACCCGCGTCAGGTTTTTCCGCGACCTGCCAGGTCTCTGACAGGATGGTTTTGAACCTTCGATTGCCAATCCCAGGTCTCAAAATCGAGACCTGGGGCACCCTGGGGCTTTGGGCCACCCCACCCTAGCCGCAAAGACAAAGACGCGGCGAGGGTGGGGCACCCGGGGGCTGTGGAGATGGGGGCATTTTTCCCAGGTCTCAAAATCGAGACCTGGGGCACCCTGGGGCTTTGGGCCAAGCCCACCCTAGCCGCAAAGACAAAGACGCGGCGAGGGTGGGGCACCCGGGGGCTGTGGAGATGGGGACATTTTTCCCAGGTCTCAAAAGCGAGACCTGGGGCACCCTGGGGCTTTGGGCCAAGCCCACCCTAGCCGCAAAGACAAAGACGCGGCGAGGGTGGGGCACGCGGGGGCTGTGGAGATGGGGACATTTTTCCCAGGTCTCAAAATCGAGACCTGGGGCACCCGAGATTCGTACAAAATCAGGCGGTCAGAGACCGAGTGTGGTCCGCCGGAAACACGGGATGTTCTTCAGCAGGCAGGCAGAGCGGAAGACCGCAAGGGCTAAAGCCCCAACCTTCGAAACAGGCGTGTCTCGGCACGACTGAGGTCGTGCCCTGATACAAAACATAACCGATGCGACTTGCGGCGGACTAGCCTAGCTCCCGACGGTCCGGGCGGTGGCGGCGCTGGCTTTGCGCTGCTGCCACCAGGCGAGCAGGGGCCGCGCGGCCAGCAGCACCGCCAGGATGAGGGTGATGCGGAGCGGGGTCAGCACGCCCGGCTTCAACTGCCACCAGAAATGAATCACTCCCAGGATGGCGGCGGGATAGATGAGCGTGTGCAGGCGGTTCCAGCGCTTGCCGCCGAGCTTGCGGATCGCCCAGCGCGTCGAGGTCGCGGCCAGGGGGATGAGCAGCAGGTAAGCGGCCGCGCCCGCGGTGATGAAGCGCCGCTGCGCTACGTCGGCAAGCATGAGGCTCATGTTGAAGCCCGAGTAGAGCGCCACGTAGGTGAGCATGTGCAGGGAGGCGTAGAAGAAGGCGAAGAGGCCGAGCAGGCGGCGAAACCTGATGAGCCAGCTCAGCCGCGGCCAGATGCGGCGCAGGGGCGAGATGGCCAGGGTGATGACGAGGAGGCGCAGGGTGGTGAAGCCGGTGGTCTGGGCGATGGTGGAGGTGGGGTTGGGTCCGAGATTGTTCTGGACCGCGGCCCACACCAGCCACGCGAGCGGGGCGAGGCAGGCGAGCCAGGTGAGCGTCTTGAGCGGGATGAGGGTGGAGAGTTTCATGGCTAGCGAGTTAGCAAGTTGGCAAGTTGGCGAGTTAGCGAGTTAGCGGAGTTAGCGGAGTTAGCGGAGCTGGCGGAGCTGATCCGCAATTTGCTGCTTCGCTGAATTGCCAACTTGCTGACTTGCTTTTCTGCTTCAGTAATACCGGCTCAGATTCATGCCTGCGTAGAGGGACGCGACCTGGTCGCCGTAGCCGTTGAACATCAGCGTAGACCGCAGCTGGTCGTAGAAGGGCAAGCCGATGCGGCGCTCGGTCTTCTGGCTCCAGGGTACGCGGTCGACGCTGGGATTCACGTTCGAATAGAAGCCATAGGCTCCGGGAGACTGCTCGTTCCAGGTGGTCGGGGGCTGGTAGTCGACGAACTTGATCTTGACGATCGACTTGGCGGACTTGTAGCCGTACTTCCAGGGGACCACGATGCGCACCGGGGCGCCGTCCTGGTTGGGGAGCACGTCGCCGTAGAGCCCGAAGGTGAGCAGGGTGAGGGGATTCATGGCCTCGTCCATGCGCAGGCCCTCCACATAGGGCCACTCGATGGTGGCGTCCTCGCCCGCCCACTTCTCGACGCGGCCGTTGTAGTAGGAGACGAACTGCAGGTACTTGGCCGAGGGCAGGGGATCGCACTGCTTGATGAGCTCGGAGAGCGAGTAGCCAATCCAGGGGATCACCATGCTCCAAGCTTCGACGCAGCGGTGGCGGTAGACGCGGTCTTCGAGCGGGCGCAGCTTGAGCAGGTCCTCGATGTCGAAGGTGAGCGGCTTTTTCACCTTGCCCTCGACCTTCACGCTCCAGGGGCGGGTGGGCAGGCCTCCGGCGTTCTTCGCGGGCTGGTCCTTCTCGATGCCGAACTCGTAGAAGTTGTTGTAGTGGGTGATGTCCTCGTAGGGCGTGAGAGTTTCGCCGGTGGTGGTCAAGGGGCTGTAGACGGTTTTGAGCCTGGTGTCCGCGTGGACCACGGCGCGGGGATCGAAGGCCTGCGCGAGGCGATCGGCGCCCAGAGCCGCTGCGCCCACAGTAGCCGCGCCGGCGGCGGCGTTGCGCAAGAAACGGCGGCGGCTCAGATAACGCCGGTACTCGCCCGGCGACGTGATCTCGGAGGATGGAATGTCTGGCGGTTTGCCGATGAGCATGGGACGACCTCGCTTGCGGGGAAAAACCTTACGCGTCCATTAGACACCCGCGTGAGGGGGCAAGTTACAAATCGAGGGAGGAATTGAATTCGGGGTGAGCCGATTGGGCAGGGCGCGGGGACCGCGCTCGATATGAATCCTGCTGTGCCGCGGGCTACGCGGTGCGGGCGAAGACGCGCGCCTCGAGGCGCGCGAGCCGGCCCTCATGGTCCTTGCGGACTTCGTCCTCGATGCGATCGAAGCGGGTCTCCAGGCGGCTGAGACGTTCGTTGACCTGATTGAATCCATCGCGCATCTCGGAGCGGAGATCGTCGATGCGCCTGCCCTGGTCGTCGATGCGCCTGCCCTGGTCGTCGATGCGCCTGCCCTGGTCGTCGATGCGCTTGCCCAGGCCGTCGATGCGCTGTCCCAGGTCGTCGATGCGCTGGCCCAACCCGCTGAAGGCGCGGCCATTCACCAGCGCCGACCCCAGCCACACGACCAGGATCGAGAAGACCGGCAGGCCCATCGCGAAATAGAACTGGAGATTCGTCATCGGCTGACTGATTGTAGCGTGAGTTGAGCGGCAAGACAAAGAAGCGGCAGGCGAAGCGGCAGGCGAAGGTCAGCCTGCGGCCGGCTCCGATGCCGTTGGCACCCAGTAGCGCCGCTCCACGCGACCGGGCAGTTGCGCATCTCCAATGCGCACGCCGCCGCACTTCTCGATCACGCGCGCCGAGGCGGCATTGGTCGTATTGCAGGTGACGAGCGCTTGCGCCATGCTTTCCGCGCGCAGCTTGCCCAGCGCCAGGCGCAGGGCCGCCGTGGCCACGCCGCAGTTTCTGCGGGAGGGACGCACCTTGTACCCGATGTGCCCGCCGATCTTTTCGAGGTGCGGCGTCAGGCGGTGGCGCAGGTAGATCTCGCCGAGGATCCGTCCACCGGCCTCGATGAAGTACGAATCCATGGGAACGATCTCGGGGGTGGGGGCGCCGCCGTGCTTCATCTGCATGAGCAGGGAATAGAAGGGCGCATAGCCTTGCCACGCGACGGCGAAACCTCCGCTGTAGACGTGCAGCTCACCCGCGGCGCGGAACTCTTCGAGCATGGCGGCGAACTCCTCGTCGCGCCCCGGGGCCATGGGTGTGAGCACGATGCGCGCAGCCAGTTCGTCCCTCGCCATTCTGCTCCTATCCAAGTTCCGCGGGGGGCGCGGCAGGCGCGATCGGCCTCGCGAACGGCCACTCGCGCAGTTGGCGCGCGCGGACCAGGTAGATGAGCGTGCCGGAGACGCCGATGACGGCGGCGGCCAGGAGGCCGCCGAGCGCCCTGGGCCGCATGACGAGGAGATAGACGAAGCCGGCCATCGCCGCCAGGGGCGGCAGCGGATACAGCGGAATCCGGAAGGGGCGTTCCAGCTCCGGCCGGCGGGCGCGCAGCCAGATCACGCCGACCTGCTGCAAGAGAAACTGAAGCAGAATGCGTGTGATGACGAGCATGGTGATCACCTGTTCGAGCGAGAAGAAGCAGAAGCAGGCGGCCACCAAGCCCAGCGCCACCAGGGAGCGATGGGGAATGCCGTGCCGGGGATGCACGGCGGCGAGGAAGCGGAAGTAGTTGCCGTCGCGCGCCGCGGCATAGGGCACGCGCGAGTAGCCGAGGAGGAGCGAAAACACCGAGGCAAAGGCCGTCCACATGACCAGCAGGGCGATGGTGTATCCGGCCCAGGGGCCGAAGGCGGAGCGGCCGATCTCAGCGACCAGGCGGATGCGCATGGCCGCGCTCTCGGCCGCGTGGAGCGCGGCATTGCGCATGGAGGGCAGCGCGGCCATGTTCATGGCGATGTAGAACGCCGAGACCAGCACCACCGAGATCAGGATGGCGCGGGGAATGGTCTTCTCGGGCCGGCGCACCTCGCTGCCGAGGAAGCAGATGTTGTAGTAGCCCCAGTAGTCGTAGGTGGTAATGAGCGTGGCCTGGGCGAGGCCGCCGAGGGCGATGGCCGCGTGCAGTCCGGGCGCAGGGGGCATGTGCCAACCGCCGGCGGCGGCGGCATGAGCAAAGCCCGAGACGATGACGCCGGCGATTGCGGCCATCACGCCGCCGAAGAGCACCCAGGCCATCCCCGTCACCACGCTCAAGCGGCGAAAGAGCATCCAGGTGACGAGGAGGCAGACGGCCGCGGCCACAAAGCTCGAGTAGTGGAGGGCGGGCCAGGCGGCGATGGGCCCGGCATCGAGCCCCGGCCAGAAGATGCCCAGGAACCCGGCGAGGCCGATGCAGCCGGATGCAATCGAGAGCGGCGCGGTAAAGCTCAACTGCCACACGAAGAGAAAGCTGAGCCAGTTGCCGGCGCGCTCCGGGCCGTAGATCTCGCGCAGGAAGGCATAGGAACCGCCGGCGCGGGGAAAGGCGGCGCCCAGCTCGGCCCAGACCAGGCCGTCGGCCACGGCGATGGCGGCGCCCAGCACCCAGGCCCAGATGGAAAGCCGGTAGCCCGCCGCCGCGATGACCAGCGGCAGGGTGATGAAGGGCCCCACGCCGATCATCTCGAGCATGTTGAAGAGCACGGCGGAGCCGAGGCCGATGCGCCTCTCGAGGGTTGCGCCGCCGGCGGACGTGGGCTGGCTGGGAGTCATCGTGGGTCTGCGTGCTCCACGGATTGTACACTGGCCTGTAGACTGATCTTGCCTATGAATCTTCCCTCCGGTTGGCCCAAATCAGCAGTATGCGCAGCCCTCGCGGGCCTTGTCCTGGCGGGCGCGGCCGCCTCTGGTGGGGGCGCCCCGCAGTCGCAGGCGGCGGATTCGCCCAACGCCGAACTCGATGGGGTTCCATTGCCCGCGCCGGCCCCTTATGCGCTGCCCCTGCCGGAAGACCGCGGCGCGGCCGCCATCGAGCAGGCGCTCAAGCGCCTGGACACCACGGCCAGCATCCTCTTTATCGTGGCCCATCCCGACGACGAGGATGGCTCGCTGCTGACCTATCTCGCGCGGGGCCGCGGCGTGCGCGCCACGCTCTTGACTCTCAATCGCGGCGAGGGCGGCCAGAACCTGATGTCGGCCGACGAGAACGACGCGCTGGGCCTGATCCGCACCAACGAGCTGCTGATGGCGGGCCGCTACTACGGCGTGCATCAGCTCTTTGGAACGGAGGTCGACTTCGGGTTCTCCAAGACGCAGGAAGAGTCGTTCGCGCAGTGGGGCCACGAGCGGGTTCTCTACGACGCGGTTCTGGCGGTGCGCCGCACGCGGCCGCAGATCGTCGCCAGCACCTTTGTGGGCGGGGTCACCGACGGGCACGGGCACCACCAGGTCTCGGGCGAGGTTGCCCAGGAGGTCTTCAAGGCCGCGGGCGATCCCAAGGTGTTTCCCGACCAGCTCAAGAATGGCCTGGAGCCGTGGCAGCCGCTGGCCGTCTACTCGCGCACGCCCTTTGCGCGCATCATCAGCGGAAAGATGTTCGACTACGCCACCGGAAAATGGGCGGCGGCCGGGTTTCGCAACTACGTGACGGGCGCATGGACGGCGGGCGCGCTTTCAACGGACGTGCGCGTTCCCGTGGGCACGTACGATCCGGCGCTGGGGCGCACCTATGTGCAGATCTCCCGCCAGGGCTGGGGCGACCAGAAGTCGCAGAACGGCGGCGCCAACCCCACGCTCAGCGGACCCGACGACTCCGACTATCACCTTTGGGCGGTGGCGCCGCGGGCCCAGGCCCCGGCCGGCACCAACGCGGCGAACGACGACCTCTTTCACAACAGCAAGGTGGATATCGACACCAGCCTGGAGGGTCTGGCGCGGCTGGCCGGCGGCAACCCTCCTGCGTGGCTCACGGGCGGCCTTGATCGCGTTCAAGCCGGCGTGGCCTCGATCCTGGCGGGATGCCCGTGCTCCGATCCGTCCGCAACGGCGCGCAAACTCGTGCCCGTCTACCGCGACACGCTCGATCTGCGCAGCCGCGTAGCCGCGAGCGATCTCGATTCGGAAGCCAAGGCCGACCTGCTCTTCCAGCTCGACACCAAGATCGATCAGTTTGAGTCCGCCTTCAAAGACCTGCTTGGCCTCAACATGCAGGCCTTCACCGCGAGAGGGGGCGAGGCTGGCCGCAGCCCGTTCCCCGGAGCGTCCGCGGGCGAGATGCCGGCCAGCGTGACCCCGGGCGAGGAGTTTTATGTACGCGTGCACACGGCCCACCCGGAAGGGGACGTGCGGCTGGCGCGGGTGTGGCTGGTGAGCCAGAGCGGGCCGGCGTGGCCGGCTGAGGACGCGGCCGGGGCGATCGACGCCTCCGCAGCGGCCGCGCCCGCCACCAATCGCACCTTCAAGGTGCGCGTGCCCGAAGACGCCGAGGCCACCAGGCCTTACTTCACGCGGCCGAATCTGGAGCAGGCTTATTACGATATTTCCAATCCCAAGTGGCGGCTGGATCCTTTTGCTCCCTGGCCTCTGGCGGCGTGGGCCGAGTTCACTTTCGACGGAGTCCCGATCCGCATCGGCGAGGTGGTCCAGACCCTACATCGCGTGACGGGGCCGGGCGGCATCTATGAGCCGCTGGTGGTGACGCCGGCCATCGGCGTCCGCGTCGATCCGGAGGCGCGCATCCTGCCGCTCGACGGCGGGCCGCTGCCGGTCCACGTGACCATCCACGCGGAGACCGCGGCCAGCGGGACGGTCAGCCTCAAGCTCCCCGCCGGCTGGCATTCCGATCCGGCGCAGGCGCCGTTCAAGATCGCGAACGCCGGCGACGCGGAGGCGCTTGTCTTCTCGGTCACGTCCGACGGAGCCGCAACCGGCGCCTACACGGTGGCAGCGATCGCGCAGTCCGGGGGAAAGAGTTACGAGAGCGGCTGGCGGACGGTGGGCTACACCGGCCTGCGCCCATACAACCTCTACATGCCCGCGGTTCTCAAGACCCGCAAGGTCGACGTGAAGCTCGCGCCCGGCCTGCGTGTTGGCTACGTCATGGGCACCGGCGACGAGGTGCCCGAGGCGATCCGGGAACTGGGCGTCGCGCCGCACCTGCTGACCGCGGCCGACCTGAGCTCGGGCGACCTCTCGCAGTGGAACGTCATCGTGGTCGGCATCCGGGCGTATTCGGTCCGGCCCGAGCTGGCGCAGGCGCAGCCGCGGCTCGACCAGTGGGTCAAAGAGGGCGGAACGCTGATCGTGCAGTACCAGAGCGGCGATTTTCCGGCGCCGCTGCCGATCACGGTGGAGGCCCAGCCTTCGTTTTACGTGGTGGACGAGAGCGATCCGGTAAAACTGCTGGCGCCGTCGAACCCTCTGCTGAGCCGGCCCAATGGCATCACGGAGGCGGACTTCGACGGCTGGGTGGAGGAGCGCGGCCACGGGTTCCCGGCGGACTGGGACCCGGGTTACACCGCGCTGACCGAGACCGCGGATCCCGGCCAGGATCCGCAGCGCGGCGGCCTGCTGGTGACTCACCCGGGCAAGGGCACTTATATCTACGTTGCCTACGCACTCTATCGCCAGTTACCGGAGTTAGTGCCGGGATCTTACCGGATTCTGGCAAACCTGATAAGTGCGGGACATAACAAGTAACTCAATCGAGTTATCGCCTGGCGAAATTCAATCAGTGCTTGATGTGCGCCCGCTCAAGCACAGTAAGACGTTCCCTATCTATTGTTAAATTGCGGTGAAAATCGCGCCTTGTGCTCGTGCGCTAGCTGCCGGGCAGGCGATGGAAATTCGATTAAAACTCTGTGAATTCGTTAAATATTCATCTAGTTCTGCGAGTCTGGTGAACGGAACCGCAGGCGAGCCCAGGCTGTGAGGGCTCTCCCGGGTACATGCTGAATCTCCCCCGTAAACCGCAAGGGGCCGGATGTTTGTTGTCTGGTGCGGCCGGCCCGTGTGCGGAGGTATGGATGCGCATGGTCTCGAATGGCGTATCCCCGGTCCCAAAACACCGTATGAGTGAGAGGAAATGAGAGGCCCAATGAACTTCAAAGCCAAGTGCGCCGCTGCGGCGATTCTCGCAGCTTCTCTTGCAATCCCGTTCGCCTACGCCAGCGATCCTGCTGCGCCGCCGGCGAAGAAGCATCACGCAACCCGCCACGAACGCGAGAGGGGCCCGTCGGTCGAGGAGCAACTCGAGAACCTGCGCCAGCAGATGCAGACCCAGCAGACCCAGATCGACAGCCTGAAGGATCAGCTCTCGAACAAGGATCAGCAGTTGCAGCAGGCGCAGCAGGCCGCGACCGCGGCCCAGGCCGCCGCGGACAAGGCGCAGCAGGAGGTCGACCAGCAGCAGCAGGCGGTGACCGCGAACACTTCGGCGGTAAGCACTCTTCAGTCTTCGGTGAGCGATATGAAGGGCAGCCAGGCCTCGCTGGCTACGACCATCTCCGACGAGACCACGGCGATCAAGAAGGAGGTCTCGAGCCCGGACGCGATTCATTACAAGGGCATCACGATCTCGCCCCATGGCAGCTTCCTGGCGGGTGAAACCGTGTACCGGACCTCAACCATGGGCGACGGCCTGAATACGCACTTCTCCAGCATTCCGCTGAACAACTCGCAGGCTGCGCAGATCAGCGAGTGGCAGGGTTCCGGCCGCCAGTCGCGCGTGGCCCTCAAGGCTACCGGCAAGGATGGCGGCCTGACCCTGACCGGGTACTACGAGGCTGACTGGCTGAGCTCCGGCAACACCTCCAACAACAACCAGTCGAACAGCTACACCCTGCGCCAGCGGCAACTGTGGGCCGAGGCCAAGACCGACAGCGGCTGGACCGTCTCCGGCGGCCAGGGCTGGTCGCTGGCCGCGGAGACCACCGATGGATTGCAGCGCGGGTCGGAGATTCTGCCGGCCACCATCGATCCCCAGTACGAAGCGGGCTTTGTGTGGACGCGGCAGTACAGCTTCCGCGTGAGCAAGAACTGGGGCAACAAGATCTTCCTGGGCGCATCGGCGGAGAATGCCGAGACCCTGAACCCGGCCGGCAGCGGCTATTCCACCACCGACTTTGAGTTCGGACAGGCGGGTGATGGCGGCGGCCTCTACGACTCCGCCAACAACTACACCCCGAACCCGGCGCCGGACTTCGTGATCAAGATGGCCTTCGAGCCGGGCTGGGGCCACTGGGAGATCTTCAACATCGACCGCTTCTTCCGCGACCGCGTCTATCCCACCGGGGGCAGCCCGTATAACAACACGGTGGAGGGCTCGGGCATCGGCGGCGGCTTCCGCGTGCCTTTGGCCAACAAGAAGCTCACCATCGGCCTCAAGGGTCTGTATGGCGAGGGCATGGGCCGCTACGGCTCGTCCACCATCGCCGACGTGACGGTGCGCTCCAATGGCACGCTGGCTCCGCTGCGCGCCTTCTCCGCCCTGAGCACGGTGGAGACGAGCCCCACCAAGCGGCTGATGCTCTACTTCAACTACGGCGGCGACTACGTCTACCGCGAATACTGGTGGACGGGCGCCACCACGGCGGAGGGCTACGGCGTGCCGGGATCTTTCACCAACGCCCCGGCCATGTCCGGCTGCAATACCCAACCCACCACGGTCAGCAGCGACACGACCTTCAGCGCGCCCTCCAACTGCGGCGCCAACACCAAGGACGTGCAGGAGGTCACGGTTGGCAACTGGTACAACCTCTACGACGGGCCCAAGGGACGGCTTCGCTTTGGCCTGCAGTACAGCTGGTTCGAGCGCGATCTCTGGTCGGGTCTGGGCGGACCGCTCAACCCGGACGGCGGCGCTCGCGGCAATCTGAACACGTTCTACACTTCGTTCCGCTACTACATGCCGTAATCGCGGCGGGTCTACGGCCCTCGCTCGGCGAAGAGGCAGCCTTCGGGCTGCCTCTTCGGTTCTGGCGGGCGGCACGTCTCTGCCAACCCTGCAACCACCTCGCGCTGCGGCGCATCGATAGTGCAGCAGGCCGAGCATCAGGGGTGAAGGCGGCCGGACGAATTTCCGGAGAGGGGTGGCGTGTCCATATTTTTTCCCAAAGATGGCTTTGCGCGAGTGCGTTTCAAATTGGGAGTGCTGGTGGAGGATTCCATGGACGCGGGCACTGCTTTTCCTACCCCGCCGCCTAGACTTTAATCTTTCCGGTTTTGATGAGCAGGTACGTATGGTGGTCAAAACACAGAACAAGGGCCGCAGTGTTACCGGTTTGAGCATAGGCGCCGCGAACGTGAGGCGGTATTTTCCCAAAAATGTATCCGCCATCGAGCTGCAACTGGATCATCTCCAGATCGAGTGTGGGCTGGAACCGGGATTCTGGAATGGCGAACCCGAGATTCACGACCGCAGGCTGTGCGCCTGGCTGGAAGCGAAGAACTGCCAGGGACAGCCGGGGCGGCCGCCGGTTCCGCTGGCGATGATTCCATCCGGGGAGAACTCGTACAGGCTGCAGCCGCTGCGTGCGGTGCAGCGGACGCGCAACCGGCCGGCGCGGCCGAATGCGGCTTGAGGCGATTCGCCAGTTTCTCTCCGTGCGCCGATTGCGGAGCCGCTCCAGGCGTGTGAGCGCTTGATTTTGTGGGTTCGATTGCCGGTGCCAGGTCCCAAAATCGGGATCTCCGCCCCGGAGCTGGGGCACCCAGTGCCGGTACAAGCTCAAGCGGTCAAGGTTCCAGTAGTTTGATTCCGAAATAACATCGCAACCGATTCAGCGGAGGTGGAAGGTTTCCGCGGGGGCTAAAGCCCACGCTCCTATGCGGCTGTTTGCGGCACGACTGTTACAAACCGCATTCGGCCGTATTGCCACGTTATTTTGGAATCGTCCTGCTGGTGTGCGTATGTGAAAGGCCGGATTCCAGCGGGTGCTTGCAGCCAAAAGGCCCGCGGCTGAAGCCGCATTCCAACTTTGGGCGGCATTCAGCAGCCTGAAGGCTGCTGCTCCCTCCGATGATCGCCGACCCCTGACAACTGAGTTGATACACTCGGTGTGCGTATGTGAAAG
>Ga0335072_10004630_pt1 | contig 20358 bp, 23 predicted proteins | sample Lox_Sample_21_FD_206725 | JGI IMG/M metagenome (GOLD analysis project Ga0335072, IMG submission 206725) | Soil microbial communities from Loxahatchee National Wildlife Refuge, Florida, United States - Lox_Sample_2.1 | ecosystem: Environmental > Terrestrial > Soil > Wetlands | place: USA...
AGAAAACGAATGGTCTGCGATTGGATGATGGAATAGATGGTGAACTTCGGGGGATGCCATTCTAGAACTCTTCTTCTATGTGATAGGAGTAGCTCTCTACTATCACTGGGACTTGCTGCGGAGTAGAAGGGACAGTTTTGCTGACGACGATGGAATTCACGAACATTGCGGGGCGGCTGCCTGAGGAAGGCGAGGCTGCAAAATCTTGGCAGAAATTTGGGTGAAGACCACAAAGAAAATGTATGATCCTTAATCCTGTACAAACACAACTTCAGGAAGACAATCTGGTTGATGTGGCTTAACTAAGCTGTTAGGCCCCAGCTCTATAGGTTGTATTGAGATTCGATCTCTGCAATGCCTCCCAAAACAGCTCCTCCAGTGTCCGCAACTTCCAAAAAACCACCATCATATCCTCCAAATCAGACGTGAGTTTCCTCATAACTTCTAAAGTAACCTAGCTAACTTAATAAGACTCTATATCACCAATTTGCCATCCAACAAGATTCAAAAGTCCGATTTGCGTATTTCACTGTACACCCTCTTTTCTACCTATGGACCTGTTCTCGATGTGATAGCTCTGCGGACCATGAAGATGCGTGGTCAAGCTCACATTGTGTACAAGGATATCCAGACTGCAACTCAAGCTATGCGAGCATTACAAGGCTTCAACTTTTTTGGCATGGACATGGTAGGTGTCTCAAGATCAAAGACACTCTAGCAATAGGATGCAAGCTAACGTGTTCCTCGACAGCAAATACAATATGCCAAAACGAAATCTGACACAATTGCAAAACTAGATGGGACTTTTCATAAGCCTGCTGCAGCCGCCGGTGCAGTAACATCAACGGAACTTCAACAGAGCATCTTCAATGCGCTACCATCAGCTTCTACGACTGCCACTACGACTCGGACAAGCGGTGCTATGACCTTGAAGCCACCAGGGACAAGCGAAGATCAGACCATGGAAGATACCAGGAGTCCAGCAAGTATGGCGGGTCAAAAGAGAAGAAGGGACGAGGAGGAAGACGAGGAGGAAGACGAGGATGAAGGGAGCGAAGGAGAGGCTGCCATGGAGGAAGATAGCGATGATGAATGAGTCACCTCTCAGTATGCATGGCAAGGCGTTTGGAGTGGAAAAGAGATCAAGTCAGATCAACATGGGTTTGTTATGCTACTGTATCGAGAGATCCGTTAATTGCCGACGTGGTTATCAAAGAAAACCCAACATCATCCGATTCGAGATGAGATTTCCGCCAAACCTCTCCTCTCTCATGTTCTTTGCAGAAGTGAAGCATGTTTAAAAGATCACACTTCCATGGGGAAATGGGCAATAGTATTCGCCAACTCATATCATGCCATTGCCGGAGGTAGCCATAATCCAACATACCCTCCAACCAACCCAAGCCAGACGCCGAGGTAGTCTTTCAATAGGCAATTAAATTGCTCCATTGCTTCTTTAGTACCACAGGGGTGGATGAAGAATGCTGGAAGGTCAGTGAGAGGGTGATTCTGTAATGTCGAAGTCAGATTAGAGCAGGCTCTAGCTTTGGCCGGGCGTATAAAGGAGACAATAAGTAGAGAAAATTTGTCATACTGCGGCAGAGATTCCTCCAATGACTCCAATACTTCGAAGATGATTTTTGTATTGGTCTGGAACAAGGTACCGATAGACAATATCGATATCAAATGGCGAATCACAGGGAGGAACGTCGTGCAACGAGAACCATAAAACGGGTGTTTGGTATGTGGGATGCAGGTGGATCTCGTAAATGACGTATGGCTGTTGAGATTGCTTTGAGTAGCCAGGAAGCTCGTCATTTTGGCTCGGACGTGGCATATTCGAAAACCCTGTCTCAGAATTTGAATGTAGTGCTTCCTATAATATTTCTCAGCAAGTAATCGACTTGAATGAAGTACACTAAGGAATTCTCTGTGCATGAAAAGCGAATTTAGAGAATACTTACAGTATCAGCATCCTCCGCATCATGGTCCATAAGCATATCCGTTCCACATTCATTTCCCCAATTCAAAGCCTGTAGATCCACTGAAAGACTGATATCGTTTTTAGATACATCTATGGGTTTAGTTATGGTGATGGAGACCGAATCGTTCAGTAAAGAGTGCTGTAATCGAAGTCTGAAGGCCCGTCTTTCCTGACCAAGAGTTGCTGCAATATACTTCTGATCTAGCAAATGGCAAGCAAGGCTGAACTCTTCTTGAGTCAGAAAAGGATAGTTGCTAATGGAGTCTTGGATGGTCATAATTGAGGCACTTGGTTAATGCGCAGCTACAAAGCTGGGAGATGTATTCTATGTCAACGAGCTATTTATTGAGCACAGTATAGCTTGGGCTGAGGTCATGTGTAGGCAGATCTGAATTTTATCGAGGCTGAGCTTCCTCCTGAGGGTATAGCAGGTAGACTTGGCAGGGACCGTCCTTTAGATACTCCATATATTAAAGAATCATAATGGATCCTTTTAGGACGATTCGGTAGCTTCAGGTACCATTTAATAATAAATTTTGGCATTATCGTTGACAAGTTGGCGAGGCTGAACTTTCCGCGTTTTCTCATCAACCAATCATGTCCTTGTCTCAATGAAGCCCCTTTGAAAATGTAGCCTACCCAAGATGTCAGCACCTTGAATAGCTTGCATCTTATAGCCATGTTATGAGTGCAATAACGAATTGAAAAGTCACTGGCATTAATCTTAAATCAATTCTTGTTTGCTCAGTACCCACAGAAATTGGTCAAGCCTTGCGCAAGCCACCCGATCGACCTTCGGCAAATTGTGAAAACATATTTGGAGACTTGACAACTATGCTACTTATCCCTTAAGAAGCCCCGTTCACTACCTTATGACTTCTTCAACGGCTTCTCGATAGCCATGTCCTGTTTTCTGTTCAATGAACGTTCGTGATCCTTTCAACCTTCGTCGGTCGAATGCGCTCACGATCTTAAGAGGAACGGCAACCGAAGCGGTCGCGAACATAAAGCAAGGAGTTCTCGAAACTGGCGCGCAGGTAATAGAGTCTGGGAAACAGGCTGTCGAAGACATGGCGTCCTTCTCGATTCCTAAAAACGTCCCTTCCTTTACAAATCCACAACGAGAATTGGAAAACAGAGTATGGGGAGCTTCAGGAGTGACAGCCCGGTCTGCGGCCTTACACCAGAATGGAGGAGTTGGTAGTGTACAAGAACGACTGGGCGGCTTCTTTGAGCAAAATCGAGATCTTCCAATGTATAAGGACAAACCATTCTCCTATATCTCGTCGAGAAGACGGAAACCCTTTTGGCAAAGAAAGCGGTTGTTGGCACTCATTGGGCTTTTCATAATGTTTGGTTTATATATGATGGGAGTAATTGGCGACGAGAATGCGAAGAAAAGGGCCAAAGACCGCTGGAATTGGCTGCAGAGGCCGGAAGAGACTTTGAAGAAAGTAGATTGGTTAAGTCGAAGAGAGCGCGTCGTTGAAGCTTTTAAGTTGAGCTGGGATGCTTACGAGCGGTACGCCTGGGGTATGTTGCATCCTAAAATCATATCCTTATCGTATTCAGCACCTCCAAAAGCATGAGAGGATTTCAATTTAGCTAACTAGCAAGTGATAGGCTATGATGAATTTCATCCTGTTTCAAAGACGGGTAGACAGATGACTCCAAAGGGCATGGGCTGGATTATTGTGGATAGTCTGGACACATTGATGCTGATGAATCTTACCAGCCGGCTTTCCCACGCGAGAAAGTGGATGACTACAAAGCTAGATTATGAGCAGGACAAGGACGTCAATACGTTTGAGACAACTATTCGTATGCTAGGTGGCTTGTTATCGGCCCATTACCTCTCCACAACATTTCCGGATATGGCTCCTTTGGCGGAGGATGATGAAGGGACCCCGGGGGAAGATCTTTACTTAGAGACGGCAAAGGACCTTGTTGATCGGATAATTGGCGCGTTCGATTCACCATCGGGTATTCCGTATGCCAGTTTCAACATGAAGACCCTTCAAGGGATTCCGTCGCATGATGATGCTGGAGCGTCTTCTACTGCCGAGGCTGCAACGGTACAGTTGGAGCTGAAGTATATGACTAAGCTCACTGGTGAGACGCTGTACTGGGAAAAAGCGGAGAAGGTCATGGAAGTTATCGATGCTAATGGCATGGAGGATGGGTTACTCCCCATATATATTTATGCCAACACTGGCAAGTTCAGAGGCAACACTATCCGTTTGGGCAGCCGGGGAGACTCCTACTATGAGTATCTAATCAAACAATATCTACAAACGTCGAAACAAGAACCAATATATGAAGAGATGTGGGATGAGGCGCTTGCGGGAGTCCGAAAACATTTAATCACCTACTCTACACCGTCGGGATTTACTGTTCTAGGAGAAAGACCTAATGGCCTTGACCGGGACTTACACCCTAAGATGGACCATCTTGTATGTTTCATGCCTGGAACAATCGCTCTTGGCGCGACTGGCGGCCTATCAGAGGCTGAGGCTATGAAACTACCAACCTGGTCTGCAAAGAAGGCCGGTGAGATGACATTAGCAAGGGAACTAATGCAGACCTGCTGGGGCATGTACAAATTCACGAAGACGGGACTAGCTGGAGAGATCACACATTTTGTCATTGACAAGCCACCTCTTCCAGAATCGGCACCTCACAATCCACCGAAGGAATTTGACCCGAGTGGAGATGCCACCTGGAGGCAAGATTTCATTGTCAAGCTCAACGATAATCATAACCTGCAACGTCCGGAGACCGTAGAGAGCCTGTTCTATATGTGGCGCATAACAGGCGAGGAGATGTACAGGGATTGGGGTTGGGAGATGTTCAAATCATTCATGAACTACACGGCAGTTGAGCATGGCGGAGGCTTCACAAGTCTTCGTGACGCCGATGTGCTCCCACCCGTGAAGGCCGATAACATGGAAAGCTTCTGGCTGGTAAGTGCTCTATTCGCTATAGCTGTGCACATTCTGACAGGTGTAGGCCGAAACCCTGAAGTACTTCTACCTCCTTTTCTCGCCAAATGATTTGCTGCCCCTGGATCAGGTGGTAATTAATACAGAGGCTCATCCACTTCCGCGATTCGAGCTAGGGAAACTATTGAAGACTGGGTGGAAGAGGAAGCCTAGGATCGACGGAAAGCTCGTGTCTGAGGCGCCCCAGGTTGAGACGGTCCATGTCGAGGAGGTTGTCTCCAAGACGGTGGGTTAATGCTAGTTCATATGATACCATGTACATTATGGCATTATTCCTTATATCATGCATATGTGGAGTTTCGGCCATGTACGAAATATCTTTATTACAATATTACATTTGCCGGCTAGTCAGAGTTGGTTTGAGGAATGATCCAAAGTCATGTACAGGCAAAGCAGGAAAGCCTTGTGATAACAATAGTCTAGATTCTCTCTCTTGCATCGAATGATTCCTTAACATCCTTATATCAAGTCAGCAGTTAGCAGAGGGGCTGAACGGCATCCGATAATCATACAAGACAGTATTGAAAGGTGTATGTCAAAGCAGAATGTAACGCTAAAATGTGCCACTTCAAAACGGATTAACTACAAGAAAATGAATGGCTACAGAAGTATTGCAGTTATGAGGATGAGAGCCGTAGAAAGAACCTCCTTCTAGGACAGTCTAGTGTGGCGCAGGGACAAGGAAGGTAAAATGTAAATGTAGGCGAGAGGCGAAGTGCGATAGAAGGGAGCAGGTGTGGGCAGGGATCTTTTAAGAGGTGCCTTAGCAGCATGAACAAAAAGGGGAGGCGACAGGGTGGGGCTGGTGTGGGGTCGAAGGAAAGGTACGAGGGGAGGACAAAATAATATTGCACGCTCTCGTTCACTTTGTATGCTCTCCCACCACTCCTCCCAATCGGGTACAGTTTCAGGACGTCTGCAGTAGCACTGGATGTCTTCTTGCTGCTTCTCTTACTCGATACCATGTGAGGAGGGTACTTACTCGACGCTCTGAGTGGTGAATGGTGACTGCTAAGCTATAACTACTCTATGTACCTTGGTTCTAGCTTTGACCTCAACTAGGATGGAGAACACGAGGGGTAGCTTCCGTCCTCGGAGAAAGCAGAGCTACAGAGAGCTAATAAGACTCCCACGCTCCACTCGTTGATATATCTACATCTCGGTCCTCAGCTCAATTGCTCTCCCTTCGCTGCTCTAGTTTGTTATACTGTACGGCGCGTGAGGCACGAGTCCAGGACGATATTCTACGGTCCAAATATCACATATAATACAATCCAAGATGATTGCCCATCAATTGCTTCTCATCTCTCTCCTGTCCTTAACCCAGGCACAGGAGACCATCCTCGGTGCCTTTATCTTGCACCGTCATGGCGACCGGACGACCAAAGCCTGGCCACCTGCTAGGTTGACTGATCTGGGATACAGTCAAGTCTACGAAGATGGCACCTGGTATCGCAATCGCTACATCACTGGCAACTCTTCCACTATGGGATTGGAAGAGAACATTGTCAACCTGTCTCAGCTGAGTGTTGAGGCTCCGGTGGATACTGTTCTCCAGCCTGCGGCCATAGGCTGGACGCAAGGTCTATATCCTCCTGTTGGGGCCCAATTAGGAGCGCAGACGCTCGCAAATGGGAGCACAGTCGAAGTTCCATTGAATGGCTACCAGTTGATCCCCGTCAATCTGGTCAGCTCAGTTGTAGCTAGCTCCAACTCAGAGAGTACAACATGGCTTCAGGGCAGCAGTGGATGTGCAAATGCGATTATCAGCTCCAACAACTACTTCATCTCTCAAGAATACATGGCTACCCAAGCTTCGACGGAAAGCTTCTACCAGAGCCTCTATCCCGTCGTGAATGGCACATTCGCGTCCGATTATCTCAGCTACAAAAATGCATATGCTAGTGAGTAGAGCTCAAAACTCTCCACCGCTCTTGTATACAATACTAATTGGCGCAGTCTATGACCTTATTAATGTGGCAACCATTGACAATGCGACCATCAATTCCTCCTATCTCCTCACCCCGGATGTCCTGTTCCAGCTCCGAACCCGTGCCGACGAGCACGAGTTTGGCCTTGCGTACAATGCCAGCGATCCTATCCGTGCTGTCGCAGGGGCAACTCTTGCGGCCCAAATTCTGCAAGCGCTCAACCAGACCGTCGTTAGCCCGTCTGCCACAAAACTCAATGTCCAATTCTCCGCCTACGCATCCTTCCTGTCCTTCTTCGGCCTCGCCCAGCTCCCTTCTGTGTCCGTGAACTTCACTGGTATCGTCAATTACACCTCTAGCATGGCCTTCGAGCTCGTAACCAACGCCACAGTTAGCTCATCCTCTTACCCAACTCCTGACGAGATCTCCGTCCGCTTCATGTTCTCCAACGGCTCAGCAGCTGAGGAAGGGGGCCTACAAGCATACCCACTTTTTGGCCAATCCGAAACCACCCTCCCATGGAGCAATTTCAGCGCCGAGATGGCAAAGTTCGCCATAGGAGACCAAGCTACATGGTGTACCGCTTGCGGGAACACCGCTGGTGCCTGTGCGAGCTCGACTACTTCCTCCAGTGGCAGCGCTGCATCTTCTAGCAGCTCTAGCGCTTCCTCCAGCGCTTCCCCTAGCTCATCGAGCGGCTCGGGCATTTCCACCGCTGTCGGTGGTGTCATCGGCGCCATGGTCACGCTGGCTGTGGTTTTGGGCGTTGAAGCGTTGATCCTGTTGGTCGGCGGCATGAGAGTTGTGCACAAGAAGTCTGTTGCTGCGAGCCCTGTGGGCAGTGAAACTGGGGCCGCGGTCAAGGCCTGAGAATGGGTCTGATTGCCGCAAGTTGGCTAGTCCAATAGGGCATCCGGGCAGAGCTTGAGTGGGGAGAGATCTCTTTGTACAAAATGCAAGATACACTTGGAAGCGATGTCCAGGAGAGATTTGGAAATGTAGCCCAGATAGTCCCTCTTTAGCTCCCATATAAATGAATCATGAAGATACTGTCGGATCTCAAAGCCTGAAGCTATACAGCATATTTAGTTAAGCGCGCAAGGTTTTCGCAACAGGCAAGAGCTAGGTGGACGATAAGATATGATTTAGTGACTATCATAGCAGATCAAGACCCTAGACCACAGCATCAGACCATATGACAGCCCCACAAAACGTGCAGAGGTCACAACAGAAAGGTATAGATCCCAAATCCCAATCCAAGCACCATTTAAATACGCTAGTCCTGTCTAACACTCCATTCCGATCCGAACCAGCCCGTTCCTAGCCAGGAACTCGAAGCGCCGTAAAGTGGAAAAGCAGTAAAGAGGAATTAGCACACGAGTTTGTAACCCTTCTTCCACAATGGCCAGGTAGCCATCTCTTCCCTCTCCGCCTTGAGCAGCTCGCGGAGATTAAGTTCCCGCATGCCCGTCTGGAGGTCCATGTCTTTAACACGCATGATGGACGTCTTGTGGCGGACCTTATAAAAGATGTAGAAAATTAAAATTATGGGAACACCAAGATAGGAAAGGAAAAAGGACTTTGCTTGATCTGCACCCGTCATTGTCTGGTAACCCTCGGGCCACGCACCCGTCCAGAACTGCGCGATTAAGATCACGATATTGAAAATAAACCCAATCCAGGATCCAATGATGCCAGGTTGGGAAGTGAAGGCTAGTTCGTCCAGACTGTGGCCTTTAGCCTTCCATGCTTTCCGGAAGCGGATGTGTGCGAGGCAAATCGAGCCCCAGGTAAAGATTGAGGAGAGGCCAGAGAGGGCTACGAGCCAGTCGAGGACGTCGCCTTGTGAATCTGAATCGGCTGAATACGCAATGAGACCGAGTGCGGCGCAGGTCCCAATAGAGACTAATGGTCGGCCTTTACGGTCAATATAGCCAAAGATCCGAGGAGCTTGGCCTTGGTCGGCAAGAGCGGCGAGGGTACGGGAGGAGCCGAAGACGGAGGAATTGCCAACAGAGAGCACAGATATGAGGATGACGACGTTCATGACAGACGGTAGAATTGTAATACCAGCATATTCGATAGCAATGACAAAGGGGGAGGACACGGCGTCTGCGCTTCCCCCGCTGAGCAGACTACCATTAGTGTACGGGACGAGGAGACCCACGAGGGTAAGAGATACGATGTAAAAGAGTGTGATACGCCAGAAGACCTGCTTGACGGCGGTGGGTAATGACTTGCGCGGGTTAGCAGTCTCTGCGGCTGCAAGACCAACTAATTCGGTACCAGCAAAAGCAAAGGCGGCAGTGACGAACACACTACAGAGTCCCTTGAATCCATAGTTGAATGGTCCAGGGTCCCTCCAATATTGGCCACCAATATAGCCTCCATCTGGTGGTCCTCCGACATTGATAATGATACCAATAAGGCTAGATTACCACAGTAAGCACACACCTCGCAACTTATGCAAGGTGGAGTCTAAACTTACATGAAGCCAATAACGGCAATAACCTTGATAATTGAAAAGAAGAATTCAGCCTCTCCGTAGCCCTTGACGCCGAAAAGATTGATGCCGACAATAACAAAGAGGAATATTGTCACAAAAACGGCGTGATTTATGCCCGTATCCCAAAAATCGATAGTAATGGAAGCCGCGATAACCTCGAGTGGCAAAACTACTAGCCATTGCATTGCATAGCTGAACCATTAGTATCAACTTTGATTGAGCTTCATAGATGTGGAGTACTTACTTCCAGCCCATAGCGAAACCCCACGCTGGGTCCAAAAATCTGGTTGAAAAGGCAGAGAAAGATCCTGCCACAGGAAGAAGGACAGCCATTTCACCTAGAGCTTGTACCGTGCAGTATAACATGATCCCAATTAGCGAGAAGGCGATGAGCAGGGAGGCAGGTCCGCCAGCAGCCAGAGCTTTGCCAGAAGCAACGAAGAGACCGGTGCCTTCGATGTGGTCAGTAGAGAGACAGTAGAATGGGATGTCGATGAGGAGACGGTACCAATTGAACCACCGATAGCAATCATTTGCAGATGTCTGCCCTTCAGCCTCCTCGCCAGAGGACTCTCAGCAGTGCCCTGAGCTGCCACACGGGGATCAAAAACGCCATTGATGGTCCCTATTGGAATGGCTCGGAGGTTTGGGTCACGCTTGAAACTGTCCCAGATACGATAGCCATAGCCTTGCCGCAAGTCCTTGTCGTCGCCATAGTTTGGCTCATGCGCGCTATTGCTGTATTGTGTTCTGACATCGATGTCGGGAGACTGACGATCCTTCTCTGACACGCTCTGCATCTCGATGTCAACCATGGCTGGCATGGTAAACGGAGGTGATATTGGAAATGCTTAATCTATCGATCGCCGAGGTCGTATCTTGTGGATTGATTCATGGGTTGTACTGGGGATAACGAATAGCTATAAAACGCACGGGCGATATCTAATGGCATATGACGGGAGAAAGAGAGGACGGACGGTGGGAGGAAGTCGTCGATGCATTTAAGTACGATAAGGCAGGAGGTTGTGGAGCGGAAAAGGAAAGAGGACAGCCGCAGTAGTTTCAGTCTAAGGCAGCGGTGGAAAGCCAACATGAGTGAGTGGGGGCGCGTGGCAAAGGCAAGAGCCGGGGAAGCGAAAGGGCTTGGACCAAAAGGCTGGAGGAAGAAAATGTCGGTGCGCAAAGATAAGAGTAGCACATTTGCATCCTGTGGTTGGACTGTAATTATTTGGGGGCGGCCAGGCATGTCATTTGACTGTCGTATTAGGAGTCAGGAGTCGTCTAAATATGTAGAGACTAACGAACTGTTTATAAAGACAAAATACAGAGAAAATCTAATGACCCTAATGAGTTCATATCTGTTTCTCCTAGGCTATGACACTCGCTCTGGGCTAATTGACGGGAGTGGCGTGGAGCCTCATCATGTCTTGGCTTTGTGTCTAATACGTATTAATTAACCCATTCAGCGATTATGAAGTTCTTTCAAATCACAAGGTGTAGAGAATGCCATGATCCAGAACTTAATCTATTTAATATTCCCTTGTACTAGACGCCGTTAAATTTCTCCAAAGATCTATGTGGTATTTCATCAAAAGGTTCTGCACAAGAATGATAACGTCGTGGCTAGACAGTAAACCACATATCGAAAACCGGCAATGCATCTCGGCTGCTATTACCTCACCCACGGGACGATGTGGGTGTCTCCCCTGCCGCATAAATTTGCTCCTCCAGCTCTGGTCCGGTGAGTGGGCTAAACTGCTCTACCTCCTCAACCTCATCCTCATCCTCCTCTTCAATTATTTCTCCACTCCTCCTTCCCGCCACACTAGTGCTTCTTGAATGACTCCCTGCGATCATTGGCCCATTCCCCGCCCCTCCACCATTCACTGATGGTCCCGCTGCATTCAGTGTCGGACCTTTGAATATATTCCGTTTCCGCTTTGCGTAGACAAGGCCAGGCGAAGAGTCTCGGCCCCAACTTACACTTTCATTGAATGAAGAGATGGGTGGGTTTCGTACGACACGGATATTAGAAGGGAAGGCACCAGTAGTGGGGGTGGCCGGGAGGACTTTTATAGAATTCCGTGGGCTCCGGGTGACAAGAGAAACCTTGACCGGATCAGAACCATTTGAAGATGTCGAGGATGCTTTTGAATGCGAATGGTGGTGGTGGTGAATGCTTCGAATAGAGGATACTGAAGAAGATGTTGATTTGCGTCCGCGAAGACCACTGCTCGGGCGGCGAAAAGCTGATCGAGGTGTTAGAGGAGAAGGAGAGAGCGACGTGCGTTTGCTGGGAGTGGTATTCAATCGTTGCGGTTGCGGAAGGGTTGAGCTGGTGTTCACTTGCGGTCGAGCTGTTGCTATCTTCGATGTTACAAGTCTTGGACTTGGGTCCTTTGGACCTGCTCGGGAGCTGTTTTCGGATTTTGTGAGGAGATTTGGTGTAGAAGTGCTATTCTTAGTACTTGGCGACCTTGCTCGTTTTGCAGATTCGAACAACCAATGCTTCCAGTGTGCAAGATGGCTTAAGAAAGCGCGTTGACGACGCCGGGGAGGTAGAGGGCTGAGCCCATTCGGCGATATAAGGTCATGATTTGATGTGACTAATTGCAAAGTGCTCCCTCGACTTCGAGCGCTTCGCATTGTCCCTTCTTTTGGCGGGGGCACAGGCCGTCGTTGCCTTGACGAGCTTGCTGATCGTATTGAATCCTTCTCGATGGGGGGCGGTGCTGTCATTGACGAAGGCGAATTGAGCTGTTCATTTTCGGGCAACCCTGGGAGATCCGTGAGGATAAGCTCGGGATAATGTGCGCTTCTTCTTTCCTTTCGCCCTCGGCTTCTTGGGGGTTCCCCGGCCAGAGTTCCATGATCTCCTTCCTCGTCAACCTCTTGAAGTGTCGGTGCTAGTCGTTCGAGACGGCTGCTTGCTGCACTTAATCTTTTGTTAGCTCGATTTTCTGCCTCCTTTTCTTTTCGTTTGCGCTCTCGCCGCTGTTGCTTGCGTTCTTCCTTCAGGATGAGTAAAGCCCACCACCCAGCTAGACCGTCACATCGCTGTGCTAAGACATTCTCGATCACCTGGTCAATATCTACTCCCGCGCTACGCATACGCTCTAATGTTTCCTTCTCTAATGTTGTCGTGAATGGTGCCGGCTGTGGTAGCTTGAGAATTGCTTGCTGCTGAGGTGCATGTTCCGCAAGAAATGGATGTGCCAATATATCCGAAAGAGATGGTCGCAGTAATGGTCGCTTCGAAAGCAAAGCACTCATTAATGATTTGGCGTCTGGTGTTAAATGCTCTGGCCATTTTGGCTCGCTGCTTAATATCTTTACTCTTGTCAAGTTGTCGTCATCGTCGTCGAAGGGAAGCTCTCCACATAAAAGAGCATATAAAATAACCCCCAAGCTCCACACATCAACTTTTTCGCCGGCATATTTTTCTCCTTTCAACATCTCGGGAGCACTATAACACATTGTTCCGCAGAAGGTCTGCAGATAGCTTGCCTTGCCCTCATATTCTCTTGTGAAGCCAAAATCGCAGAGTTTAACGTTCTCGTTCTTATCTAGGAGGATATTTTCGAGCTTAAGGTCTCGGTGGACGCAAGACATATTATGGACGTAAGATACAGCACCCACAAGCTGCGTGAATATCTTTTGGACCTTTTCGACCGGAAGGGCGCCATGCTCAAGAAGGTAGTTGTACAATTCATCACCTATCGAAGCATGTCAATAATTGAATCTTTATGACGTATTGTGGCTCACCGTACCAGGACAATACTCTAACACGAGCCATACGAGCGTCTCCGTAACTATAACTTCATACAGACGAGTAATATGGGGATGTAAAAACTGGCGATGGTGGTGTATCTCGCGTGCAAGATTTGGATCATCCTTGTTTGCGGATTTCAACACAACCTGCACAACTTATCAGCCATAAGTTTTTGAACCATGGTGAAACAGCTTCATACCTTTGAGCCATTTGTGAGCTTATGTGTGGCCAAGTAAACCTTCCCAAATGACCCTTTGCCTATGAGCCGACCTAATGAGTAATTTCCAACCGATCGAAGGTCTTTCGACGAGAACTCCCTAAAACACACTCCATATAAACATCAAGAATGGCAGGAGAAGGCTGATGCCCAACTTACTCCAGTAGCTCATGGTATGAGTTGGCAAGCTATGTAACTAGTTGATTAGCTTCTCAATTGCTAAGGCAATACAAAAGAACTCGTTTCATCCAGAAATCCAAGAACTCCGGATGCAAGGGATTAGTACCTTAGCTTTCCGACCATTCGCTTCAGCCTTCAGCCTTGCTGTCTGCATACCAGTCACCGTTCACGCCTCCGTCTACTTTGGTTACTAAACGACCTGTATCCGTACATTCAAGAGTCGTCGCGTGCTCGTGGGTCAGGTGGCTCTCCAGGAAAAGGAGCAATCGGTGCTGGACGGGAGTAAACTGCTCGGTGTTGGAATATTTGATATGAGGATTTGTGAGGATCACTTGAAACATTGAAGTCCGTGGCAATTAAAAATTGGGTAGCGTAGCGAAAAGTAGCTGGTTTGGGGAAGCGGACGTTTATTACAATGAGTAGTACAGGGTCTACCATGTGCCCTGGCATGGCTCGCTAATTGCCCCTGACGCATGCGCCATTGAACCGCCATTTTTGGTGGCACATCAGGGCCTCATTGAACTTTAGAAACATGATCAAGATACCAGGAGCTAGCTCATCATATTAGAAAGGTTTCTATTAAGTATTCACAACTTGTTTACCCTATCCAAACACTCATGATCAGTCCATAGAGCATAATTTGCATTGTTAATGTTGTGGAAACAGTGTTGCTGTTGCTGTTGCTGACTCCGCCTTTGGCATGTATATTGTTTGACACCATATTCCATGACCCATCATGTCTGATAGCAATCCCATTCCCGAACCTGACGCCTCCCAATGCCACCCTTAATAAAAATACCTTCGAGGATACTGCCTCTGTACACGATTTGGTCTATTAGAAACCGAGGTCAGAATAACTGCAGGTGATGTTGAGGGATGACTAGATGACCCGGGCCCCCGAGGTGGTAGAAGTCGATATGACGTTGCGGTGCGTGATCTCGATGCCGGTTCGAAGTATGGACTCTGTCGAGCCGTCACATCCCGTAAATCTAATTGATGCTGGGCGAACATCATGCTAATTCGAGGATCATAGCCTGGTGTATGAGAATGTCGGAGATACCGTGGCGCCCTTCTCCGACGGTTAGCTGGCTGGACAGCCCCATCAGAGGAGTCATCCTCGATCTCATATATCGTATTTGCCGGTCCTAGGATCTCAACTGACCTTCGAGCTCGCCGGTCCGGGGTACCACTGGCAGTGCTATTACGACGGGATGATACAGGAGAGACACTCATCTCAACATCACCTTCCTGGTCGGTATGGTTTGTTTCGTGCACATCGGAGTCATATTCATCAACGTCACTCTGGTTCTCAAGCGAATGTGACTGTATTGATTGCGCGCGACCTCCATGATAGAAGTGAGGCTCTGCGGTTTGAGATGTTGCCCAAACTGGCGTAGCTGAACCGTTTTCTCGATGCCTATCATCATCTTCCTCGTCTGACGCTTGATTACCGATAGTGGTGTCTGTATCACTGTCCACCGAGCCGTCATGTGCTACGAATGGTTGATGCTCGCTGTAATCGCTGTCAGGTTCTTGCTCAAGTGGACTCCATCCGGATTCTTGAAGACGTCTCGACTCCTCAGCTAGATCTCCCGCTTCTGACGTAGATGCACTATTTGAGACAGTTACTACAGAAGGTGTCCCTCTTGCAGCCACCCACGCAGCCTGAGCTCGTCTTCTACCAGTAGAGACTGCTCCTCCTTCATCAGACGACTCATCTGCATCGCCGTTATCGTTGTCGTCAACGACGCTTTCAGGTCCTCTAGAACCGAGACTGACATGAGATGCGCTTCCCGGACTATGATATGAGCCAGGCTCTCCATAATCATTTTCATCGTCTTCGATGAAGTCGCGCATAGACTCAGTCTCCTCTTCGTCCTCGCTATTTTCAGAGTTCGAAGAAATTGATGCTCCTCTAGGACCCCTTATGATCCTTGAAGAGCCCCAGGCTAGTACGTTCGGTCCAAGGTGAGTGACAAGAGTCGAGCCTTGTCCCCCGAAATACCCGGGACCCTGTACCACGCTGTCAATGTCTTCCAACTCGGCGTCGTCTTCATCATCATCTTCGTCACTCTCTGCATCGAGATCGACATGGTAACCGAATTCATCGATCGACAAGTCCGCATCCACGTCACTAAAGCCATCTATATCAATTTCCTCCTCGTCACCCTCGAAGTCTAATCCGCAATGTTCACACGTAGGACCGTCGATCCATTCATGTGCACACCTGCTGCATCGATATACACGATCTTCTTCGTTGAACTGCAGATGACCTAAGGGCTGTTTACTAAAGCAGCCCTTAAATAAGCCACGTTCGGATGTTCTATCTGTTTCGACGATAGCACTTTCTGACGTTTTCCTTTCCAGATGCTGGTCTATATTCTCGTCCATGGGCATGAGCTCAGCTCGCTTGATAAGCACCTCGACTATTTGCTTGATCTGCACAAAAGTTAGTTCCACTAGTGAACTCAAGAAGTAGAGAACCGGACATAAGGGGAACATGCATACCACGAAGGATGGGGCAGGCATGTGCCGCACGACGTCTCTACAGTCCGGACAAGTCTTCCTGCGTCTATTAGGTAAAAACCAGCTGCAGAGACACTTTTTGAAGTCAGCTATTGTCTATAAAAGAGCATTTGTCAGAACAATATCCGACAAGAACAGATATCATACACTATAGCAATAAGTGTGTCCACACAATAAAGTCCATGGTTCATAGAGTAACTGGTCGCAGATAGTGCAGGTCACAAGGGTTTGAATGCTCTGAAGATCGGTTCGGAAATCTTTGACCAGCTGTATACACATATTAGCACCTTGCAATAACAAGAGTCGTGTTCCACAGTACAGAAGCGCTCACCTCTGTATCACTTTTCGCTGCAATCACAGGGCTGGGGGTTGAGGTGGACGTAGTCCCAGTAGGTTTTGATGTCTTCCCCCATTTACCTCCTGATGTCTGGAAGACTCTCTTCACTGTCGGCACGGCTCTCGGTGAAGCACTTGGAGGCGCCATTATTTTAGGTGGTTTTGAACTAAAAAGCGTCACGGTAGTTTGGGCTCGTGGAGATTGAGACTGTCATCGAAGGACTAATAATGTTGAGATGATGACCCAGTCGAGAAACTCTCCCATATGTCTCTCGGTACGGCTTTTGTACACCAAGCAAACACGATGACGCCTCTCTGTAGCGTGTCGAGAAATATATGTTGTGCAAGTTTGTTGATGCCCGCTATGAATGTTTTTAGCGTCATTGGAATATTGCTGCCTATTTCAACAGGCACCAAGTTCTCAGTGTCCCGCTGAGTATCATTGCACTTCCAACTGTACATGGCTTAAATGAATTCTTCCCAACTCTAATTTACTACGAAGAAAGTAACCCGTATTATTAATTTTACCGTACAATTATGGGCCATGTTTCAGCTCTGAGTGCGCCTTTCACACACTCTATGGGGTATTAATGTTACTATCCCTATGATTGTTAAGGCCTCAGTGAGGGGATCTACTTGGCGGCCACTACAGTTAAATTTTTGATCAATGCTAGATCGTCTTACTGAGTACAGATAACGCAAAGATGCGTGACGATATCTTGAAGTTGATAATGAGAGTTGGGCTGACTTTTCTTGGGCATCTATATCCATTGAAGTGATTAAAAGTGTGATAAGGTGACGTGGCTGTCCCTTCGAGCTTTTGTACAGGTGTGGCGCCCAATATGACCCAACGTGTGTCTTAGACCCACAGAGGTTTGGTGCGAGACTTTCATCACCCAAGGAGAATGATTTGCGGATTATCAAATTCGGTATATCCGTATTGTACAAGGCCTCAGATCCGGTGCACTAGTCATTCACAAGTAGTCTTGGAAACGATCCGTGGAAGTGAAAGTGATTCAATTGATTGCATACTATCAAAAACTATATACAATTTATGTGTTGTATTCAGTCGCAGCCTTCCAATTAACTGGAGATTCGAATGAGCCCATCAGCAGACGATGTTGCCACAGCTCTTATGTGTAGTGTTGTGAGCAGCTAAAAGACATGTAGAAGCAAAGAATAATGCGGAGCGCGGCATATAACCCAAAAAAGATTTCTCAAGCCATGGAAGCACCACCACTTCCTTCCCGATAGACGTCGCGCTCTCAGGTCGTGGATGCGTTGGCGGAAGCGGCTGCAGCAGCAAGAGCAGCTAGGTCAGCGCGGCCTGCTTCAACAGCATCCGAAAGGATGCCTTTCTTGACCTGATTTTCTTCAACAATCTCCTTGTTGATGTAGTCCAAGGCATGTCTCTCAAAAGTGACCCATTCCTTAAATGCCTTTACATCAAACCTATCAACCTTCATAGACTCACGGACAGCCTTGAGGTATCGACGGAGACGAGCTTCCATATTCTCCAGCTGGTACTCCACGACCTGTCCATATAGATCTGGGAGATGCGATACAGGGCGAACAGTATTTAGAACTGTGTCGTCTCGGATCATTGGGGATCGAGGGCGGAACGATGTCACCATGGTAATCCGCTCCTGGGAGCCAAATGCACGCAAGGCTTGATGCTCAATGTATCGGCCTTGTAGAACGACGGCGCAACCCTTCAATGGTTAGCAAATTCGAGAGTCTTGTGTAGATCGCATCAATTTACCCTTGTTGGACCACGAACTTTCATGATACCTCCCGTGCCAGTCTTGAGAGCGGTCTCTCCACCAACCATGCCTGTTGTGTCACTCATCATCAGGACACAGACGAAGGGGTAGCTATCTCTATGCCAATCAACAACCGCTTTACCATCCTCCTCTACAATGATGACACCATCTTTGTCTTTCTTTATGGCACCTGGAATGGAAATGTTGATATGACCAATCTCATAATCAATCACTGGAACGAGGTCGATGCCGGCAATCCTGGAGATGATCTCTAGTGTTTGTCGACTCTTCCAGGCTTCAGCAACGAACTTCGCATGCCTACGTAAGTCAGTCTCGACATTTGCAAGAAAGTGCTCGAAAGAAGCACGTAATCGTCAGAAGACAGCACAAGACTCTCGACGAAGAATAGTAGGGGACTTACTTGGGAGCATAGCCACGGAGCTGCTTCGGAGCGATATCAGAGGTGTAGCTGTACTGTTCCATAACGATATCGGAAAGCACTTCAGCTCGCATCTTATTAATTGCGGTCTCACTGAAAAGAGGAAACGGTTCAGAGACCGCAACCGGAGAGACGCCATTGTTTGCTGGGAGAGATAGGTCTGTCATGGTATAGACCTTCTTTGGAGGTTGATATGCTAGATGTTCGTCGGGATTGAATAGAGCACCACTATCAGTGGATACTTGGGGGTGCGAGGCATCATCGTCCGCAGCGTACATAGCAAATGAACGCTTCAAGCTCTCCTCTTTACCATTGGGGGAAAGGGTGTTGTAAAACGCACCGGCAGCAGGAGAATCGAGAGCACCACCTGGGAGTCCCGGCGCCCCGTAAACATAGATTTCACCCATGACAGCTGGTCCTGACGTTGATTTGTCAGTTGGCGGCTCCTTGAGGCACTCTGGTTCAGCCATGATCAGTCTGCGATTCAAAAACTGTGTACCGTTTGACAAGAAAGTTGCTGGTCTGATACAGTTTTTATAGAAGAGCGAGGGGAATATAAAGACTGAATCATATTTTACGACTAAAGCGGAAAAGCAGGCCGCATGACAGTGAATTTGCAGAAAAGTCTCGAGATCTCTGAGACGTCCCCATTGTTACAGCACGAGATTGAAAGACCGTTGTCGAGTTTAAGGACGATAAATATCCTAGAACATACCGTAGTCAAAGCAAATTGAAAGACTATGCTTGCCTTTCGAGTTCACGTCAGCAAAGAGTCAAGGCGATAAACTTCTTTTGAGATAGGTGACTGCTATCCAAAGATATGTCGACGTATCAGGATAGCTAGTATTCTTTTATAAGTTTGAGACTGCTGTCATGCGGTTTGGCACACTGGAGATGTGGTTCCTCTTCTTTAAAATATCAGGGCATACCCAATCTTTGGACTGGGAGGCGCAACAATGACCAGCCTTCCAGGCTCCTGCTGTTCCGATCCACCCTGCACTTTGTTAAACCTCTTTTGGCATCTTATTCTCTAATTTGCCTTTCTAGTATGAGTGTTGGGAAGGAAGGAAAGTGTGGAGCGAGCTCCAGGGCAGCTCGTAACAATGCTGTAATGTGGTATCGACCTCAACTATGAAGTGGATAACGACCCGATACTGGAGATCCGCTGCTCCTAAGGTCCTAAGAGGTGCCGGATTGCAAAGCATGTGCTGCAAGCGCCAAGTGATCACACAGACGAAATGAGAAAATGAGAGTCGAGTTCTTCTCGAGGTCATGAACCGAAGGGTAGCGCTATCCAAATAAAGGAACAATATCCATTGATGAGACTTAGCTATCTGCGACGCCCCCCGAGAAAGCAGGAAGTCACAGTTTGATTTAGTCATCTCTCAAGTATCGGCAGCACCATCCACGCCATCCAGTGCTGGGCAACAACGCTAGCAGACCATCTGCCACAGATAAGGCTGCGCCGCCGCGCCGACTGTGGAGATACGTTGTGTCAAAAGTGGAGGGAAGGGCAACGAGTGTGGAGGGCTACTGTATCTCGAAGCTGGCGTTCTGTACACTGCGTATCGAAGACCGAAAAGCTGGACTCAATGACCGGATTTGGGGTGGTGCCAGGTATATTCTAGGATCACTTGGTCTGAGCGCCATTACTCCTCTTCCGTTAACGGATCATAAGCATGAATGTCGCCAGTGTGTAGGC
>Ga0335072_10004631_pt1 | contig 20355 bp, 16 predicted proteins | sample Lox_Sample_21_FD_206725 | JGI IMG/M metagenome (GOLD analysis project Ga0335072, IMG submission 206725) | Soil microbial communities from Loxahatchee National Wildlife Refuge, Florida, United States - Lox_Sample_2.1 | ecosystem: Environmental > Terrestrial > Soil > Wetlands | place: USA...
TGCTCGACGAGTGCCAGCGGCGCGGGCTAGCAGTGGGCCCGGCTGGCGACCATGGCCTCCGCGGTCAGGCCCGCTCGTTCCGCCGGGGGCGCACGACGGATCCGACCGCGCCGGTGGCGCCATAGGTCACAGCGCCGTGCCACAGGGCGGTGAATACGCTGCCGGGAATGCTGCTGCCATGCACCACCGACAGTGCGAATATCAGGATGGCGGCGGCTGCACCTGGTACCACCGCGAAGCGCCACGGCCTGCTGCGGGCCCAGCGCAGCGCACGGCTGTGCCTGCTGCGAACCAGCGCGCCCGCGCCTGCCACCGCGAAGAACGCCACTATGCCCCAGGACAGTGGCGTGAACAGCTCGAGGTGAAAGAAGACCAGATGCGTGAGCATGTCGGCGCCGGCTGCAACGACACCTGCCGCGCCGGCGAGCTTCCAGGGCGCCTGTGATAGTGCTGCGCCGGACACCGCCAACTCTTCGCGGGGGCTCAGGTTGGCCTGATAGGTGCTGGGCGGTGCGCTCATTGTCGACTCCTGCGTGCGACTAGGCCTGACAGGCTTAAGATATATCTCCAGGCCGGTGCTGACAAGATATATCTCCTTCGGGCTCACGGTGCAAGTAAGGCTGGGCTTCGGCTGCCTCACGAGCGCCCCGAAAGAGGCTCAAGGGGGGATGACTGATCGTGCTTGATTCCTTACGATCAGTAATTCAGCGGCCCAGGATAGGCGATCCTCAGTACCCATTCAGCTAACGTCCAGGTCAGTAGTGCTAACTGGTCTGGTCGGGATCGTGAACTGCGTCCGCTGCTGGAGAAGGCCCGCGCGGCCGGACATAGGCTGGCATGGCACTGGGCAAAGGGTGATGGAGATGGACGAGCAGAACAGCGACGGCCAGCGGCCGGGCATGTGGGAGCCCTGGACGGCATCGGAGGACCAGTCCGGTCAGCCGGGCGATGCTGGCCATCCGGAAGAGCCCGCCCAGGTGCATGCTGCCGGGCAACCTAGCGATCCTGGCACGCCGGATGCCCTGAACATGCCCGCCGACTCTGGAGCACCGAACGACACTGCCCAACCGAACGACACTGCCCAGCTGCCGCCCTTCACTGAGCCCCTCGGTTATCCGCAACCTGGTTATCCGGGCTCCGGTTACGGCGGCCAGCCCGGCTACGGCGGACAGCCCGGCTATGGCGGGCAGCCCGGCTATGGCGGGCAGCCCGGCTATGGCGGGCAGCATGCCGGCTACGGGCAGCCTGGTTACGGCCAGCCCAGTGGTGGTTACGGCCAGCCTGGGCACGGGCCGTATGGCGGTCAGCCCGGCTACGGGGGGCAGCCCGGCTACGGGGGGCAGCCCGGCTACGGGGGGCAGCCCGGCTACGGGGGGCAGCCCGGCTACGGTGCCTACGGCGGCCAGCCTGGCTATGGCGGCCAGCCTGGCGGCGGGTTCGGCCAGCCGCCTGGTGGCTACGGAGCTCCCGGAGGCTACGGTCAGCCGCCGCGGCCACCACGCCGTCGTGCGCTCACGACGGCGATCACCTACCTCGCCGTCGCCGCCATGGCAGCAACGGCTGGCGGCCTGGTCGTCGCTTTCGCCGACAGCGCCAGCCAGCAGCCGGCCGCGAGCTCAGGCCCCGGCAACGGCGGAAGCGGCAACTTCGGCTTCCCGAACAACGGCACCTTCCCTGGCAGCGGCAACGGCAGTAACGGCAACTCCGCCAGCAACATCCCTAGCGGCACCCTCCACAAGATGGAGGCGGCTGTCTCGCCGGGGCTCGTCGTCATCACCAGCAACCTGAAGTACGCCGGCAACGGCGCGGCCGCCGCGGCGACCGGCATGATCATCAGCCGCTCCGGCCTGGTCCTGACCAACAATCACGTCATCAACCAGACGACTGGTCTCTCGGCGAGGTCGCCGTCGACCGGTAAGACCTATCCCGCCAGGTGGCTGGGCTACGACAAGGGCTCAGACGTCGCGGTCATCCAGCTCGAGGGTGCGTCCGGTCTCACCACGGTGCCGCTAGGTAACTCGGCGAACGTCAAGGTCGGCGACCCGGTGGTCGGCATCGGCAACGCCGACGGAACTGGCAGCCTCAGCCCTGCGCCTGGCACCATTACCAACCTCAACCAGACGATCACTGCCAGCGATGACGGCAGCGGGGCCGCCTCCGAGCGGCTCACCGGGATGCTCCAGACCAGCGCGCACATCATTCCCGGCGACTCCGGCGGGCCGCTGGTGAACACTGATGGCAAGGTCATCGGGATGGACACCGCGGCGAGCACCGGGAGCTTCAACAACACCAGCCAGGACGTCGGATTCGCGATCCCGATCAACCGGGCGCTGACCATCGCGCACAAGATCATCTCTGGCCAGCAGGGCCCCGGCCTCCAGATCGGAACCTCGGGCTTCGTCGGCGTGCTCGTGCCGAGCGGACCAGGGGGCTCGCAGAGCACTACGACGCAACCGCGGCTCCAGCTCCGGCAGCAGGAGCAGAATGAGACCCGCAATGGCGGTTCGCTGATCCCGGCACCGTCGGGCTGCCTGGCAGACGATACGGGCGCCGGGATTCCGACCAGGATCGCACCGGTGAGCTCAGGCACCCTCGTGCTGGGCGCGCTCTGCAACACCGCGGCGTCTGCCGCCGGTATTGGCGCCGGTGACGTCATCACCAAGGTGGACAACCACCCGGTGACCTCGCCAGCCTCGCTGATGAAGATCCTGCTGGGCGTTCACGGCGGCGCGAAGATCACGCTGACCTGGGTCACCCCGGACGATCAGAAGATAAGCCGGACGCTGACGCTGAGCACGGCCCCGCCGCAGTAAGCCCTACCGTCTCAGGTCGCCAGCCAGCCGAGCATCTGAGTCTCGCACAGCTCGATCTCGGCCAGCGCGACATGCTCATCCCTGGTGTGCGCTAGCTGCGGATCGCCGGGCCCGAAGTTCACGGCCGGAACGCCGAGCGAGTCGAACCTGGCGACGTCAGTCCAGCCCAGCTTCGCCCGCGGCGCGCGCTTCGTTGCCGCGACGAATGAGGCTGCGGCAGGTTCGCCCAGCCCCGGCCGCGCGCCGCTGGCAACGTCAGTCACCACGACCTCCCAGCCCTCGAACACCTCGCGGACATGCTGCTCCGCCTGCTCGGGCGAGCGGTCCGGGGCGAACCGGAAGTTGACGCTCACGACGCACTCATCCGGGATGACGTTGCCAGCCACTCCCCCGCGGATGCCCACCGCGTTCAGGCCCTCGTGGTAGCTCAGACCGTCCACGACCGGCTGCCGCGGCGCGTAACCGCGGAGCACGTCAACGATGCCGCCCGCTGAGTGGATCGCGTTGCTGCCGAGCCAGGACCGGGCACTATGCGCTCGCTGACCTCGGGCGATGACGTCCGCCCGCAAGGTGCCCTGGCAGCCGCCCTCGACCACTGCACCGGTCGGTTCCAGCAGGATGGCGAAGTCCGCGGCCAGCAGGTCCGGCCGCACCCGGGCGAGCCGCAGCAGGCCATTGCGCTCGGCCTCGACTTCCTCGCAGTCGTAGAACACGTAGGTGACGTCCCGCACCGCCGTGGTCAGCTGGTCTGCTAGCCGCAGCTGCACGGCGACTCCGGACTTCATGTCGCAGCTGCCGCAGCCGTAGAGCACCCCGTCGGAGAGCCGCGACGGAAGGTTGGAGTGCACCGGGACCGTGTCGATGTGCCCGGCCAGCACGACGCGCTCGGCCTGGCCGAACTCCGTCCGGGCGACGATCGCGTTGCCGTCGCGATGCAGCGCCAGGTGCGGCAGGTCCGCCAGCGCTGCCTCGATCGCGTCAGCTAGCAGCTGCTCGTTGCCGCTGACCGATTCCATGTCGACGAGCTGTGCGGTCAGCTCGCCCGCAGGCCGGGAAAGATCAAGTTTCGCAGGCACTCGGGCAGCATAGCCCGGCGCTGCACGCTAGATAGGTCGGCTCTACACCCTGGCGATTTGCTGACCTAGCCCCACCGATTTGCCCGCTTTGCGGTAACCCAATCGCTAGGGTGTAGCGCCCTGGAGAACCCCGTAGTCAGCTGGCTGGCGGAGTGTCGGTGTCCCTGGTGCCGCCGGGCAGGCCGCGCGCGGCAGTCGTCAGCGCCCGGACGATCACTGCCACCGCCGGGCGGCGTACCGATGAGGCCCTGGCGACCGCATACAGGTCCCGCGCCGGGCTCGTTCCCGGCAGCTCGCGCACGATGACCCTGGCGTCGCCCCCGGCCAGCGTCAGCCGCGGCAGCAGCGCCACTCCGATGCCACGAGCCACCAGGCTGAGGATCGTCGCCAGGCCCTCGAACTCCGACGGCGCCTCGGCGACTCCCCCAGTCGCTGCCAGCACCTGGTCAACAGCGCGACGCGACGCCTCGCCCGCCGGCGGCGCTAGCCAGGGCTCGTCCCGCAGCTTCTCCAGCTGCACCGGAACGCGCTGATCGCCCGCCCAGTGACCGCGCGGTACGACCAGCACGAGCGGGTCGGTGACGAGCGGGTAGAAGCGGAGCGCCGCCTGGCCGGCCGCGAACCTGCCGGTCCAGTCGTCCACGATCGCCACGTCCACCTGGCCGGCCTTGACCAGCCGGAGGACCTCGCCGCCGGCCGTCTGCCGCAGCAGCAGGCTCAGGCCAGGATGCGCGCGCGCCGTCCTGGTGAGGGCAGGCGCGAACGCAACTGCCGCCGTCGGGAACGCGGAGATCGCCACCCGGCCCGCAGGCTCGGGCGCAGCCAGGTCTGCCTCGGCCGCCTCGATCATGGCCAGGATCTCGGCCGCACGGGCCGCGAGCCGCTGACCGGCCTCGGTGAGCTCAGCCGTTCTGGCGGTGCGGTCGAGCAACGCCGCGCCGGTCTCCCGCTCCAGCGCGGCTAGCTGCTGCGATACCGCGGACGGCGTGTAGCCGAGCGCGGCAGCCGCGGCGGCAATCGTGCCCCGCTCGGCGAACTCAAGCAGCAACCGGAGCCGGTGCACTTCGAGCATCTCCACAGCATAAGCCGAGCTTAACCTCTGCCTCAGACATGCCCGCAGATACTGATGCTTTACCCCAGACTGGCTGGTCACGGGTCCGGTGGCGGGTAGCCTCGCCGGGGAACTAGAGAGCCCCCGCTCTCCCCCTGCCCCCGCAGCAAGGAGCTTTGCCATGCCCTGGGCTGGCCCAGCCACCCTGACCGAGCCGACATCCCTGCCGACCCGGCACGCCACCGGCGCCCCGACCGTGATCGTCCCCTCGCTGCCCATCCGGGACCGGGGCAACGTGCCGGTATCCGCAACTCTCGCCGCTAACGAGGCGCTGTCCCGCCGTCGCGAGCGTGGTGAGCCGGTACTTCCGCTGGCCTTCGGCGAGGCCGGCCTGCCCGTCCTTCCCAGGCTCACCGCGGAGCTGGCCGGAGTGGCCGACCACGGTGCCTATGGCCCGGTCGCGGGGGCCGAGCGGCTCCGCGCGGCCGCAGCCGGCTACTGGTCCCGCCGGTCGCTGCCCACCAGCCCGGAAGCCGTGGTGGCTGGTCCCGGCAGCAAGGCGCTGCTGTTCGCGACCATGCTCGCGCTCGGGAGCGACGTCGCCGTGCCGCAGCCAAGCTGGGTCAGCTACGCCGCTCAGGCCACGTTGACCGGTGCCACAGCGCATTTCGTGCCGGCCGTGCCGGGCGAGGGGGGCAGCTGCGATCCGGCTGCGCTGGAGGCGGCCGTCCGCGCCAGCCGGCGCGCGGGCCGGCCCATCGGTGCCGTGCTCGTCACCTTGCCGGATAACCCCACTGGGAGGCTCACGCGCCCGGAGACCATCCGGGAGCTGTGCGCCGTCGCCGAGCGGAACGACCTGATCATCATCAGCGACGAGATCTACCGCGACCTGGTGCACGACCCGGACGCGGAGGTTCTCAGCCCGGCCGCTGTCGCGCCCGAGCGGACTGTCGTGACGACCGCGCTGAGCAAGAACCTGGCGGTCGGCGGCTGGCGGATCGGCGTCGCGCGCATGCCAGACGGCGCGGCCGGCGCCACGCTGCGTGAGCGCGTGGCCGGGATCGCGAGCGAGATCTGGTCCGCCCCGGCGGCCCCGGTGCAGCTAGCGGCCGCGGTGGCACTCGACGAGCCTGCTGAGGTGGCGGAGCGGGTTGCCCGCAGCCGGTGCCTGCACGCGGTCGTCTGCCAGGAGGCCGCCCGGCTGTGCGCAACCGCAGGACTCGACCTCATGGCACCCGAGGCTGCGTTCTACCTGTACCCGGACTTTGCGCCGTGGCGCGACTCGCTGCGGGCCAGGTTCAGCGTGCGCACCGGCGCGGACCTCGCCGCCCTGCTGCTCGACCGGTACGGCGCTGGCACGCTGCCGGGCAGCGCGTTCGGCGAGAGCGCATCGTGCCTGCGGCTGCGCCTGGCCACCGGCCTGCTGTACGGAGACACCGACGAGCAGCGCGAGCAGGCGCTGGCGGCGCCAGACCCGCTGCGGCTGCCGTGGATCAGCGCCGCGATGGCAAGGTTCGGCGAGATCCTTGCCGACCTCGGCGGCCTGGGAGACCTCGCCGCCTGAGCGCGAGGACGCCGAGAAGCAAGTTTCACCGAAGCGGGGCGCGCGGGCGGCCCCCCCGCTTCTTGGTGTCCGGGCCGGCTCTCGGATGCGAGGTTCCTCAGCGGCCGCATGGAGTTCGTTAGGAATCCCCCCGGGGCTGCATGGGTCCTGTTTGGACGCTATATCTGCCCAGTTCAGCGAGGTTCTATGGGACGTCTGCTTACACCCAGGCGTCCGCTGGAGGACACCAATGAACTGGAACAGCGACTGGTTCTACATAGCGCTGACGATCGTCGTCTTCGGCGTTCTGTGGCTCATCGTCAAGGGGGTCGAACGCTTTGAGCGCTGAGAACTGGATCGGCCTCATCGGCGGCTTTCTGCTGACCGTGTACCTGTTCGTAGCACTCGTGCTCCCTGAGAGGTTCTGAATGAGTAGCGCTGCCGCAGGCTGGCTTCAATTCGGCCTGCTAGTCGCCGCCCTTGCCGCGTGCTACGTACCGCTCGGCAACTACATTGCGCACATCTTCACCACGGACAAGGACTGGAAGGTAGAGCGCTTCGTCTACCGGCTGATGGGGATCGACTCCAAGGCCGATCAGAAGTGGAGCACCTACGTCAAGAGCATCCTGGCCTTCTCCGCGGTCAGCGTGCTGTTCCTGTACGGCATGGAGCGGCTGCAGCACTACCTGCTGCTGAGCGAGCACATGCCCAACGTGCCACCGGACACCGCCTGGAACACCGCGGCGTCGTTTGTCACGAACACGAACTGGCAGAACTACGCCGGCGAGTCGACCATGGGCTACCTGGTGCAGATGACCGGCCTGACAGTGCAGCAGTTCATGTCAGCGGCGGTCGGCCTGGTCGTCGCGATCGCGATGATCCGCGGCTTCATCCGCTCCAGGACTGACAAGCTCGGCAACTTCTGGGTCGATGTGACCCGCGCGTCGTTCCGGCTGCTGATCCCGCTCGCAATTGTGGGCGCGCTCGTCCTTATCGCCGGCGGCGCCATCCAGAACTTCCACCCGTACGAGACGTACACCACGTTGTCGGGTGCGCACCAGACGATCCCCGGCGGTCCGGTGGGGTCCATGGAGTCCATCAAGGACCTGGGCAACAACGGCGGCGGCTATTTCAACACGAATGCCGCGCACCCGTTCGAGAACCCGAACCCGTTCACCGACTGGTTCATCATCTTCCTCCTGTTGCTCATCCCGTTCGCAACCCCGCGCGCCTTCGGCAAGATGGTCAAGGACAACCGGCAGGGCTACGCACTGGTCGCGATCATGGCCATCATCTGGATGGTCGCAGTTGGCGGCATCAGCTTCTTCGAGGCGCACTATGGCCTCGGCGGCGCCACTGCAGCGCACCTCGCTCATGGCGCAACCGAGGGCGTGGAAACAAGATTCGGCACACCAGGATGCTCGCTATTCGCCGCTTCGACGACGGTTACGTCCACCGGATCGGTGAACTGCTTCCACGACTCGCTGACTCCGTTCGGCGGCGGCATCGCGCTGTTCGACATCGCGCTCGGCGAGATCGCGCCCGGCGGCATCGGGGCCGGTATGTACGGCATCCTGATCCTGGCCGTCGTCACCGTGTTCGTCGCCGGCCTGATGGTCGGCCGGACGCCGGAGTACATCGGCAAGAAGATCCGTCCGGTGGAGATGAAGTACGCGGCGCTGTACTTCCTGACCCTGCCGGTTGTCATCCTGGTCGCGGCCGGGCTGTCGATCGGCACGCATCAGGGACAGGCAGCTATCTGGAATCCCGGACCGCACGGCCTGACAGAGATCATGTACGCGTTCGCTTCCGAGGCCAACAACAACGGCTCCGCCTTCGCTGGCCTTGGCACGGCTGCCATGTGGTACCAGACCCTCGGCGGCATCGTGATGCTGCTCGGCCGCTTCGCGCCAGAGCTCTTCGCGCTCGGCCTCGCCGGGTCACTCGCCAGACAACGGCCGGTGCCCGAAAGCGCGGGCACGCTCAGCACGAAGACTCCGCTATTTGTCGGCATGGTGATCGCGGTCGTCCTCGTCCTCGTCGGATTGACGTACTTCCCGGCTCTGGCCCTCGGCCCGATCGCAGAAGGACTGCACTGAGATGGCAATTACAACCAAGCCCGGGTCCCCGACGGGCAGGCGCGCAAAGTCGGCCGAGGTGGCGAGAGGCCAGGTCGGCGGGGGCCTGCTCGACCCCAAGATCCTCTGGCAGTCACTGCCGGATGCAGTCAGGAAACTGGACCCGCGGGTCCAGGTCAAGAACCCGGTCATGTTCGTGGTCGAGGTTGGCGCGCTGCTGTGCATGTACACGGCCATCACCAAGCCGTCGATCTTCAACTGGACCATCGTGGTCTGGCTCTGGCTGACCGTGGTGTTCGCCAACCTGGCTGAGGCCGTGGCCGAAGGCCGCGGCAAGGCCCAGGCGGAGACGCTGCGCAAGACCAAGCGAGAGACCGTGGCACGCCGGCTCAGCGGCTGGCAGCCAGGCCAGACCGAGGTCCGCGAGGAGCCGGTACCGGGCACCCAGCTCACGCTCGGCGATCACGTGATCGTCGAAGCCGGCGAGATCATCCCCGGCGACGGCGACGTCGTCGAAGGCGTGGCCTCGGTCGACGAGTCGGCGATCACCGGCGAATCGGCACCGGTCATCCGCGAGTCCGGCGGCGACCGATCGGCGGTCACCGGCGGCACCAAGGTGCTGTCCGACCGGATCATCGTGAAGATCACGTCCAAGCCCGGCGAGACCTTCATCGACCGGATGATCGCCCTCGTCGAAGGCGCCAAGCGGCAGAAGACGCCGAACGAGATCGCGCTGAACATCCTGCTGGCATCGCTCACGATCATCTTCATGCTGGCCGTGATCACGCTGCAGCCGATGGCGTACTACTCAGGCGCACCGCAGAGCCTGGTGATCCTCGTCGCGCTGCTGGTCGCGCTGATCCCGACCACGATCGGCGCGCTGCTCTCGGCGATCGGCATCGCCGGCATGGACCGCCTGGTGCAGCGCAACGTGCTCGCGATGTCGGGCCGCGCGGTCGAGGCGGCCGGTGACGTGAACACCCTGCTGCTGGACAAGACCGGCACGATCACCATCGGCAACCGCCAGGCCACCGACTTCCTGCCGGTAGGCGGCGTGACCGATGCTCAGCTGGCCGATGCGGCCCAGCTCTCCAGCATGGCGGACTACACGCCGGAGGGCCGCTCCATCGTCGTGCTCGCCAAGGAGAAGTACCAGCTCCGGGAGCGGCCCGAGGGCGAGCTTCAGGGCGCGGAGTTCGTCGAGTTCACCGCGCAGACCAGGATGAGCGGCATCGACCTGCCAGCCCGGAATGGCACTGGCGGACGGCAGGTGCGCAAGGGTGCGGCCGCGTCCGTTGCCCAGTGGGTGCGCGACAACGGCGGCACGCCGCCGGACGAGCTCGGCTCGATGGTGGACGGGATCTCCGGCGTGGGCGGCACACCGCTGGTGGTAGCCGAGCACGAAGGCGACAGCCCGGCGCGCGCACTCGGCGTCATCTACCTGAAGGACATCGTCAAGGAGGGCATCTCGGAGCGGTTCGCCGAGATGCGCAAGATGGGCATCCGCACCGTCATGATCACCGGCGACAACCCGCTGACCGCCAAGGCCATCGCGGAGGAGTCCGGCGTGGACGACTTCCTCGCCGAGGCAACGCCAGAAGACAAGATGGCGCTGATCAAGAAGGAGCAGGAAGGCGGCAAGCTCGTCGCGATGACCGGCGACGGCACGAACGACGCCCCGGCCCTCGCCCAGGCTGACGTCGGCGTGGCCATGAACACCGGAACCTCGGCCGCCAAGGAGGCCGGGAACATGGTGGACCTGGACTCCAACCCGACGAAGCTCATCGAGATCGTGGAGATCGGCAAGCAGCTGCTCATCACCCGCGGCGCGCTGACGACCTTCTCGATCGCTAACGATGTGGCGAAGTACTTCGCGATCATCCCGGCGATGTTCGTCAGTGTCTTTCCCGGCCTGCACTACCTCAACATCATGGGGCTGCACAGTCCGAAGTCGGCGATCACCTCGGCGATCATCTTCAACGCGCTGATCATCGTCGCGCTGATCCCGCTGGCGCTGCGCGGCGTCCGGTACCGCCCGTCATCTGCCTCGGCGATGCTCCGCAGGAACCTGTGGATCTACGGCGTCGGCGGACTGATCATCCCGTTCCTCGGGATCAAGGCAATCGACCTCATCATCCAGTTCATTCCAGGATTCCGGTGATCTGACAATGAATCGCCTACCTTCATTCATCCGCCAGCACCTTGCTGGGCTGCGCATGCTGCTGGTCTTCACCGTGATCACCGGGATCATCTATCCGGTGGTCATGTGGGGGATCGCGCAGGCGGCATTCCCCAGCCAGGCCAACGGCTCGCTCGTCAGTTACCACGGCCGGACTATCGGCTCCAGCCTGCTGTGCCAGGAGTTCGTCGACGCCAAGGGCAGCCCGCTGCCGCAGTACTTCCAGCCGCGCCCGTCCTTCGCGATCGTCGGCTGGGGCATTGAGCAGGTCAAGGGCAAGTACGTGGTAGAGAGCACGGGGCCGAACAACTACGGCTGCAATCCGCTGTACTCGAGCGCCTCCAACCTGGGCAATAACAACCCGGCCCAGATCCAGTTCGTGAAGCAGCGGCAGCAGCAGATCGCCGCGTTCGACCACGTGCCGATCTCGAAGATCCCGTCCGACGCGGTCACCGCCTCGGCTTCGGGCCTGGACCCGGACATCTCTCAGGCCAACGCCGCCATCCAGGTGGACCGGGTCGCTGCCGCCAGGCACATCACCCCGGCCCAGGTCGAGGCTCTGGTCAAGCGGTACACCACGGGCCGCGTGCTCGGCTTCCTGGGCGAGCCGGCTGTCAACGTCCTGCTGCTGAACCGGGCCCTCGATGCGAAGTACCCCGTCTGATACCGGGCGCGTCCTCGTCGTGGAGGACGAGCCGGCCCTGCTGCGCGCGCTGCAGATCAACCTCCGCGCGCGCGGCTACGAGGTGACTGCCTCAATCGCGGGCCGGGAAGCCCTGGCCGAGGCAGCACGGCGTCCGCCCGACGCCGTGCTGCTCGACCTGGGGCTGCCGGACATGGACGGCATCGAGGTCATCCGCGAGCTGCGCACCTGGTCGGCGGCATCGGTGATCGTCTTGTCCGGCCGGGCTAGCTCAGGCGACAAGATCGGGGCGCTGGACGCGGGCGCCGACGACTACGTCACCAAGCCGTTCTCGATGGAAGAGCTGATGGCCCGGCTGCGTGCGGCACTGCGCCGCGACGGCCAGCACTCCGGCAGCACCGAGTTCGCGATCGGGCGAACCCAGGTCGATCTGAGCACGCGGACCGTCCTGAGGCAGCCAGCCGGCGATCAGGGCGCGGCCGAGACGGTGCACCTGACCCGGACCGAGTGGCGGATGCTGGAGGTGCTGCTGCAGTCCGCCGGGCAGCTGGTGCCAGCCGCCAGGCTGCTGACCGAGGTCTGGGGCCCAGAAGCCGAGGACAGGGCTCATTACCTGCGATTCCACATGGCCAAACTGCGGCGCAAGCTCGAAGACGATCCGCCGCGCCCGAAGCATCTGCTGACCGAGCCCGGCATGGGATACAGGTACCAAGCGTGAGACGCTCAGTACAGGGGATTTGATGAGTTCCGAGGGCCTTGCGGATGTTCGTGCTCCCAGACTGCCGGGCAGCCGGGGCCAGCTGAGGATCTACCTCGGCTCCGCCGCCGGCGTCGGCAAGACGTTCGCCATGCTCAACGAGGGCCACCGCCGCAAGGAGCGCGGTACCGACGTCGTCGTCGGCTACGTCGAGCCGCACGGCCGTACGCACACCATCGAGCAGCTCGGTGACCTGGAGGTCATTCCCAGGGCAGAGATCGGTTACCGCGGCACCTCGTTCGAGGAGATGGACCTCGACGCCGTGCTGGCCCGCCACCCGGAAGTCGCCCTCGTCGACGAGTTCGCGCACACGAACGTGCCGGGCTCGCGCAACGAGAAGCGCTGGCAGGACGTGACCGAGCTGCTCGACGCCGGAATCGACGTCATCTCGGCGATGAATATCCAGCATCTCGAGTCGCTCAACGACGTCGTCGAGAAGATCACCGGCGTGCCGCAGCGCGAGACGGTGCCCGATGCCGTCGTCCGGGCGGCCGACCAGGTCGAGCTCGTCGACATGACGCCGGAGGCCCTACGCCGCCGGATGGCACACGGGAACATCTACAAGGCCGAGAAGATCGACGCGGCCCTGACCAACTACTTCCGCATCGGCAACCTGTCCGCGCTGCGAGAACTCGCCCTGCTGTGGCTGGCCGACAAGGTGGACGAGGGCCTTCAGCGCTACCGGGAAGCGCACGACATCCGCACGACCTGGGAGGCCAGGGAACGCGTTGTGGTCGCGCTCACCGGCGGCCCGGAAGGCGACACGCTCATCAGGCGGGCCGCCCGGATCGCCGCGCGCTCGGCAGGCGGCGACCTGCTGGCCGTGCACGTGACCAGCTCGGACGGGCTGACGGGGGCTAATCCGGCTGCGCTGGCGAGCCAGCGGCAGCTAGTCGAGTCGCTCGGCGGCTCCTATCACCAGGTCATCGGCGACAACGTTCCGGACGCGCTGCTGACCTTTGCCAGGGCCGAGAACGCCACCCAGCTAGTCCTGGGTGTCAGCCGCCGCGGCTGGCTGGCATCGCTGCTCACCGGGCCCGGCGTGAGCATGCGGACCATGCGTGACTCCGGCGACATCGACGTGCACATGGTGACGCACTCGTACATCGGCCGCGGCCGCGGCCTGCCGAGAGTCCGCGGCGGGCTGAACCGGCGGCGTCAGCTCGCGGGCTACGTGCTCGCGGCCGCCTTGTTGCCGCTGCTGACGCTCGCACTGACCAGCGTGCGCGGCGACATCAGGCTGACCAGCGACGTGCTTGTCTTCCTGCTCGCCGTCATCGCGGTCGCGCTGGTCGGCGGCTTCATCCCGGCGGTGCTGGCCGCCGTAGCCGGCTCGCTGCTGCTCAACTTCTACTTCATTCCGCCGATCCACCAGTTCACCATTGCGCAGGCCAACAATGTGCTGGCCCTGGTGATCTTCGTTGTCGTCGGCCTGGCAGTCAGTTCGGTGGTAGACACCGCGGCCCGGCGGACCAAACAGGCGGCCAGGGCCGGTGCGGAATCCGAGCTGCTAGTAACCACGGCAGGCAGCGTGCTACGCGGGCAGCGAGCGCTGTCGGCCGTGCTCGACCGGGTACGCGAGGCATTCGGGATGGACTCGGTGACCCTGCTGGAGCTGTCCGGCCACGGCGCTGACGGGCGGGTGCAGATCGTGCCGGCAGCGGACGGATACGCCCGGCCGGTGCGAGTCGGCCGGTGGAGCATCGCCGGGTCATCGGGTGAGCCGACCGTCAGCCGGCCTGAGGAGGCCGACGTCGAGGTGCCGGTCGGCGATGGCCTGGTCCTGGCGCTGCGCGGACGAACGCTGCCCGCCACCGACCGCCGGGTGCTCGGCGCGTTCGCTGCCTATGCGGCCACGGCTCTGGAGCAGGGGCGGCTGACGGCGGCCGCCGAGGCGGCGAGGCCGATCGCCGAGGCCGACCGGGTCCGCACCGCGCTGCTCGCCGCCGTCAGCCACGACCTGCGCACGCCGCTCGCGTCGGCCAAGGCGGCGGTCACCAGCCTGCGCTCGAACGACGTCGAATGGGACGCCGAGGATCACGACGAGCTGCTGGCAACGGCCGACGAATCGCTGGACAAGCTGGCGCGTCTGGTGGACAACCTGCTCGACATGAGCCGGCTGCAGGCGGGCGCGCTCGCCGTGTTCCCGCGCCCGGCTGATCTGGCCGAGATCGTGGCCAGGTCGCTGGACGACCTTGGCCCCGCGGCCAGGACGGTGACCGTCAGCATCCCCGAGGAACTGCCCGAGGTTGCGGTCGACCCCGGCATCCTGGAGCGGGTCATTGCCAACCTCACGGCGAACGCCCTGCGCTACTCCCCGCCCGGCTCGCCGCCAACCTTGTCCGGCAGCGCGCTGAGGGACCGGGTCGAGCTGCGCATCATCGACCGCGGCCCCGGCATCCCGGAAGAACACCGGGACCACATATTCGTGCCGTTCCAGCGGCTCGGTGACACCGACAACACCACCGGGGTGGGGCTCGGCCTGGCGCTGTCACGCGGGCTGACCGAGGCAATGGGCGGCACGCTGGAGCCGGAGGAGACGCCTGGCGGCGGCCTGACGATGACGCTGTCCCTGCCGGCCGCACCCGGCCCGGCCGGACCGCTGCTCGACGGACGAGACGGACGCGACCGCGACCGCGACCACGACACGAGCCCGGCCTCGTGACGCTGCCGGTCCGCCCGGCTCACTGGCCCGCATGAAAGTGTGGGAACCGTGACGACCGTCCTGGTGATCGACGACGAACCGCAGATAGTCCGCGCACTCCGGATCAACCTGCGGGTCCGTCACTACGACGTGCACGCGGCCGGCACGGCCGGAGAGGCGCTGGAACTGGCTGCGCGTCACCCGCCGGACCTGGTCATCCTCGACCTCGGCCTGCCCGACCTGGACGGGGTGGAGGTCATCCACGGCCTGCGCGGCTGGACCGACGCGCCGATCATCGTGCTGTCCGGCCGCGCCGACAGCACCGACAAGGTCGAGGCGCTCGATGCCGGCGCCGATGACTACGTCACCAAGCCGTTCGGCATGGACGAGCTGCTCGCCCGGATGCGGGCCGTCAGCAGGCGGATGGGCGCCGACGGTGACGTACCACAGGTCCAGCTGGGCGATCTCACCGTGGACCTAGCCGCCAAGCGGGTGATGCGCCGTCAGGACGACACGCATCAAGACGACGGGAACGGGGACGTCCGGCTGACTCCCACCGAATGGCATCTGCTTGAGGTGCTGCTGCGAAACCCCGGCAAGCTGCTCAGCCAGCAGCAGCTGCTCGCGGAGGTCTGGGGCCCTGGCTACGCCGACGCCGCCGGCAACCTCCGCCTCTACATGGCGCAGCTGCGGCGCAAGCTCGAGCCGGATCCGGCCAGGCCGCGCTGGCTGCTGACCGAGCCGGGCATGGGCTACCGGTACCAGCCCGATCCCAGCTCGGCATCACCCCATCACTGACCGCCTTAGCTAGGACATGGCACGGCTGATCATGGCGGCAGCCGCCGTGGCGACTGCGGCGACAGCCGCGACCGCGGATATAAAGGCCAGGTGCGCGGCCGTTGCCCAGATGCCATCTGGCACGCCGAGCAACACGGCAAGGCCGCATGCCCACGCTCCGGCCAAGGCCGTGAGCATCCACCGGCCGGTCAGCAGCGCTAGGCACGGCCCGATGATGAGCAGGCCAATCAGGATCAGGCGATGGCCAGCCGCCGCATCGACGGCGGCGACCCCGGCAGCCAGGAGCACGCTTAGCGCCCATAGCCGTAGGGCCGACCAGCCGGGCACCAAAGATTCACGCCCGCCCCCAGCGCGCTGGCTGCCCCCGGTGAACGGACCCAGACAGACCGCCAAAGCGAGCGTCGACAGACATGCGAGCGCGGCGAGCAGCGCCTGCCCGCCGGAGCTCGCATAGCCACTGATGACGAGCGAAGCCGCGAACGCGACGTACACAGCGATGATCACCGCCCCAGCCGATCGGCCAAGACCTCGATGCCGGTAGCTGAGTGCAAGCACGGCCAGGCTAAGACCGGCGTACCAGGTGGTGACGAGCACCGCCTGCCCGGACACCGGGCCGAGCCCGAGGATCGCAGCAGGAAACAGTAGCCCGGCAACGACGTTGATGGTGTTGCTGTTCAACGCGGTGCTCAGCGTTGCGGCGCCACGGCCGCGCCCGGCCAGGTACACCGCGGCGACCGCGTTCGGCAGGCTTGTCACCGCAGCCAGCACCAGTCCGCCGGTGACGAGTTGCGGGACGCCGTAGCGCTGGCCGAGACCGGAGGCGGCCCGCTCCATCGTGACACTGGCCGCCACGACAATAGACAGCGCAACGACCGCGGTAACCACGTCCAGCCGCCGGCCCCGGCTGGGCCTAATTGCGTTCTCTAGCTCGAGCTCTTCCTCCTTGACCGCGGAGCGCAGCCATGCTTGCAGCTGCGCAGGGAGCTTCCGGCCCAGCCTGCCGTTTGCCTCCGTGCCGAGCAGTACCAGGTAGACCGCCATGATCAGGACGGCGAGCACCAGGCCAGCAAGCACGGGCAGCAGCCCGGTCACCACCAGGACACACAAGATCGCTACCCACAGGGCGATCGCACCGCCAAGTACCACGACCTTGCGGTGCAAGCCGATCTGGCCTGCTACCACGGCGCTGAGACCGAGCAGCGCGGCAAGGTTGAATACGTTCGAGCCCAGGACGACTCCGGCGCCGACGCGCTGCTGATGGGCAATCATCGCGCTGACGGCCGCAGAGATCTCTGGTGCATCCGCCGCGAGCGCCGCCACGATCCCCAGCAGTGCCTCGGAGAGCCCAAGCCGCTCCCCGATCCGCTCCAGTCGGGATACCAGTAGCCAGCTCACGACCAGGCTCACCCCGGCCGCGGCCAGGAACACGACTATGGCGGGCATTACCACCGCCCTGGGCGAGGCACCAGCGCCCAGCGGCCGATCCGACAGACCCTGAAGCTTAGGACGGGTGCGGTATCACAGCACGTACGGATCAGAGTCGGCACCTCCGGGCGGCATAGAGCACGAAAGCTCCTTTGACAAATATGCCGCCGACCAGGCTTCCCGGCTCACCTGAGTTTCAGCATAAACGTCCAGCCGCACCTGCGGCGAGCGCAGATCAACGGGGCTGGTCAGGCAGCGGCCGCACCGGCGGCAGCTCAGGTCCGGCTGGCGCCGGCCCGCCGCCATCGGAGCCCTGGGCATCGCCGCCCGCAGGAATGACGCCCACCGTCGACAGCCGGTACCTCAGGCGGCAGATCACCACGTTCTCGGTACCGTGCTGGATTGCCTGCTCGAGCACGAACCCGCGCTGGTTGTGCAGGATCCGCAGCCATGGCCTGGACGGCTGCACTTCGGGGATCAGCACGACGAGCTGATCGTGGGTTGCCTGGAGCTCCAGCTCTCGCAGGTACTCCACGATCGGCGCGCCGAGCGAGGGCTTGACCGTATGCAGGGTCACCAGCTGAACACCCGGATTCCACTGCTCCCACTGCTCGTGCAGGCGCGTGCTGGCGGCATTGTCCTCGGCGTCGTCGTAGCAGACGGTCACTGCGACCACCTGATCACCGAGCGACAGCGCGGCGGAGATGCCCTCCCGGACCAGCCTCGACATGGTGGCCACCGGGACCACGACTAGTGAGCTGCGCGGCTGTGGCGGCGCCGGGATCAGGCCGATCTCGAGCGCCCGGCCGATCCGCGCATAGATGGCATGAACCCGCGAGAACATCAGCACCAGCAGCGGCACTACGACGACGACCAGCCAGGCGCCCTCGGTGAACTTGCTGACCAGCTCGATCACCAGCGCCGCCAGCGTGAAGATTGTGCCGACTCCGTTGATGACCGCCCGGCTGCGCCAGCCTGGCCCGGCTTGCTCGCGCCAGTGCCGCACCATCCCGGCCTGCGACAGGGTGAAGCCAACGAACACGCCGATCGCGAAGAGCGGGATCAGTGCCTGGGTACTGCCTTGGGAGACCACCAGCAGCGCAGCGGCGGCCACCGCCAGCACGACCACTCCGTACCTGTGGACCTGGCGCTGTGCGCGCAGGAAGAACAGGTGCGGCAGGAAGTTATCGGTGGCGAGCAGAGAGGCCAGGATGGGCAGCCCGCCGAACGACGTGTTCGCAGCCAGCGCCAGCAGCACCGTGGTGATCAGCTGGATCGCATAGAACACGAAGTTGTGCCCGAGCGAGGCCTGGGTGAGCTGGGCAAGCGTGGTCGTTGTCCGCGATGGATAGGTGTGGAACCTGTCGGCCAGCACTGCGATTCCGATCAGCATCAGGCCCAGGATCACGCCGAGCCCGACCTCGGTGTGCTGGGCGCGCCGCGCCCGTGGCTCGCGGAACTCCGGCACCGCGTTGGCGATCGCCTCGACGCCGGTCAGCGCCGACGAGCCGGAGGCAAATGCTCGCAGCAACAGCAGGACGCCCACGGTGGCTACCGACGAGACGTGCCCCTGAGGGAACGGGAGCGGATGCGTTCTCAGCAGGCCGCCGATGATGACGGCGAAGATCCCGGCGATGAACAAGATCGTCGGCGCGATGAACAGCCGGGCTGACTCGGCTACTCCCCACAGGTTGGCGGCCGTGATCGCCCCGAGAACGGCCAGGCACAGCCACACCCGTTCCGGGTAGAGATTCGGGTACGCGGACGTCAGCGCCTCTACGCCCGCCGATACGCCAACGGCCGCGTTCAGCACGTAGTCGACCACGAGCGAGGCGGCCGCAATCAGGCTTGGCCTGACCCCGAGATGGGCCTTGGCGACCGCGTAGGCACCACCGCCGCTCGGGAACGCCTCGATGACCTGGCGGTACGAGATCACCAGGACGACGAGCAGCAGGACGATCGCCAGGGTGACCGGCAGCGTGTAGTGCAGCGCCATTGCGCCAGCTGTCGCCAGAACGATCAGGATGGCCTGCGGACCGTAGGCCACCGAGGACAAGGCGTCCAGGGACAGCGCGGCGAGACCCTCCAGGGCGGTGAGCTTGTGCTTCTCCTCCTCCGAATGGTGGCCGGAAGGAGGCTGGCCGGCCGTCGCGCTCGTAGGCCCTGCGGTCATGACTGCCAATACAAGCATGCCGCTCAGCCGGGCCGTAAAACGACTCGGCTGCCAATGGCTAGCTTGGGGCCCTCGTCAGCCCTTCATCTTGATGGCAATGACCGCGATGACAGCCAGCACGAGGATCACCAGGGCGATGAGCGTGGCGATCTGGGCCGGGCTACGGCCGGGCGCGACGATGTCGGGCTCGCTGGCGAACTCGGACCGGTCCTCGGCGAACGCGCGGAACTGCGCCGTGCTCGCGGAAATATCACCCGCAGCCCGGAACTCGCCGGTCGTCATCGGCCGGCTGCTGGCAACTTGGTCATCATGACGCTCGGTCATGGCCACGACTGTAGCTGATGATCGAGGCCAGAACCGCCACTCATCAGATTTCCGGCCGAACTGGCTCGTTTATCCGCCAGGGCGAGGTGGCAGCAGGTCAGGGCGGTGCACGAGCCTCGACAGCACGATCACGCTGCGGGTGCGAACCACGAACGGCTCGGCTCCGATCCGTTCCACCACTTGCTCGAAATGCCGGATGTCGGAGGCCCTGATGTGGACCAGCGCGTCAGCCTCCCCGGTCACCGTGCAGGCGTCGATGACCTCCGGGTGCTTGCCGACAGCTGCCGCGATCTCGGCGGGCGAGGTGCGGCCACGGCAGAACAGCTCGACGTAGGCCTCGGTCGTCCACCCCAGCGCGGAATGATCGACCTGGGCCGCGAACCCGGTGATCGCGCCCGAGGCCCGCAGGCGGTCAACCCGGCGCTTGACTGCCGGAGCCGACAGCCCCACCTGCGCCCCGACCTCCGCATACGTGGCCCGCCCGTCATCGACGAGAGCAGCCACAATCCGCCGGTCCAGATCATCGAACGTCATGGCTTGACGCTAGCGGTGCGCGCACTCGTGGTTACACAACACGCGGTCAGGCAATGAGCGCGGTACGGAGCCGGGCCAGGTCCTCCGGCCGGAGACCGTGCTCCAGCAGGTAGCCCTCGACCGACCCGCTCGCTGCCCGTACCCAGGCCAGCGTGTCCAGGATCAGCGCGGGCGGGCTGCACAGCAGTGCCGGGGTAAGCTCGTCGCCCAGGCCGGTGCTGGCCTGCACTTGCCCGATCGCGGGCGTCCGGTCGGGGTCCAGGTAGATCGAGCTCAGCGCGTAGTCGGCCGCGATCACCTGGTCGGGCACTCCGAGC
>Ga0335072_10004632_pt1 | contig 20351 bp, 20 predicted proteins | sample Lox_Sample_21_FD_206725 | JGI IMG/M metagenome (GOLD analysis project Ga0335072, IMG submission 206725) | Soil microbial communities from Loxahatchee National Wildlife Refuge, Florida, United States - Lox_Sample_2.1 | ecosystem: Environmental > Terrestrial > Soil > Wetlands | place: USA...
GTTTGCCTTGTCCCGGGGGTCGCCTATAGACTTCCGCCCCTGCGAAAAGTGGGCGGTTAGCTCAGCTGGTAGAGCGTTGCTTTCACACGGCAGAGGTCACTGGTTCGAGCCCAGTACCGCCCACCATGCAAAAGCACCAGCAAAACAAACATCTAGAAAATCTCAGGAAAGGCTGCTTTTTCCTGAATGGCTGCTTTTTGAGCATTTTGGGACAGTTTTGGGACAGTGCCAGTGGCGCGCCGGGTGAAACGCCATCCAGGAGAACTGTCCTATGGCGACCATCGAGAAGCGCGGCCAATTCTGGCGAGTAAAGGTTCGGCGCGCCGGCCTCCCGGCGCAGACCAAGACTTTCAATAACAGGACGCATGCCCAGCAGTGGGCACGCAGCGTCGAATCGGATCTCGATAAAGGCATCGTCGTCGATCGGCGAACCGCGCAGAAGCTCTCCCTTGCGGAGGTGCTCGAGCGTTACCGACGGGAAGTCACGCCCACGAAACGAGGCGCGTTCGACGAAAATCTGCGTCTCCTGGCGATTGCGCAGCGACCGTTTGCGCGCACCAAGATGTCGGCTCTCACGAGCTCCCTCCTGGCCGCCTATCGGGATGAGCGGCTCAAGACCGTCTCAGGCGCCACGGTAAACCGCGAATTCAGCGTCCTCTCGCACGCCATCGACACGGCGCGACGCGAGTGGGACGTCTATATGCCCACCAACCCCTGCACGCTCGTGCGCCGGCCCCCGCAAGGACGCCCGCGGGACAGGCGGCTCCAGGGAGATGAGGAACAACGGCTGCTGACCGCCTGCCGCAGCGCCCGCAATAAGTGGCTCGCGCATTTCGTGGCGCTTGCCATCGAAACCGGCATGCGACGGGGGGAGCTCCTGGGACTAATTTGGGACAATGTGGACCTCGAACGGCGCACCGCCTTCCTGCCCATTACCAAGAATGGCGACTCCCGAGGCGTGCCGCTCTCGAGCCGTGCCGTCGCCGTTTTCCGGGCCATCCCTCAGTCCCCGAACGGCCGTGTCTTCGGTCCGCTCACTCCGCTTGCGCTCAGGCTGTCCTTCAACCGCGCCAGGCGCCGCGCCGGCATCACCGGGCTTCGCCTCCACGACCTCCGTCACGAGGCCACGAGCCGCTTCTTCGAAAAGGGACTGAATGTGATGGAGGTCGCCTCCGTCACCGGCCACAAGACGCTGCAGATGCTCAAACGCTACACGCACCTGAGCGTCACGGATCTGGCTGCCAGGCTCGGCTAGCGGTCGTGGAATAAACCCAAGCGTTTGGTTACAATCATGCCGACCATACTTAGGTTTCGAGGGCTGCGGGTAGTGATTTACTCGAACGATCACCGCCCGCCGCATGTCCACGTCATTCGACCTGGCGCCGAGGCGAGGATTGCGCTGGGCGATGTCGGTGAGCGGCCCTGGCTCATGACGAACGAGGGGCTGTCTCGCCGGGAAGTGGTGGAAGCGCTGTCGGAGATCGAGCGGAATCGCGATCTCCTGATGCAGCGATGGAGAGAGATTCATGGCGACGCCTGAGTGGATAAAGAAGGAGTTGCGCACGAACTTTGCGCGGGCCTCCCGCGCGGGGCGGCAGGCTGCGAAGACCGAGCCGCGCGCCGCCCGTGCCAATTATCAGGCCAAGGACAACACCCTGCGCATCGAGCTGACCAATGGGGCCGCGATCACTGTCCCCGTGAAGCTGATCCCCGCACTCAAGGGAGCGTCGGCGAGCGAGGTGCGGTCAGTCGAAGTCCTGGGCCGGGGCGGCGGCCTGCACTGGGAGGCCCTGGACGTCGACCTCAGCGTCCCTGGGCTGGTGTCGTCGGTGTTTGCGGGACCCGAATGGATGGCTGAGTTGGGGCGCGTCGGTGGACGGCGATCATCGGCAGCGAAGGCAGCCGCTGCACGGAGGAATGGACGAAAGGGCGGGCGACCGCGCGGTCGGGCGACGGCCCGCACGGGTGCGTAGGGGCGGGATCTCTATTCCTCTTCTATCAGTCACGAGGGTCCGACCATGAGCATTTCTGGCTCGACTCTTATTAAGGACAGCAGACCAACCATCGCAGCCGATCTTGGCAGAGGCGCCCTGTGGGCTCTCTGGCACTGCATCCGGCTGCCATTGTTCCTCTTCCTTCTCGTCCTCGAGCCAGTGGTCTCCTTGTTGCTGGGTACGCTCGCCCTGCTTGGCGTTCTCACGGCGCTGTTCTGGAAGTTCTTCGGGCCGCCGAATTTCCCCTTCTTCCTGATGCTCGGGATTTCTCTTGGGTTTGAGCTTGCGCTGATCGTCTATCACAGACTTCTGCGCCTGCTCGCCTAATAGCCCTTGATGACCAGGTAGTCGGAACTCTCGCCGTACCGCGGCGCGCTCAAGTCCACTCGCACGCACACGCGCCTTGCCCCGCAGCGACGCAAGTCCGCACGTGCGCCGCGTTGATTGAGGACCGCGATGTTGCTCGCGAGCTCATCCCGTTCGGCGCGTAGCCGCGCAATTTCGTCCCGCGTCGGCAGCACCCACCAGGCGATGGAGAGAGCGATGGCAACCGATGTCACGGTAAGGCCAAGCGTCCACAGCGCAACCCGCGCATTGGCCGCTCGTTTCATCTTCCGGAGGGCCTCGACCGCGCATTGAGCCTCCGTGTGCATGGATTTAAGCGCGTCGACGAGCGCGCGCTTGATTTGATCTCGGGCCACCGCCTCCAACGCCTGTGTGTGCTCGCTCAGCTTCTCGATGGCTGCTTCAGCGAGTTTCTGATGCGTCTGTGCCGTCTCCATCAGGAGCCCGAGTTTCACGCTGTCTTGGTCCATGGATACATCCAACTCGTTTTGAAAGTGGCGATCTATCGCGTCCGGTCATCGCGATGAGTTCGCGAGTTTCTGCGTGACTTCTCGAGACGGTTCTTTCGCGCGTGCTCCAGCTCGCGCACCCTTGCCTGCTCCGCTTGCTGCTGTTGCGCACGGAAGACCTGCCATGAAGCGAGGGCGTCCTGCTTCCATCGATCGGCGAGTTTCGCGCGCTCGCTTCCCTTCGCCTGCTCGACAATCCGATCGCGGATCCATTCCCGTTCGGTGCGAACCGGTGGCAATTGCGTGACAAACCGCCGCACCTGTTGGGCAAGGTCAGCCTGACCCTGTCGAGCCAGGTCATCTGCGATCGCGTTCCAGCCGCGTACGACGTGGTACCGGGTCTCAAGTAACTCGGCCTTTCCGGGCTCAGGCTTTATCTCCCCATCGGGCCTCATTTCACGCGCCACAGCGGCTGTCCGCTGCCTCCAGTGTGCTGAGTCCCGCCGGCGCTCTGCACGGTAGATCCCATCCCGTTTCTGGGGCCTGGTTACCCCTCGCGCCGCCCGCTCGGTCGCGTTCGCCGCCACGCCGTGCTCCCGAAGGTGCCGGGCAAACTGGCGTCGCCATTCACGCAGAGTCGCCTTTCGGATGTTCAACCGAGTCCCGTCGTGCCCCATTGCTTTGACGACCATGTGCACGTGCGGGTGAGGCTCGTCGGTGTGGAGCACCATGGCGTAGCGATGCTTCGCCCCGAACTCCTCCCGAGCGAAGTCCTTGACGGCCGCCAGAACCTTATTCGGCGGTGTTCCGGCGGGCATCGAGAAAATCATCTTGTGCACCAGCTTGGGCTGCTTGCCCATCTGCCGGGGCTTGTGATCTGCCGACGGCGGCCGCCTGGCATCGAGCTTCAAGTCCCAATCATCCAGCAGCGCCTTGGAGGCGCCCTTTCCCTTGAGGGGGTCGCCCTCATCGGTCTCGATCGGCAGCTCGCCCTTCCGGTCTAGGTACTCCAAGTGTCGGGCCACGGACCCTAAGCCGCGTCCGCCCTGGTTCAGCACCTTGACCATGACCTCCGGGGCCCGGCGGACGGTGCGGGTGATGAACGCGACTTGCGCGCTCGACAGCCGGTCGCGCTGGCCCGGTCCATGGCGCGCGTAGCTTCCAACGTCGAGCCACCCGCGGGGCCCAGTGTCAACGAGTCGTCGCGTCATGGCCCGTCCTCCAGGATCGGTCGTTAGCGTCCAGCAGCCCGATGAAATGGTCCCTCAAGGACTCCGACAACTTGAGCATCGCAGCGACCTCCGTGCGCCCAGGGCCAGCTGACCGGTCACCTTGGTTCATTGCGCGCGCGATCTGATTGAGGTTCCGCCCGAGGGCAGCGAGCTGATCCACGGACTGCTTGAGAAGCGTGTACTCCGCCCTTGGGAGCGGCGCAGCGCCGCGCAGGTGGCGCTGGGCGACATAGGAGAGGTAGGTCGCCGAGGCCATCCCCCGGGCCCTCGCACGCTCCCTGAGCAGCCGCCAGTCTTCGGGCTCGAGGCGCACGTTCACGCGCGCATCGCGGTTCACCCTGTCGGGCACCGTCATCGTGGGCGGGTCATGAAGGCCGGCGGTCTGGAGCACGACGTCGAGCAGCTGCCTAAGCAGTGTCGATTCCGTGATCCCGTCGCGTTCAGCGAGCCGTCGGACGCGGGCTTTCGTCTCCGACGTCACGCGACAGGCGATGAGTGCGAACTCAGGCATCCGTCAGATCTTTTAAAAGGGAGCGTCCAGCGACCAATCCTGCCTTCCTCACCCCTACTCCCTCCCAAACAGCGCAATCTGGGCCGGCGAGGCGTGGCGCCGCTTGGAGTTGCCAGTCTTTCGATGTCGGGAGGCACGGTTGGACGCGGAGACCTTCGAGGGGCGGCGTGGCCTTCCACGAGGCCTGGGACTATCGGCCGTGGCTTGCGCCTCGTCGGAAGGGAGGGTCGGCCGAACTTCCTGAGCTTGCAGCCAGGCCTCGACGGCATCCTCTGGAAACAGCCGCCGGCGTCCAACGAGAACGCTCCGGGGCATGTCCTCTCCCCGCGAGAGCTTGTTGCGGACGGTGCCGGGTTGGAGACGCAGCGCGTGGGCGAGCTCCTGGATCGTGTATAGCGGCCTCATAACGGGATCTCTGATACGGGACTAGGACCTCAAAGCCTGCCGCGCTAGGCTTAAGGTGCGAATTCAGGAAGAAAGCACAGAAATGAGGACTTCCTGCATGCGACCTTACGTGTTAGACCAAATTGAGCGCGGCAACGGCCCGTCGGGGCGCCACTCCCGCAAACGGCACTCGAGCCGCCGGACCCCCGGCCCAAAGGACCGGCCCACGCTGCGGCTCTGGGAGTTCGCCACGTGGCGCGCCCGAATGCGCGTGTGGTGCAACCAGATCAAGGCTGAGCTGTTAGGCAAAGAACACGACCTGGGTGAGCCACAGTCGTACAGGGTCACCCAGTGCACTGGATGCCCAATCGACAGCCCGAGCACGTGGCTAAGCTGGTGGGATGGCAAGGCCATCCCGAGACCCAGCCATATCGCCGCAGCCGAGCGGCTTGCTCCAGGCTCGAGCAAACTCCTCGAACTGACAGAGATGCGGACGGCCCTCTGCCGCCATTTCATTGCGCTCGATCTAATAAATACAAAGTTCCGGATTTCAGGTCGTCCTAGCGACTACCGCCGCGAGCAAGCCCAACGGCTGCTTGTCGGCCTCAACGAGGCCTGGATCTCCTTTTTGGATACCTCGCCCCCGCAACGGACGAACCCCTTCAGCCTGGACAGCCAAATCGGCGAATCGACGGAGGCCGTCCTCGGCAATTGGGAGTTCGAACCCGAGCAAGCGCGCTGGGTTCAGAGGTTCGGTGGCAACGCCGCCCGCTGGATTTTGCCTCCCGAAGCCGTGTCTGAGCACAGCTGGCTCGAGCCTCTGAGTATCTTCCGCTTCCTCTCGATGCTCGCGGTCTTCGATTCTCTTGAGCATCCAAAGCTCGTGGAGATGTGGGCTCTCGATCTCGCGAGTGCCACGCTGGTCATTCGGACCCTGATCGAGACTGCCGATCTGCGACGCCCGCGGTTCGCCAGCGTTCGGATGGGGCATGCTGGCGGCCTGCATCTAATGACTACGGCCGCGTTTTTTACGCCGCCACCCATGCTGGATTACCCGGAAGCCTTGAACATGGCGATCAACACTTACGGCGCCCACGGGAAAACGGCGTTGGTCAATCTGCACGTGGCCCGAGACACGTACTACAGATCCTTCGCTGGTTTGGGAATTCCGGAAATGGCTTTGCGCGCGCTAAACGGAACACATTGGGACAAAACCTGGGACGGCGCTTTCAGTGCTCCGCGCGCAAAGATTTGATTGGAAAGACGCACCGGGCTGCTTCTGAATCGTCCGCACTTGAATGTACCGAATGACAACGCGTGATCTCAAATGAGATCAAGTGACTCCGAAAAACGACCTACGGTCTTGGAGGCTGGATTTGAAGCTGGCCCTCCGTGGGTGAGGCACGGGGTCCAATGACGGAAGTCAGCATCGAACAGCGGTTCGCGCGCATCGCGGAACTCCTAAAGACAGAGACCCCACCGGTTGCGGTGAGGCGTGAGATCAGCAAGTTAATCCTCGAGTCGATTGATCACTTCGGCGAGGATCTGGGTTATTGGGAGAAGCTCCATCTCGGGAGCGCGATCAACAGCCTCGCCCACAATTTGGCCGGGCCTTCGGAGTCCAAAGTCTGGCTGCACTACTCCTTCGCGAATCTCGCCGCCGCATTCTGGCCGAAGGCCAACCGCAATGATGAGGTGCCCCCGAAAGATCCCGAGATCGAACGCATCACAGCCGATGACCTGCGCCGCGCTCTCCGGAGCCTCGAGCCACAGACGTGAGGTCACTAAGACGGGAGCTAGCCGGGTTTCAGGGTCGTACGCCTACGGTCTTTCGCTCGATGCACCGGCTCGGCGAACCAAGTCGGATCTGAGCCAAGTCACCTCGGGTGGGGTCATGTGAAATAGCGGAAGCGAGCGTTGACTCTTCTCCCGGGGGAAATGTGTTTCAAGATATCGCCCACGCGCCGCGCTGCCCGGATCGTGACGGGATCGCCAGTATCAAATTGGGTATTGTTGAAGTTGAGCTTCGAAAGCCCGACGAGTTCACGAGCCAAGTCCAAGGCGCCGGTCTCGCCGTCATCGCGAATGAATTCCAGCGCTCGAGGAATGTAGGCGCCCGGATAAACCTGAAAATGCGGTACGGTGCCCTTCAGGTAGACGATTCCGGACTTCTCGTCGAATAGCAGGGCAGTGCCGCGCACCATAGGCGAATCCCCCGCCCGCAGCACGCGCGCGCCGGAGCGGCGCACCGTCACGAGGTCAAGGACCTCAAGCTTCTCCTCATCAGCCGCGCGCTTAAACCCCTCCCTCTCGTTCTCATTGAAATACGACGTCTTGTGTATCACGAGCCGTGCCGGCATGTTTTTGTGCTCACGCCGGTACGTTGCCAACCCGTTAGCGAGCAGCTCCTGTGCATCTTCCTTGGACAGATGCGGGCTGCGGTCGTCCTTGTCGTAACTCGCACTCCCGCCCTGAACGATCAATCCTTCTCCGCGTTCATCGAACACTTGCGCCACGCTCGTCATGAGTGTCTCCCCGGAGACACTGCGGAAGAAGCTCACTCCGACGTAACAGGTCGTAAGGGTTGACGGGTGCCGGGCGAGTCTCCAGGGCACGCCTCCCGCCTTGTAATAAAGCGCCGTGTGAAAATTCCATGCGGTAGTGGCTTGATCCTGTAACCGCCTCTCATTGCCTGAACGCGAGGGAGGAGACCCGTAGGTGTCGGGCCGCACGATCTGACAGGGTAGCTGCAAGTCGACCGCCTGTGCCTTGAAGAGATCGTGGAAATTCAGCGCTGTGGGGCGCGGCGCCTGCTGCTCTGGCGCCGGCTCCTGCGTGTCATCGATCGGCGGATCTGTGACAGCCCCGTGCGGCTTATCCCCGAGCGCAAATACTTCCGCGGGCGGGGCAATGACGAGGACGTGCAGGTTACTCTTCGCGGCCAGGTCGCGCGCATGATCCATGAACGTCGCTACGAGATGCTCGAGCGGATTGGCCTTCCCGAGTGCCCCCGTGAGCTCGTGACGGGTAATGGTCCGGGTGGCCGCATCCGAAAGCTCCAGTGACGTTCCGAAGATTTGCGGTGTCATGCCAGGAAAGTCCGGGCGCAACGCGGTCAGTTTCTTTTCATCGGACTTGATGCCACGCTTGCATCGCTCAAGCCAGTCTCGCACGCCATCGAGGGTGGCCGTGGTACCCACGACGCCAATTCGGATCGGCACAGGCACCCCGGTAGTGCCTTTGTCAAACGCGCCGAAGGTGGCGAGACCAGCCCGAATGTCGACATGCAGCTTATTCTGGTGAAACGCGAGCTGAGGCTCCTCGATCAGCTGTAACCTCATGAGTCTAGCTCCTCGTCCGTCGAAGGACGAACGGAAGGTGCATCCAACGCGGTAAGGGAGGCCTCATCAACGCCTGAAGAAAAGCGAAACGACATGAGCGGCGCGAACTCGAGCAACCGTGAACGATCGACCCTTGTCCACGGGGCCCGTAGCATGGCCTGCCAGACGAGCAGCTGACTCAACACCGAGCGATTGCGCTCGATACGCTTGATCCCGGCGAGGCGTTGCTCGTGAAACCGGTCCAGGTCCTTGCCGTTACGCGTAAACCGATAAGTCGGGCTAATCTCGAGATACCACTGCCCGCCCAGCAAACGGAAACGACCCTGAAATGCGGCGTGCCGCAGATACTTGAACGGCTTTCCCGTTTTCGGCTTGCTTTGATAGTGCGCAACCACCGTTGCCGTACTCCGAATCTTGATGTTGCCGTATTTCAGTCGGCGTGGCTCCTCGTCGGGGTAACCCATGAACGCATACACCTCCTGGTCGCGGTGATAGCGAACGCGCTGCGACCACAGGTCTTCACGCAAGGCCGCGTTGAGCAGGTGTACAAACATTCGTCGCTTGCTTTCGTCCTCCGAGAACGCCCATTCTGCAGTGCCAAACTGATCGAGACCGCCCACATCGACCAGCTTCTTCAATCGAGATGCTTCGGGGTCCGTGAAGCTGTAAAGGTTGCCTTCGTATACGGTCCACGCGCCCGGCACCCGCTCCTCTGATCCCGGAGGCGCGCCTTTAGCTAGCAGAGCCCAACCGTGTTGGTTCGAGGTGCAGCGCGCCGGCCCGATAAAGAGGGTTTCCGGGAAGTGTCGCAACGGAATCAGGTTCGCGAACCCCTCCTCTGCTTCCGGCCCAGGCTCTTTCGCCGGCCCCTGACTCGCCGCAGGCGCCGGCGTGCGATCGGGAGCCCCGGTCGCTTGCGGCAGCTCCTTGACCTTGACTGGCCGGGTACGCAGATAGCTGCGTGCAAAGGCTGCTGCAGCGGCGCAGGCGTACTTGGTCCAGGCATCCTGGCGTTTCAATCCGACGATGTCGCTCAACCCGCGGATGGCCAACATCGGTGTCTGGTCGCGCGTGGCCCGATGGACACCGGCCGATTCCATCTCGACCGCGAGAATTCCGCGCGCGCTTGTGATCCAGGGGAAAAGTACTCTGGGATCCTTCACGAGTCGGTCACTCGAGGCGACGGGCCCAGCGCTGAAGATGGGCGCCCGAGCTGCGACACCCCGGCCGTAGTGGGCGTGCACCTTTTCGTGCACGAGGCGCCGCCAGGCCTTCGGCCCATAGAATCTGCTCGCCGCCAGACTTACTGCCGGCTTGGCGGGCAAGTCTGCCCGCCAATCGCCCAGCTCCGACTCGCGCGCGTTGAGGTTCGCAACGCCTGCGGCGATGGATTTCGCGATCGGACCTCCCCCGACATTGTAGGTCGGACTCTCCTGGAACTTACGGGCCTCAAGACTGAAATCGAGGATCCGCGTGGCGAGGACGACATCACCAAGGCTGACATCGTCAGACGGCAGTCCGCCGGCAATTCCAACCACCAGGAGCAAAGTTGGTTGAAGGTCATCGATCAGGTCACGCGCTGCCTCCTGTGCTTCCCCGTTACCCTGTTCGATCTGGCGTAAAATCGCGATGCGATAACGAGCGCCATTACCCGCATCCGCAGTGCGCAGCGCGTATTCGCGATGTCGGCCCCTGTGGATTCCGGGATCGTCAGCGAACGCTTGCAGCAAGGCGCGAAATTCGTCCTCGCGGATCGTCACGATGCCGATATCGATGACTGGCTGAATCATGCCATCGTTGATCAGGTTCGTAAGCTGTTGATCTATATGGTGGTATAGCGCTTCAGAGCCTATTATAATAGATTCGCTATAAAGACTGGAGTCCCCCAATGCCACCCGACGTTGAGACCGTGCATGCCCTGCGCAGCGATGTCGCGCACCAGATTGCGCGCTACACGGAGCGGCTCGGCACAAGCCAACTCTCGGCTGCGAAGCAGCTCGGCGTGCCGCAGCCGACACTCAGCAAGATCGTGAATGGCCACACCGCCGATCTGTCGCTCGAGCTCCTGCTCCGGGTCGCCGTGCGCGCGAGGCTCCGCATTACGCTCCAGACGGGACTCATCCCGCAGGAAGCCGGAGCTTTTGTCTCCACTGGCGAGCGTTCTTTGTCCCGAGCGTCGCCGTCTAAAACAGCTGAGAGCGCTCACGCATCCTTGAACGATTCACTGCGACAGCTGACTCCGGAGCAACGGTTCGAGGCCTTTCTCGAGCACAACAAGTTGGTGGACGAGCTGCGTGAGGCGGGTCGTGCTGCACAGGCTGCGCCGACGAGTCGGAGCCCGGTCGCACGATGAGAACGACTGGCGGAGGACAGTCCGCCCTCCTCCTCCTTGATGCAGTGGAGATTCTGCGGCGCGAGAAGCTCGACTACGCGGTCATCGGCGCTTTGGCTCTTTCAGTGCTCGGCGTGGTACGCGCAACCATGGATGCCGACGCGCTGCTCAACACCCATCGCGCGCGCCTGGTCCAGCTCGAGACGCTATTCAAGAAAGCCGGCTTTACCACCGAGCTCCGCCGCGGCGACATGGACGACCCCATCCCGAACCTCCTGGCTCTGAGTGACAGCTTCGGCAATAAGGTCGAGCTCTTAGGCAGCCTCCGGGGCATGGATCCAGAGATCCTGTCTCGAGCCTTTGAGGTCAAGCTCCGCGGTGAGACCCTGCGCGTGGTGCGACGCGAGGATTTCATCGCGCTCAAGTGCTTCGCTGGCGGCCCACAGGATCTCCACGACGCGCGCGCTGCTTACCAGGCGGCCGAGGGCCCCATCGACCTCGACCTGCTCCGCACGGTGACTCGTCGCTTCGGACGGCACGCTGCGGACAACCTCGAGAAGGTCCTGACCGGCTAGCCTCGGCCCGGGGCTTTGGAGCGCCCAGGCGGACTGCAGCGCTCATCATCTTAGGGCTACCTTTGCTCATCAATCATCGAGCTGACGTAAAACGTGTCAGCGGGCAATACGATGCCAGGTTGGGGCGGTTGGGATATCACCGAGCTGACGTAAATCGTGTCAGCGTGCATACCAAGCACAATGTATATGGATAATGCGTTGAGCCGTTTGCGGGGTCAGGCGGCTTAACTCCACGCACGCGATTCTTATTTCACCTCGAACGGTTCTCCAACTCTCACTAACACCAGCGCTCCACGTGCAATTAATTGCACGTGCAAAATTTTCCGCGCACAAAACCGCGCGTGTAACTCTTGAATGTGCCAATTGGATGTGCGCTACTAGATAACGCGAAAGCGGACAGCCGACCGGGGGTCTCCCTCAAGAGTGTGTCCCGGTCCGCCGCCGCCTTGGTGCCGGACCTCAGGGCCCTGAGGTCCGGCATCACGCACACGGAAATGATTTCCGGTTGGTTAAGCATGCTTGACGGCCGACCTTGTTGGCAACCGCTGGTTGCGGGATCTATCAAAACCGTCCCCTTCCCTGCTCACAGACGGCAGATTGCGGGTGCCTCCCGGGAAGCATATGGCGAAGCATTGGTCCTCCAGCGGCTTCTCTGATCTCAGCGAGAGGCTTGCTCGTGCAGTTGAATGGCTGCGAGGCTTCGGCGTAAGAACTGACGGCACACGTCTGGCGCACTACCACCGTGCGATAAAGGACCTAACTGCGGCGTCGGAGCGCGCTGATCCCGCCGAACTAAGGGCCATGTGGCCTCAGGTGGCGAACGCGCTTTATGAGGCCAATGAGTACGTGACGATCCACAGATCGTTCGCAGACGGCCGCCACGACGCGTTCGTGAGCCCGCGGCTTGAAGCGATCGCTGGCGGCCCGCTGTCCTACGCCGACGAGGATTCTAGCTCCGGCAACAGGCCACGGAACCTGATGTTCGAGTTGCTCGTTGGCGCGAGGTTGGTCGACAGTGGGCTCGGGCTCATACCAAGCGACCGCAGCGATGTCGAGTCGACTATTGAGCGGATGCGACTCGTCATCGAATGCAAGCGGCCGAGGACGGAAGCAAAGGTCGAGCGGCGAACGAAGGACGCCCGCGACCAGCTCCTCGCAAAGATGGCCTCGGGCGCCAGGGATTCGGCCTTGGGGATCATTGCGCTCGACCTTACTAGGCTGACGAACCCCGAATTCGGCTTGCTCGTGCGCATGCCGGCTGACGCAGGCACCGAGGCGTTGGCGAATTACCTCAGGGCATTCTTCGATAGGCGCGCCGAGTTCTTCGCCCACATTTCGAGTCAGCACGTCTCAGGGCTACTCCTTCGGATCTCGATCCTGGCTCACTTCACCGGGGAGCTTAGTCCGACGTACTGCCAACAATGGACTCTTGTGGGATTGCGCTCCGCGGGGCAACGGGCTCGGTGGGCGCTTCGTGCCCTCAATCAGGCGCTACAACTGGGCACGGTAAAGGACGGATAGGCGCATTCCGCGAATTGATCTGAAGCGGACGTTGAAAGCCTCAAATTTAGGGTGGTTGGCCACCCTTCACTGCTCATAGACGGCAGGAATAGCGGCGATCGGTTTAGTGACCGCTGCCCGCGGACGGCAGGGAGCAGCGACTCACTGGCTGCCAGTCGGCGTGAAATCTGACGCCCACCGATGGCCGACAGGCGCTGGCCGCCATCGCGTGGCTTGGGAGTGAAGAGACGTCCGGTGCTTAGCAAACGTTACGCCGCTGCGCCAGGATCACAAGCTCGACGTCGTTGGCAACCCCAAGCTTCTGCTTGATGAGTGAATGGTAATTCGCCACGGTCTTCACGCTCAGGTTGAGTAGCGACGCGATCGACGCGAGTGCTTGCCCTCGCGCGATGAGGCGGAAGATTTCGAACTCACGTGCGCTGAGCGCGGCGAGGGGATCGCCTTCGCCCGTTACCTTCGAAATCGCAAGGGACTGGGCGATGTCCGGACTGAACGCAACCCTGCCGGCCATCATGTCCGCAACCGCGGCAACCAGCACCTCCGGTGCGCTGCTCTTGGTCACGTATCCGCGCGCGCCGTGCTGAATGGCGCGCTCGGCAAGCTGTGCATCGTCGTGCATCGTGAACACCAGGATCCTTGCGCTCGGCTGTCGCGTGACCATCCGTCGCACGAGGTCCAGGCCACTTACTCCGGGCATCGTCAGGTCGAGAACCACGACATCCGGCTGGTGCTCGACAAACGAAGCGTAGGCGGTCTCCGCATCCCCCGCCTCGGCGATCACCTGGTAGTTGACGTGTTGCTCCAGGAGACGCCGGAACCCTGCTCTAACGATGGCATGATCGTCGACGAGCATGATGCGAGTGCCACCCTCACGCATCTGCCATCTCCCCGTGTCGCACAAGAGGCACCGAGACGTAAATACGCGTACCGCCACCCGGCTCCGACACGATGTTGCACGAACCACCCAAGGCTCGTGTTCGCTCCCGGATCCCCGGTAATCCCAGGCCGCGGTTTGCCGTCGACAGGAGAAACCCCGCGCCATCGTCAGCAACCGTAACGTCGAGGCGACCGTCGGAGCCCTCGACGTCATCCAGGAGTTCCAGCTTGATCGACACGTTGCGCGCGTTGGCGTGAACCGCAACGTTGGTGAGTGACTCCTGGATTACCCGATACACCGTGATTGCCGCCTCCTCATCAAGCCTGGTCAAGTCACCCTGGACGTCCAATGCGCATGCGACCGTCGGGTTACGCTGCCTGAACGCCGCAACCTGTTCGAGCACACCCGCCTCGAGCCCAAGCTCTTCGAGGTAGGCCGGTCGGATTCGTCGCAGCATGCTGCGCACGCTGTCTTTGATCTGAGCAACGACTTGCACTATTGCGTCGGCGCTCTCCTGTACCGCTTTCCCTCCCCGTGACTTGATCGTCACGGCGTCGGCGTGTATCGCGCTGACGCATTGACCGATCTCATCGTGCAACTCGTGTGCGAGATGACGCCGCTCCTTCTCCTGGGCACTGATGAGTTCGCGAGTGAGTCTCTGGTTTTCGCTGACGCTTCGCTCCAGCGTCTGCGCCATGTGATTGAAGCCGACCCCGACACGTGACAGCTCCGGCAGCTCGAAGTGAGGTAGCCGCCAGGCCAGGTCTCCCTCCCTGACCCTCTGCAGTGCCTGCAGAATCTGGTCGATAGGTCGCAGCGCGCGAGACACTGACCACCATACCGCTGCATTTACTCCCACGAAGAACAGAATCAGCAGCGCCAGCAAACCGCGCGACGTGTCCCACATCTCCTCGATCTCGTAGGTCGGATCAGGAGTCATGACGAGTCGCCCCACGGCTGCGCCGTCGAATGACACGGTGCGTGTCTGAGATTCCGCAGGGAGCGAGCTCAGATGCACAAGCCAGCTGAACCAACCCGGCGCGCGGGATCTCCGGTCCGCGGTAACCTCGTTACTATCGAGAAGCCGACCCTGGTTGTCGTAGAACCTGACGTCGACGTGTCGTATGTCACCCAGGCTGCGCAGCCCGAACAGCGGTACCGCATAACCCCGGGCGGCCCAGCGATCGCGTAGCACGTCGAGCTGCGCGTCCAGAAAGTGGCCGGTAAGAGCCAGGGTCGAGCGCACCTCGTCGCGAACATCGTCACGCGCCTTGCGAATCACGTAGATGCCGTCCGCGAGCGTCAGGAGTGCAAGCAGCGCGGTGATGATCAGGCAGATCCGCAGCCTAAGTGTGGCACGCGGCCACTTATCCGCTGCGGCTCGCGGCGTAGTCACGCCGGGCGTCAGATGCTCGAATGCGCTATCCCTCGACGTGTTCAAACAGCCACCCGTGATGCCCGAGCCGGATCGCCCTGACGTTCTTCCCTGGAAGGCTCGGTAGCATATCCCGACTCCGTGCGGGATTTTATCCCGTCCCGAAGACGTTCGGCAGCAAGCGCAGATCCGCCGCGGGCTTACAGCGAGAGCCTTATTCCCCCGAACACCATGAAGGGCGCCGCAGGACTCTGGAAGCGATTGTCGACCCCCGGACCATTCGTGACTCCGTTCGGGGGAACTCCGGGTGCCCCGACGCCGGTCGGATCGCTCAGGATTCCGTAGGTTGCGTACTTGCGGTTGAGGAGATTGTCGATCGAGGCGAACAGCTCAAGGTGCTGAGTCGGACTGTAGGTGGAGTGCAGGTTCATCACCATGTAGCCGGGCAGCTGCTCGAACTGATTCGACTGGTCACCCACGTAGTAGGAGCTGCTGGTGACATTCACCGAGCCGCCGATCGTCCATGTCGGGATGATTCTGAAGTCCGCACCGAGCTTCACGCGGTTCTCCGGGATCAAGGGAAACCGGTCGCCAGGTGTAACCTGGATGTTCCCGTTGGCGTCCTGGAACGGGTTCGAAGGTGAAGGCGTGAGAAATGTCGATTCGAAGGTTGCCTGCACGAGGCTGTAATTGACGTACGCCGAGAACCGCGGGGTTCGGTAAGCCAACCCCGCCTCGATTCCCTGTCGACGCGTGTCGCCGATGTTCTGGAAGAATCCCGAGGCGAGCGAGGTCGAGATGCCATAGATGTCATCGTGCAGTACGGTTCGAAACACGCTCAGATTCCAGGTCAGCTCGCCGTTGGATCCCGGCGCAGCGGAGACCTTACCGCGCAAGCCCAGCTCGGAGGTATGGGAGACGACCTGCTTCAAGGTCGGCGGATCTCCGGCGAGATTCGTGGGCAACAGGCATGGCGTGAGCGGATCCGAGCACTCGATCTCGCTGGCGGTCGGTGCCCGGTTGTTCACGGACCAGCCCCCGTAGAGGGTCATGCTCGGCAGCAGCTTGTAGGTCGCACCGAGCGCAGGGTTGAAGTGAACGAAGCGGTTACTGCCGGTAAGGTTGGCACCGAGTTGATCCTCGAGATCGACATTGGTGATGTTGTATCGCCCACTGGCGGTGACCGCAAGATCGCGCGTGAGATCCAAGGTATCGGTCAGGAAGCCACTCAGGTTCTTGTTCACGGAATCGACGCTGACCGGTGTCGGGTCGCCGTTCGCAATGGCGCCCGGTGAGTTCTCCGGGGTGTAGACAATCAGGTCGGATGGCTCGACCAGCAGTTGAGAATTGATCACTCCGATCTGGGCGCCGCTATAGAAGCTCGTCGAGGCGTAGTCGATGGTCGCGCCCACGCTGAACTGATTCTCCCGGGCAAAAATCCGATCGTTGTTGGTGAGCTGCAGCGCGGCTCCGCGGCCCCATGTATGGATCAATTCGAAGTCATTTTCCCCGATGATGGTCGTACCCCCGTTCGAGATGTCCGGCAACGTCTGGCCCGCAGCATTCGTCAGGGGTATGGCGCCGTCCGGCTGGCAGAGGATTCCGGGGATCGTGGTGCACGCTATGTAATTGGTGGTATTGCCGTTGGATACGCTCTGTGAGTAGACGCGGTAATAGGCCACGCCCTGAAGCGACCAGGAGCTCGTCAGTCTGAAGGTGCCGTTCAGCGTGAAGAAATCGAGATCGTTGATGTTGGCTTGAGGTCCTGTGAACACCAGCGATCGGCTTACAGCAAGCGTCTGCACCGGGGCAGACCCCTGGCCGGCCAGCGCGTTTTGCGCAAATGAATAGCCGAGATCGATAACGACGCGGTCCGTGTGGTAGCTGAGCGCGGCGTACACGGTCCGAATGCGGTCGTTCGAGAACTCCCGCCAGCCGTCCCAATCGAGCGCCTGGCCGGCGACGTAAAATCCGAAGGTCCCCGAGTTAATTCCGAATTGTCCCACGGCCGAACGCTGCCCGTAGGACCCCCCGGACAGTTCCAAGTCACCTCCTTGATAGGTGAAGCCGTTCTTCATGCTCACCGAGACCGCACCACCGAGCGCATTGAGACCGTAGAGCGGGCTCGAGCTGAGAAGCTCAACCTGATTGATCGCAACGTTGGGAAATAGGTCCCAGTTGACCGTATCGCCGAAGGCCTCGTTGATCCTTACACCGCTTTGATAGACGGCCAGGCCCTGGGGGGTCCCGAGCACCGGAGATGCCTCGAAGCCGCGATACAGGATATCGGGCTGGAACGCATCACCGAGATTGTCGTTGATATTGATGCTGCTGAGATTGGAGTCCAGCGCGCGCGTCAGACTCGGCGTGCCCTCGCGCCAGATGTCGGTGGTTGTCAGAATCTGTGTGTTCCCGGGGATCTTGTCCACATCCATGGAGGTACCCGGAATGGGGGTCGTTCCGAACACGACCACCTCTTGCAGAGTGCTTCCGGGCTCCGAACTGGCGTCCGCGCCCAATGCGGCCATCGCCCAAACGGCGCTGCCTGCGGCAAAAGCAGCACTCAAGACCGACGCCCTCGCAGGTCTGCGCTTGCTCGGCGTGATAATGCTGAATCCCCTTCTTGTTGCTGTGCACCTCAGGATGCTGCCAGGGATTCCCGGCGATCAAGGGACCGATTCCTGAATATCTGCGGGAATAGTTCCCGACGCCATTCAGGCGGGTGCGCCAGTGTGCCGGCCGTGGCACATCACGGTGAAGGTGGCACAGACACCGGCCCGACCTGGTGGCTATTTCCAGGGCCGGAACGAATTTTAAGAAGGAATGACTCCCGAGTGTTTTCGGGAGTTCTGCCCTGGTGTACCGCGAGTTGGATTTCTACACTCGGCCTCGCAGCGACCATCCTCGACGGATGGACCGGTCGTCATGAGCACACCCCGGCCTCTTTCTTGGATCGATCGTCGCTGCTCTGCCCAATTGAACCGCGTCGGGTCGAATCCGAAACGATCGGGTCCGGATTTCTAACTTCTGCGCTGTGCCCGTTACGTCTCACTCACGGCCCGTCGCTGCCCAAACGATCGCGGTGGCGGTGTGCATTGCGCTGGCGAGCGCAGCAGGCCTCGTGCGGGAACAGAGGGCGCATCGAGCCGAACCGCCCTCGGTGGATGACGCCGGCGCCTGGCAGTGGGTTTCCACATTGCCAGGTACCAACGTCTTTATGCACGAAGTTGCCGACCCGCATTCGCCCAGTCACGCGAAGGCGTGGGTTGAGTTCCGCTTCTTAAGGAGTCCTGTAAGCGTCGACGCGTATGTCGTCGAGTTATGGGAATTTGACTGTCTTCGGCGCCGAAGCCGTCGCGTGTCCAGCCCTTTCCGCGGCTCCCCGTCTGATATGGAACGACCTGTCAAGTAGTCACCAAGTCCAGCGACCTGGATTTTGATTCTGTCCAAGCACAAGTGAACAGCAGCCGGGGCAGCGCGTGTCGACGGTTGATCACTCTGATATTCGTGGATCGGGCGCGAGGCCCGCCATCATGGTCGTGATTCGTCGGGAGCTGCCTCGGACTAACGGCGCGGGTCCGGCCGCAATGGGCCTGTCGCATAGACGGATCGAGGATTCTCCTTTGCCGTGTGCGACCCCAGCTGCTGACCGCTTGTGCCTGTACCGAGCTCATGAGTTTCTCGCTGGCCACGCCTCAGGCGGCCCGCCGTACCTCCTGGTGCTGCGTGCGTTCGAGTTCCACACCGATCGCCCAGATGAAGCCGAGCAGCTCTCGGCCGAGCGCGGTGATCACCTTCTGTTTGGTCTTGCTGCGCCCCAGCAAGGCCCGGTAACGCGCATGCAAGCGATGCTGCGCACGCCAAGCAATGGCCTTGACCGTTTCGCTCGAGCCGCACTGACGTGTCGCCAACGTTTTGCCGATGTTCGGACGATGGCGGTAGCTCCAAGCCGCCTCGGTCACGATGCGCCGCAGGTGTGCGTTGCCCGCCTTACTGATCGACCCGCGGCGGATGCGCTCACCGCTGGAGTGCTCACGCGAGACCATGCCGGCGTAACCCATCAGCTGCCGGGCGCGAGCAAAGCGCGAGATCTGTCCCAGTTCACTCACCAGTGTCACCGCCGAGATCTTCGCTACCCCGCGCAGACACTGCAGCCCCGCGATCACGGTCCGCAGACTCTCGGGCATCGAATTCACGGCCGCATCAATGCCACGCTCGAGCCGCATGATCCGCTCGGCAACGTGCTCAACCTCGTGCAGGTAGTCCAGCAGCGTCGCCTCTTGCGCCGCCTGCTCGAAGTGCTGCTGCTTGATCCAGCCCAGATACTTCCCAGTCCAGCTCGTGGTGCCTTCGGGCGCCCGACGCCCCTGGCGCAACAGAAACTTGCCGAGTCGATGGCGGGCCCGCAGCTGGTCACGCTTGGCCGCCAGGCGCGCCCGCACCAGATCGCGCAACGCCTCATGCGCGGCATCCGGCACCCACACTCTCGTCAAGTCACCGGCCCGATAGCAGCGCGCGAGCTTCTCCGCATCGCGCCGATCGGTTTTGACCCGATCCCCGCTCTTCACCGGTACCAGCGTCGGAGCCACCACCTCGCAGTGCACCCCCAACTGCGCGAGCTGCCAGTACAGCACGTAGCCAGTTGGGCCCGCCTCGTAGCAAACCCGCAGCTGCCCGGGCTTGCCGAGCTTACGCATCAATCTACCGACCGAGTCGGCGCGGTTTGGAATCACCCCGAGGCTGCGCACCTCACCGTTGAGCTCCGCTACCGCCACCGCAATCGTCTCCGCATGGACATCCAGCCCTACAAATCGTACGTTCTTCACCGCCGGCTCCCATTTGTATGTGGCTCTGCGCCACGGTCTTTCCCGACTCGCAGCGTAATCCACGGTCTGCAAATCGGGAGCCGGTCGTTCCATGATGACTAACGACATCACGCGCAGCCGCGAGGATGCCAGGGTGTCTCCCTGGCGCCGCGATCCCACCGACAGCACGCCCGGCAGGATCCTCAGTCGAATCTGCGACACGGCAGACTCTAGTAATTTAACCCAGTAAGGCTCGTCCGGCCTCGATCGCACCTCTACGACTTTCAGTGCATCGTCGCAATTGTAGGCTCTCTTGAATCGGCGTTCGCAAAGCGCCGCGCCGTCCGAGAAGCAGCGGCTGGGACAATTTTGGGACAGCCAGGTCGTGACACTGCGTGATATCAAGTGACATCACGTGATACCAAGTGCCTGTTGCAATTAAGAACTGCGCTCGCATATCGTTGATCCGTAAGCCCCCTATCCCCGTTTCACACGGCAGAGGTCACTGGTTCGAGCCCAGTACCGCCCACCATTTCAAGCGATTTGGGACACTTTCAGTTGGGTCCAGTAGATACCCAAATCGGGTAGAATCCTACCCAATATGGGTAGG
>Ga0335072_10004633_pt1 | contig 20348 bp, 13 predicted proteins | sample Lox_Sample_21_FD_206725 | JGI IMG/M metagenome (GOLD analysis project Ga0335072, IMG submission 206725) | Soil microbial communities from Loxahatchee National Wildlife Refuge, Florida, United States - Lox_Sample_2.1 | ecosystem: Environmental > Terrestrial > Soil > Wetlands | place: USA...
AAATCTGCTGCCCGATCTGAGTGTCGCGGTTGTGCAGAGCTGGCAGGCAGTGCATGAACTTGACGGCCGGGTTACCGGTGGCGGCGAGGACGCCTGCATTGACCTGGTAAGGAAGCAGTTGATCGATGCGGTTGTCCCAGTCGGATTCTGGCTCGCCCATCGAGAGCCAGATGTCGGTGTAGACGAAGTCGACTCCGGCGACTGCTTCGGCGATGTCATCAGTCACGGTGAGAGCAGCGCCCGAGGCATCGGCGAGCTGGCGGGCTATTTCCTGCACCTGCTGCGACGGATGCAGCGGCTGCGGGGCGCAGATCCGGGCGTCCAGGCCGAGCAGGGCGCCGGTCACCAGCAGCGAGTTGGCCGTGTTGTTGCGGCCGTCGCCGAGATAGCAGTAGCTGACGTCAGCGAGAGGTTTCCTGGCATGGTCGCGCATGGTGAGGATGTCGGCCAGCATCTGGGTGGGATGCCACAGGTCGGTGAGCCCGTTCCACACGGGCACACCGGCGTACCTGGCCAGCGTTTCGACGTCGGCCTGGGCGAAGCCGCGGTATTCGATGCCGTCGAACATGCGGCCCAGCACCCGGGCGGTGTCCTTGACAGACTCTTTCCGGCCCAGCTGGGAGTCATCCGGTCCCAGGTAGGTGACGTGGCCCGCCTCGTCGTGCGCGGCGACCTCGAACGCGGACCGGGTCCTAGTAGAGGTCTTCTCGAAGATCAGCGCGATGCTGCGGCCAGCCAGCCGGTGCCGCGGAAAACCCATGCGCTTCTCGCGGCGGTAGCGACTGGCAAGGTCAGTCAGGTACAGGAATTCTTGCGCACTCAGGTCAAACCCGGTCAGCAGGCTGCGCCCGGTCAGGTTCATCAGTTGCTCCCTCGTCTGGTCAGGCGGGATCGCGCTCGATCGGGCAGGTCATGCAGCGCGGACCGCCGCGGCCCCTGCCGAGTTCCTCTCCGGGCACCGTGACGACCTCGATGCCGTGCTTGCGCAGCATGGTGTTGGTAGCCACGTTGCGCTCATAGCCGAGGATCACACCGGGCGCCACGGCGAGGTAGTTGTTCCCGTCGTCCCACTGCTCCCGCTCGGCGGCGCGGACGTCCTCGTCGGTGGTCAGTACCGTGATCTCACTGCCGAGCCTCCGGGCGAGGGTGTCCCACAGGCTGTGGTTCTGCTGAACCGCGAGCTTCCCGTCGTGACCCGGCGTGATCGTCCAGGACCGGAAGTTCCGATCAATGTATGGATAAAGTACGAATACCGTTCGGTCGATCATGGTCATGAGCGTGTCGAGGTGCATCATCGCGTGGGACTGCGGCAGCTCTACTGCTACTACCGTGCTGGCCTGACCGGACTCGAAGAGCGCCGCGGAGAGGATCTCGACGGCCATCGGCGTCGTGCGCTCCCCCATGCCGACTAGCACGGCGCCGCCGCCCAGGACATGCACGTCACCACCCTCGATGCTGGCCGGCAGGTGGCTGGCGTCGTCATCGCCGTAGTAAGTGACGAAGGAAGCTCCGGCGAACAGCGGGTGGTGCCGGTAGATCGCGCGGACGTGCACGGTCTCGCGCTGACGGGCAGGCTTCGCCATGGGGTTGACTGAGACGCCACCGTATACCCAGCACGAGTTGTCCCGCGGGAACAGGTGATTGGGCAGCGGCGGGAGAAGAAAGTCGTCAGAGCGCAGCATGTCCCATTTGAGGCTCCGGGCCCGCATTGGCCTGAGGTCAGCCTTGAGCACGCCGCCGACTAGATACTCCGCCAGCGTGGTGCCGTCAGCGTCATCGGCCAGCTTCCGCAGCGGCCCGGCCAGAGCCGGGCCGGCGATCTCTGGTGTGCATACCCGGTCGAGCACAAACGCCCTGCCTTCGGGGACGTCGAGCGTCTCGGCGAGTAGCTGCCCGAAGTAGTGCACCTGCACGTCCTTCTCGCGGAGCGTCTCGGCGAAGACGTCGTGCTCTTCCCTGGCCCTCCGGGCCCACATCACGTCGTCAAACAGCAGGCCGCCGATGTTGTGCGGGGTCAGCCGCGATAGTTCCAGGCCCGGCCGGTGAATGATCGCCTGCCGGAGCTGGCCGACCTCCGACTGCACGCTGTAGTTCACGAGATCTCCCCCGGGTGCTCGTTTCCGGTCGGTGTCGCGGTTGCTCCGCCGGGCAGGCCACGCAGGCGACGCTGCCCGGCATCGCCCGGTTCGCTGGCCGGGACTGCGTCATCGCCGCTGGGTCCGTCGACGATGTCAGCTGGCTCGCGGGCCTGGCCTGCGCGTTCCCGCTGTGCCTTGAGGAAGGCGTACAGGATGATCCCGGCGAGCACGATGATGAGGGCCTGGTAGACAGCTGCGTATCCGGCGGCGAACGTAACCCACATGGAGAACAGCACTGCCGCGGTAGTGATGGACAGGTCCCGTGCCAGGAGCCAGCCCTGCACCCGCCGGCGCCGCGACACCAGGTAGGCCAGCTGGGCGCAGGCCGACATGAGGTACGGGATAGCGACGGTGACCACGGTCAGGTCGACCAGGTAGGTGAACACGGTCAGACCGGAACTGGTGGTGTAGCGCCACAGCATCAGCAGCGAGGGCAGCAGCGCGGCAACCACGATGCCGAACCAGGCTGAATCCTTGCGGTCGGTCCAGGCGAACGGCCTGGGGAAGAGCCCGTCGTTGGCGGGCGCGCGGGACACCTCAGCGGTCACCAGCGTCCATCCGTTCAGGGCCCCGATCCCGGACACCACTGCAAGTGCGGCGATCAGCTTGCCGGCCCAGGCACCGCTGCTGAAGATCGCCTGGAAGGCATTGACGAACGGCGCTCCGTTGTTCACAAGCGAGTGGTGAGCGACGAGTCCCATGATCGCGGCTGAGACCGCAAGGTAGACGATGGCGCTGGCGACGGTGCCGAGCAGCGACGCGCGTCCGACGTTGCGCCGCGGGTCCTTGACTCGCTTGGCGGTAATGGCCGCCACCTCGACCCCGATGAAGGAGAACAGGGCCACGCCGGCGGCGATGCCGATCGCGCTGTACAAGCTGCCGCCAGAGGCGTTGAACGGGCCGAAGTTGGCGCTCCGGACGAAGAACCAGCCAACGACGCCGACGAACAGCAGAGGCACGAACTTGAGCACCACGGTCAGGTTCTGGAACCAGGCCATCTGCCGCACCCCGGCCAGATTCAGTGCCGCCGGGAACCACAGGCCGACCAGAGCAATGCCCCAGTTCGCCATCGAGGAGGGATGGCTGAAGCCGAACAGCGCATCGACGTAGAAGACCCACGATGCCACGATCGCCGCGTTCCCGGCCCAGGCCTGTATCCAGTAGCACCAGCCGGTCAGGTAGCCGGCGAAATCGCCGAATTCATGCCGAGCGTATGCGTACAGGCCCCCGTCAGAGTTGGGCACTCGCTTGGTCAGCTGACCGAACAGGACAGCCAGCAGCATCGCGCCGATGGCGATTACCGCGAGTACGAGCAGCGAGCTCGTGCCGGCACCGGCCAGCACGGCAGGCATGGTGAATACCCCGGTACCGATGATCGAGCCGATGACCAGTCCAGTCGCCGATGTCAAACCCAGGGCACGGGCCTTCTGCTGATTCTTAAGCGAGGCCAGTTCAGGAGCCGGAGTCGGCTCGCTCGGCGGGCGCGTACTTGCGGCATTAGACATTATCGTTCCCTTTCGGAGCAGCCCGGGTCGGTCGGACTCCGCGCTAAAGGTGCCAGCCCAGATGTTTCGACAAACCTCGGTACGTGCCAGTTCGTCACACTCCCGAGTGCAATCTGCTTACACGAAACTCCGGCCGGCACGGTGCGGCCAAGGGACGTAGGTCCCGGATCCGAGGGATGAACGTACCGGCACATCGCTGGGGCGCAGCGATACCGCGGGACGGGTCCGGTCCTGCTGCGAAACTCGGGAGAATGAAGAACAGCGGCGGTTACCACGCGCCGACCCGCCACGGCTCCGGCCGCCGCAAGCCGGCCGGGCAAGTCAACGGAACCTGCTGATGTGCACGCAGACGGCACTGGGACTGCTGGCACTCACGGTGGGGCGCTGACAGTCACGCACACGCAGCCCGCGCGGCACCAGCGCCGGTGATCGTCCCGCAGCCCAAGATCGGCCGTCCGCGGGAACGCGACTTCATTGCGCATCTTCACGAGCTGATTCTTCCGATCCCCGGGCCGCGAGCTCGCTCGACCGACCGGGACAGATCGATCTCATCTGGGTACTAGTGCCTTGACTGCAGAGATGATGTCACTGAGGCCTGCCTTGGCGTCGGAGAAGAACATGCCGGTCTTGGGGTTCGTATAGAGCTCATTGTCGATTCCGGCATAGCCATGGCCCATTGACCGCTTGATGACGATGATGCTCTTGGCCTGGTCCACGTTGAGGATGGGCATGCCGGATACCGCGGTGCCGGGACGACGGGCGGCAGGATTGGTGACGTCGTTGGCGCCAACCACGAGCGCTACATCGGCTGTGGGGAACTCCGGGTTAGCCTCGTCCATCTCACGCAGGTCGGTATAAGGCACGCTGGCCTCGGCGAGCAGGACGTTCATGTGGCCGGGCATCCGGCCGGCGACGGGGTGGATCGCGAAGAACACGGTAATGCCGTGCGCCTGCAGTTGCGCGGCAAGCTCGGCAGCCTCGTGCTGCGCCTGCGCGGCAGCTAGCCCGTAGCCCGGGACGATGATGACCTTGCTGGCATAAGCCAGCTGAATGGCAGCGTCCTCAGCAGACAATCGCCGGACAGGTGCCTCCGCCCCGGCAGCCTGCAGACTGGCGGCCGCCGCATTACCGGTACCGAAGCCGCCGATCATGATGTTGACGACGGACCTGTTCATGGCCCGTGCCATCAGCAGGGTGAGGATCCCGCCGGAGGCCCCGACCAGGGCTCCGCCGATAATCAGGGCCCCGTTGTTGATGACGAAGCCGGCGACCGCCACGGCGATCCCGGTGCAGGCGTTCAGGAGTGCGACGACAACAGGCATATCGGCACCGCCGATCGGCATGACCATCGTGACCCCGAATGCCAGGGCCGCGCAGATGACGACGATCAGGACCGGCGCCGAGTCGTTGCCAGCAAGAAGGTAGCAGCTCCCGCCGAGGCCGATGACGGTCAGCACGATCGTCAGGAGGCGCGAGCCCGGGAACCTGACCGGGCTGGCGCTAATCCATCCCTGCAGCTTGCCGGCGGCGATGAGAGAGCCCGAGAAGGTAACCGGGCCGATGAGGACGTCCAGCACGGTGGCGATCATGGTCTGGCCGGGAATACCGGGCCCCGCGGCCAGGCGGGTGAAGTCGCCGATCGCGATCAGGGCAGCGGCACCGCCGCCTACTGCGTTGAAGATGCTCACCACTTGAGGTACTGCGGTCATCTTTACCCGGCAGGCCATGACCAGGCCGGTCGCGGCCCCCGCGAGGCCCCCCGCGGCCAGTACGATCCAACCGGTAGTGGTGATCACGCCGCTGTGAACGATGCCCGCCAGCGCCGCGGCTACCGCTATGATCATTCCGAGCCAGGACAGCCGGCTGCCCGCTCGGGCAGTGGCCGGGGAGTTCATGAGGTGCAGGGCGACAACGAAGCCAACGGCAGCGAGCAGGTAGATCAGGCCGATGGTGATGCTGATCGCGGTCATGACGCCATGTCCTGATTGATACCGCTGGCGTCCACCCGGGCAGGCGCCGGGCGGCCCCGGAACATCTGCAGCATCCGGTCGGTCAGGCTGTAACCACCGACGACGTTGATTCCTGCGAAGTAGGCAGCGAGTCCGGCCAGCACGTATCCGGCAGCCGAGCGGGCCTCCGATGCACTGATGACCGCGCCGATGATGATGATGCCGTGGATGGCATTGGAGGCCGACATCAGCGGGGTGTGCAGGATAGCAGGCACTTTGCTGATGACCTCATATCCGACCAGAATGGCAAGCACAAACATGTAGATATCTGACATGAGTCCGATACTCATCTGCAGTCTCCGGTTCCGGGTACGTGAGAGTCGTCGAGGAGGGCGCCGACTGCGGGATGGATAACTTTGCCCTGGTAAGTGATCACCACGCCGGCCTGAATCTCGTCGGACGGGTTGATGTCCAGCGCGCCGTCGCGGACTATGTCGGCCAGCAGCGCGGCAATGTTGTGCGAGTAGGCGGTGGATGCTGCCGTGGGTACCTGGGCGGCCAGGTTGCCTGCCCCGATGATCCGTGCTCCGCCGTCGGTCAGGATCACCTGGCCGGGCTGCGAGCCATCGACGTTGCCGCCAAGGCTGCTGGCAGCCAGGTCGACCACTACCGCGCCGGGCTGCATGCCCGCGACGGCCGCAGCAGTGACGAGCAGCGGCGGGCGGCGACCGGGCACCTGCGCGGTAGTGATGACGATGTCGAAGCGCGCGATGTGCCGGCCGAGGTCTTCCTGCTGGGCTACCTGTTCCGCTGAGGTCAACGCGCGCGCGTAGCCACCCTGACCGCCGGCCGGCCCGACTGACTCGAGTTCGAGGAAGCGGGCGCCAACGGACTCGACCTGGTCCCGGGTTTCGGGCCGGACGTCATAACCGGTCACCATCGCCCCCAGCCGGCGCGCGGTGCCCATTGCCTGCAGGCCGGCCACTCCGGCCCCGAGGACCAGAACGCTGGCCGGCTTCGCGGTCCCGGCGGCAGTGATCAGCATCGGGAAGATCCGGCCGAAGTGGTCGGCGGCTACCAGGACCGCCTTGTATCCCGCGATGTTGGCCTGTGAGGTGAGGGCATCCATAGCCTGTGCTCGGCTCACGGTGCGAGGCAGGCAGTCCAGACTGATGGCGGTCAGTCCCTGGTCGGCCAGCTGCCGCGCCAGGCCAGGCTGCACGAGCGGTGCCAGCATGCCGATCACCGCCTGGCCCGCGTGCATCCGGCTTATCAGCACCGGGCCAGGCGCACCGATGCTGACCAGCGCGTCGGCTCGGGCGAGCGCCTCATCCGCGCTGACGACTGGGCTTCCACTGTGCTCGTACGCACTGTCGGGGAAGAACGCAGCCGCCCCGGCTCCGGACTCCACCAGCACGCGAACGCCAGCAGCCGCCAGCGCACGCAGCGACTCCGGAACGATGGCAACACGCTGCTCGCCGGGCTCAGTCTCCTTCAGCACGCCGATGGTGAGCAGCTTGCGTGCTGCGCCTTCCTCAGAATTCTCGCTGCCCAGGGGGTTGCCACCGCGCAGCTCAGGCGCAGCCTGAGTCATGGGACGGTCCCTTCTTCTCTGTCGGCTCGGCAGGGGGGAGTAGCCGGGATCGGGTGACGAACTGCCGGCCGCGGGCAGCGGGGATAGAGAAGCCCTCGGGCTCCCCGTCGCCGACGTCGATGATGAGCTGAGTGTGCTTCCAGACCTCGTACTGTCGGTTATCGATGTAGACGGGGCAGTCACCCACGCGCCCGAGCAGGACGTCTGCATCGCCGATGCGCAGGTCACCGTCAAGCAAGCAGACCGGGAGGCTGCCATCGCAGCAGCCACCCGACTGATAAAGAATCAGCGGGCCGCGCTGCTGCCGGAGCGTAGCCAGCGCGGCCAGCGCATCGGGTGTGGCAATGACCCGGTCAGGCCCAGGCTCGCTCATGGCTCCGCCTATCCGTGATGTCGCCGGTCAGAACAGGCCCTGGGCGTGTTCGCTGTAGCTCACCAGAAGGTTCTTGGTCTGCGTGTAGTGCTCGGTCAGTGTCTCCCGGTACAGCTCGCGGCCGACCCCGGACATCTTGTAGCCGCCGAATGCCGCGCCTGCAGGGTAGGCGTGGTAGCAGTTCGTCCAGACGCGCCCGGCCTGAATGCCGCGGCCCATCTTGTAGGCCAGGTTGCCGTTGCGGGTCCAGACGCCCGCGCCCAGTCCGTAGAGAGTGTCGTTAGCGATCGCCAGGGCCTGCTCCTCGTCCCGGAAGGTCGTCACGGCTAGGACGGGACCGAAGATTTCTTCCTGGAAGACCCGCATGCCATTGTGGCCCTTGAGCACAGTCGGCTCGAAGAAGTAGCCACCGGCCAGATCACCGTGAAGTGCCGGCTGCTTGCCTCCGATCAGGCACTCTGCGCCCTCCTGAAGGCCGATATCGACATACGAGCTGATCTTGTCGAGCTGCTGCTGCGAGTTCTGCGGACCCATCTGCGTGGTCGTGTCGAGCGGGTTACCCTGTCTGATCTTGCCGATTCGATCAAGGCAGCGTTCCATGAACCGCTCATAGATCGATTCCTGAATCAGCGCGCGCGACGGGCACGTGCACACCTCGCCCTTGTTGAACGCGAAGAGCACCAGGCCCTCGACTGCCTTATCCAGGAAGTCGTCATCCTCGGCCATGACGTCGGCGAAGAATACGTTCGGGGACTTCCCGCCGAGCTCGGTAGTTGACGGAATGATGTTCTCAGCCGCGTACTGCATGATCAGGCGCCCAGTTACTGTCTCGCCGGTGAATGCGATCTTGTTGATGCGGCGGTTAGTCGCCAGCGCCTTGCCAATCTCACCGCCGGGACCCGTAACGATGTTAAGCACGCCTGGCGGGACAATGTCGCCAATCACCTCGGCCAGCTTCAGGATCGACCACGGAGTCGATGACGCGGGCTTGATCACCGAACAGTTCCCCCCGGCCAGTGCCGGCGCGAGCTTCCAGGCAGCCATCAGCAGCGGGAAGTTGAACGGGATAATCTGGCCGACTACTCCCAGCGGCTCATGGAAGTGGTAAGCGACCGTGTCCTTATCGATCTCGGTGCTGCTGCCGGTCAAAGCGCGGGTCTCGGCCGCAAAGTACCGGAAGTGATCTGCCGCCAGCGGGATATCGGCCGCCAGCGTCTCGCGTACGGGCTTGCCATTGTCCCAGGTCTCGGCGACCGCGAGCATCTCCCTGTTCGCATCTATCGCGTCCGCGATACGGTTGAGCACACTTGCTCGCTCAGTCAGCGACGTCTCGCCCCAGGCGGTCTTCGCCGCATGGGCCGCGTCCAGGGCCAGCTCGATGTCCTCGGAGCTCGACCTCGGCACCTCGGTGAACTGCCTGCCATTGGCAGGCGACAGGTCTTTCATGTACTGCCCGATCACCGGCGCCACCCAGTGCCCGCCGATGAAGTTGCCGTAACGGGCCTTGAGCTGTACCGGGCTGCCTGGCTCGCCTGGTGCTGAGTAAACCGTGGACGTTTGTGTGGTAGTCGCGCTCATCGGGCGCCTCCATCCGCTTGTGGTCGGCCTTGCGGCCTCGCTACAGACCTTTGCTGCCGTGCTGTGGCGGCGAGAGAGGAAAAAGGCCTATGCTCAAGGACCAAGGTCCTGACAATGCCCAGGCGGAATAGCCGTCAGCGTCCGCTTGTGATCGTGACCCGTTGCAGCCTGATCGCAACGCGCGGACAGTCCGGGGCAGGGCCATTAGTCCTTCGTCCAGATGGCCAGGATGTCGGCAACGCTCGAAGATGAGGCCAGGTCCTGAGGCCTGGTTCACGGGTGCTTGCCTTCGTTGGTGACCAATGCCTCTGGCGAGACCGGAGCGGCCGCGCAAAAGTGGCTCGCTGGAGGTGCCGCAGCATATGACCAGCATCGCCAAGCGGCCTTCGCCGTCACCTGCCCTGCTAAGGATCGCCAATCCGCTGGTGCGGCTAACCCTTGACCCACCGCTGCACCGGCTGCTGCACAGACGGGTGCTGACGCGTGCCCGGACGAAAGACTGCCCACCGCGACGACATCCCGGTTCGCTTCTGACTGCCGGACGGGCAGGCTCCCACGGCCTTGGACCTCGCCGACGCTGCCCGCCAGCACGACTGGTCGGTCATCACCATTACGCCGCCGTGAAGCGGCAAGGACGACGCGCCCTTCCCGGCGCGCCACTCCTCAGCTGTCTCCGTGGCGTCGCGCGACACGAGCTCCGCGATAGCCAAGTGCGATGTCAAGGGTAGTTTCGGGCCGGGGCACGTTCGGCGAGTAGGGCTGTCGTAATGGGCGCAGTCGTTGATGACCAGTCGCCGGGGCTGACCCTGGATGACGCAGCCGTCATGCCACCTGAAGCCGTGCTGTCTCGCCTAGGCAGCGGGCCGGACGGGTTGTCGGCCGACTGTGCGGCGAGACGGCAGACGATATTCGGGCCGAACGAGCTCGGCACTCACCGAGTTCGCGCTAGCGCAGTGCTGCTCCGCCAGCTCCGCAATCCGATCCTGATTCTGCTTCTCGCCGCTGCGCTGGTGTCCGGGCTGACGGGTGGTGGTACGAACGCGCTGATCATCGCTGCGATCGTTGCACTAAGCGTGGGTCTGGGGTTCTTCAACGAGTACCGAGCAGAGGCAGCCATGGCCAGCCTTCGCGCCAGAGTCCGACAAGAAGTCGAAGTCCGGCGCGACGGCCAGGAGAGCAGCATCGATGTCGCTGAACTGGTTCCTGGCGACGTGGTGTCCCTCCGAATAGGCGCGATTGTCCCGGCCGATATCCGGTTGCTGACGGTCCAGGAACTGGAGTGTGACGAGGGCGTGCTGACCGGCGAATCCCTGCCGGTCGCCAAGTCGCCGGGAGCCGCTCCCTGCGGCGATACGCAGGACCGGCCCGGCTGCGCGTTCATGGGCACGATCGTCCATCAAGGATCGGGAACCGGTGTTGTGGTGGCGACCGGAACTCGAACCGCATTCGGCGGGATCGCTGCCGGGCTCGCCGAGAAGCACGGCCAGACTGCCTTCGAGGCAGGTCTATCACGCTTCTCGAGGTTCCTGTTCGCAGTCGCAGCCCTGCTGACGGCGTTCATCTTCATCATTAACGTGGCCCTGGCGCGGCCGCTCATCGAAGCCCTGCTGTTTTCGCTCGCCATCGCTGTCGGCATAGCACCAGAAATGATGCCGGCCATCGTGACCGTGAGCCTGTCCGCTGGATCTAAGGCCCTTGCGGCGAAGAAAGTCCTGGTAAAGCGGCTAGTCGCGATCGAGGATCTAGGCAACATAGAGCTTCTTTTCACCGATAAGACGGGCACTCTAACCGAAGGCTCAATTGCCTTCGAGCACGCGCTCGACGCGAGCGGGCACGACAGCGATCGCCCGATCATGCTGGGGCTGGTATGCAACGAGGCGACCATTACTGCAGGAAGGCCTGTCGGCGGCAATGCCCTGGACCAGGCGCTCTGGTCAGCTAGCGCCGACGGTGCCGGCACCGCTAGCCAGGCGGTTGCCTGCAAGCGGATGTGCATCCTGCCGTTCGACCATGAGCGGCAGATGGCGTCCGTGCTGGTGACAGACCCAGGTGGCCGACTCCTTCTTGTCACTAAGGGTGCCCCCGAGGCAGTGCTCGACCGGTGCGTGAATGTCCCGGCTGGTGCCCGGCCGGTGCTCGACGGCCTGTTTGCCGAAGGCGCCCGAGTCGTGGCGGTCGCCACCCGCCCGGCCGATGGTATGGCAACGCTGTCTCCGAAAGACGAGCGGGGACTGACGCTGGACGGCTTCCTGACCTTCGCTGATCGCCCGAAAGCGGACGCGGGCGCGTCTATCGCCCAGCTAGAGCGACTGGGCATCCAGGTCAAGGTCATCACCGGCGACAACGGCAAGGTAGCGGCAAAAGTATGCGCAGACATAGGCCTCTCCTGCACGGGGGTGCTGAGCGGCACCGACGTCGAGGCCCTCGACGACGACCGCCTCGAGGCCGAGATCCGGGACACAACGGTGTTCGCCCGGATCACCCCTGATCAGAAGTCCCGGATAATCAAGGTCGCGCGGCGCACGGGGAAGGACGTAGCGTTCCTGGGCGACGGGGTGAACGACGCAGTCGCACTCCATCATGCCGACGTCGGCATATCCGTTGACTCCGGAACTGATGTAGCGAAGGAAGCCGCCGACGTAGTCCTGCTCGAGAAAGACCTCGGAGTCCTGGCTGCCGGCGTCATGGAAGGCCGCCGCATCTTCAACAACACCATGAAATACGTCCTCATGGCCACCTCCTCAAACTTCGGCAACATGTTCAGCGCCGCTGGCGCTTCAGTCTTCCTCTCGTTTCTTCCGATGCTGCCGTCGCAGATCCTGCTCAACAATCTGCTCTATAACGCCGGGCAAATGGTTATCCCCACCGATCGTGTTGACACAGATGCCCTCGCGCGCCCGGCCGCCTGGAACATGAAATTCATCCGCGACTTCATGGCCGTGTTCGGCCCGGTCAGCTCGATCTTCGATTTCCTCACTTTCTGGGTCCTGCTCGCCCTGCTGCACGCCGGGCATACTGAATTCAGGACCGGATGGTTTGTCGAGTCGATCGCCACCCAGACGCTTGTCATCTACGTCATCAGGACTCGAAAGGTCCCCTTCTTCAAAAGCCGGCCTAGCCTGCCGATGCTGCTGGTGCCAGTAGGCGCAGCCGTGGTCGGCGCGATCCTGCCCTACACCGGACTCGCGAACCTGCTCGGCTTCACGCCGCTACCCGCATCGTTCTTCCTGCTGCTGCTCGGTATGGTGGTTGTATACCTGCTCCTGGTGGAACTCGCAAAGACGTGGTTCTACCGCGCCCCGCACTCCAGTAGCCTGCGGCTCGCACCCAACCCGGCGGAGCGCCTCCAACGGCGTATCCGCCGCCGTGCGTACCGGTTCATCCGGCAGCGAGACCCGTTCTCGCGGAGAGCAGACTCGGCGAGGTCGTCGTAACCGCACTCCGAGAGGACGGAGGCGAGCCGCCTCGATCGCGATGACCGCCCCGGCGCTGAGTCCGCGGCCCGGTCCTACGTCGGTGCCGCCGTCCGAGCATCGGGTGCATCACGCGCTCGGACGTGGCGAGTCAAAGCGGCAGATGATATCCACCTCCCGGCCAGTTCTCCGGGCCAGGCGAGTGCAGCTCGCTCGTGACGCCCACGACGCCATCGATAGCCTCGACCAAGCGGACGGCAGCCGAGACCTGTTCGTCGCTGGCAAGACGACCGCGTAGGGTCACGATGCCTTCGTTGGCGGTCACGCGGACAGCGGCCGGATCAGCCAGCAGGATAGCGGTGAGCACGTCTGTGGCATCCGCAGCGATTTCGTTATCGGGCCGCATGAACACTCTGATCAGGTCGGCCCGGCTGACAATCCCGACGAGCCGGGAGTCTGTACCGACGACCGGAAGCAGCTTGACGTGATGCGAGTTCATGAGCCTGGCAGCGGATCCGAGCAGCGCGTCGGGCCTGATCGTGATGGCCGGGCTCGTCATGAGTTGCCTCGCGGTCCGGGCTTCGGCCTTGGTCCTGGCCTTAGGGTTGAAGGGCCAGTTAGACGTCCTGTCGCCGCGTTCGTGCCGTTCCTGCTTCCGCAGCAGGTCTGCGCCGGACACGACACCGATGACCTGGCCTTCCGAGTTGACTACCGGCAGCGCTGTGAAATGGTGCTTGCTCTGCAATTCCGCCACCTTGCGGTAGCTGGTCTCCTCGGTCACTGCGATGACGTTGGTGGTCATGACGTCGCTGACCTGAAGGCGACCCCCGCGGCGCAGCCTGCCGGGTGTGTCCTCTGTGGCCGCCGGATCCGCCCCATCTCGCGTAGCTTCACTGACCTGCCGTACGGCACTCGTAACCTCAGCAGCTGATCCGTCGCCGTGCAGCGCCTGGTAGTACGCGGCGCCAAGATGCCGGAACATTGCGTCTAGATAATCGTCTCGACATGTCATGGCCAGCCTTCCTGCCCACACCTCAGGCCCGTACTTCCAATAGTTCCCAGCCCTCGTCAGCGAGTCGAGGGCCGAAGGTCACCACTCGCTCAGGACCCGGCCATCCGCGCAGTGTCATAGTCCTCAGGTGTAGAGCGCTTCGATCTCGGTGGCGAAGTCATGACTTACGACGCTCCTGCGGACTTTGTCCGACGGGGTCAGCTGACCGCCAGCCTCGCTGAAATCGCCGGGCAGGACGCGGAACCTGCGGATCGATTCCGCCCGCGACACCGCATTGTTGGCGTTGTCCACTATCTGCTGAATTTCGGCGAGCAGATCAGGATCGTCGGCCAGGTCGGCGGCGCTGGCGTCGGATGGGCGAGCGTTTCGGTGTTTCCAGCGTTCTAGTTCGTCTGGGTCTAGAGTGACCAGGCATCCGACGTAAGGTCGGCGGTCTCCTACGACCATGCAGTGGCTGACCAGTGGCTGCGCTCGTATTCGCTCCTCGAGGACGGCTGGTGCCACGTTGGTACCGCCGGCCGTGACGATCAGTTCCTTACGCCTGCCGGTCACGCACAGGGTGCCGTCGTCGTCCAGCCTTCCCAGGTCACCGGTGTCAAGCCAGCCGTCGGCGTCGAGCGCGTCACGGGTTGCGGCCGGGTTGCGCCAGTAGCCGCGAAAGATGGTGGCGCCCCTGAGGAGGATCTCGCCATCGGGTGCAATGCGGACGTCCACGCCGGGCAACGGCAATCCGGCTGTGCCAATCTTGTTGCCGACTGGCCGGTTCACTGTGGCAGCGCCAGTCGCCTCGGTCAGGCCGTAGCCCTCCAGGATGGTGATGCCAGCACCGCGAAAGAAGTGGCCGATGCGCCCGGTCAGGGGCCCGCCGCCAGAGATCGCATAGGTGAGCCGCCCGCCTGTGGCTTTGCGGAGCCGACGATAGACCAGGATGTCGAACGCTCTGTGCCGGGCGCTGCGGAACGGCCCGACGGCGCCACCGGCCGCCCGCGCCTCGCTCCACCCGACGGCCTCTCTGGCAGCAGCAGCGAAGATCCGCGCTCCCGCTGTGCTCGCAGCCGCCTGGCTCTCCGCCGCAGAGTAGATCTTCTCGAATGCCCTCGGTACTGCCAGCACGAATGTCGGCTGGAAGCTGACCAGCCCGTCGGCAAGCGTGTTCGGGTCCGGCCAGTGTCCGAGCACGGTACCGGCATCCAGCGTGCCGACTTCGATGATCCGCGCGAACACGTGCGCGAGCGGCAGGAACAGTAGCGTCGACGCGCCCGGCGGCGAGAAAAGCTCCGGCAGCGCAGCAATAGCGTTGCGCACGTCGGCGAGCAGGCTGCCATGCGAGAGTTCGCAGCCTTTAGGGCGCCCGGTCGTGCCTGATGTGTAAACGATCGTCGCCAGATCTGCCGCAGTGGTTCCAGCAAGCCGTCCGGTGAGCAATTCGGGAGGGATCGCCGATCCGCCGCGCATGACCGCATCGAGATCATCGATACGCCAGATTCGTTCCAGGCTAGACAGCTTGGCCTGGACGCGCGCGAGGATCTGCTCATGCGCGTCGGTCTCTGCGAACGATGCGCGGGCCTGCGAGTCGCGCAGGATCCAGTCGACCTGCTCGCCGGAGGAGGTCTCGTACACCGGCACCGCGACAGCACCGCAGGCCCAGATCGCATAGTCGGCGAGGGTCCACTCATACCGAGTGCGGGACAGCAGGGCAATCCGGTCGCCCGGCTCGATCCCCGCGGCGATCAGGCCGTTTGCCAGAGCGGCGACCTCCGTGCTGAACTGGCCGGCCGTCACATCGAGCCAGCCGCCAGGCGCCAGGCGGCGCAGCACGACTGCCTCAGGATCGGCGTTCGCACGCCGGAACACCGCGTCAGCGATGCCCTCGGACGCGCCTACGCGTGCCAGCGGAGGACTGCAGTACTCGTCCATGCTTGCTCCCATGTCGCTAGACCGCACCTTCTCGCGGCGCGCGGCCGCATATCAGGGCCACCAGCATCCCGCCAGCAAGAGCGGCCAGGACCGGCCATGGCAGGCTTCCGCCAGGGGCGAACCCGGCGATCGCGAGCCTGGCTAGCGCGATCATGACCGCGGCAAGGGCTACCGCGAGCAGCGCAGGCGACCATGGTCCGGATCGCCCGAGACCGGCGGGGAGCAGACGCAGTGGCCGCTCAGCCCACATGACCAGTACGACGACGAGCACCAGCACCAGCGTCAGCAGGCCGAACCAGGCCAGGCGGAGGACCCACCAGGAGAGGCTGCCGATCGGTGGCTGCGGCATCAGGCCGGCCGGGTAAAGGACCACCGCTACGATCGCAACGGGTGCCATGTGCCACAGGTAGATGGTCATCACCTTCGGGTTCAGCCGAGTCACGAGCCGCCACCAGCGGGGGCGGTCGAGGAGCCGGCTGATGGCGGGCTCGACGGCCAGCAGCAGGCCCGCCTGAGTGCCGGCAAGAGCGAGCAGCGCGATCGACGGCGGCCCGGTGTTGGTGATCCGCTCACCCGCGCCGATCATGTCGACCGGAAACGGGCTCCACCTGAGCAGCCCGGCCAGCAGGGCTAGCCCCATGCCCGCGAGGAGCCACGGGCGCCACCGGTCCTGCGTAAGGCTGCCGTCGTGCCAGGCGAATCCCCACTGGTGCGCGGCCCCCCACACGAGGAAGTAATTGGCGTAGCCGATGACGGCGACGTGCAGGCCGAGTACGCCCGCATCGACACCGGCAGCGGCGATTGCCATGGCAGTCGGCACGGCCAGCCCCCATCGCCGTTCAGCACTGAGCATGACTGGCGTGAGCGCGATCAGCAGCAGGTACACAGGCAGGAACCACAGGTGGAGACCAATGAGCCAGCCAGCCTGAGCCAGCTCGCGCGCTCGCACGTCAGCCATCATGGCCACGCCGACGGCAATCGCAGCCGCCGCAACATACACGCTGGCTGGCCACAGCAACCCCATCGCACGACCGCGCACCCAGGTCATCCAGGTCTCCCCGCGCGAATGACGGGCTGTCCACGACACCGCGTTGGCGTACCCACCGACCAAGAAGAACACGGGCATGACCTGGAGCGGAAGCGTGACCCAGCGACCCCAGCTGATGTATTCAAGTGCGTCAAGACCAGACAGCCGGCCGTGCGCATAGGTAATGTCGGTTAGCACCCAGTGGCCATAGACGACGGCGAGGATGGCCAGCACGCGCAGCAGGTCTGCGTAGCGGTTCCGGCCGGGTGCCGCCATCGGTCCTTCAGGCGCAGCACGTGCAAACTGCTGCTGAACTCCGGTCATGAAGTACTCCCCTGCCCGGCGTGACACCGCCTGCGGACATGACACTGCCCTCAGTACAGGAGTCGCGACATCTGGCTGCCTAGCCAGGGTCATAAGGCCCGCAGAACTGGGGCGGAAAGTCACCCAGCACGGCCTGGTGCAACAGGGCTGCTGAGAAAGCCGGGAGTGAGCTCATGCCAACGGGCCGCCGCGCCAGGGCTTTCTTCCCTAGTCCGTCGCGACCTAGGTCCCTATCTCTCTTCACCATGTGCGGCTCATCATCGACGCGTCGGGTCGCTGCGGTCCGATGCCGAGACGGAATGAGAAAGGGTAGTAACTATGCGACGCAAGCTCTTTGATCTGATTGCCAGTGCAGGAGGCCTGGTCATTGTGGCCGCACTTGTGGTGGCCGGAGCGCTGCTCATGTGGGGATACAGCTTCACGAGTTCCAGCGTTCACAATCAGCTGGCACAGCAGGAGATCTACTTTCCGCCCAAGGCGGCGTTCGCGCACGCTAAGGCGGGGACGGAGATTACCCCGAGCATGATCCCTTCGGTGTCCCAGTATGCCGGCCAGCAGCTGCTCACCGGCCAGCAGGCCGAGGCGTATGCCAATGACTTCATCGCCGTGCACCTGTCAGAGATGCCATACCGCGGTGTCTACGCGACCATCTCCACCGCTGCCCGCGCAGCCACACCAGGCAGCGCCGCGGCAGCCAAGCTGACCGCCCTGGAGCAGACGTCATTCCAGGGCACGACCCTGCGTGGCTTGCTGCTGGAGGCTTACGCGTTCTCCACCTTCGGGCTGATCGCCTTGTGGGCGGGGATCGCCTCGTTCGTGCTGGCCGTCATCCTGGCCGTTCTGGTCGGACTCGGATTCTGGCACGCCCGCCGCACCCCGTCCGAGGCGGAGCTGCTACTCCCAGCACGAGCAGCAGGGCCGCGGTGACGACCAATCTGCGCGCCAGCATGGGGGCCGGATCTTCGGACCGGCCCCCATGCTGCTGCATCTGAGTGCGCAGCACGAGTGAGAGGATCATCGCGATGACAACGAGCGGACTTCCACCTGAGCTGGCCCAGAGGATGGATGCGTACTGGCGGGCGGCGAACTACGTGTCCGTGGGCCAGATCTACCTGTACGACAACCCGCTGCTGAAGCGACCGTTGGAGCTGTCGGACGTCAAGCCGCTGGTGGTAGGGCACTGGGGCACAACACCGGGCCAGAACTTTATCTACGTCCACCTGAACCGCATTATTAAGAAGTATGACTTGGACATGTTCTACATTGCCGGCCCCGGCCACGGCGGCCCGGCGCTGGTCGGCAACACCTACCTAGAGGGCACCTATAGCGAGATATACCCGGATATCAGCCAGGACGAAGCCGGGCTGAAGAAGCTGTTCACCCAGTTCTCATTTCCTGGCGGGATCTCCAGCCATGTCGCGCCGACCACTCCTGGGTCAATCCACGAAGGTGGTGAGCTCGGATACTCGCTCAGCCATGCATTCGGGGCCGCATTCGACAACCCGGCCCTGATCGTCGCCTGCGTTATCGGCGACGGCGAGGCTGAAACGGGTCCGCTGGCCACCTCATGGCAGTCCACCAAGTTCCTCAGCCCGGTCAGCGACGGGGCAGTACTGCCGGTCCTGCACCTCAACGGCTACAAGATCAGCAACCCGACCGTCCTGGCGCGCATCGAGGACGACGAACTGAGCCGGTTCCTGCAAGGATGCGGCTGGGATCCGCGATTCGTCGAAGGCGACGAGCCGGAGCACATGCACCAGCTGATGGCCGGCACGCTGGACCAGGCTATCGAGGACATCCGGCGGATCCAGGACCACGCCCGCAGTACCGGCGACACCACCCGGCCGCGGTGGCCAATGATCGTGCTGAAATCGCCGAAAGGCTGGACCGGGCCGAAGGTCGTCGACGGCCTGCCGGTGGAGGGCACGTTCCGGTCCCATCAGGTGCCGCTGCTGGTCAACGCCGATCATCCTGATCATCTCGCGCAACTCGAGAGCTGGATGCGGAGCTACAAGCCGCAAGAGCTCTTCGATGAGAACGGCCGGCTTCTGCCGGAACTGGCCGCTCTCGCCCCCGAGGGCGACAAGCGGATGGGCGCCAGCCCGCATGCCAACGGCGGAACGCTGCTGCGTGACCTGCGCATGCCGGACTTCCGTGCGTACGCCGTGGCGGTGCCGTCTCCCGGCGCTGTCGAAGCCGAGGACACGCTCGTCCTAGGCAGCTTCCTCCGGGATGTGACCGCACTTAACGACCTCGCCGGCAATTTCCGGGTTTTCGGACCTGACGAGACGCTCTCCAACATGCTGGGCGCGGTGTTCGAAGTCACCAGCCGGCAGTGGGACGCCCAGACTGTGGCTGGCGACGAGTTCCTCAGCCCATCCGGTCGGGTACTGGACTCGATGCTCTCCGAGCACCAGTGCCAGGGCTGGCTGGAGGGGTACCTGCTGACCGGCCGACACGGCCTGTTCAGCTGCTACGAGGCGTTCATCCACATCGTCGACTCGATGTTCAACCAGCACGCCAAATGGCTGAAAGTCACCGCGCAGCTTCCCTGGCGGCGCCCGATCGCGTCGCTGAACTACCTGCTCGCCTCCCACGTCTGGCAGCAGGACCACAATGGCTTCACCCACCAGGACCCTGGGTTCCTCGATCACGTGGTCAACAAGAAAGCCGGTGTCGTGCGGGTTTACCTGCCCCCGGATGCCAACTGCCTGCTGTCGGTTGCCGACCACTGCCTACGCAGCCGGGACTACGTCAACGTCATAGTTGCCGGCAAGCGCCCGATGCCGCAGTGGCTGGACATGGATGCCGCCGCGGTGCACTGCGCCGAGGGCATCGGCATCTGGGAGTGGGCTAGCAACGACCAGGGGAGCGAGCCTGACGTCGTGCTGGCCTGCTGCGGCGACACCCCGACCCTGGAGGTTCTGGCTGCCGTGTCGATCCTCCGCGTGCAGCTACCCGAGGTGAAGATTCGCGTCGTCAACGTCGTGGACCTGATGAGACTTCAGCCCGCCGCCGAGCACCCGCACGGTCTCGACGACACTGACTACGACTCGATCTTCACCACCGGACAGCACATCATCTTCGCCTTCCACGGTTACCCATGGCTGATCCACCGGCTCACCTACCGCCGTGCCAACCGCAACCTGCATGTGCGCGGCTACAACGAGGAAGGCACCATCACCACCGCCTTCGACATGCGCGTGCAGAACCACATTGACCGATTCCACCTCGTCCAGGATGTCATCGACCGGCTCCCGCGGCTCGCCGACCGCGGCAGCTACCTCAGGCAGCAGATGGAAGACAAGCTCCTTGAGCACAATCGGTATATCGACATCCACGGCCAGGACATGCCCGAAATCCGCGACTGGACCTGGGACAGCTGCCCCTAAGCCAGCGGATTCTGCCAACGGGCCATCCGCTACCGGGCGGGCGGGACGATGACGATCGGGCAGCTGGAGTAGTGCGCGACCTTGGTGGCGACCTCGCTGACCCGCAGCGCCGGGAACTCACGCTCT